>Ga0209702_10000715_pt1 | contig 69054 bp, 56 predicted proteins | sample FRY01_FD_187210 | JGI IMG/M metagenome (GOLD analysis project Ga0209702, IMG submission 187210) | Freshwater microbial communities from Lake Fryxell liftoff mats and glacier meltwater in Antarctica - FRY-01 (SPAdes) (version 2) | ecosystem: Environmental > Aquatic > Freshwater > Ice > Glacier... | reverse complement strand
GTGCAAACGTCGACGTGCGCGCCACCGCCCCCGGCATGTTGGCCACGCAGTAATGCACGACGCCGTCGACAACAAAGGTCGGATCGGCATGGGTCGTGGCGTGTGATGTCTCAAAACAACCACCCTGGTCGATGGCCACATCGACGACTACGGCGCCCTTTTTCATCGCACCAATCATCTTGCGCGTGACCAGCTTTGGCGCCGCAGCACCGGGAATCAACACGCCGCCGATGACGAGTTCAGCGTCCAGCACCGCCTCCTCCAGGTTCTGCGTGCTGGAGTACAAGGTGTTGATGCGGTTGCCGAACACCAGGTCGAGTTGACGCAATCGATCGACATTCTTGTCCAGAATAGTCACGCGGCCGCCCATGCCAACGGCGACCTGCAAGGCATGGGTGCCGACCACGCCAGCGCCGATGATGACCACATGGGCCGCAAGTACGCCGGGTACGCCACCGAGCAGAACGCCCATGCCGCCTTTGGATTTTTCCAGGTGCGCCGCGCCAGCCTGCACGGCCATGCGACCGGCGACTTCGCTCATCGGGGCCAGCAGCGGCAGCCCTCCGCCGGGGCCGGTGATTGTTTCGTAGGCGATGCAGATGGCGCCGGATTCGACCAGGGCCTTGGTCTGTTCGGGGTCCGGCGCCAAGTGCAGATAGGTGTATAAGATCTGGCCGGGGCGCAGCATCGCGCATTCTGACGGCTGCGGCTCCTTGACCTTGATGATCAAGTCCGAGTTGGCAAACACAGCGGCAGCATCTGGCGCAATCTCTGCCCCAGCGGCCAGGTAACTCGCATCGGTCAGGCCAATCGGCATACCGGCGCCGGACTGGATCAGCACCTTGTGGTCATGGGCCACCAGTTCACGTGCGCCGGCAGGTGTCAGGCCAACACGATATTCATGGTTTTTGATCTCTTTGGGAACACCAATGCGCATCACTGATCTCCTGTAGTCGGATTGCAAGGTCTGACTCAGACCGCGGGACTTCCTGGGCGGGGCATGCGCGGAGTCAGGTGCGGTTGGGCAGGCGTCAGAGGGATGGCCCGCGGCATAGCGATTAAGTCTATCGCAGAAGCGTTCGAGGCGGCTGGCCAAAAAAAGGCGCACTCAGTGCGCCTTTCATCTATCAATGAGTAACTCCGCAAATGGGACCCGCGTCAAACCGAAAAGATTCGACCCGTCAGACGGGCGCAGCAGTCCCGCGCTTACGTATCGCCAGCATGCCGGCAAACGCAAGCCCTATCAAGGCCAACGACCCTGGCTCGGGGGTTTTGTTGGTTACGGGCGCGCTGCCAGCGATACCCAAGACTTTGACCATATCTGCACCAACGGTGTCGAATCCGGTTTGGGCGCCGTACTTGCCGGAAACGCCGTAACTCGCGTTGTAGGCCGATATCAGCCAGGAACTGGAACTGTCGGGGCTGGCCACATTGTTCGCCGCACCAGTTAGCCGCAGCGCATTGGAACCAGCCAAGTTACCGCCACCGGAATTGGCCGTCCCAAGATAGTGACCGACCAGTTCCCAGCCACCGGCAACCGATGTCAGTCCACTCGCGGTCAGATTCAATGGGGACGGACTACTTGACGAGCCAACATACCGCATCACACTGATATCAGAATCCGATCGGCCCCAACCCAGCAAAACCGACTCCAACACGATGGGCGAAGAAAACGACAACATGATCAGGTCTGTCTGGCCCGAGTTGTCCATGGAGTGGTTGCCGTCACTGGAATTCCAGTCTTTATAACGGGACGTACCGCTTCCGGATCCATAGTTGGACCGATTCCTGACGCCGAAACCACCGGAATACCAGGCAAGATTGGCCGTCTCGAAATCGGTCCCGGTCTTTGAATTGACCGTCGTGCTTGACGGGAGGCCTGTCGTAGACCAAGCCTTGATAGAGAAATTGATCGAGCTGTTGCCGCCAACTGTGCCCGTCTGGCAACTAACGGAGTTCCCATAGCCGGAGTTGATGGAGGTATTTCCTGGAATCGTGGCGCATCCCCCATTCACCTTCGCATCGCTGAATTTCCCAACGGTCCAGTCAGACGCAGCAAATGCCGCACCGCCGGACACAGCAAGGCCCAACAGGGTGGATATCTTCAGCGCCCGGCGCCAATTAAAGTGGGCATTAAGCATATTTGTCGCCTTGTTTCAGTTTCGTCGCCCGCGGCCCCCAACTGATTGAGCGCCCTGACACCATGTTCAAGCGATATTCATGCCAATCAAAAAAACCTAATGTAGTCAATCATTTAGCCGACGCATTGACGGGTCACCAGGTCGCAGTGTCAATTTTCCCGACGGTGCATTTTTTATCAATTGCCCGCATCATTCGTGCGCTATTTGATCTGCTGCTGCAGTGCCCGCGCCGCCGCGACCGACTCGAATCCAACCCCCGAAGCCAGCGCCGCATCGACCTCCGCCCGGGCTTCGCCCTTACGGCCGGACTTGGCCAGAACCGCCGCCAGATGGTATCGAATTTCCGGGTTTCCTGGCTCACGCAGGCGCGCGTCGCGCAGGATCTGCAAGGCGCGATCTTCCTGACCGTCAAGGAAAAGAATCCAGCCCAATGTGTCGAGGTACCTGGCGTTTCCGGGCGCATTGGCCACCCCCCGTTCCGCCACCTTGACAGCCGACTTATCCTTCATCCGGGACAACACGTTGGCCAGGTTGTTTAAGACCGCCGCGTCATTCGGCGTAGCCGCCAGAATGGTCTCGTACGTTTGGCGCGCTGGTGCAAGCTGTGCTGTCTGGGCATAACCGTCGGCAAGCGCCCGGCGTACGACGAGATCGCCAGGTTTGCCCTTCAACCATTGTTCGGCCAGTTGCAACGCAGGCTTGCCACCATCTTGCGTTGCGAGCACACGAATCAGCCGGAGCACGGAGTCAGTGCTCGGTTCGACCTCGTGTGCGCGCCGGTAGTGCTGCGTAGCGCCCGCGATTTGCCCGGACGCCAGGGTCACGTCGCCCAGTAGGCGGTATCCGACAGCCCGTTTTGGATGCAACGCGATGATGTTGCGCGCCCGTTGCGTCGACTTTTGAGGTTCGTTCTGCAGCAACTCGACCTCGGCCATCAGAATGTTCGCCTCGAGATAATCTGGCTGGGAGGACAGTGCCTTGCCCAGGCTATAGGCGGCGCCTCCGACATCATTGGCACGCAGTTGCAAGGCGGCCACTTCCACCTGAGGTGCCGCACTGTATTCGGCGAACCGGGATGCCGTCGCCAATGTGCTCTTGGCGGCCGGCTTGTCGCCGTTTGCCAGTTGGGAGCGCGCATACGCCAGCAACACCAACAGATCCTCGGGCGCTTTGGGCAACAGATTTCGCGCTGCTTCCATTGCGTCCAGCGCGTTCCCCTTGCCGAGGTGGAACTCGACCAGGGCCAGACCCCATCGAAGCTCGCCCGGACGACCGAAGTCGTTTGCGCGCTTCAACCAGCGCAATGCCTCCTCCTTCTTGCCTTGTCGATCCGCGATGACGGCCATTTCATACATCGCATCAGGGTTACGGCTGTCAACCTTGAGAACGCCGTTCAAACGTGCGCTCGCCGAGTCGTAAGACCTGGCGGCGATCTCCAGCCGTGCCAGATTGACTTTGGCCAGCAGCAGCGAATCATCGAGTTTGATCGCCTGCTCGAACGCGGCACGCGCTTTGGGCACATTGCCAGACTGCCCCTGCGCTATTCCCATGAGATTGAGGAAACCGGCGTTCGCCGGCTGCTGCTTGATCAGGTTGTCAATGATCGCAACCGCCTTGGCCGACTGTCCGGCGCGCAGGTAAGAGCTGACCAGCGCAGTTGCAGCAGAGATTTGCTGTGGATCACGCTTGAGCGTTGCTTCAAGCTCCGCATATCCTGCTTCAAGTTTGCCGCTGCCGATCAGACTCATGCCGAGTGCGGTGCGAAAGACCGGTGAGTCCCGCGTCTGCAGCGCTTCAGTTGCCAGCGCGGCGGCTTTTGCGTAACGCCCTGCGGCCATATGCGCGTTGGCGAGCATCGTCAGCGCTTGCCCGTCCCGAGGCTGTGCCCTCAGATAGTTCTCGAGTACGTCAATGGCTTTGGAGGAGTCCTTCTGATCCAGATAGATCCTGGCGAGCACCTTGGACGCGGAACTGCCGTTCTGCGCACGGTAGACCCCTTCAAGGTAAAGTTTCGCTTTTTCTCGTTGGTTCAGACCAAAGTGCGCAAGGCCGTTGAGCATCAAGATCTGTGGGCGGTACCGGATGAATGACATCGGTACAGGGTCCAGCAACTCAGTGACCTCGCGTAATGCTGCTTGTGCTTCGGCCGGCTTGTTCTCCCGTTCAGCAATCAGGGCCTGCAAATAGGCGGCACGCGGGTCGCCCGGCGCCCTGGTCTTGAGTTCGGCGATATCGACTTTTGCATCAGCGGTCCGCCCCAGATCCATCAGCAATCCGATTCTGGAGATCCGCGCGTCGTTGTGCCCGGGCTCCAGGTTCAGCGCCTTGTCGTATGCCGCCAATGCCGACGGCAGATCGCCGGCCACATGCTGAACAGAGCCCTTCTTGTATATCGCGTCGGCCAGGTCCGGCGCCAGCATGATGGCGCGGTCGGCCGCTTCCGTGGCCTCCTTGAACTGGCGATTGCGTATGCGGATCGCCACCTCAGCCAGTAACGGCGAGGCTGAACGAGGGTCCAGCGTCTTGGCTTCGTCGACCGACTTCAATGCGTTGCGCATGTCGCCCAGATCTGCATACGCACCCGCCCGCATCACGAGCAACTGGGCCTGGACCTGGCTTGGAAGGCCGGCCGGGTTGAACCGTGGATCGTCGAAAATCTGTTGTTGCTTGCCTTGCTCGATAAAGGATTGCGCCAGCGGGACGACCAACTCTGCACGAGCTACGCCCAAACGCATTGCCTCCAAAATCGCCACCTCAGCTGCAGCTACCTCACCATTTTGGATCAATACCTTTCCCAGCAAGGCGTGAACCTGCAGCATGTTCGGGTCCGCCTGGATCGCGTTTTTGAGCTGGATAATTGCGCCCGGCAGGTCCTTCTTGTCGAAACGTATCAACGCATCCTCGTAAAGCTTTCCCGCTTTGGAAATCGTTTGTGCGCCGGTCGAAGCGCTCGAAAGGACCATGGCGCAGGTCAGGATCGCCGGAATCAGTAAATGGCGGTGCAGCAGGCTGGACTTGCGGATCGGGTTCTTCGTAGTCATGGCAGTTTCGAGGCAAAGCAAGCTTGGATCGTAGCCGAACGATGCGAATTGTCCGCATTACGACCGGCGCAAGGCATGGGTATTTGGGTTTCTGCCATGCGCCTGCCCTCAGTGAGTCCCCGTGTGGCTGCGCCGGGAACAGCACTTCCTGTTCGACGAATGGATGTCAGGCTGACAAGGGCATGCTCGACCCGGAAGCGTACCGGTTCCCTGCCGCCCAACGCGGGGAAGGTCAATTTGGCCGTACCGCTTGCTGTCTGTCGCCTGCGCAGACCCCCTGAGCGCAGCGACTTCACGTGCTACGAGTCCAGTGCAACCTACCCGTGGTGAGCCAATCCATGGTGTAGCGGATGGTTGACTGCATAGGGCTGCAGTCCGACTCCCGCAACAACGTGGCGGGTGCCGCGCGATCGGCCGAGTCGGCAACCGCACTCGGTCCTACCGGACGCCGGTTCCCTCACGGTGGAGCAGGCTGTAGCGGGTATTAGGGTGCCTGTCCAAAGAGGGATTTGGACAGGCTACCAAACGCTCGGTCCGACTTCCAATGAAATCTTTGAAGCCTGCCTACCGCAGGCCGCCGCTCACCGATTGCTCGGAAAACTAAACACCGCCCCCTCCCGCACCCCCGCCGACGGCCAGCGTTGCGTAATCGTCTTGCGCTTGGTATAAAACCGCACCGCATCCGGCCCATAGGCATGCAGGTCACCGAACAGCGAGCGTTTCCAGCCGCCGAACGAGTGATAGGCCACCGGCACCGGCAGCGGCACGTTGACGCCGACCATGCCGACCAATATGTTGTCGCTGAAGTAGCGTGCGGCTTCGCCGTCGCGGGTGAAGATGCAGGTGCCGTTGCCGTATTCGTGCTTGTCGATCAGATCCATGGCTTCCTGCAGCGTCTTGACGCGCACGATGCCCAGCACCGGGCCGAAGATCTCGTCCTGGTAGATGGACATGCCGGGTTTGACGTCGTCGAACAGGCAGGGGCCGAGGAAATAACCCTCTTCGTTGCCGGCCGGTACTTTGACGCCACGGCCATCGACCAGCAGCTTGGCGCCTTCCTTGACGCCCTGGTCCACGTAGCTTTTCACCTTCTCGAAATGGGGCTTGGTCACCAGCGGGCCCATGTCGTTGGACGCGTCATTGCCGGGGCCGACCTTCATCTTGGCGATCTCGGTCTTCAGGCCGGCGATCATCGCGTCGGCGGTCTCATCCCCCACGGCGACGATCAGTGGCACGGCCATGCAGCGCTCGCCGCACGAACCGTATGCCGCGCCCATCATGGCGTTCACCGCATTGGCCACATCGGCGTCGGGCATGACCACCGCATGGTTTTTGGCGCCGCCAAGGGCCTGCACGCGTTTGCCGTTGGCGCAGCCGGTGGCGTACACATATTCGGCGATCGGCGTGGAGCCGACAAAACTCACGGCAGCGATGCGCTTGTCGGTGAGCAGCACGTCCACGGCTTCCTTGTCGCCGTTGACCACGTTGAGTACACCCGGCGGCAAACCGGCTTTCAGCGCCAGCTGGGCCACCATCAGCGCACTGGACGGGTCACGTTCGGACGGCTTGAGGATGAAGCAGTTGCCGCAGGTCACGGCCATCGGCCACATCCACAGCGGCACCATGATCGGAAAGTTGAACGGCGTAATGCCGGCCGTGACGCCCAGTGGCTGGAACTCGCTCCACGAGTCGATTGACGGGCCGACATTCTTGCTGTGCTCACCCTTGAGCAGCTCCGGCGCATAACTGGCGTATTCGACGTTCTCGATGCCGCGCTGCAGTTCGCCCATGGCGTCGCCGACGACCTTGCCGTGTTCGGCGGTCAGCAGTGCACACAGCTGGTCGGCATGTTCTTCGAGCAGTTGCTTGAGCTTGGACATGACGCGCGCGCGCTTGAGCGGCGGCGTGGCACGCCAGGCCGGATAGGCGGCCTGACTGGAAGCAATCGCCAGCTCCAGCGTGGCAGCGTCGGCCAGCAACAGGCGCTTTTCCGCCTTGCCGGTGGCCGGATTGAACACATCCTGCGAGCGGCTGCCGCCTGCCACCAGCTTGCCATTGATCAGGTGGCCGATGGTGGGCATGGTGGTGCCGCTGGCACCTTGTTCGGCTTGGAGGAAGGGGTCGTTGTACATGATGGGTTTCCGTCAAAAAAATGGAGTCGGCAAAGGCGCCGGGTCAAACCCGGCATCGGGCGCTTGGCGGGGGCGCACCGGGCAAGCGGTCGGCAATCGTCTTGGCTACTGGGGGCACATGCAAGACGTGCTTGCATGGCGAGCCAGGGTGACCGCTGGTTTGTAATGGCTCAGTCGACCTGGCCCAAGGACTCGCCCAGCGCGTTGATCAGGCTGTCGATCTCGGCCTTCTCGATCACGAACGGCGGCGCTAGTTGGATGGTATCGCCGCCATAACGCACGTAAAAGCCTTTTTCCAGGCATTTCATCGCGATCTGGTACGGGCGCTTGCCCGGTTCGCCAGGCACGGCGGCAATCGTCAGGCCGGCTGCCAGCCCGTAGTTGCGGATGTCGGTGACATGTTTGCTCCCCTTGAGGCTGTGCACCGCCTGCTCAAAATACGGCGCCAGCGTCTTGACACGGGAAACCATGTCTTCCTTGACCAGTACATCGAGCGCGGCCACGCCGGCGGCGCAGGCCACCGGATGGGCCGAGTAGGTGTAGCCGTGGACGAACTCGAGCATGTAGTCGGGCCCACCCGCAGCCATGAAGGTGTCGTAGATCTCCTTCTTGGCCACCACTGCGCCCAGTGGCTGCGTGCCGTTGGTAATCTGTTTGGCAATGTTCAGGATGTCGGGTGTCACGCCAAAGGCTTCCGATCCGGTGTAGGCGCCGCAGCGGCCGAACCCGGTGATGACCTCGTCGAAGATCAACAGGATGTTGTTGGCGGTGCAGATCTCGCGCAGACGCTGCAGATAACCCACCGGCGGAATGATCACGCCGGCCGAACCCGAGAAAGGTTCGACGATCACGGCGGCAATATTCGAGGCGTCGTGCAGAGCAATCAGCTTGAGCAGATCGTTGGCCAGTTCGGCGCCGGTGGCGGGCATACCGCGGGTGAACTCATTGCCCGGCAGCATGGTGTGGGGCAGGTGGTCGGCTTCGATCGCCTGGCCAAAGGCCTTGCGGTTGGCCACGATGCCGCCCACCGAGATGCCGCCGAAGTTCACCCCGTGGTAGCCCTTCTCGCGACCGATGAAACGGGTCTTGCTGGCCTGGCCCTTGGTGCGCCAGTAGGCACGTGCCATCTTCAGCGAGGTGTCGGCGCTCTCTGAGCCGGACCCGGTGAAGAACACGTAATCCAGGCCCTCGGGTGTCAGATCCTTGATCTTGTTGGCCAGCTCGAACGACAGCGGGTGGCCGTACTGGAACGCCGGCGAATAGTCGAGCGTGGCGATCTGGCGGCTCACTGCCTCGGTGATCTCGCGCCGACCATGACCCAGGCCGCAGCACCACAGGCCCGACAAACCGTCCAGGATCTTGCGCCCGTTGATGTCGGTGTAGTAACAGCCTTCGGCGCTGACCATCATGCGCGGGTTGGCCTTGAAGTCGCGGTTGCCGGTGTACGGCATCCAGTGGGGCTCGAGCCATGCGGCATCGGTGCGGGGCGCGGGCGACAGGTGTTGGGTGTCGTTGAGGTTCATCGTGGTTTCTCCGGCAAATACAAAAGAAGAACAGGAAAACAGGCGCAAGCGCAGCATGCAGACGACGCATTGTGGCTGGCTCTGTTACTCTTGTGAATGTCTAAATATCACCACTCAGTTGCGGGTTTATGCAAGTAAAGAGCCATGCGGTGTTAGGTCAGCTGGGCGATATGGATTTGCGCCTGCTGCGCGTCTTCAAGGCCGTGGTCGATTGCGGCGGCATGGCGGCGGCCGAACTCGAACTCAACATCGGCACTTCCACCATCAGCCGCCATGTCAAGGACCTCGAGGTCCGGCTCGGCATGACGCTGTGCCGGCGCGGCCGGGGTGGATTCGCGCTGACGACCGAAGGCGAGCAGATCTACGCCGAAACCATCCGTCTGCTCGCGTCGACCGAGGCGTTTCGGGCCAGCGTGGACGCCATCCACAAGCGCCTGGGCGGGCAACTGCATGTGGCGCTGTTCGACAAGACGGCGAGCAACCCGGCGGCCCATATCGGCGCGGCGATCGCCCTGTTCTGCGAGCAGGCACCGGACGTGTCGCTGAATTTGCATGTGGCGCCGATCAATGCGATCGAGCGCGGCGTGATCGATGGGCAGTTCCAGGTCGGCGTGATTCCGGGTCACCGGCGCTCTGACAGTCTGAGCTACGACGTATTGTTCGATGAGACCATGCTGCTGTATTGCGGTGCGTCCCACGTCTTGTTTGGTGCGCAGGACGCGGCCATGGGTTGGGACGCACTGGAGAAGCACCGGTTTGCCGGCCTGGGTTATCACTCGCCGAACATGGAAATCAGCCAGCAGATGCGGCTGTCGCGCCAGGCCACCGCGTTCGACCAGGAGGCGATCGCCACCTTGATCCTATCTGGCCGGTTCCTCGGTTTCCTGCCGGAGCACTATGCAGAGCCATTCGTACGCGCCGGGCAGATGCGGGCCCTGCATCCGGCCTTGTTCCGCTACGCTTGCCAGTTCCTGGCCATTTTGCGGCGCTCGCCCGAGCCCTCCCGTTCGGCGCGGGTGTTTCAGGCATGTTTGTTGCTGACGCACCGTGAAGTGCCAGTTTTCGCTTGACGCCGTACGGGTAAATCCTGCTTTGCGATCGGGCGTCCCCACGTATGCTGTTGGGTTGCGTGTATCAGGGCAGCGCACAGACGTCGGATGTAAACAGTCTTTTGTAAATTGTTGACAATCCAAATCATTGCGATGACACTGTGCAAACAACGATGCGTGTAACAACCCTGTCACCATGCGTACATAAAGTGTTTCGTCAGGCCCGGCTCGACCGGGGACCATCAACCCTTCTGTAATAGGAGTTCTCATCATGTTCAAACCTACCGTCCGCAAACTGCTGCAGGGTGTGGCAGTTGTTGCGGTCACCGCACTGATGGCCGTACCGGCTCTGGCGCAAAAAACGAAGATCACCGTCTATACGGCGCTGGAAAACGACCAACTCGGCGCCTACAAAACGGCATTCGAAGCGGCCCATGCCGATGTGGAAATTGCCTGGGTGCGCGATTCGACCGGCGTCATCACCGCGCGTCTGCTCGCAGAAAAAGACAATCCGCGCGCCGACATCATCTGGGGCCTGGGCGCTTCGAGCATCGCGTTGTTCGAGTCGATGGGCATGCTGCAGGGTTACACCCCGAAAGACGTCGACAAGATCAAGCCGCTCTTTCGTAGCGACAAGAACCCGACCATGTGGACCGGCATGGACGCCTGGCTGGCGGTGATGTGCTACAACACCATCGAAGGTGGCAAGAAGAACATGCCCAAGCCGGCCAGCTGGGCCGACCTGACCAACCCGGTCTATAAAGATGCCATCGTGATGCCCAACCCGGCGTCATCGGGCACCGGCTACCAAGCGGTTTATGCCTGGTTGCAGATCATGGGTGAAAAAGGCGGCTGGGAGTTCATGGACAAGCTGCACATGAACGTGGCGAACTACACCCATTCGGGCTCTGCCCCGTGTGTGTTGGCGGGTAAGGGTGAACGTGTGATTGGCATCGGTTTCGACATGCGTGGCGCCAAGGAGAAAACCGGCGGCGCCCCGATCGACATCATCCTGGCCAAGGAAGGCGCACCTTGGGACATGGAGGCCACGGCCATCGTCAAAGGCACCAAAAACTTGGCGGCGGCGCAGAAGCTGTCCGACTTTTCAGTTAGCAAGGGTGCCTACGAGTTGTATGGCAAGTACTACGCCATCGTGGGTTACCCCGGCATGAATCCAGCCCCGCTGAACTACCCGCCAAGTGCTGACTCGGCCATGATCAAGCTTGACCTGTCCAAGATGGGTGCTGAACGTGCCCAAATCCTGGCCGAGTGGTCCAAGCGCTACGACGGCAAGTCCGATCCGAAGAAGAAATAAGACCTTCCACCAATGACCTGACAAACGTCAGGTGCAATGCCCGAATTGACCGGGCATTGCTGTTTGCCTGCGCCTATGCAAAAACAAGACAACCCGTCCACGACCGCCCCATACCTCAGGATCGAACGGCTCAAAAAGCAGTTTGGCAGCTTCTGGGCCCTCAAGGACATCTCGCTGGAGGTATTCCCCGGTGAATTTGTCTGCTTCCTGGGGCCGTCCGGCTGCGGCAAAACGACGCTGCTGCGGGCAATAGCGGGCTTGGACATCCAGACTTCCGGCCGGATCTTTCAGGCTGACAAGGAAATATCCGATTTGCCGGCATCGCAACGCGACTTCGGCATCGTGTTCCAGTCCTACGCCTTGTTCCCCAACCTGACGGTGGCCGACAACGTCGGATACGGTCTGGTCAGCCGGCGCATGCCCAAAGTGGAGATCGCAACCCGGGTCGCCGATCTGCTGCGCCTGGTTGGCCTGCCCGACTCCGGACCGAAATACCCGGCCCAGCTCTCGGGCGGCATGCAGCAGCGTGTGGCCCTGGCACGCGCGCTGGCCTTGTCGCCCGGACTGCTGCTGCTCGACGAGCCGCTCAGTGCGCTGGACGCACGGGTGCGCGCCTACCTGCGCCAGGAAATTCGCCATCTGCACAAACGCCTGGGCGTGACCACCATCATGGTGACCCACGATCAGGAAGAGGCCCTGACCATGGCCGACCGCATCGTGGTGATGAATCACGGCGTGATTGAACAGGTTGGAACGCCGATGGAGATCTATCGTGAACCGGCCAGCGCCTTCGTGGCCGATTTCATCGGCAAGACAAATCTGCTGTCAGGCATCGTCGTCAAACCCGGCCTGGTGCGCTACGGCGCGATGAACCTGAGTTGCGACATCGACATCCGGCCCGGTCCCGGCAGCGAAGTGACGTTAGCGATCCGTCCCGAGGACGTGGTCGTACGCAATGTCGATGCCGATGCCGAGAACACCTTCGCGGTGCGTGTGGCCGAGATGGAGTTCCTCGGCTCATTCTGTCGCGTCGGCCTGTCCATCGACGGTGGCAAACCGGCGCTGCTGGCCGACTTTTCGATCAACACCATGCGCGACCTGTCCATTTCTGAGGGCATGGACATGCTGGTCGGTCTGCCCGCCGAGCGCATCCGGGTCTTTCCCGGCGCGCCACAGTCCTTGTGAACGCCACCAGCACAGCCTCAACCGTTGGCGCCATGGCGCCAACCAAGCGTCGCCTGGACCGCGACGACTGGCTGATGCGTGGCGGCATCTGCCTGATGATCGGCTGGCTCGGCCTTACCCTGATCCTGCCTCTGTGGTGGCTGCTGTCCAAGAGCTTCCAGAACAACCAAGGCGATTTCGTCGGGCTGGCCAACTACATCGAATATTTCTCGACACCGGCGCTATTCGTCTCGGTGTGGAACAGCCTGTTCATCGCCTTCCTGTCGACCGCCATCGTGCTGCCGCTGGCCTTTGTGTATGCCTACGCCTTGCAGCGCAGTTGCATGCGCTGGAAAGGCCTATTCCAGGGGCTGGCGCTAATCCCCATCCTGGCACCCTCACTGCTGCCGGCAATCTCCCTGATCTACCTGTTCGGCAACCAGGGATTCCTGAAGGAATGGATGTTCGGCGTCGAGATCTACGGCCCGATCGGCATCGTGATCTCGCAGGTGTTCTATTGCTTTCCGCATGCGCTGATGATTCTGCTGGCGGCCTTGTCGATGGCCGACTCGCGCCTGTACGAAGCCGCCGATGCCCTGGGTGCTTCCAAGACCCGCGTGTTCTTCACGGTCACCTTGCCGGGTGCCAAATACGGTTTGATCAGCGCCGGCTTCGTCATCTTCACGCTGGTGATGACCGACTTCGGCATTGCCAAAGTCATCGGCGGTCGCTTCAATGTGCTGGCCACCGACATCTTCAAGCAGGTGATCGGCCAGCAGAACTTCGAGATGGGCGCGGTGGTTGGCTTCGTGTTGCTGATACCGGCGGTGGTGGCCTTCCTGGCCGACCGCATCATTCAGGGCCGACAGGTGGCCTTGCTGTCGGCGCGGGCCGTGCCGCTGGTACCCAGACCCGCTGCCGGACGCGACAACGGCTTGTTCATCTTCTGCGCGGTGGTGGGTTTTCTGATCTTCGTGCTGCTGTCAATGGCCGTTTGGGCGTCGTTCGTGTCCCGCTGGCCCTACAACCTGTCGTTGACACTGAAGAACTACAACTTCGGTGATTTCGGCAGCAATGGCTGGGACGCCTATTTCAACTCAGTCGAGATGGCCGCGTGGACCGCGGTGATCGGCACCGCCATCATCTTCGTGGGCGCCTATCTGCTCGAGAAAACCCGTTCCTTTGGCGCCGCACGCGGCATCGCCCAGTTCATGGCCATGTTGCCGATGGCCGTGCCCGGTCTGGTGCTGGGACTGGCCTATATCTTCTTCTTCAATGCCAAGGGCAACCCGTTCGGCTTCATCTACGCCACCATGGCCATCCTGGTGGTTAACTCGCTCACGCACTTCTATACGGTCAGCCACCTGACTGCGACCACGGCACTCAAGCAACTTGACCATGAGTTCGAAGCGGTCTCCGCCTCGCTCAAGGTCTCGCTGCTGCGCACCATGACGCGGGTTTCCGTGCCGGTCTGCCTGCCGGCGGTGCTCGACATCAGCATCTACCTGTTCGTCAATGCGATGACCACGGTCTCGGCGGTGATCTTCCTGTATTCGACCGAGACCAAGCTGGCGGCCGTGACCATCATCAACATGGACGAATCCGGCTTCACGGCAGCGGCGGCGGCAATGGCCGTGGCGATTGTGGCGACGTCCGCCACCGTGAAGATCGCGCATCTGCTGATCACCCGTCGGCTCGAGCGCCGGACGCAGGCCTGGCGTCAGCGCTGAGGCCGGCGCGCAGCCGCAAGGCCGGCACGCCGTGTCGTCGTCACTGCTGTCGGCTCATGCCGATGGCGACCAGCGGTCGTACAGGCGTACGCCCACCTGCTCGCCCCACAGCTCGATCTGCGCCGGGCTACCGTCATGGGCCTGTTGCGCTGGTGCGCCGCGCACATAACCCAGCGCCACACAGGCACCCGCACGCGGGCTCCAGCCGGCTGACGATATTTCGCCAACCGAGACGCCATCGATCAGGATGGATTCGCCACCCCACACATAATTCTGCGCATCGTCGAGCACCAGCGTGACCAGCTTTTTGCGCAGCGCCTGGCCTTTTTTCTCGCGCAAGGCCGACTGTCCGATAAAGGGGCTGGCCTTGTCCAGCTTGATGGCAAACATCATGCCGGCTTCAAACGGCGTTTCGTCGGGTCCGATCTCCGCGCCCCAGGCACGCCGGCCCATCTCAACGCGCAAGGCGTCCAGCGCGTAGTAGCCGGCATCGCGCAGGCCCAGATCCGTTCCGGCATCGGTCAAGGCCTGGTACACATGACGCGTCATCTCGACCGGCACGTACAGCTCGTAGCCCGGGCCTCCGACGTAACTCATGCGCGCCGCGCGCACGCGGGCGAAACCCAGGTCGATCAGCCGGGTCCAGGAGAATTTCAGGGGGTCGTCGGCCAGGGCATTTCCACTCACCCGCGCCAGCAAGGCATCGGCATTCGGCCCCATGATGGACAACACGCAATACAGCGCGGAGATGTCGGTCAGGATGGCGTGTTCGGTTGGCGCGATATGGCGCGAAATCCAGTCGAAATCGCGCGTTGTCTGCGCTGAGCCGGTGACGATCAGGAAACGTTCGCCGAACCGGTCGGGCCTTTGCCGGATGATGGTCAGATCGCTCTCAAAGCCACCGCGTTCGTTGAGCATCGCGGTGTAGACCATTTTGTCGACCGGAATGTCGATCTCGTTCGCGCACAGACGCTGCAACACGGCCAGCGCGTCGTGGCCCTGCAATAGCAGCTTGGAAAACGAACTCTGGTCGTAGATGGCGACGGTCTCGCGCGTGGCGCGTTGCTCCTCGATCACCCAGGGCAACCAGTGCGGTTTGCCCAGCGTGTGCGGCGGCGTCGCGGCGCCATCGGTGCGGAAATAGTTGACGCGCTCCCAGCCATTCTTGCTGCCGAACTCCGCACCCTTGGCGAACAGCGGGTCATACAACGGTGACGTGCGCAAGGGTCGAGCGGTCTCCAGTTCCTGGCGCGGCCAGCGCATCGCGTAATGCAGGCCCAGCGTCTCGGCGGTGCGTTCGAACAAGGCCTTGCGGTTGCCGGTGAAGGCGGCAAATCGGCGGATGTCGACATCCCACAGGTCGGTGCTCGGCTCCCCGCCGATGATCCATTCGGCAGTCAGGCGCCCGGCGCCACCGGAATTCGCGATACCGGCCGAATTGAATCCGGCGCAGACAAAATAGTTGCGCAGCTCCGGCGCCTCGCCCAGGATGAAGTTGCCATCCGGCGTGAAGCTCTCCGGGCCGTTGAGCAGCATCTTGATCTCGGCCGTCTCCAGGCACGGCGTGCGGTGCATGGCGGCCGTCATCAGCGGTTCGAACTGGTCCCAGTCCTCGTCCAGCAATTCGAACTGGAAGGTGGCCGGGATCGGGTCGACTTTCCAGGGTTTGGCCACCGGCTCGAAGCCGCCCATCACCAGGCCGCCGACCTCTTCCTTGTAGTAGATGAAACCGTCGGGGTCGCGCAGCACCGGCATCATCGGCGTGACGCCCTCGATCTTGCCGGTCACGATATAGAAATGTTCAGCCGAATACAGCGGCACGTTGACGCCGGCCAGGCGCCCGAACTGGCGCGCCCACTGGCCGGCGCAGTTGACGACGACCTCGCAGCGGATGTCGCCCTGGGTCGTACGCACGCCCACTGCCTTGCCGTCTTCGATGATGACGCCAGTGACCTCGATGCCTTCGTGGATTTTCACGCCGCGATTGCGAGCCCCCTTGGCCAGCGACATGCACAGGTCGGCCGGGTTGGCCTTGCCATCGCCCGGCAGCCAGATGCCGCCCTGCAAGTCATCGGTGCGCATGATGGGTACGCGCTCGCTGATCTCCTCGCGATCGATGAGGTGGCATTCGACACCGAAGCTATTGGCCATCGCCACCTGCTTTTTCAACACCTGCATGCGTTCGGGCGTGCGCGCGACGTTCACGCTGCCGCATTGCTTCCAGCCGGTGGCAAGGCCGGTCTCGGCCTCCAGCGTGCTGTACAGCTCGATACCGTACTTGCTCATTACGGTCATGTTGCGGTTGGGCCGCATCTGCCCCACCAGACCGGCCGCGTGCCAGGTCGTGCCACTGGTGAGCTTGCCCTGCTCGAGCAAGACCACATCGGTCTTGCCCGCGCGCGCCAGATGGTAGGCCGTGGAACAACCGGCGATGCCGCCGCCGACGATGACGATTTCCGCTTGACTTGGCAATCCCATGTTCTATCTCCTGATGACCAGCCTGGCTGGATGTGTGTTCCGGTGGCTCAGCCCATTCGCAGGGCCATGACGCCCGAGACGATGACGCAGGTGCCGACGATCCGTCGTGTCGTGAGCACTTCCTTCAGGAACCAGATTCCGAGAAAGGCCGCGAACAGCACCGAAGTTTCGCGCAACGCGGCCACGGTGGCGACCGGCGCCTGAGTCATGGCCCATAACGCGATGCCGTAGGAGCCGATCGACGCCAGTGCACCGCTGAGTCCGATCGGCCAGCGCTTGCGGATATACGGACCGACGGCCCATTTGCGGCGGGCAAAGACGATCAACGCAAACGGCCATCCGTCGAGCAGGAACAACGCGGCCACGTATTGCAACGCGTTGCCGGTAGCGCGCACGCCCAGCGCGTCGACGACGGTGTAGCTTGCGATGATGAGCGCGTTGGCCAGAGCGAATCGCACCGCCTTGGGCGAATCGAACGCGTGTCGGCCCAAGCCCAGCGTCAGAACGCCGGCGCTGATCGCGACCACGCCGACCCAGGACAGGGGAGACAGAGTCTCGCCCAATGTGACCGAAGCCGACAAGGCGACCAACAGTGGTGCCGTGCCGCGCATCAACGGATAAGTGAGGCCCAGGTCGCCATGTTCGTAGGCGCCGGATAACGCAACGTAGTAGCCGATATGGATGACGATGGATGCGGCGATGAACGGCCATGCATCGGCCGGTGGCCAGCCGACCAGCATGAGTAGCGGCACCGCGAGAAACGAGGCCAGCAGGTTGATCAGCGCCGTGTCTAGCGCTTTGTCGCTGCTCGACTTGACCAGTGCGTTCCAGCTGGCGTGCAAGAGCGCGCCGAACAGCACAGCCATGACCACCGGCCAGGTCAGTTCCACCGTGTCTGCACTCCAGAGTCAGTGACCGGGGAGTCGCGCACCGCTTCAGGTCCAGGGCAGCGAATAAGTCTTGATGTTGGTGAAGCTCTTGATGGCTTCCTGCACGCCTTCCTTGTAGCCCAGGCCGGAGTCCTTGATGCCGCCGAACGGTGTGAGCTCCAGCCGGTAACCCGGCACCTCGCGCACGTTGACGGAACCCACGTCGAGTTCGCTGACAAATCGCGTGATGTAGTCGAGCCGGTTGGTGCACACGCCGCTGGACAGCCCGTAGGCGGTTCCGTTGGAAATGCGGATCGCCTCGTCGATGTCCTTGAAGCGGATGATGGGCGAGACCGGGCCAAAGGTTTCTTCCATGACCAGCAACATCTCGGGGCGCACCTGATCCACGACCGTCGGCGAATACAGGGCGCCCTGGCGTTTGTTGCCCACCAGCAGCTTCGCGCCCTGTGCCACGGCCTCGTTCACGCGCGACTCGAAGAACATCGCAGCTTGTTCGTCGATCACGGTGCCCATGTCGAGCTTCTTGTCGCTCGGGTCGCCAAAAGTCCAGGCGCGCGTCTTTGCGACCACTTGTTCGACGAATCGGTCGGCCACCGACTCGTGCACCAGCATGCGTTTGACGGCGGTGCATCGCTGGCCCGAGTTCTTGTACGAGCCCGCCACCGCGAGGGACGAGGCTTCGTCGATGTCGGCGTCCTCCATGACGATGAGCGGGTCGTTGCCGCCGAGCTCCAGCACCATGCGCTTGTAGCCCGCCTTGGACGCGATGTATTTGCCAATCGCCACGCCGCCAGTGAAGGTGATCAGGTCGGCATGTTCGTTGGTGATCAGTTCGTCGGCGATCTCGCGCGGGTCACCGGTGAGCACGCTGAACATCTCGGGCGGCAGGCCGGCTTCGTACAGTATGTCGGCCAGCAGGATGGCCGAGAACGGCACCTTCTCGGACGGTTTGAGCACCATGCGGTTGTTGGTCGCCACGCTGGGAATGACCTTGTGCGCGACCTGGTTCATCGGGTGGTTGAACGGCGTGATCGCGCTGATCACGCCCAGCAATGGTGCGCGCTGCGTGTACACGCGGCGCTTCTTGCCGTGGTGTGTCAGGTCGCAGCTGAAGATCTGGCCGTCGTCCTTGATCACCTCATTGGCGCCGAACAGGAACACGTCGCTGACGCGGCCGGCTTCGTAGATCGCATCCTTCAAACACAGGCCGGACTCCGCCGAGATCAGCGCGGCGATCTCGTCCAGGCGCCGCGTCGCGACGGCGGCCGCCTTGTTCAGGATGGCGGCACGCTCAAAGCGGGTCAAGGTCGGTTTGTAGGCATGTGCCTGGGCGAAGATGGCCTTCACCTCCTCCAGCGTGGCCTTGGGTACGGTGCCGATGGCGGAACCGGTGAACGGGTTGGTGACAACGATGGCGCGATCGCCGGTGCGATCGGCGCCGACCTTTTTGCCGGCCAGGCGCATGGCGTTGAGTTGGTTGTCGCGGATGAATTGTTCGATCATGTTTTGGGCTCCGAGGGAAGTTTATTGGGCGTGGTTCAACGCCAGCTCGAATGCATCGAAGTTGCGAAAGCGGCGGTCGCGGTCCAAGTCGGGCATGGCGCGGTTGAGAATCAACGGTACCCTTTGCTCACTGATACCGCCGTGCGAGCGCAGCGGCACTTCGAGCGCCGTCAGGTCATGGCGCGCGGCGCTGGTGCCGATCACGGTGAATCGTTCGGACACCACAACCAGGTCGCCGATGCGGTCAAGCGGCAGTTCGAATCGCTCGGCCGCCTGTTCGCGCGCCAGCACGACTTCCATGCCTTTGACCTTTGACAGTCGAGCGCGGGCGGCCTCGATGTCGCTGCCCTCGGGCAGGTAGACGGTGGCGAACGAGCCGAGCGCGCCGTGGTGCACCACGTACGGGTCGGTGATCGGCAAGATGACACGTGCCACTTTTTCTCCCAGCCAGGCATCGAACCAGTCCTGCAGGTAGATCACATCCGGCGTGCCGTCCATCGCCACTTTCGCATTCATGCCGTGGTCGGCAGTGAGCGCAATCACGCAGCCCATGGCCTCGAGCTGTCCCAGGTAGCCGTCCATCATGGTGTAGAACGCGTTGGCACCGGGTGTTCCGGGCGCGTGCTTGTGCTGGATGTAGTCGGTGGTGGACAGGTACATCACGTCGGGTCTGCGGGTTTCCATCAGCTTGACGCCGGCGGCGAACACAAACTCGGACAGATCGGCGCTGTAGACACTGGGCACCGGCTTGCCGACCAGTTCCAGCACGTTTTCGATGCCGTTGTCCTGCAGCGTGACCTGATCGGATTTTTCGGACGAGAAGCAGATGCCTTTCATTTTGTGGCCCAGCAGCGCACGCAACTTGTCCTTGGCGGTGATGACGGCGACCGACTTGCCGGCGTCGGCCAGCGCAGCCAGCAAGGTGGGCGCACGCAGCCACTTGGCGTCGTTCATCATCACCTCGGTGCCGGTGGCCGTGTCGTACAGGTAGTTGCCGCAGATGCCGTGCACGCTGGGAGGCACGCCGGTGACGATGGACAAATTGTTCGGGTTCGTGAAGCTGGGCACCACGCAGTCGGCGATCAGGCCCGAGCCCAGCGCCAGGGTCTTCTTCAGCCACGGCATGTGGCCGGTGGCTACTGCCTGGGCGAGGTAGTCGGGTTCGCAGCCGTCGACGCAGACGACGACGGTGGGGGATTTGGGTAACTGGTATTGGCGCGAATTGACGTTCAGCATGGGGTCTCTCTCAGGATGTGTGGGCAGATGGTTCGGCTTGGCGGCGCAAGCTGTCGTTCTCGATCGTGCGATCGCGGCTGTGCATGGCGTGGTCGTACAGGGTGCGACCGGCGATTTCCGGGTCGCCGGACTTGATGGCTTCCAGAATGGCCCAATGCGCATGGGCGGATTTCGGCAGCACGTTTTGCCCGGCCAGGTTCAGGCGCCGGAACAAGGAAATTTCCTTCACCAGCTTGCGGTAGATGGTGGCGAGCTTGCGGTTGCCGGCCATCTCGACCAGGCGGTCGTGGAACTGCAGATTCAGCAGATGGTAGGTATGGGAGTCGCCGGCCTTGACCGCGTCTTCCATGGCATGCACCAGGGTTTCGATTTCCTGTTGCTGTTGCGTGGTCATGCTGGCTGCCAGCCGGCGTCCGACCAATTCCTCCATCGTCGCGCGCAACTCGAAAATCTCGATGGCCTCGTCGATTGGAATGTTGCGCACGAATACGCCACGGTTCTTTTCGGTGCGGACCAGGCCGGCTTCGTCCAGCATGCGGAAGGCTTCGCGCACCGGGCCGCGCGAGACGCCGAGCTTGAGCGCCAGTGCGGCTTCGTTGAGTTTGCTGCCGGGCACATACTCACCAGCCAAAATTGCGCGCTCCACTTCCTGCTGAACCGCCATGGTCAGCGAATTGGTCTGCAACAACGTGATGGTGGTGGGGCCGGTCGCCGTCATGGACCGATTGAAGCACATCGGTCCGAATTGTCAACAATTTACAAAAAACAATTGACAAACTAAAGAGGTAAATCCCACAATGCCCGGAAGGCAGCGCCTGGCTCGGCGCCGCAGTCATTGCATTATTGAAGGATCGGACCCATGGACAGGGACAAAATTCTGCTCACCCCCGGACCCTTGACCACCAGCTTGCGTACCAAGCTTGCCATGTTGCGCGATTGGGGTTCATGGGATGCCGATTTCAATGCTGTCACGGCGCGCTTGCGCGCCAGCTTGTTGCGCATTGTCCATGGCGAGGACTCGCATGTCGTGGTGCCCTTGCAGGGCAGCGGCACGTTCAGTGTCGAGGCGGCGGTGGCCACGATCGTGCCGCGCGACGGCCATGTGCTGGTGCTCGACAACGGCGCCTATTGCAAACGCGCGACCCGGCTGACCCAGCTGATGGGGCGGCGTTGCACCACACTGGCGTTTGACGAGGCGCAACCGGTGTCGCCCGAGACGCTCGACGCCAAACTCCGCGACGACGCCAGCATCACCCATGTGGTGCTGATCCATTGCGAAACCGGCGCCGGTGTGCTCAACCCTTTGCAAGCGATCGCCGATGTCTGTGAGCGCCGTGCCAAGGGCCTGATCGTGGACGCCATGAGCTCGTTTGGTGCGCTGGACATCGACGCGCGCAAGGTCCGCTTCGATGCGCTGGTCGCCGCCAGCGGCAAGTGCCTGGAAGGTGTTCCGGGCATGGGCTTCGTCATCATCCGGCAACAAATTTTGCAGGCCTGCGCCGGTAACAGCCAGTCGCTGGCGATGGACTTGCACGACCAGTACGTCTACATGGAGAAGACCACGCAGTGGCGCTTCACGCCTCCCACCCATGTGGTGGTGGCGCTGGCCGAGGCAGTGGCGCAGTTCGAGGAAGAAGGCGGACAAGTGGCCCGGCTGGCGCGTTATACCGCCAATTGCGAGGTGCTGGTGCAGGGCATGGCCGCGCTGGGATTCAAGCCTTTTTTGGAGCCGGCAGTGCAGGCGCCAATCATCGTCACCTTCCATGCGCCCAATCATCCGAACTACGAATTCAAGCGTTTCTATGAAGCCGCCAAGGCCTATGGGTTCCTGTTGTACCCCGGAAAACTGACCCAGATCGAGACCTTTCGTGTGGGCTGCATCGGCGCGATCGGGCCAAACGAAATGCGCCAGGCGGTGCAGGCCATCGGCTGGGCGATGCGCGACATGGGCATTACGTCCGCACTATCCGCATAAAAGGGCTTCATATCAATCCATTTTGGATGTAACATCCATTTTGGATTTGTTTTGGAGTCTTTATGTCCAATATTTCTATCAAAGACGTGCCCGACCAATGGGCCGAGGCACTGCGCCAGCGCGCCGCGCGCAACCACCGATCCCTGCAAGGCGAGTTGATGGCCATCATCGAGCGCGCAGTGCTGGAAACCGCGAGCCCGGAACAAGCACCTGTGTCGCTGTCGGGTCGAGCCGGTATGGGCACCGTGGTTGGTCACGGTGCAGGTGGCCATCCCATCATCCGCCAGGGCTGGAAATCCGTGGATCAGATTGCCGTCGAGTTGCGGGCTAAATACCCGCAGCCATTTACCGACGGCCCTCTTGGAGTAGACATCATCCGGGAAGACCGGGATTCGCGATGAGCGCCGCGCCGGGCCGCCCCAAGCAAGCTCGCACCGCAGTGCGAAGCACGAAGGTACTCCAGTGAGCGCCGCCCGGGAACTGCATGTCGCCGAGCCGCCGGCAAGCTATTTGCGGCGGCCCCCCATGGTTGTCGACTGCAGTGTCATTTGCGGCCTGTTGTTCCAAGAGCACTGGCAGGCCCAGGCTGTGCAGAAGATTTCGGACCGCGCGCTGCACGCGCCATACCTGCTCCACGCGGAATTGGCCAACGTGGCCGTGAAAAAGCACAAGCAGGCTCTGGTGCAAATCGCCGATGATGGTCTTGCGCAGTTTCAGGTGATGGACATAGATCTGCACCCTATCAAGGTACAAGAAGTGGTGTCTCTCGCTCTGCGTTACCAACTCTCCGCCTACGACGCCGCTTACCTGTGGCTGGCCGCCGAGCTCAAGGCACCCTTGGCCACGTTCGACGAAAAGCTGGCCACCGCGGCCAAAGCCCATCTGGCCACCCTGACCTGACCTGACCGACAAACGCGCCCCATGCCGCAGCCAGCCACTTCCCCCTCCGCTCAAAAACGATTTTTGAGCCTTCTCGAGCAGGACATCCTCAAGCTCGACCTCGCCGAGCTGGATTTCGGCATCTACCGCATCCTCAACTACCGGCGGCGCCAGATCAGCGACTACCTGCATACCGCATTACCCGACCGTATCCGTGCCTGGGCACAAGCGCTCGCGCAAAGCAGTGGCGCGGCTTTGGCTGAAACTGAAGAAGCCCACTGCTACTACCACCTGCACACGTTTTTCAGCCGGTATTGGGACGATGGCGACTTCATTCCCCGAGCCCGGCGTGGCGGCTCGGCGGCTTATGCGGTTCCCTACAACGGGCAAGACACCCATTTCCACTGGGCCACCAAGGGCAGCCACTACATCAAGAGCGGCGAGTTGTTCGCGCGTTACGCTTACAAGGACGGCGCCCAGGAAGTGCGTTTTGTCTTGGTGCACAAGGTGGTCCCCACCTGGGGGTTTTCGGTGCCGGTTCGGGGGTTCGTGTTGACGACGAATACGGAAACGGAGCTGCAGACGCATCAAGCGGGATTTACTTGGTCGACAGCGCCGGCTTGTCTTCTTGCGCAAGACCTGGATGGTGACTATGTCGAATCCATGCTCCGTCGATTGCGCAAGGCCATGCCAGTTACGCCATGACCGTAAGCCCCCGCGCACTGAGCATCGGCGCCTTCCTCACCCTGATGCTGATCGCGTTGATGATGGGCGCCAACCATGTCGCCGCGCGAATCGCCTTCAATAACGGCGTCGATGTCGCCACCGCGGTGGTGTTTCGCAGTGTCGTCACGGCGCTGGTCGTCACCGTCTTGTTGTTTCTGCAAGGTGTTCCGGTTGCGTTCAATGCGCGCCATCGGCGTTTCCTGCCGGTCATCGGTTTGCTGGTGGGTATACAGAGCCTGTGCCTGTATTCGTCGGTGGCACGTTTGCCAGTCGCGCTGGCGCTGCTGGCATTCAACACCTACCCATTGTGGACCGCGTTATGGGCGGCATTGTTGTACCGCAAGCCGCCTGAGCGCGCCGTGTTGCTCGCGATGCCGGTGATCCTGATCGGCCTGGCGCTGGCGCTGGACGTGTTCGGCGCAGCCTCCGGTCTCGGCACGGCCGGGCAATGGAGCCGCATCGGTGTCGGTGTCGCGTTCGCGCTGATGGCCGCGGCCACGTTCGGCGCCGCATTGGTATTCACGCAACACGAGGTCGCTGACATTGACGGTCGCGTGCGCACGGCCACGACGCTCGGGCTGGCAGGTCTGATCGCGTTGGCCAGTGTCGGTGTGCAAGGCGGCTTTCACCTGCCTCAGGCCGCCGCTGGTTGGTACGGGCTGGTCGCATTGACCTTTCTGTATGGCACTGCGTTCACGATCATGTTCACCGTGTTGCCGCGCCTGGGCGTGGTCGGCAATTCGGCCATCATGAATGTCGAGCCGGTGTTTGCGCTGGTGCTGGCCTGGCTGATCCTGGGGCAGGCCATCGCGCCGGTGCAGATCGGTGGGGCTTTGCTGGTGGTGGGTGCGGTGATGGTGCTTGGATTGCGCCGGCGCTGATCAGAGGCTGGCGCTGCGATCGTCACCGGCTCCTGTATCGGTGCAAGGTGTCGGACGGTTTTTCGCCGAACAAGGCCTGGTAGTCGTGCGCGAAATGGCCAAAGTGCCAGAAACCCGAGCTGGTCGCCGCCTCCGTGACGGAGCCAACCTGCTTTAATGCGCGCCGTGCCTGCTGCAGCCGCGCGGCCTTCAGATACGCCAGCGGACTGACACCGAGCAGGTGCTGGAAGCCGCTTTGCAACGTACGTCGGCTGATACCGAGTTCCAGGCACAACTGCGCAACGGTGGGGGGCGCGTCCAGCGTCGCATCGAACCGTGCACACGCTTGACGGACCATTGTCCAGCGCGTCGCAAGTCCACCGGTGTGTCGATCTGCGCCGGCAGCGGGCGTCATCTGGTCAAGCAGGAAATCGGCCACGGTCGCGACGACCGCAGTGTTGGACAGCAGCTCCGGGTCCGCGTGGGCTGAACGCAGCAGCTCGAGCAGATAGGCGCGAAGGCCAGCCAGCACACGGCCTGGCAAATGCAACGTGCCAGCCCGTTGCGGCAACACCCGGTCAAGCGGCCCGTCGATGTACTGCCCGGTCGCGCCTGTAACCCCTAGCTGCAATTCGATGCCCAGCATGGTGTGCTGGCGCGGCGGGCGGAACTCGAAACCCGACGCACCGGAGAAGACATGCAACGCGTCGTCGGCGCATGGCGCGCCACAAAACATGCCCGTACCGTTGGTAAACAGGGGGATTCCCAGCGCCAGAACGTCGCTACCCAGCAGGCCGGTCTGGCGTACCGATTGCTGGACCTGCTCGACGAAAACACGGGCGCCAGTCCCCTGGACCTGGCACAACGCGCCCTCGAACTGCCCGGCGCTGAGTTGCAGGTAGTTCTGGTTCCAGCCGTTCAGTGCCTGGGCCTGTTCATCCGCATCCTGAAAGCGCAGCCGGAGCATGGCCGGCAGGTGTTGGGGGCTCAGGCCGGGCGAATCTGCGGTAACGGGTGGGTCTGAGACGGTGTTGGCGAGCACGTACGGATTCTCGCAGGGTGCTCTTCGCCTTCAGGCTCAGGGTTTCCACTATGCCGACGTGCCGTGTGCTAATGGCACCAGGTTTAGTTGCGAATTGCCGATTCCGGATAGCCGGCGACCTGATCAATTCCTACCATCGCGGTTTCACGATCGATCTTACAACTTGCAGGAGTTCACAATGAATGAGCCATCCGGCGTAAGCTACACCAAGGTTGACCAGAGCTATTTCGACAAACGCGGTTTGCGTCGATACGCCGGCGTATGGTCACTGTGGGCGCTGGGAGTCGGCGCCGTGATCTCGGGCCATTTCTCGGGCTGGAACCTGGGACTGGCAAACGGATGGGGCAGCATGTTTCTAGCCACCATCATCATCGCCATCATGTACCTGGGGCTGACGTTTTCGCTCGCAGAAATGTCGCCGGCGCTACCGCACACGGGGGGCGCTTACTCTTTCGCTCGCACCGCGATGGGGCCATGGGGCGGCTTCCTGACCGGGCTGGCAGAGAACGTCGAATACGTGCTGACGCCTGCGGTGATCGTGTATTTCATCAGCAGTTACATGGCCGGCATATTCGGTACACCGACCGAGTGGTTGCCGTTGTGGTGGATTGCTTTTTATATCGTGTTCGTCGGACTCAACGTCGTGGGTGTCGAGTTGTCATTCAAGGTGACGCTGGTCGTGACACTGATGGCGCTGGGCTGTCTGGTGGTGTTCTGGGTCAGCGCATTGCCCAACATTGACTTCGCCAAATGGGCGATGAACGTCGGCGCCGACGGCAAAGCGCTGGAGCAGGGCGGCGGACCGTTCCTGCCCAAGGGGCTGGTCGGCGTGCTGGCCTGCCTGCCATTCGCGGTCTGGTTGTTCCTGGCGATCGAGCAACTGCCGTTGGCGGCCGAAGAGTCAGTGGACCCCAAACGTGACATGCCAAGGGGCATCCTGGCGGGAATCTTCACGTTGATCATCTCTGCTTTCATGATCCTTTGGCTCAATCCATCGGTTGCCGGTATCGGATCGCACAAGCTCGCAACGTCCGGTGAGCCGTTGCTCGACGGCTTCAAGGCCATCTACGGCGAAGGTATTGCCAAGACCCTGGCTCTGGTTGCAGTGCTGGGTCTGGTTGCCAGCTTTCACACCATCATTTTCGCCAAGGGCCGGCAGATTTATTCGCTCAGTCGTGCCGGCTATTTTCCATCAGGCCTGTCGGTGACCCACGGCAGTCGCAAGACACCCCATATCGCGATGGTTGCGGGCGCGATACTGGCGCTGGCCGTGATGTTCATCCTGTGGTTCAAACTGGGCGCGGACGCAGGAGCAGCCGTGATCGGCGGCACCCTGCTCAACATGGCGGTGTTCGGCGCGATGTTCTCGTACATCATGCAGGCGCTGTCGTTCATTCAGCTGCGCAAGAAATTTCCGGACCTGCATCGACCCTACCGCAGCCCATTCGGCCCTGTGGGCGCTATGCTGACCGTTGTGATCGCCACCGTCACGATATATATCCAGCTCACCGACCCGGTCTACCGTCAGGGTGTGATGTGGGTGGCGGTTTGGTTTAGCGTCGGCATTCTCTATTTTGCGCTGGTCGGCCGCAAGCGGCTGATCCTCTCGCCGGAAGAGGAGTTCGCCCTTGACCACGCCAAACCGACCACTCATTGAGCGTCCGAACCTACTACACAAAATGGCTATTATGAAGAAGAACGCATCCACCGAACACCCGGCGGTCAAGAATGTCAAGCTCGCCGGCGCGTCCAAGGTCAAGGTCGCGGTCAGCGATATTGACGGCGTGTTGCGCGGCAAATACCTGCACATCGACAAGTTTCTCGGCGCCGCCGAGCCCTACCCCGCAGGCGGCTTCGGCTTTTGCGATGTGGTGCTGGGCTGGGACATGATGGATGCCACCTACGACAACACCACTGCCACCGGCTGGCAACACGGTTTCCCGGATGCGCTGGCGCGGGTGGATCTGAATACCGCACGCCATGTCCCGTGGGACGCCAACGTACCGTTCTTCCTGGGCGAGTTCGTCAACGCCGATGGCAGCGCGCATGCGCAATGTCCGCGTCAGGCGCTGAAGCGGGTGCTCAAGCGCGCCGAAAAAATGGGTTTCCAGGTCATGACCGGCATGGAATTCGAGTGGTTCAACTTCCTGGAGACGCCAGAGACCTGGGCCGCGAAAAAAGGCGTCGCGCCGCAGAATCTGACGCCCGGCATGTTCGGTTACTCGCTCTTGCGCATGAACCAGCACCGTGAATTCTTCAACGCGCTGATGGACCAGATGCTGGCGTTCAAGGTGCCGATCGAAGGCCTGCACACCGAGACCGGCCCCGGTGTCTATGAGGCGGCCATCGGATTTTCCGAAGCGCTGGAACAGGCGGACCGCGCCATTTTGTTCAAGACCGGCGCAAAGGAGATCGGTTCGCGCTTCGGCATCATGCCCAGCTTCATGGCCAAGCCGCACCAGGGCTTGCCGGGTTGCAGCGGTCATATCCACCAGAGCCTGTCGGACGGCAAGAACAATCTGTTCTTCGATGCCAAGGCACCGCGCAAGATGAGCAAGCTGTTTGAGAGCTATCTCGCCGGGCAGGTTGCCAACATGATGGATTTCGCGCCGATGATCTGGCCCACCATCAACAGTTACAAGCGCCTGGTCGATGGCTACTGGGCGCCGGTCAAGCCGACCTGGGGCATTGACAACCGTACCGCCAGCTTTCGCGTGATCGCCGGCAGCCCCAAGGCCACACGACTGGAAACGCGCTGCCCGGGCGCGGATGTCAACCCGTACCTGGCGATGGCAGCGGTCATCGCGGCCGGCCTGGACGGCGTCGAAAAAGGTCTCAAGCTGACCGCGCCACCGATCACCGGCACCAATGTCGGATCCGAGCACATCCCGCGCGCACCGCGCACCTTGATCGAGACCAACCGCGTGTTCCAGCAATCAGAAGTGGCGCGCGACTGGCTGGGCGACGGCTTTGTCGACCATTTCTCCGCCACGCGCGACTGGGAGTGGCGCCAGTGGCTCGACGCCGTAACCGACTGGGAGATGAAGCGGTATTTTGAGATAATCTAAACCTTGTGTGCCAGACCAAGAATTGCGCAGCAATTTTGCTCTGGCGCCAACACTTCGTCGGATATTGGATGTCCACCTTGTGTGCCAGACCAAGAATTGCGCAGCAATTTTGCTCTGGCGCCAACACTTCGTCGGATATTGGATGTCCACCTTGTGTGCCAGACCAAGAATTGCGCAGCAATTTTGCTCTGGCGCCAACACTTCGTCGGATATTGGATGTCCACCTTGTGTGCCAGACCAAGAATTGCGAATCGAAAACAATTGGAATCTGACCCCCATTTGTGTCTGACCCCCATTTGTGTGTTTGTGTGACCCCTATTTGTGACCCCCATTTGACTATGACCATCACTCACTTTTCCTTTCCCACCCCGATCCAGTTTGGTGCAGGCGCGCGCAAGCGGGTCGGCGCGCATCTGATCGAACAGGGCTGCAAGCGCCCGCTCATCGTGACCGACAAGGCCCTGGGCGCTTTGCCCGTACTGGAAGAATTCCGCGGCCATCTGGCCGGTCTCGATGTGGCGGTGTTTTCCGGCGTGTTCGGCAACCCGACTTGCAGCCAGGTGATGGATGGCGCGGCGGCCTACATGGCGCATCGGGCCGATTGCGTCATTGGTTTCGGTGGCGGCGCGGCGCTGGACGTGGCCAAGATCGTCGGCGTGGCGGCCACCCATGAGGGCGACATCCTGGAGTACGTGTGGGACCACCCCCAGGTGCGCGCCATCACGAACCCGCTGCCCTATTTCGTCGCCTTGCCCACCACCTCGGGCACCGGCTCGGAAGTCGGCCGATCCAGCGTGGTGAGCGAAAACGACACGCATCTCAAGCGCGTGGTGTTCAGCGCCAAGATTCTTGCCAAGGTGGTGTTTTCCGACCCGGAGCTCACCTTTGGCCTGCCGGCCCATGTGACAGCGGCCACCGGCATGGATGCCCTCACGCACAACATCGAGAGTTACCTGTCGCCAGCCTACCATCCGCTATGTGACGGTATCGCGCTCGAAGGCACGCGTATCGCGGCGCGGGCGCTGTTGACGGCGGTGAAGGAGCCGAACAATCTGCAGGCCCGCTCAGACATGATGATGGCCTCGATGATGGGCGCCATTGCGTTCCAGAAAGACCTTGGCGCCGTGCATTCCTGTGCCCACGCGCTGGGCGCAGTGTGCGATCTGCACCATGGTCTGGCGAACGCCTTGATGATCGACATCGTGCTCGACTGGAATTACGAGAGCGTGCCGCAAAAGTTTGATGAACTGGCCCATGTCTGTGGCGTTGCCGGTGGCGGCAAGGCCTTCGTGCCCTGGCTGCGTGAACTCAAGGCCAGTGTCGGTATCCAGGGCCCGCTGGCCAAGCATGGCGTCAAGGCCGAGCATCTGCCGCGCCTGGTGGAAATCGCCACGGCCGACATCTGCCATCAGACCAATCCGCGGCCCTGCAATGCGGCGGACTTCGAAGCCCTGTTCAAGGCGGCGCTATGAGCGCTGTGCCGGGCCGCAGCCCGCAGGGCGAAGGTACTCCAGTGAGCCAGCAGCGCCTCGTTCACGACCGGCCGAAGATCGGCGTCAGCGCCTGCTTCCTCTACCCCGAACCGGCGCGCCTCGTGTTCTCGAAAAAGACCTTGCAGTTTGTCGAGCAATCGGTGCCGCACTGGGTCATGTCCGGCGGTGCCTTGCCGGTAATGATCCCGTCCCCCACCGGCGACACGGCGCGCGGCGACATCGATTTCGCCGACTACGCACAGTGGCTGGACGGACTGATGCTGCACGGTGGCGCCGATCTCTGGCCGGGCAGTTACGGTGAGACCCCGCTCAAGGACGCATGGCAGGGCGACCGCAATCGTGACGAATACGAGATCGCATTGGTTCACGCCTTTGTCGCCGCCGGAAAACCGGTGTTCGGCATCTGTCGCGGCCTGCAACTGATCAACGTGGCTTTTGGCGGCACCCTGTACCAGGACGTCAGCACCCAGCGCCCCGAGTCGCTGGTACACCGCGATGCGGTGGCTTACGACCTGAACTTCCACGAACTCGAACTGGTTCCCGGTACGCGTCTGGCCGCACTGTTGCCCGGCGAAAACCGCCACACCATCAACAGCGTGCACCACCAGGGCGTGAAGGATCTGGCCAAGGACTTCGTCGTCGAGGCGCGCAGCCCCGTCGACGGCGTGATCGAGGCGATCCGCTACACCGCAGGCCCCTGGGTCAGCGCGGTGCAGTGGCACCCGGAGTTCCACAAGGCGGAGCACGGCACGCTGAACGACGCACCCATCCTGGCGGACTTTCTGAACGCCGCCCTCGCGACCCGAACGAACCGCAAACCATGAACATGCTGACCATCACCAATCCCGCCACCGGCGAGCGCATAACGCAGGTGCCTGCCGACGACGCCGCCAGCGTGGCCGCCAAGGCCGGCGCGGCCCGTGCTGCGCAAGCCGACTGGGCCGTGCGGCCGCTGTCTGAACGTGTCGCCTGCATCGAAGGTTTTCGCGCCGCCATCGTGGCGCAACTCGATACGCTGGCCGCGGTCTTGACAGCCGAGACCGGCAAGCCGATCGCGATGTCACGCAACGAGCTCAACGGCTTTCTAGGGCGCATCGACTTCTTTGTGCAGCAGGTGCAGGCGTCGACTGCGACCGAGTTTGTGTTCGACGACGGCGGCACGCGCGAGCAGATCCAGCATGTGCCGCTGGGCGTGGTGGCCAATATCTCGGCCTGGAATTACCCCTGGTTTGTCGGTGGCAATGTGTTCGTGCCGGCCCTGCTGACCGGCAATGTGGTGTTGTACAAGCCGTCCGAATACGCCACGATGAGCGGGCTGGAGATGGCCCGGTTGCTGCACGAGGCCGGCGTTCCGAAAGATGTGTTCGTCGCTCTGGTTGGCACCGGCGAAGTCGGTGCAGCCTTGCTGGAGCAGACCATCGACGGACTGTTCTTCACCGGCTCCCACGCCACCGGGGCGCGCATCGCGCTGGCGCTCGGCCCCCGTCTGGTCAAGCTGCAACTCGAACTCGGCGGCAAGGACCCGACCTACGTCTGCGAAGACGCCGACCCGAAAGCCGCTGCCGCCTCGCTGGCCGATGGCGCGATGTACAACACCGGGCAGAGCTGCTGTTCGGTCGAGCGCATCTACGTGCATGAAAAGATCCATGACGCATTTGTCGAGGCCTTCATGGAGACCGTGCGCGGCTTTCGCATCGGCGACCCGTCCCGGGACGACACCTATATTGGCGCCATCACGCGTGCGCCGCAACTCGATGTGTTCGATGCCCAGGTGGCGGATGCCAAGGCCCGCGGCGCCCAGATGTTGTGCGGCGGTGCGCGTTTGCCCGGTCCCGGCAACTGGTATCCACCGACGGTGTTCACCCAGGTCAACCACGACATGGCCTTGATGCGCGAGGAGAGCTTCGGCCCGCTGATCGGCATCCAGAAGGTCAGCAGCGACGACGAAGCCGTAGCGCTGATGAACGACACGCGCTATGGCCTGACGGCGGGCGTGTTCACGCCAGACGAAGCGCGTGCGACGGCCCTCTTGTCGCGTGTCAACGCCGGCAGCGTCTACTGGAACTGCTGTGATCGGGTCAGTCCGCGCCTGCCCTGGAGCGGTGTCGGCGACTCGGGCATCGGCCTGACCTTGTCGACCTACGGCATCCAGACCTTCACCCGGCCCAAGGCCTGGCATCTGCGCAAGGCATGAGAACCCTTTTGACGGCGAAACCGGCCGTGTGCGCTCGGAAGACCGTCCAGTGACCGACAAACCTGCACCGCGACTGGCCCTGTTCGATCTGGATCACACGCTGTTGCTGGGCGACAGCGATGTGTTGTGGTGTGACTTCCTGATGGATCAGGGTGTGCTTGAGCGCGTGGTGTTCGCGCCGCGCAATGCCGACATCGAGGCGCGCTACAAGTCCGGCGAGGTTGACGCGGCCGAGTTCGCCAACTTTTACGTGTCGACGCTGCAAGGGCGCCGCCCCGCGCAGTGGCAGAGCTTGCGCCAGCAGTTCCTGCGCGAGGTCATCGTGCCGCGCGTGCCGCAGGCCGCGCTCGATCTGGTCGGGGCGCATCAACGTGCGGGCGACCTGGTGGTGTTGACCACGGCCACCAATCGATTTCTGACCGAACTGACCGCACAACACCTGGGCATTGCCCATGTCATCGCGACCGAGCCGCAGCTGGTCGACGGTGTGTTCAGCGGCGCCACCGAGGGGGTGCTGAACATGCGCGGAGGCAAGGTGGTGCGCTTGCATGCCTGGTTGCAGGCACGCGGCGAAGATCTGCAGCGTTTTGAGAGCACTGGTTACAGTGATTCGATCAATGACCTGCCCTTGCTCGAGGCGGTGAACCATGCGGTGGTGGTCCATGCCGATGTGCGGCTGGCGGCGATTGCGGCAGAGCGTGGTTGGCGCTCCCTGAAATTGGGTTGAGGAGAGACGATTGACAGACGGTATCGAATTTTTCCGGGGCCGACGTGTCCTGGTGGTGGGCGGCTCCAGTGGCATCGGCGCCGGCATTGGTGCGGCATTTCATCGCCATGGCGCGGTGGTGACGGTGACCGGCGCTACGCTGGTCGAAGTGCAGCGCGCGCAGTCGGACCCGGCGCTGGCCGGCGTTGACGTGGTGCAACTCGACGTGCGCAGCGATGCGGCGGTGCTAGAGTGTTTCGGCGCGCTGACGCATCTCGATGTGCTGGTCAACTGCGCAGGTGTGATCCGTCGCGGCGAGGAGCTGGACCCGGCGGTGTTCGCGGCGGTGCTGGACATCAACCTCAACGGCAGCATGCGCACCTGCGCCGCAGCGCGGACCTTGCTGGCCGCATCCAAGGGCTGCATCATCAACACCGCCTCGATGCTGAGCTTTTTTGGCGGCGCTCTGGTGCCGGCGTATTCGGCCAGCAAAGGTGGCGTGGCCCAGCTGAGCAAATCGCTGGCCATCGCCTTTGCGTCCGACGGCATCCGCGTCAATGCGCTCGCACCCGGCTGGATCGCAACCCCGCTGACCGCCGCATTGCAGCAAGACGATGCCCGCAGCGCGCCGATCCTGGCGCGAACCCCGATGGGCCGCTGGGGCACGCCTGACGATGTCGCCGGCGCTGCCCTGTTTTTGGCTTCGCCATGGGCCGGTTTTGTCACCGGCACGGTCTTGCCGGTCGACGGCGGCTACCTGATCACCTGAAAGCGAGAGACCCCCATGATTGTTCAGCTCCCCGGCATTCAGCCCGAGATTGCCGTCCAGGCCATTCCCGATGACGAACGGGTCTGGGTGCCTCAGGCCCCCGACGTCTGGTTCCGTCCCTTGCTGCTCAACACCGTCACCGGCAGCTGGTGCAATCTGCTGCGCGTGCGCAAATCCGGCGTGTTGTCGCGCCATATCCATCCCTCCTGGGTCACCGGCTACGTGATCAAGGGTGCCTGGCGCTACCTCGAGCACGACTGGATCGCGTCCGAGGGTTCCTTCGTTTATGAGCCACCGGGCGAGATCCATACGCTGGTGGTGGACGAGCAGGTAGGCGCGACCGAGATGATCACCTTGTTCAATATCCACGGCGCCATGGTGTACGTGGACGCCGATGGCAAGCAGACCGGTTACGAAGACGTGTTCAGCAAGATCGCCATGTGCCGCGCGCACTACGAAGCGAACGGGCTGGGCGCGGAGTATCTGGACCAGTTCATCCGCTGAATTGTTAAGCCTTACCCATGCCCAAGCCTGGGCCGTGCTCTCCGGCGCGATCCTGTTCGAAGTGGCAGGCACCACCTGCATGCGCCTGTCCGAAGGCTTCACGCGACTCACGCCGTCGGTGCTGATCTTCGTGTTCTATGCGGTGTCGTTTGCACTCAATACAGTGGTGACGCGGGTGCTGGGCCTGAGCGTGGTGTACGCGGTCTGGTCGGGCGTGGGCACCGTGCTGACGGCCTCCAGAATGTCGGTGGCCGCCGCATGACACCCAACCAACTCTCCATCGCGTTGTACCGCGACAAGGCCGAAGGCTACGACCGCTCGGCCGAGTTCACGATGCCGCTGCGCATCCGCACGATTGCGCTGCTGCAGTTGCAAAACGGCCAGACGGTGCTCGATGTCGGCGCCGGCACCGGCCTGAGTTACGGCTTGCTGCGCGAGGCTGTCGGCCCGACCGGCCAGGTGCTGGCCTTCGAGCAAAGCCCGCAGATGTTCGACGTCGCGCGTGCACGCGTGCAGAAGATGGACTGGTCCAATGTATGGCATGCCAACGAGCCGGCCGAAACCGTGCGCCTGCCCTCAACGGCCGACGCGGTGCTGTTCAACTACACGCACGACATCTGTCGCACACCCGAGGCGGTCGCCAATATCCTGCGCCAGCTTAAACCCGGCGCGCGTGTGGCCATGGCCGGTATCAAGTTTTTTCCGTGGTGGACCGGGCCACTCAATCTGCTGGCCTGGATGAAGAACCGACCCTACAACGCCAAGGCGGCCGATCTGTGGCAACCTTGGAGCCTGGTCGCGGCCCATTGCGACGGGTTCACCTGGCGCAGCACCCAGTGGGGCATGGGCTACATCGCCATTGGCATTTACAAGGGGAGCCATACATGACGATCGATCGGCGGCAATTCGTAGTCCTTTTGGCAGGCGTTGCGGCTGCCGGTTCGGTGTGGGCGCAGCAAGCGGGACCGTTTCGCACCATGGCCGTTCCCGGTGCCGAGCGTCTGATGCTCGAGGGCCATGACGCGGTGGCCTATTTCACGCAAGGCGCGGCGATCAAGGGCGACCCGGCGTTGCAGCTCGAACACGCGGGCGTCCAGTGGCGCTTTGCGAGTGCGGCCCACATGGCCGAGTTCCAGCGCGACCCGGCGCGCTTCATGCCGCAGTTCGGCGGCTATTGCAGCAACGGAATCAACTATGCCGTCCCCGGTGGCGGGGGCGGTGGCCCCGCCACCTGGCGCATCTACCGCGGGCGTCTGTATGTGTTTGGCGGCCAGTCGGCGCGCGACCATTTCGAGATGGACACCGAGCTCAACCTGCAGCGCGCGCACAGTTACTGGGACGCAGAAGTGGCAGGATCCAATGTGCCGTTGCAGCGGCTCAAGCGCACGGTCTTTTCGCGTGTGCCGCATTACCAGTCGGACGCGGCCCTGCAGGCGCAGTGGGAGGCGATGCGTGCCGCAGGCACCTTGGCCGTGATGCCAGGTGCGCAGCAGGTGGTCCCCGCACAGCGCTGACCCTGTCGCGCCCAGGCGCCGGCACACCGCCGACAGAGCGATCAGCCGGCGTCAAAGGCCGTGCAGGCGGCGCAGTGCAGGGGCCTGCGCCAGGGTTGCGCGGTATCCGGCATCGATCGCGCGCTGGCGGAACTCGGTCGACAGGTTGACCCAGTAGCCGAAATCGGGTTTGAGCACCAGATCGGCATGCACGGCGTCAAGGTCGACCAGCGCCTTCTTGCGCAGATCCATGGCGCGGAAACGCCCGGCCGCGGCCGGGGCGCGGTCCAGGTGCACGGTTGCGTCCACCGCCAGCACGCGCTGCGCACCCAGCGCACGTGCGATGCGTACCGGTAGCGGCGCGCTCCAGTCCGGATCGACATACTGCTCGCCGTTGATACGTACCGGGGTGAAGCGGCCTTCGATCGCGGCCGACGCCTGTACCGCCAGACCTGCGTCACCGGCCGTGAAGGCGATGGCGTTGCCGTCGGAGCGCCGCGTCGCCACGCAGGCCATGGCCAGCGGCATCTGCTCAAGCAGCGGCACCAGCGCATGGCGCCGCACCAGTTCGACAATTGGCGCGCCATTGAGGTTTTCCGGCTGGCCAAGACTCAGGCGCGCCAGAGCCATGGGTTGGACCTCCAGCGCGATGCGCTCCACCTCTGTCGCACGCATGCCGGATGCACGCAGGCTGCCGACCATCGCGCCCACCGAGGCGCCCACGATCAGGTCGGGCGCCAGGCCCAGTTCCTCCAGCGCCTTGAGCACCCCGACATGGGTGAAGCCGCGCGGGCCACCCGAACTCAGGATCCAGGCCGTGCGCACCGGACGGCGCAGCTGCGCGGCCCAGGGTGCATCCGAGCCATCGTGGTTGCGGTCCGGACTGATCGCACATCCGGCCAGCGCGGCCGCCGTTCCCAATAGCAGGGTTCGGCGGCGCGTCATGGCCCCGACGGGTTCGGCAGCGCCACTGGCCGGCGCGCAGGCGCAGCCTCGACAGCGTCGCCGGGCAGGGTCACCGGCAAGTCGGCGGGAAGGTCGGTATACGGCGCCGGCCAGCCCAGCAGGACGCTGGCGACCTCGCAGCGACGGCGCAGGTCGGCCTCGTCCGTGCCACCCAGGTGGACGATCGCGTAGCGGTAGCTGCCCAGCCATTTGAAGTCGCGTGCCACCGATCCGGCCGACTTCGGGTACAGAAACAACAGGGAGCCCGGATACGCCTGCGCCAGCGCATGTTGTTGCTTTGAGCCGGGCATCACGACGGTGTCGTCAGGCCGCAACGTGCGATAGACGAAACTGGCCGCCGCTCCGGCCGTTGGTTCGGCGACGCTCAAGCTTGCCGGATCACGGCCATGAGCCAGTGCCAGCGAAATCGCATGCAGGTCCACACCCAGCACCCGCCGGTACAGATCGGAATATTGCGAGGCCATGCGCGGATTGAACTCGATCACGGTGAGCCGGTCGGTCGTCGCGTCGTAGAAGAACTCCATGTTGAACAGACCGTGGCTGAAGCCGACCGCACCGAGGAAGCGGCGCGCCACGTCCAGCGCACGGGCCTGCACCGACGGGTTCAGGTGGGTCGGCAACTGGTGGCGCATGAAGGCCTGGGTGTGCGGATACATGATCGCGTCCACCACGCCGACGGCATGGACCTTGCCGGCGAACACATAACCATCGAGGTTGTATTGCGGCGCATGCACGGGTGTCTCGAGCAGCATGCGGTGGGCGGTGGGTACTTCGGCTCCCAGGCGCGCCTTCACCAGTCGGTCAAAGGGTTCGACCAGCCGGCGGATGACCCACAACTCCCAGCGGCCGAACCGGGTGTGCGCATGCAATTGCTCTTGCGTGTCCACCTGGCGCGCCAGCACCGAAAATGCCGCCTTCACCGGTTTGACGAAAACCGGGAACGTCAGGCCGGCCGGAATCGGCGCGCCGTATTCGGCGTCGAGCAGCTGGAACCCGGGATTGGCCTCAGGCGCCACCCGTTGCAACACCTGGCGGGCGTAGAACTTGTGCTGGCATGCCAGGATCGCGTGCACCGGCGTGCCGGGCCAGCCCATGCGCTCGGCCAGCAATGCGGCGGCTAGCGCGCCGAACTGCTCGTGGTGCGACGCCACCGCCTGCCATCCGCGTCGGTGGGCACGGCGTGCCAACGTGTCGACATGGCGCGCGAAGTCGTACCAGGCCAGGCGCACATTGCTGGGGAAGCTGAACAGATCGAATCCGTCGCTGTCGAGCTGCAGGCCCAGCGCGCGCGCCGCCTCGGCGTGGCCGATCGCATCCCAGTCGTAGTTGAAAAGAAGCAGGGTACGGGCAGCAGCAGGCATGGGCAATTTTCGGCTCAGGAAGTGGCAAGGTTAAACCAGATGGACGAAGGCGCCTCTCGATGGGGACCAGGCACGGGGTCGTCCGGTTATCGGTCGGGGCGGCTGGTGGTTCTTACAGGTCGGTGCACGATACTTCCAGCCATGCATGCAAAACCGCTTCACGAGTCCCGTTTGCCGATGCGGTGCGCAGCCTGGCGATGAACCCGCGCGCACGCAGCGGACTGATGGGGCTTGCGCAGTCCCATCCCTGGACAGTGCTGGCGACCTGGGCTGCTGCCATGCTGATCAGCCTGGCGGTGATCGTGTTTTGGGGCGCTCAAGCGTTCTCGACCCAGGTGCAGCGTTACGACGGCTCCGGTTCGAGCCGGGCCGAAGCGCTGATGCGCGAGCGATTTGCACATCGTGCGGATTCGGATCGGCCCAACGAGGTGCTGATCCTGCGTTCTGACAGTCTGCGTGTGGACGATCCCGCCTTCCGGGACCAGGCACAGGCGATTGAACAGCGGCTGTCGGCACTCGATGGCGATGTGATTACCTGGGCGCTGAGTTATTTCACGATCGGCAACGATGCCCTGGTCTCGGCGGATCGGCACAGCACCATCGTGCCGATGCGGGTGCGCGACCCGGAGCGCACGATCAGCAAAGTGAAGCAGGCGCTGGCGCAGCAGGGTGCCACATCCGATCTCGCGTGGTATTTGGTCGGACGTGCCAGTGTGGGCACCGAATTCAAGACGCTGGCGCAGCAGGACCTCAAGGCCGAACTGCGCATCGGCCTGCCGGTGGCCCTGCTGGTGTTGCTGGTGGTCTTTGCAACCGCCGTGGCCGCGCTCGTGCCGGTGCTCGTCGCGCTGTCGGCCATTGTGGTGACGCTGGCCATCATGGTGCTCGTCGGCCCGCTGCTGCAGGCCTATTTCCTGGTCACCAACATGATCGTCATGATGGGCCTGGCGGTTGGCATCGACTATTCGCTGTTCGTGTTGTCCCGCTACCGGGAAGAGCGGGTCGGTACGCAGACGCGCGAGGCGGCGCTGGCAGCCGCCGGGCGCTCGGCCGGCAGTGCCATCGCCTACAGCGGTGCCACCGTGGTGCTGGCCTTGCTCGGCCTGCTGATCATTCCGACCAATGTGTACCGCAGCCTGGCCGCCGGCGCGATCCTGGTCGTATTGCTGTGCCTGCTCGCGTCGTTCACCTTGCTGCCGGCGCTGGTGACCTTGCTCGGGGACCGGCTCGACGCGCTGCGTTTGCCGTTGCCGCGGCGTGTCTTCGCTGGCCGCTGGTGGGACTGGCTGACCGGCCTGTCGATCCGCTACCCGGTGAGCTGCCTGCTGCTGTCGACCGGACTGCTGCTAGGCTTGTCGGTGCCGGCCCTGGACATGAAAACCGGTTTTTCGGGCATCGACTCGCTGCCGGCACAGTCTCCCTCGCGCCAGGGGTTTGATCTGCTCGAGCGCGAATTTCGCACCGGCACGATCTCGGAGGCGGTGGTGGTGGTGGACGGTGCGGTCACCACCGCGCCGGTGCTGCAGGCGATTGCGCGGCTGCGCACGGAACTTGGCAACGACACGGCCTTTCTGGCCGACCAGACTGCGCTGCAGATGAATCCGGCCGGCGACCTGGCGGTCATGACGATCCCGATGGCCGGTGATGCGGAAAGCCAGGGCGCCCAGTCCGGTGTGCGCCGCCTGCGCGAGCAGCATATTCCCATCGCGTTCGGCGGCGTGCCGGCCCAGGCCGTGGTGGGCGGCAATGCGGCGGGTTACATCGATTTCTTTCGCCTCACCGACGTCTACACACCGCGGGTGTTCGGCATCGTGCTGGCGCTGAGTTTCGTGTTGCTGGCGGTGGCATTTCGATCACTGGTGGTGCCGCTCAAGGCAATCGTGCTCAATCTGCTGTCGGTGGGGGCGGCCTACGGCCTGATCGTGCTGGTATTCCAGCGCGGCGTCGGGGCGTCACTGTTCGGATTCCAGCAGGTGGCGCTGATCGAGGCCTGGATACCGCTGTTCCTGTTCACCATCCTGTACGGCCTGTCGATGGACTACCACGTGTTTCTGCTCAGTCGCATCCGCGAGCATTTCATCGCCACGGGCGACAACACCCAGGCGATCCGGGTCGGTGTGCGCGCGACCTCGGGCGTGATCACCGGTGCCGCGTTGATCATGGTGGCGATCTTCGCCGGCTTTGCCAGTGGCGAACTGGTGATGTTCCAGCAGGTGGGCTTCGGCCTGGGCGCCGCCGTGCTGTTGGATGCGACCATCGTGCGCTCGTTCCTGGTGCCGGCCACGATGACCCTGCTCGGTGTGCACAACTGGTATCTGCCGCGCTGGCTGGCGCGGCCGGATCGCGACCGCGCATGAATCGCGGTGCAGCGCCCGACGTTTGTTCGGGCGCTGCACCGGCGGCGGTCAGGACAGGTGCTTGCCGATCAGTCCGGCCATCTCGAACATCGTGATCTGCGGCTTGCCAAACACCGGCATCAGTTTGGCGTCGGCGTTGATGGCGCGCTTGTTGGTCGCATCCTGCAGAGCGTTAGCCTTGATGTAGTCCCACAACTTCTTGACCACCTCGGTGCGCGCGACCAGACCTTCGCCGATGACGGCGGCCAGTGCCGGACTCGGTTGCAAGGTGCCGACCTTGGGCGCCTTGGGTTTGGCCGCGACCTTCTTGGAGGCCGCCTTGGAGGCCGTCTTCGCGGCAGTCTTTGCTGCAGTCTTGCCAGCCGCCTTCTTGGCCGCAGGGGCCTTTTTCGCAGCCACCTTGCCGGCCGGTGCTCGCACCGTCTTGGCAGGCGCACCGGCCGCGGTCTTGCGCGGCGGGAACTTGGAGGGCGCGAATTCGAAGCCGACCTTGCCGGCTTCGCTGTCCCAGGCCAGCATGGCCTTGAATGGGCGACGCGTGCGCATCGAGACGAACTTGTCCAGCAAGTCGGTCTTGCCGCTGCCCAGCAACTTGCCCATCTGCTCGCGTGTCACCGGTTGCTGAAGAATGATCTGGCCACTCTTGAAGTCACAACTAGGCGTCGCCTGCGCGTGGGTAGGCACTGACTTTTCGCAGACATAACTCTTGCCGTGTTCGTACACCGCAGCGCCGCACTTGGGACAGGCGCCGAGCGATTCCTCGCCCGAGAAGTCGACCAGCTCGCCACTCTCCTCGCCCTTCTTGTCGTCGCCGAAGTCGAATTCGAGCTTGTAGTTCTTGGTTTCCTCGTCAAACTTGATCACCATCTCGGCGGTGAATGGCCAGCCCGCCTTGGAGCGGAAACCCTCCAGTGGCCCGATCTTCCGGTCGCGCAGGAACTGCTCGACCTCGGCCACCTCGAAGGTGCGCCCGGCCGGTGTCTTGCCGAACGAAAAGCCGCAGGGCTCCGACGCACCCGGCTTGCCGGTGCAGGTGTAGCGGCGGTAGTTTTCCTTGATCACGCCACCGCAGTTCGGGCAGGGTGCGCTGAGGGTGGCGTAGTCGCCCGGAATGGTGTCGCGGTCGTATTCCTTGGCCTTTTTGACCATGCGCTCGGTCATGGTGGCAATTTCGGACATGAAACTCGCACGACTGAGCTTGCCATGTTCCATCTGGGCCAGCTTGTATTCCCACTCACCGGTGAGTTCGGCCTTGGAGAGTTCTTCCACGCCCAGGCCGCGCAGCAGCGTCATGAGCTGGAATGCCTTGGCGGTTGGTATCAGTTCGCGGCCCTCGCGCAGCATGTATTTCTCGACGATCAGGCCCTCGATGATGCTCGAGCGCGTGGCTGGCGTACCCAGGCCCTTTTCGTGCATCGCCGCGCGCAATTCGTCGTCCTCGATGGTCTTGCCCGCGCCTTCCATGGCGCCGAGCAGCGTGGCCTCGGAGTACCTCGCTGGCGGCCGGGTCTGCAGGCCCTTGGCGTTGACGGCGTCGGTCAGCACTTTTTCGCCCGGCCGTACCGGCACCAGGTTGGCGCCGCTCTTGTCGTCGCCGTCCTTGGTTTCGTCCTGCGCCTCTTTGCCGTAGATGGCCAGCCAGCCCGGCTTGACCAGCACCTTGCCTTCGGTCTTGAAGCTGTGCACGTCCACCAGCGTAATGCGCGTCGTGACCTGGTATTCGGCACTGGGGAAGAACACCGCCATGAAGCGGCGCACCACCAGGTCGTAGACCTTCTGCTCGGCTTCGCTCAGGCCATGGGGCGCCTGCAGTGTCGGGATGATGGCAAAGTGGTCGCTGACCTTGGCGTTGTCGAAGATGCGCTTGCTCGGCTTGATGTAATTGCCCTTGAGCGCGGTGGCGGCATGCGGCGCCAGGTGCTTCATCGCGCTTTTCGCCAGCATCTCGAAGGTCTCGCGTACCACCGGCACGTAGTCTTCCGGCAGCGCGCGGGAGTCGGTACGCGGGTAGGTCAGGGCCTTGTGGCGCTCATACAGGCTTTGCGCAATCGACAAGGTGGTCTTGGCGCTGTAGCCGAACTTGCCGTTCGCCTCGCGCTGCAGCGAGGTCAGGTCGAACAGCAGCGGGCTGACCTGGGTCGTGGGCTTGCTCTCTTCGGTCACCGTGGCGGGTTTGCCGCGCACCGCGTCGGCAATCACCTGGGCCTCGGCCAGCGACCACTTGCGGTCGGCCTTGAGTTCGGGGTCGGACTCTTCCAGGTTGCCGGCGGCCAGGTTGGCCGCCGCCTTCTTCCAGGTCGGGTCGAACCATTTGGCGTCGTAGCTGCCCGCCTGGGCCTTGAAGCTGGCGTGGATCTCCCAGTAGTCGCGGCTGATGAACTTGCGGATTTTCTCCTCGCGTTCGACCACCACCGACAGCGTGGGCGTCTGCACCCGTCCCACGGTGGTCAGGAAGAAGCCGCCGTCGCGCGAGTTGAACGCGGTCATGGCGCGGGTGCCGTTGATGCCCACCAACCAGTCGGCCTCGGAGCGGCAACGTGCGGCGTCGGCCAGCGGCAGCATTTGTGCGTCACTGCGCAGGTTGGCGAATCCGTCGCGGATCGCCTGCGGCGTCATCGATTGCAGCCACAGGCGCTTGACCGGATGTTGCACCCGGCTGTATTGCTGGATCAGCCGGAAGATCAGCTCGCCTTCGCGCCCGGCGTCACAGGCGTTGATGAAGGCGTTCACGTCCTTGCGCTTGGCCATCTTGACGATGGCATTGAGCCGGCTCTTGGTCTTGTCCATCGGCTTAATGTCGAAATGCGGCGGTATCACCGGCAGATTGGCGAAGCTCCATTTGCCGCGCTTGACGTCGAACTCCTCGGGCGCCTGGATCTCGAGCAGGTGGCCGACGGCACTGGTGACGACATATTTTTCGCTCTCGAAGTGGTCCTCGAGTTTTTCGAACTTGCCCGCCACGGGTGTGAGCGCCCGCACGATGTCCTGGGCGACGGACGGTTTCTCGGCAATGACCAGGGTTTTGCCCAAAACTGGGTTTTTGTCGAAAACTACGTTTTTCATCTGACTACAATCCAAAGTCTCGCGTGCGCACACGCGCACACCCATACGAGCGCGCACACATGCGCGCACGCCCATACGAGTTCACATTACCAAATTTTTCAACGTGCCCGCCAAAACCCCCAAATCGCCATCGGCCGCCGGTCGCCGTATCCAGACCCGTCGCTCGGGCGTTCATGGTAAGGGCGTGTTCGCCGCGCAGGATATGGCCGAAGGCGAGAGCATCATTGAATATGTGGGTGAGATCATCAAGTGGACGGAGGCGCAGCGACGCCATCCGCATGATGCCGGCGACCCGAATCACACGTTTTATTTCCACATCGACGAAACACGGGTCATCGATGCCCTGTTTGGCGGCAACTCCTCGCGCTGGATCAACCACTCCTGCAACCCCAACTGCGAGGCCGACGAAGACGGCGGGCGGGTTTTCATCAAGGCACTGCGCAACATCGAGGCCGGCGAAGAACTCAACTACGACTACGGCCTGATCATCGACGAGCGCTACACCAAGAAGCTCAAGGCCGAGTACCCATGCTGGTGTGGTGCACAGCAGTGCCGTGGCACCTTGCTCGCACCCAAGTCGCGGGGCCGCTGACCCGCCGCTTGGCACTGGCAAGGCGGACTTGGGCATAACGATGACTGGTTGCATGGTTCGCGCACAGGTGCCGGCATGACGGCCTGGCCTGTGCAGGCCTTGGCCGGATCGCTGGCGGCTGTTTTGCCCGGACTCGCGGTGGAGGTATTGCCCGAAATCGATTCGACCAACACCGAGCTGATGCGCCGGGCCCGCGCCGGACGCACCGGTCCTTGCCTGTTGGTGGCCGAGTGCCAGACGGCGGGCCGTGGCCGCATGGGGCGGCAGTGGCAAAGCGGCTCGGCACCACGGGGTACCGGGGACCCCGACACGGTAGCGCCATGGCCGTCACTGACGTTTTCACTGGGCGTGGCGCTGGCGCCGCAGAGCTGGTCCGGTCTCTCGCTGGCGGTCGGGGTGGCGATTGCGCGCAGCCTGCACCCCCGGCTCGGACTCAAATGGCCAAACGACATCTGGTTTGAGGGGCGCAAGCTCGCTGGCATCCTGATCGAAACCGCCAGCACGGCGCAGGGGCGCCATACGGTGATCGGCATCGGAATCAATATCGCGCCACGCGACGGTGCCGGCCTGTCGACCACACCTGCCTGCCTGCACGAGCTGCTGCCGGGCATCACGGCGCCAGCGGCGTTGCAACAGGTTGCGCCGGCACTGGTTCAGGCGGTGATGCTGTTCGAGGCCCAGGGTTTCGCTCCGTTCCGGGACGCTTTTGCGCAGTGCGATGTATTGCATGCGCGGCAGGTCACGCTGAGCGATGGCAGCCGCGGAACGGCGCGCGGTGTGGACGAAGCAGGTGGCCTGCTGGTGCATACTTCGGCCGGTATGCAAACCGTCACCAGTACCGAAGTCAGTGTGCGCCCGACCGGCGACACGACCGGCACCCCATCCTGAAGTCGGTTGCACGTGCTGCGTTTCCTGGCTCTTTTGCTGGTCCTGCTCAATACGGTCTATTACGCGTGGTCGCACAACCTGCTGCAGGCCTACGGTTTCGCGCCGATGCAGCAGGGCGAGCCGGATCGGCTGAACCAGCAGATCCAGCCTGAACTGCTCATCATCGAGTCGACAGACCCCACCCGCACTCAATAACGTACGCGGGCGAAGCGGCTTTGTTGGGCTGCCGCGCGCGCCTGACCGAGGGTGTGGATGCCCTTGTCGGCCAGCAGCGGCACCAGCTTGAGAAACACTTCGGCGGTGACGATGGCGTCGGCCAGCGCGGTATGGCGGTTGACCATAGCCACACCCAGACGCTGCGCAATGGCCTCGAGCGCATGCGACTCATGGTTCGGGTGCGCGATGTCCGACAGCAGCAGCGTATCGAGCACCGGCTGATCGAAGCGCACCCCGCTGTCGGCTTCCTTGAGCTGCAGGAAGCGCAGGTCGAAGGCCGCGTTGTGCGCCACCAGAACGGTGTCGTGACCGTAGGCATGAAAGGCCCGGAGCACCTCCTCGATACCGGGCTGGCCGCGCACCATGGCGCTGGTGATGCCATGGATGCGCGTGGAGGCGCTCGGTACCGGCCGGCGCGGGTCGATCAGCTGCTCGAAACCCTCGTGGTGCAATAACTTGCCGTTGACGATGCGGGTCGCGCCGATCTGGATGATCTCGTCCCCCTTGGACGGGTCCAGTCCCGTGGTCTCGGTGTCGAAGACGGTATAGGTGAGGCTGTCCAGACGGCGGTCCTGCAAGGCGCTCGCCATGTCGGAGGCCTGGAACAGGTCGAAGTCGTAGAACGCCGGACGGCTTTCGATCGGTGCTGCCGGCCCGCCGGCCTGCTCTGCGGCCTGCGTTGCGGCCTCGCTGGCACCGGCGCCGGCTAGCGGCAGCAGGAAGCGAAACAGCGCTTCGTGCCGGGACCGTTCACGCTCGAACCAGAATGCGCCGCCATGACGATCGACCACGTCGCGTACCGTCAATGGCGTGGACGCTTCACCGACGCGGATGGTGTCGAGTTCCCAGGCCATCACGGTCTCGGTGCTCATCACCGTGCCGTGCCACACCAGATCGAGATGGGCATGGTTGCCCGCGCGCGCCAGGCGCAGCGTGGCCTGCGCGATGTCGAATTCCTGCGCCAGCCGTGAGGCCAGGTAGACCAGTGCCTGCATCAGCGAGAAGCTGTCAACGCGCAACCACAGCGCCGCGTCGACCGGGCCCTGCGTCACCTGCATGGCCGGCAAGGCGGCCATGCGTCGGCTGATGGCGGCCATCAGGTCTGCGCCGCGCATGTCCTCCATCGGCCAGCGGGTTTTCAGCCCGCGTGACGCCTGTTGCGCCAGCGTCTGCACCTTTTCGCTCAATGCCGCGGCCTCCTCGCGCACCACGGCCAGGAAGCGCGTGCGCATCTCGGGTTCCAGGTCGGGGAAGTCCAGCATGTCCAGCGCGGTCTGCAGATTGGCCAATGCGCTGCGGCTGCCTTCGGTCATGGCGTGCAGCAACTGATCGCGCAGCGACTGTTGCTCGAAGTCGCGTGTCAGGTTGTCCAGCAGCAACACGAAACCGCTCAGCACAGACGGCCCGCGGGTGGCTTGATCCGTCTCGGCGACTGGTTCGTCCGGCTGGTCCAGCACCGCTGCGACCTGTACGCGCAGCAGTTGCCCGTTGCGCGTGGTGGTGACGAACTGCGCGGAGGCATTTGCCGCGCCGCGCTCGACACGGCGGCGGATCGTGTCGAGCGCATGACCCACCAGGGATGCGTCGAACACCGCGTGTATCGATCGCCCCAGGCCGATCACACCGGCGCCGTGCGCCAGCGCCGTGGTGTCGGACAGGGCCTGGCATTGCAGCCTTGCGCGGTTGTTGTACAGCAGGATGCGGCCGTCGATGTTGCACACCAGCACACTTTGTTGCAGCTCAGCCATCAGTGCGGCCAGTCGGCGGCGTTCGCGCTCGATCTCCTGGCTGGCCTGTTTGACCTGTTGCCCGACATCGTCCTGCAGCCGGTCGCGTTCTGCCGCCAGACTGTTGATGGCGCGCGCCAGCGCACGCGCCTCAAAGCTGCCGCCACTTTCGATCGCCTGGCGCGACTGTCCGCTGGCCAGGATCAGTGTCTGCTCTTCGATGCGGGCCAGCGACTGGATATGGTCGCGGAACAGGCGTTGTGCCAATAGGGCCAGCGCCGCGCTGGCGATCAGCCAGGCCATCAAGGCCAGCGCCAGCACCGAGGTCTGCGCCGATACGACCGCGGCACGCTGCACGTCGGTCATGCCGAGCCAGGCCAACAGCACGAACATCAGGCCGCCCAGCCCCAGCAGCATGCCGGGAGCGAGCAAGACGATGACGCGCCGCCCCAAGTTCACTGGAGTACCTCGCCCTGCGGGCTGCGGTGCGAGCTTGCTTGGGAGCGGCCCGGCGCAGCGCTCATCGGAACACCTTCGCCCTGCGGGCTGCGGTGCGAGCTTGCTTGGGAGCGGCCCGGCGCAGCGCTCATCGGAACACCTTCGCCCTGCGGGCTGCGGTGCGAGCTTGCTTGGGAGCGGCCCGGCGCAGCGCTCATCGGAACACCTTCGCCCTGCGGGCTGCGGTGCGAGCTTGCTTGGGAGCGGCCCGGCGCAGCGCTCATCGCTGCGCGTTCAGCAACGTGCGCACCTGCGCGACCAGGGCCCGGGTGGAAAACGGTTTGGTCACATAGGCGTTGGCGCCTAGCGCCAGGCCTTTGGCGACGTCGGCCTCGCGCCCCTTGGCGGTCAGCATGACGATGACCACGTCGCGCAGCTGGTCGATGGAACGCACGTGCTGGCAGACCTCGAACCCGGTCTTGCCCGGCATCATCACGTCAAGCAGCACCAGGTCGGGCGGGTTGCGCTCGATGGCCTCGATCGCCTGCGTGCCGTCGCGAGCCACGCTGACCTCGAAACCTTCGCGTTGCATCAGGTATTCGAGCGAGATCACGATATTGGGTTCGTCGTCGACGATCAGGATCTTGTGCGCCATGGTGGGTACCGGTTCGTATCAGGAAGGAGTTTGCGGAGTTGCTTGGTCGGCCCGGGCGTTGGCATCTGCCTGGCCAGCGGTGTCTGCGTCCATCGTATTCCAGGGCAGTTCAAATACAAAGCGGGCGCCGCGCTGCGGCGTTGGCTCGACCCAGATCCGGCCACCGAGATGCTCGACGATCTGGCGGCTGATCGGCAGGCCGAGACCGGTACCCTGGGGCCGGACCCCGCCGTCCTGCCCTTGATGGAACTTCTCGAAGATCTGGCTTCGCTGGGAAGCTGGCACACCGGGCCCGTTGTCCTGGATCGCGACCTGTATGCCCTGGTCGCTGCGGCTTAGCACGATGTCGACCCGGCCAGAGTGATCGGGCACGAACTTGGCGGCGTTGGACAGCAGGTTGAGCACCACCTGGGTCAGCCGGTCGGGGTCGGCGCGCAACACCACGGCCTGTGGTGGCAGTGCCAGTTGCACGTCGGCGCCGCGGTCGTGGAACATTCCGGCTGTCGTCTGCACCGCCTGCTCCAGCAAGTGGCCCAGGTCGACATCGGTGTTGTGCCACTGCGCGTGGCCCGACTCGATCTTGGCCAGGTCCAGCACCTGATTGACCAGGCGGCTCAGGCGTTCGGTTTCGGTCACGATGATCTGCACGAACTGTTGGCGCTGCGCTGCAGCCATGTCAGGCTCGTCCACCATCAGTTCGGCCATGGTGCGGATCGATGTCAACGGCGTGCGCAATTCGTGGGTCACCGACGACATGAAGTCGTCCTTGAGCCGATCCAGGCTTTGCAGCTGCGCATTGGCCGCGCGCAAATCCCCGCTGGCGCGCTCCAGCGATGCCGACTTCTCCTCCAGTTCGATCGAATGCGCACGCAGTTGCGTGGCCTCGTCCAGGATTTGCAGCACGTCGTCGAGCACCAGTGCGTCTTCTTCGGCGGCCGAGGCGACCATCACCCGTGCCGATGCGCTGCCGATCGCTCCGGCGAGCGCGATCTCAACCTGACGCACCAGCTGGGCATCAGGCTCGATCTGCTCGACCCGCGCCACACCCAGGCGCAGCGCCTGTTCCTCGAACATGCGCTGCGCGCGGGCGGGGCCGATGAAGCGGGTGCTCAGCGCCAGCAGATCCTGCACCCGCGCGCGTCCGCGCCAGAACACCGGTTCGCTGCTGCGGTTGCGCTGGAACGCTTCGACGAAGAGCAGCGCCTGGCTGGTCTCGGCCGGCGTCGGGCCGCGCCACAACGACAACACCACATAGGCCGCCAGGTTGGCGCCCAGGCTCCAGAACAGCGAATGGGTCAGGTTGTCCATGCCCGACAGACCGAGTAGCTGCTCGGGTTTGAGCCAGCCGATACCCCAGGGGCCGTATTCGAGAAAGCTGGTCGGCAACCAGCCGGACTTGGCGATCGACGGCAGCATCAGCGTGTAGGTCCACAGGGTGAATCCGATCAGCAGACCGGCCATGGCACCGACACGGGTGCCGCCGCGCCAGTACATGCCGCCGAATAATGCCGGTGCGAACTGGGCCACCGCGGCAAAGCTGATCAGGCCGATGCTCACCAGCGCATAGGCCTCGCCGGCCCAATGGAAATAGCTGTAGCCCAGCAGCATGATCCCGAAGATGGCGGCGCGCCGGATGCCAAGCAGCACGCGTGTGAGGTCGCCCTTGGCCCGTGCGCCGAAGCGCCGGGTACGCAGCAGCAGCGGCATCACCAGGTCGTTGCACACCATGGTCGATACCGCGATCGACTCCACGATCACCATGCCGGTGGCGGCCGACAGACCGCCGATGAAGGCGAGCAGCGCCAGCGCGTGTTGTCCGCTGGCCAGCGGCAGCGACAACACGAAAGCCTCCGGGTCCATCGTGCCCGGACCGAACACCAGCAGCCCCCCGAGCGCTACCGGCAGTACGAAGATGTTGATCAGCAGCAGGTAGGCCGGAAACACCCAGGCAGCACGGCGCAGATGGCGCTCGTTGACGTTCTCCACCACCATGATCTGGAACTGGCGTGGCAGCAACACCACGGACAACATCGCCAGCAGCGTGAGCGAGAACCATTGGCCATAGTCGAAGGGTTTTGTGTTGCCGAGCAAGGCTGCCAGTTCGGGCACGGCGCGCGCGCGCGCAAAGATGTCGCCCATACCGTCGAATAGCCCGTAGGTGACGAACAGCCCGACCGCCATGAAGGCCAGCAGCTTGACGATGGACTCGAACGCGATCGCTGCGACCATGCCCTCATGGCGCTCGGAGGCGTCCAGTCGCCGCGTACCGAACACCACCGTGAACGCGGCCAGCGCCAGCGCGAAATACAAGGTGCTGTCGTTCCACCAGTTCTCCTGCGCCGGCATGGCCTGGCCCAGCGGTGTCGTCATCACGGCATAGCCGACCGACACCGCCTTGAGCTGCAAGGCGATGTAGGGCACGATGCCCACGACGGTGATCAGCGTCACCAGCCCGGCCAGCGTCGGGCTCTTGCCATAGCGGCTGCCGATGAAGTCGGCGATCGATGTGATGCGGTAACTCTTGGCAATGCGCAGCATCTTGCGCACCACCATCCAGGCCAGCACCATGGCCAGCGTCGGGCCCAGGTAGATCGGCAGGAACCAGATGCCGGCGCTGGCTGCGCGCCCGACACTGCCGAAGTAGGTCCAGGCCGTGCAATACACCGCCATCGACAGCGCATAGACCCAGGCGTTGTCGATGACCGAGCGGCCTTGCGCGCCGCGCCGGTTGCCGAAACTGGCCACGGCGAACAGCAGCAGCAGGTAGGCAAACGAGGCACCGACGACCAGGGGGGCGGACAGCATCGTGGGCCTGCTAGTCGCCCGTGTGTTCCAGCAGCCAGGCCATGGTGGCGATCAGCATGGTCCACAACAGGAACAAGGCGGTGGGAAACAGCGGCAGGCCGAAAACGCTGGCCTGCGGGTCCCACAAGGCCAGCAATGGATAGTTAAGCGCCATCATGCCGGCGAAGAAAAGTGCCAGCAGGCGTTGCAGGCCGCGTGTTCTGAGCATGGTGCTGTTGTCTCCTTTGCACAAGGGTCGGTTCGGGCTCGACTTACCCCGGCGCCACTGCCTCCGGTCCGTCGCGCGAGGTGTCAAAGCGTACGACGAAACGCGAGCCCGGTGGCTCATGGCGCGGCTCGGCATCTTCGACATGCACACTGGCGCGATGCAGCCGGGCGATCTCAAGCACGATCGGCAAGCCTAGACCGGAGCCGTCGACCCCGCTGCCCAGCACCCGGTAGAACGGCTTGAAGATCATCTCGCGTTCGGCCAGCGCGATGCCCGGCCCGGAGTCTTCGACCTGCAGCAGCAGCACCTTGCCGAACGGGTCTGCCAGGACCCGGGCCGTGACGACGCCCGGACGCGCGGGATCGGACGGGGTGTAGTGGATCGCGTTGTTCAGCAGATTGCGAATCATCTCCGACAGCAAGGTCGGGTTGCCGTTCAGGTCAACCCCTTTGGCTCCGGGTTCGGCGCCTTCGTAGCCCAGGTCGATGGACTTCTCGATCGCGCGTGGTAGACAGTCGTGCACGGCTTCGATCATGAGCGCGGCCAGGTCGCACGGTTCGCGCGACATCGCGGTGTTGCTGCCCTCGGCGCGCGCCAGCGCCAGCAACTGGTTCACCGTATGGGTGGCGCGCACGCTGGCGTTGCCGATCTGGCGCAGCGTCTGCTTGAGCTCGTCGGCGCTCATGCCCTCGCGCTGCGCCAGGTCGGCCTGCATGCGCAGGCCCGCCAGCGGCGTCTTGAGCTGGTGCGCGGCGTCCGCCAGGAAACGTTTCTGGTGTTCGATCGAGCGTTTGAGCCGCTGCAGCAGGTCGTTGACCGACGACACCAGCGGCGCAACCTCCTGCGGCACCGATCTGTCGTCCAGCGGGCTCAGGTCGTCGGGTTTGCGCGCGCGTATGCGTTCCTCGAGCTGGTTCAGCGGCTTGATTGCATAGGCGAGACCCAGCCACACCAGCAGCACCGCCAGCGGCAGGATGATGAACTGCTGCAGCATCACGCCCTTGACGATCTCGGTGGCCAGCATGGCGCGCTTGTCCAGCGGTTCGGCCACCTGCACCAGCACCGGTTTGGCGCCCGGCAGGTCGACGGCCAGCCATTTGTAGGCCACCCGGATGTCATCGCCCTGGTAGCTGTCATCGCGGATGCGCACCTCGCTGAAAAACGGGCCTTCGTCGTCGGGCGGCCCCGGCAGATTGCGCTCGCCGCTGAGCAGTTCCCCCTGTGCCCCCTTGATCTGGTAGTACACGGGATCGGATTCGGCCGCACGCAGCAGTTTGTAGGCGGGCAGAGGGAGGATGAATTCGAGTTGCTGATCGCGCACCTTGACCAGCGCCGCCAGTTCGCCGACGTTGTATTCGAGCGCTTGGTCGAAAGGCTTGCCGGCGGCGCTCTGGGCCACGAACCAGGTCAGGACCAGGCTGATGGGCCACAGCAGCAGGAGCGGCGTCAGCATCCAGTCCAGGATTTCGCCGAACAGCGAGCGCTGTTCGCGCTGGAACAGTTTCACGCGACCGGCGTTGCTCGGGGACTGTCCTGCGCCGATTCGTTCGGCAGCAGTTTCAGGCAATAACCCAGACCCCGCACCGTGGCGATGCGGATCGGGCCTTTTTCGATCTTCTTGCGCAGGCGGTGCACGTACACCTCGATCGCGTTGTTGCTGACCTCGTCGCCCCATTCGCACAGGCGCTCGACCAGCTGGTCCTTGCTGACCATGCGCCCGGCGCGTTGCAGCAACACCTCGAGCAGGCCGAGTTCGCGCGCAGACAGGTCGATCATCTGGCCGTCGATCGTGGCCACGCGCCCTGCCTGGTCATACACCAGCGGCCCGTGGCGGATGTTGTCGCTGGCGCCGCCCATGCGCCGACGCAGCAGCGCGCGCACGCGGGCTTCGAGCTCTTGCAGGCTGAACGGTTTGGCCATGTAGTCGTCGGCGCCGAAGTCCAGCCCCTTGACGCGTTCCTCGACGCTGTCGGCAGCGGTCAGGATCAGTACCGGCAGGTTCGAACCCCGGGCGCGCAGCTTGCGCAGCACCTCCAGTCCATGCAACTTGGGCAGGCCCAGGTCCAGGATCAGCAGGTCGAACTCCTTGTTGGTGAGCAGCGCTGCATCGGCCTCGGTGCCGGTGGCCACATGGTCTACCGCGGCGCCAGTGCTGCGCAAGGCGCGCAGCAAGCCGTCTGCCAGCACGCCGTCGTCTTCGGCGATCAAGATCCGCATGCGTGTCTCCTTGTTGCAGTGGTTGCCGCGATCATCCGCTTTGCGTCGTGAATTCTAGGCGCCACAGTAGCGCAATCCAAGCGGGTTGACCCTTGTCCTGACATGCCGACGCGTACCTTCGCCCTTCGGGTTGCGGTGCTCATGCCACATAGGCCTCGAGTCCGAGCTGGACCACGGTTGCGACCTCGGCGCCGACCGCGTTACGAAATTCCGACTCCGCCTGCAGCACGGCCCGGCGATAGGCTGCGATCCATTGCCGGCCGGCCTCGGTGAACGCGACCTGGATTGCACGCGCGTCGCGGGCGTCGGGCAGCCGTGCCACCAGTCCCCAGGCGGCGCACTGATCGACCAGCTTGCCCATGGCCTGCTTGGTGATGCCGGCGTGCTCGGCCAGGGTGGTCAGGCGGCACCCGTTGACGGGCAAGTGGCGCGTGATCTGAATGTGGGATGCGCCCAACCGGCCCCTGGCCGCAAGATGCGACAACACCAGTGCCAACTCGTCGTCGTGGGCCATCAGGCCGAGCACCCGGGCGTCGAAGCGCTGATGCGCGAGCTCGGTCAGTCGTCCCAGATGGGTATGGCGCCAGGCGCTATCGGCAATGTCGGTTGGCATTCAAAAATGGTAAATCAAATTGACTAAAAATCTTATTTACTGAATTCAATAAACCCGGATAAACTACTGTTCAAGTATCCAGCCTGTTATTAAAGCCAGATCCCGCTCATTCTCCAAGCCCTTGTTTTAAAAGGAAATTCTCATGGACGCCCCTGTCAAAACCCCATCCCCCGTCAACAGCGAAAAAGCCAAGGCCCTGCAGGTTGCCTTGGCCCAGATCGAAAAGCAGTTCGGCAAGGGCACGATCATGCGTCTGGGTGAGGGCGAGGTGATCGAAAACATCCAGGTGGTGTCGACCGGCTCGTTGGGCCTGGACATCGCCCTGGGCGTCGGCGGTCTGCCGCGCGGGCGGGTGATCGAGATCTATGGCCCGGAATCCTCCGGCAAGACCACGCTGACGCTGCAGGCGATTGCCGAGATGCAGAAGACCGGCGGCCAATGCGCCTTCGTCGATGCCGAACACGCGCTCGACATCCAGTACGCGCAAAAGCTCGGCGTCAACCTGCAAGATCTGCTGATCAGTCAGCCCGATACCGGTGAGCAGGCGCTGGAGATCGTCGACTCGCTGGTGCGCTCCGGCGCGGTCGACCTGATCGTCATCGACTCGGTGGCGGCGCTCACGCCCAAAGCCGAACTCGAGGGCGAAATGGGCGACTCCTTGCCTGGCCTGCAGGCCAGGCTGATGAGCCAGGCGCTGCGCAAGCTCACCGCGCACATCAAGAAGACCAACTGCATGGTCATCTTCATCAACCAGATCCGCATGAAGATCGGCGTCATGTTCGGCAGCCCCGAAACCACCACCGGCGGCAATGCGCTCAAGTTCTATGCCTCGGTGCGGCTCGACATCCGGCGTACCGGCACGATCAAGAAGGGCGACGAGGCGATCGGCAACGAAACCAAGGTCAAGGTGGTCAAGAACAAGGTCGCGTCGCCGTTCAAGACGGCCGAGTTCGACATCCTGTTTGGCGAAGGCATCAGCCGCCATGGCGAGATCATCGATCTGGGCGTGAACGCCCAGATCCTCGACAAGTCCGGCGCTTGGTATGCCTACAACGGCGAGAAAATCGGCCAGGGCCGCGACAACGCCCGCGAGTTCCTGCGCGAAAATCCGGACCTCTCGCGCGAGATCGAGAACAAGGTGCGCGAGTCGCTGGGCATTCCCCTGCTGCCCGAGCGGGTCGGCGCCGAGGTCGGTGCCAAGGCCAAGGGCAAGAAGGCCGACTGATCGCCGGATTCGTGCCTGCTCCACCGCCATCACTCAAGGGGCGCGCCTTGCGCCTGCTGGCCACGCGGGAGCACTCCCGGCTGGAACTCAAGCGCAAGTTGCGGCGCCATGAGGTCGAACCCGGGGAACTGGCGCGCGTGCTGGACGCCTTGCAGACCAAGGGGTTCATTGACGACAAGCGGGTTGTCGAATCGGTGCTGCATCGGCGCGCTGGCAAACTCGGCGCCGCGCGCATCCGCCAGGAGTTGCAGGTCAAAGGCCTGCCCGTCGAGGCCATCCGTGATGCCGTAGCCGGTCTGCAGGGCAGTGAGCTGGCGCGTGCCCGCGTCGTCTGGCACAAGAAATTCGCCGCCACGCAGCTGCGGGATGCGTCGGACCCAGCCCGCGTGCCCGATGCCGCCGACCGTGCGCGCCAGATCCGTTATCTCGCCGCGCGCGGTTTTGCGGGCGACACCATCCGGCGTGTCGTGTCCGGCGCCGGCGACTGGCTGGACGAATCCTTGGACGACTGAGAGTCATCGAGGCCAGGTGGCGCGCGCCGGGCCGTTGGCCGGACCTGGTTGCGACGCAATCGGTCAGAGACCCAGCATCAGCTTGAGATTTTGTACTGCCGCGCCGCTGGCGCCCTTGCCCAGGTTGTCCAGCCTGGCGATCAACACCGCATGGCTGAAGCCGTCTTTTGCCGCGTCGTTGCCGAATACGCGCAATTCCAGTTTGTTGCTGTCAACCAGCGCGAGCGCGTCGAGCTTGCCTTCCGGGTTGGCCGCCTCAACCGTGACCCATGCGCTGCCCTGATAGTGTTTGGCCAGTGCGTCCTGCAAATCCCGGGCGTTGGGCTTGCCGGGCAAGCTGTCCAGATGCAGTGGCAGTTGCACCAGCATGCCTTGGCGGAAATTGCCCACTGCCGGGATGAATATCGGCCGGCGGGTCAGGCCGGTGTGGTGCATGATCTCTGGCACATGTTTGTGCTTGAGCCCCAGACCGTAGACCTCGTATGCGGGTGCGGAGCCGCTCTCGTAGGCTTCGATCATGCTGCGACCACCGCCGGAGTAGCCACTCACCGAGGGCAATGACAGCGCTGTATCGGGCGGCAACAGTCCAGCATCGATCAGCGGGCGGATCAGCGCAATCGCGCCGGTGGCGTAACAACCCGGATTGCTCACACGCTGCGCGCCTGCCACTGCAGCCTCTTGCCCTGCGCTCAGCTCTGGAAATCCGAAAACCCAATCAGGAGCTGTGCGGTGAGCGGTCGACGCGTCAATGATGCGCGGGCCCGGTTTGCCGCTGCTCGCTGTCAGTTCGTCGATCATGGCCACCGATTCGCGCGCCGCGTCATCGTGCAGACACAGGATGACCAGATCGACCTGGCCCATCAGTGCGCGTTTTGCCTGCGGGTCCTTGCGCAGATGGGGCTCGATGCTGACGAGCTCGACCCCGGGCATGGTCTGCAGCCGCTCGCGGATCTGTAGTCCGGTGGTGCCGGCTTCGCCGTCAATGAATATTTTTTTTGTCATGGCGGGTCCTTTCAATTGGGCACCAACAGCCGCGCCCGGTACGCAATACACGCAGGCAATGCCGCATTGCAGCATGATACATTCGAGGACTTCGGTGTCCGCTACCGACTGGGTTTGTACGCACTCTCCAGGGCAGCGGGTTTGTTCCAATTCCGAGAGAAACCTCATGAAGATTCACGAGTACCAAGGCAAGGAAATCTTGCGCAAATTTGGAGTTCCGGTGCCGCGCGGCATTGCGGCTTTCACAGTGCAAGAGGCCGTCGAGGCGGCTCAAAAGCTGGGCGGCCCGGTCTGGGTGGTCAAGGCCCAGATCCATGCCGGCGGCCGAGGCAAGGGGGGTGGCGTCAAGCTGGCGCGCTCCATCGATGAGGTCAAGGCCTTGGCCGGCGAGATTCTCGGCATGCAGCTGATCACCCACCAGACCGGCCCGCTGGGCCAGAAGGTGCGTCGCCTGCTGATCGAAGACGGCGCCGACATCAAGAAGGAATATTACGTGTCGGTCGTGACCGACCGTGCCTCACAGAAGGTCGCCATCATGGCGTCTTCCGAAGGTGGCATGGACATCGAGGAAGTGGCGCATGCCACGCCCGAGAAGATTCTCAAGATCTTCGTCGATCCGGCTGCTGGCCTGACCGAGGCGCAGGCCAGGGAATTGGCCAACGGCATCGGGGTGCCTGCCGGCTCGACCGCGCAATGTGTGGACGTGCTGCAAAAGCTGTACCAGTGCTATATGGAGACCGACGCCTCGCTGGTGGAGATCAATCCGTTGATCCTGGAAGGCGGCGGCGGCATCAAGGCGCTCGACGCCAAATTCAACTTCGACTCGAACGCCCTGTTCCGCCAGACCGAGATCGTGGCCTATCGCGATCTGGACGAAGAGGATCCGGCTGAGGTCGAGGCGAGCAAGTTCGATCTGGCCTATATCAGTCTGGATGGAACCATCGGCTGCCTGGTCAACGGTGCTGGTCTGGCGATGGCCACGATGGACACCATCAAGCTGTACGGAGCCGAGCCGGCCAACTTTTTGGACGTCGGCGGTGGCGCCACACCCGAGAAGGTGACTGAGGCGTTCAAGATCATGCTCAAGAATGACAAGGTCAAGGCGATCCTTGTGAACATCTTCGGCGGCATCATGAAGTGCGACACCATCGCAACCGGAGTCATCACCGCCTGCCGCGCAACCAACCTCAGCGTGCCGCTGGTGGTCCGGATGAAGGGCACCAACGAAGAGTTGGGCAAGAAGATGCTGGCCGAGTCCGGCTTGCCGATCATCAGTGCCGACACGATGGCCGAAGCGGCCCAAAAGGTCGTGGCAGCAGTTCAGTAATCCGCGTCAGGTCAACCAACAAGACACAGGGGTGCCTCTGGCCTGGCCGCAGACGGTCTGGCGTGATGGCGCTCCGGTGGTGAAGGAGTTCAAGTGAGCATTCTGATCAACAAAGACACCAAGGTCATCACGCAGGGCATCACCGGCAAAACCGGTCAGTTCCATACCGAAAAGTGCCAGGAATACGCGAACGGCAAGAACTGCTTTGTCGCGGGTGTCCATCCCAAGAAGGCCGGTGAGTCGATCTTCGGCATACCGATTTTCGGTTCGGTCAAGGACGCTGCCGCCAAGACAGGCGCAACCGTCTCCGTCATCTACGTGCCGCCAGCCGGTGCTGCTGCCGCGATCTGGGAGGCCGTCGAGGCTGAACTCGATCTGGCCATCTGCATCACCGAAGGCATTCCGGTGCGCGACATGCTCGAATTGCGCAACAAGATGATTGCGCGCGTCGCAGCCGGTGGCAAGAACACCTTGTTGCTGGGTCCGAACTGCCCGGGTCTGATCACCCCTGAAGAGATCAAGATCGGCATCATGCCGGGTCACATCCATCGCAAGGGGCGCATCGGCGTGGTCTCGCGTTCGGGCACGCTGACCTATGAGGCGGTCGCGCAGCTGACCGACATCGGTCTGGGGCAATCGACTGCTGTTGGTATCGGCGGCGACCCGATCAACGGACTCAAGCACATCGACATCATGCAGGCGTTCAACGATGATCCCGACACCGACGCCGTCATCATGATTGGCGAGATCGGCGGACCGGACGAAGCCGAAGCGGCACGCTGGTGCAAGGACAACATGAAGAAGCCGGTCGTCGGCTTCATCGCCGGCGTTACCGCGCCAGCAGGCAAACGCATGGGTCACGCCGGCGCGCTGATCTCGGGTGGTGCCGATACCGCCGATGCCAAGTTGGCGGTGATGGAAGAGTGCGGTTTCAAGATCACGCGCAATCCATCGGAAATGGGCAAGCTGCTCAAGTCCGTTCTCAAGTAAACAACTGGCGCGCGCCACCCGGGGCATGGTTCTCATGCTCCGGATCGATCATCAAATAGTACGAGCGTGGAAGAATTCCTCACTGCCCACTTCTGGATAGCTGTCGGTCAGATCATCATGATCGACATCCTGCTGGGTGGCGACAATGCCGTGGTCATCGCACTGGCCTGTCGCAAGCTAGCGCCACATCAACGGATCAAAGGCATTCTCTGGGGCACGGCAGGTGCCATTTTGCTGCGCGTGATCCTGATCGCATTTGCGCTGACGCTGCTGCAGGTGCCCTACCTGAAGCTGGTCGGTGCGGTGTTGTTGTTGTGGATCGGTGTCAAGCTGCTGGCGCCGCAGGACGAAGACGAGCACGGCAACATCGCGGGTAGCGACAAATTGTGGGCCGCGATAAAGACCGTCATCATTGCCGACTTGGTGATGAGCGTGGACAACGTGATTGCCATCGCCGGCGCCGCCACGGGTGCCGGTGAGCAGCACCAACTGCCGCTGGTGATCTTCGGCCTGCTGGTGAGCGTGCCCATCATCATCTGGGGTAGCCAGCTGGTGCTCAAGCTAATGGACCGTTTCCCGATCATCATCACGGTCGGCGGTATGTTGCTGGGCTGGATCGCCGGAACCATGGCGCATACCGATCCGGCCATGCTGGAATGGTTGCCGCAAGACAAGGCTTGGAACTACGGCATGGGGTTCGCTGGCGCCGCGTTTGTGTACACGGCTGGCCTGGTTATGCGTCAGCGGGCCCGGCAGTCAGCTTGATCAATGTGTCGCGCGATGGCGTGGCCATTTTCTTCCCTTGGGCGATTCGCCTGCTGGGCTGTGCGAAAAAACGACAAGTGTGTCCCACTATGTCACTTGTCGGTAGCGGCATGGTCTGCTAACGTAGCTTCCTCGTACCTTCGAGTAGAGGGACCTGGGCTTTCCTGGCTTACGTGCACCGTGATAAGTCGAATCAAATAACCGGGTGGGTCGGAACGTGGCAACAAAGTCATCATCGAAGAATGCGCAATTCTGGCGCGCGGATTGGTTTGCCGGGGTCGCGATTGTTCTTGCCGTACTGGTTCTGAACCAGGCCACCGATCTGATCGGAGGCCTCGAGCGTCGGTTCTACGACTTCGGCAGTACCAGCACCTCGCGACAACCTTCTGACCGGATCGCGATCATCGCAATTGACGACCAGAGCATCGCTAATATCGGTCGCTGGCCCTGGCCGCGCGACATCCACGGCAAGATCATCGACCAGTTGTCCCAGGCCAAGGCCAAGACCATTGTCGAGACCGTCTTTTTCATCGAACCGCAGGTCGACCGCGGTCTGGACTTCATACGCCAGATGAAGGCGCTGTTGCCGCCCAAAGGTGACGCAGCCATGTCCAAGGTCATCGCCGAGGCCGAGCGCGTGCTCGATACCGACGCCGTGCTGGCCGCCAGCATGAAGAGGGCGGGCAATGTGCTGGTTCCCTCGGTTTTTCAACTCGGCGAACCCCAGGGCAATCCGGACAAGCCGATGCCGGTCTATGCTGCGGCAAGCACCATCCGGGCGCTCGAGGGATTCGGCATTCCGGCCATCAGCGGGCAGCAGCCGATCGAGCAGATCGGGGTGGTGGCAGCCGGGGTCGCCCACTTGAACCAGATCCAGGATGTTGATGGCGCCGTGCGGCAGGAGCCGCTGCTGGTTAATTATTTTGGCAACGCCGTTCCGTCCATGGCTTTGCTGGCTGCCGCCCGGAGCCTCAATCTCGGGCCGCAAGACATCAAGATCAATGCGGGCGATTCGGTGCAGATCGGCAAACTGCGCATCAAGACCGACGAAGGCGCTTTGATGTTGCCGCAGTTCTACAAGGGGCGCGACGGGCGGCCGGCCTTTGCGGTTGACTCGTTCTATGACGTGCTCAATGGCAAGATCCCGGCAACCAAGTACGCCGACAAGATCGTCATCATCGGCGCCACCGCGGCCGGTGTCGGGGTCCGGTTTCCGGTGCCCGGCAATGCCGGCCTTTCCCCGGCCGAGACGATTGCCCACATCACGTCGAGCATTTTGGGTGAGCACTTCATCGTGCAGCCGTCATGGGGAGTCTGGGCGACGCTGGCCCTGTTCCTGCTGGTGGCGGCCTACATCATCGCGGTGCTGCCGCGTCTGTCGGCGGGTATGGCAGCCATCGTGACACTGGTGGCATTCGTCGGCATGCTTGGCGCGGAGTTCGGCCTGCTGTCGGGCAGTGCGATCTGGCTCAAGCTGGTGCTGCCGGCTGTGTTGCTGGTCATCGGGCATCTGGCGCTGACCACCAAGCGCTTCCTGGTCACCGAGGCCGGCAAACTGAAGTCCGACGAGGAGTCGGCCGAAACCAACCGCATGATGGGTCTGGCGCTGCAGGGTCAGGGTCAGCTTGATGCCGCGTTTGACCGCTTTCGCCGGGTTCCGTTCGGTGACGCCGTGATGGGCAACTTGTATAGCCTGGCGCTGGACTTCGAGCGCAAGCGCCAGTTCAACAAGGCCGAGGCGGTGTACCAGCACATGTCCACCTATGACAAGGACTACAAGGATCTGCAGGCCAAGCTCAACCGGGCCAAAAATCTTTCCGAGACCGTCATGCTTGGCGGCAGTGGCTCCCATCCGGGGGGCACGATGTTGCTCGACGGCGGTGCGGTCGAAAAGCCGATGCTCGGGCGCTACCAGGTCGACAAGGAACTCGGCAAGGGCGCGATGGGCGTGGTTTATCTGGGCAAGGATCCGAAGATCGGCCGTGTCGTGGCGATCAAGACCATGGCCTTGAGCCAAGAGTTCTCGGGCGACGAACTGGTCGATGCGCGCGAGCGTTTTTTCCGCGAGGCAGAGACGGCCGGCCGGCTGCAGCACCAGTACATCGTGACGATCTTCGATGCCGGCGAGGAGCACGATCTGGCCTACATCGCGATGGAGTTTCTCAAGGGCAAGGACCTGCTCGACCACTGCAAGGAGGGCAACCTGCTGCCAGTTCCGCGAGTGCTGTCGATTGCGGCGCGGGTGGCAGAGGCGCTGGCGTATGCACACCGGCAAAACGTTGTGCACCGCGACATCAAGCCGGCCAACATCATGTACGAGGCCGACAGCGATACCGTCAAGGTGACCGACTTCGGCATTGCCCGGATCACCGATTCGAGCAAAACCAAGACCGGTCTGGTGCTCGGCACCCCGAGCTTCATGTCGCCGGAGCAACTGGCGGGCAAGAAGGTCGACGGCCGATCCGACCTGTATTCGCTAGGCGTGATGCTGTTCCAGATGCTTACCGGCGTGTTGCCGTTCCGTGGTGAATCCATGGCCGAGCTGATGTACAAGATTGCCAACGAAGAGGCGGCCGATCCACGCACACTGCGCAGTGAACTGCCGCAAAACCTGGCCGATCTGGTGGCTTTGGCACTGAGCAAACGGCCCGAGACGCGCTATCAGGACGGTGAGCAGTTTGCGGCCGATCTGCGTTCGGTGATGGCGGAACTCGGTGGTAGCCAGCCGAGCCCGCCGCGTGCACCAGCGCCTGCGCCTGCGCCGCGTGCACCAGCGCCTGCGCCTGCTACGGAAGCCTCCAAGCCGGCAACCAGTCATGAAAAAACCGCCGTGTTGGCCACGGCCACAATGGCCGCTGCCGCGTCCGCCGGGTTTGACAAGACCGTGGTGCAAAAGGCTGCGCCATCGCCTGCCGCCACACCCGAATCCGACTTCGAAAAGACGCTTGTGCACCAGACGGTCCCTGCCGCGGACAAGCCCGATACGGGGTTCGAGAAAACCGTCGTGTATCAGGCCGCGCCCACGGCGACCCCAAAGCCGGAAGATGGGTTTGAAAAGACCGTCGTGCACAAGATCAAGGACAGCGACAAGGCGGCCCCGAACAGTGGTGGCTCCGCACCGGATGTCGAGATCTGATCCGGCTGCCATGATGCAATACACCTTTCTTGCCAGAACCGACCCCGGCAGGGCCAGAGACAACAACGAAGACGCGGTGCTAGTCGACGAGTCCGCGCAACTCGGCGTATTGGCCGATGGCATGGGCGGATACAACGCCGGTGAAATTGCCAGCGGCATGGCCACTGCCTTCATCAAGTCGGAAATGGCCCGTTGGTTGGCCGAAACCGGCAAGAGCGCAAAGCTCAAGGAGATCCGGCGGGCACTGGAGATCTGCGTGGACAACGCGAATCGCTCGATCTTCAACGCGTCCAAATCCAATCCCCAGTATTCGGGCATGGGCACGACCCTGGTGGTGGGCGTATTTCACGAAAACACCTTGATCCTGGGCCATATCGGCGACTCGCGTTGTTATCGCCTGCGCGGTGGAGCCCTGGTGCAGATCACCAAGGACCATTCCCTGCTGCAGGAGCAGATCGATGCCGGGTTGATCACGCCCGAACAGGCGGTGGGGTCGTCAATCAAAAATCTGGTGACCCGCGCTTTGGGTGTCGAAGACGCCGTGATGATGGAGGTGAACGAGCACCAGGTCGAGGCCGGAGACTGCTATCTGATGTGCTCCGACGGCCTGTCTGACATGGTTGACGATGCCGAAATTGCCAGTATCCTTGGGGGGCCTGTGCCCACGGACCAGAAAGCGGACATACTTGTTGCCGTGGCAAACGGGCATGGCGGGCGTGACAACATCTCGGTATTGCTGGTGCTGGCGGAGCCGGTGGCAGAAAAACGTGGCCTGATCTCCAGACTGTTGGGTACATAGGGAGTTCGTGTCTAATATGAAAAAGTGGCAGATGAATAGGAGTCGGTCATGCCGAAAATGATCGTATCGATCGATGGTGTTGTCATCAAAGAAGTCCAGCTCACCAAGGATCGGACAACCTTGGGCCGGCGGCCGTACAACGACGTCGTAATTGATAACCTGGCCATCAGCGGCGAACACGCTGTCTTCCAGATGGCGGGCAGCGATGTATTCATCGAAGACCTGAACAGCACCAACGGCACCTACGTCAACGGCAAAGCAGCCAAGAAGCAACAACTGCATAACGGCGATACGGTAGAGGTCGGCAAGTACAAGATCAAGTTTGTCAGCGAAGCGGCGGCCGATGGTTTCGAGAAGACCATGATGGTCAAGTCGATGCCCGCAACTGCGCCCGCGGCGTCGCGACCCGAAGCCGGCGCATCAGGCTGGTCATCGCCCCCTCCGGCGGCGGCTGCGCCCGGCGCTGGCGCAACCACCGCGGCACAGGCATCGATCAAGGTGTTGTCGGGTGCCGCATCCGGTCGCGAGGTTCCGTTGACCAAGGTTGTCACCACCATCGGCAAGCCCGGCGTGGCTGTGGCGGCCATCACCCGTCGCCAGCATGGCTTCGTGGTGCACCATGTCGAGGGTGCCGGTAACCCATCGCTCAACGGAGCGCCGATCGGCACCGACCCGGTATCCCTGAAAAATGGCGACCTGATCGAACTGGCCGGCACCCAGATGCAGTTTGTGCAAAGCTGATCCAAGGGTTTTCACTGAATCCCGCGGCATTCACGCCTGCTTGCTGACGCCACCATGGGAGCACTCCTCAGGCACTGGCCTCGCATCCTGGTAACACTGCTTCCGCTGGTCGTCGTGCTGATGCATGCGGTCGGCGCCGTGCGCTTGGGTGTGCTCGACCGGCTTGACAACATCATCTTTGACACGCGCCTGCGCGCGACGATGCCCAAGACGCTGGACGACCGCATCGTCATCATCGACATCGATGAGAAGAGCCTGGCCGATGTCGGTCGCTGGCCTTGGGGTCGCAACCGGCTCAGTGAGTTGACCAACGAGTTGTTCGAACGCCAGAAGATCGCCTTGCTGGGTTTCGACATCGTGTTCGCCGAAGCCGACGAAAGCTCCGGCCTCAAGCGACTTACTGAACTGGCGCGGCGCGAGCTGCGTGACCAGCCGGGCTTTATCGACAAGCTCAAACAATTGCAGCCGTCCCTCGACTATGACGCGATGTTTGCCAAGTCGCTTGAAGGCCGGCCGGTAGTGCTGGGCTACTACCTGACTGGAGACCGCGATGGCCACACCTCTGGTGTGCTGCCGGAGCCGGTCATGAACAAGGAGGCCTTGCAGGGGCGACCGATCAAGTTCACCAGTTGGAACGGCTTCGGCTCGAACATCGCACAGATTGCCAAAGCCGCTCCGGTTGCCGGCCACTTCAACCCGATTCCCGAAGGCGATGGCGTCGTACGTTCACTGCCGCTGGTAGCGGAATACAAGGGCAATTACTACGAGTCCTTGTCGCTGGCCATGTTCCGGATGCTGGCCGGCTCGCCGACCGTGACGCCGGGCTTTCCGAAGGAGCGTCTGCTGGGTCGCAACTACCAGGGGCTGGAGAGCATCCAGCTCAAGCTGGGCGCCAAGACGCTGGCGATACCGGTGGACGAACAGGTCGGCGCGCTTATTCCGTTTCGGGGATTTGGTGGTCCCAAAGGGGGGTCGTTCCGCTACGTCTCGGCAGCAGATCTGTTGTCCAAGGCACTTCCCCCCGAGGCGTTGAAAAACAAGATCGTGCTGGTCGGCACGACAGCGCCCGGTCTGCAGGACCTGCGTGTCACGCCGGTCAGTGAAGTCTATCCTGGCGTCGAGGCCCATGCCAACGTGATCTCGGGCCTGCTCGATGGCAAGACCCTGGTCAAGCCCGATTACGCCATCGGATACGAGGTCGTGGTGGTGTTGGTTGCCGGCCTGCTTCTTGCATTCGCCTTGCCGCTGGTGTCGGCGACGCGGGCCGTCATCCTCAGTGTGGGCGTGGCGGCCGTGGTCGCCGGGCTGAATTTCTGGTTGTATCTTGGCGCCGGACTGGTATTGCCGCTGGCAGGTGCCCTGATCATGGTTTTCACCGCCTTCGCGTTGAACATGAGCTACGGCTACTTTGTCGAAAGTCGCTCCAAACGCGAACTGGCCAATCTGTTCGGCACCTATGTCCCACCGGAACTAGTGGACGAGATGGTCAAGGATCCGGACAGCTACAGCATGGCGGCCACTAATCGCGAGATGACGGTGATGTTCTGCGACATGCGCGGCTTCACCAAGATGTCCGAGCAGATGGAGCCAATCCAGCTGCAGTCCCTGCTCAACGGCGTGTTCACCCGACTCACCGGCATCATTCGCGCCAACCGCGGCACGATCGACAAATACATGGGCGACTGCGTGATGGCGTTCTGGGGCGCGCCGGTCGAGACATCGGAGCATGCGCACCTGGCCGTCAAGTCGGCGATGGAAATGGCCAACGCGGTGCGCGGCATCAACGAGGAGCACCGGGCCAAGGGGATTCCCGAAATCGGCATCGGCATCGGAGTCAACACCGGCAACATGTGTGTCGGCGACATGGGATCGAATATCCGCAAGAGCTACACCGTCATCGGTGACGCGGTGAATCTGGGTTCCCGGCTGGAAGGTCTGTCCAAGGTTTATGGCATTGATATCGTGGTCAGCGAGGCAGCACGCAATCTGGCGCCGTCCTTTGGCTGGCAGGAGCTGGATCTGGTCCGCGTCAAGGGCAAAGGTCAAGCGGTCGCCATCTTCTGGCCAGTCGCACCTGCGAACCGCGTCGGTGCAGAGACCGAGGCCGAACTCAAGGCCTGGGGCGCATTTCTCAAGGCCTATCGGTCGCAGGACTGGGACCAGTGTGACCTGCTCATGATGAACCTGCTGCGCATGAATGCCAAAAAATACCTTTACCACCTTTACTCGGATCGGATAGCCTCCATGCGGCTGCTTCCTTTCGATCTTGAATGGGACGGTGCAACGAACTTCGAAACCAAATAGGGGGCACCATGAAAGTGCGTGTGTTGGGCTGTTCCGGCGCCATTGCCAAAGACTGCCGAACTACGTCCTTTTTGATTGATGGCGATATCCTGATCGATGCAGGCACCGGTGTCGGCGACCTGACGCTAGACGAGATGCAGAGCATCGACCATGTGTTCCTGACCCATTCGCATCTCGATCACGTAGCCGCCCTGCCGCTGATGGTCGATGCCGTGGCCGCCCGGCGCCAGCAAGCTTTGAAGGTCCATGCGCTGGCAGGCACCATTGCCGCGCTCAAGGCGCACATCTTCAACGGCGTGATCTGGCCCGATTTCAGCCAGATCCCCACACCACAAGCACCCTTCATCACTTTTCACGAGATATTCACCGGCCAGACCCTGGAGGTCAACCGCAAGTTGCTTGAAGTGTTGCCGGCGGTTCACACGGTGCCTGCGGTGGGGTATGCTGTCACCGCCGGCTCCGGATGCTGGGTCTTCTCGGGTGACACCGAGCGCAACCCGGCTTTCTGGGAGCGCGTCAATCAGTTGAACGTTGCCATGCTGGTGATCGAGACGGCGTTCAGCAACCGCGAGAAGGACCTGGCCAAGCTCAGCTTGCATCTCTCTCCCTGTGTGCTGGCCGATGAGCTCGACAATATTTCCAACGATCGCAAATACCCGATCTACATCACCCACACCAAGCCCGCAGAAACCGATCTCATCATGGCCGAGATCCAGAAATTCGACGAAACTTCCGTCTCCGGGTCCAACGTGACCCACGACATCCGCTGGCTGCGCGCCGGCCAGGAGTTTGATATATGAGCCGCCGGGCCGCTCCCAAGGCGAATGGCGCCGCAGCGCGTTGCGCGGAGGCTTGCCTGTCTAACCGCCGGGCCGCTCCCAAGGCGAATGGCGCCGCAGCGCGTTGCGCGGAGGCTTGCCTGTCTAACCGCCGGGCCGCTCCCAAGGCGAATGGCGCCGCAGCGCGTTGCGCGGAGGCAGGGTCGTGAACACCGTGCTCAATCCCGGGCAGGGTCCACACCCATCGGAGCAGGCATTCTTCGAGAGCCAGAAACTGCCACCGGAAAAGCGCGGTATCACCTTCGATGCGCTGTTCTACAAGCAGTTGCACCACGTCACAGCGCGGATCCATGACACCGAGAACCTGGATCAGATCATGCTGGATGCCAGCCAGGACATCTGCAAGCTGCTCAATGCCGATCGCCTGACGTTGTATGCGGTCAACGATGACCGGTCGGCCATCGTATCCAAGATCAAGACGGGGCTCAACAGCAGCCGTGATCTGAGGTTGCCGATCTCGCCGCAAAGTCTGGCCGGCTATGTGGCCTTCAGCCGCAAGCAGCTCAACCTGGCCGATGTCTACGATGACGACGCGCTCAAGCAGTTCCACCCGGCGCTCACCTTCCTCAAGGAGGTCGACAAACGCTCGGGCTATCGCACCCGCCAGATGCTGGTGGCGCCCATCCTCGACGGCGACGTGCTGCACGGGGTCTTGCAGATCATCAACAACAAGAGCGATCAGACCTTTGGTGCATTGGAGGTCGAGGGGGTTGCGCAGTTGTGCAAGACGCTGGCCACGGCGATCCGCCAGCGAGTGAAAAAGGCCAATGAGGCGTCGCGCCACAAGGTCACCAAATACGGCCGGCTGGTGGCGGACGGTGTCCTCACGCAGGCCGAACTCGATCAGAGCCTGGTCGATGCGCGCAATGACGGCAAGCCGGTCGAGCACGTGCTGATGGCCCATTTCAAGGTCAAACCGGTGCAGATCGGCTCGTCGCTGGCGCGCTTTTTTGGCGTTCCGTACGAGTCCTTCAGCTCCGGTCGCATCCGCTCAGAGGCTCTGCACGGGCCGCTCAAGCGCGAGTTCATCGTCGAGCAAGGCTGGATTCCGCTTGAGGAATCGCCGGACGGCCTGGTCATCATGTGCGTAGACCCGGAGGCCGTGCGCGGTGCGCGGGTCGTGCCGCAGGTGTTTCCGCGCATCACCAAGTTTGCCTACCGTGTCACCACACTCACCGAGTTCGAGGAGACGCTGGCCCAGTTGTACGGTGCTGGCAACGAAGGCGGCTCGATCGACCAGTTGCTGGCCGACAACGAACTGGTCAAGTTCGTCAACAAGGTGATCATCGACGCCTACAACCAGAAGGTGTCGGATATCCATATCGAGCCGATGCCGGGCAAGCTCAAGACCGGCATCCGGTTTCGCATCGACGGCACGCTGGTGCCGTATGTCGAGG
>Ga0209702_10000714_pt1 | contig 69233 bp, 73 predicted proteins | sample FRY01_FD_187210 | JGI IMG/M metagenome (GOLD analysis project Ga0209702, IMG submission 187210) | Freshwater microbial communities from Lake Fryxell liftoff mats and glacier meltwater in Antarctica - FRY-01 (SPAdes) (version 2) | ecosystem: Environmental > Aquatic > Freshwater > Ice > Glacier... | reverse complement strand
CGCCGCCGTATTTCTTAGTTAGCACTGTTGAAATCGCTGCCGTTAACGTCGTCTTACCGTGATCCACGTGACCAATTGTCCCTACGTTTACGTGCGGCTTGGTCCGCTCAAATTTACCTTTTGCCATGATATCTTCCTCTAATATTCTATAAAATTCAATTACTGCTTATTCATGATGGCTTCAGCCACGTTTCTTGGTGCTTCAATGTAATGCTTAAACTCCATACTGTATGACGCACGACCTTGAGATAATGAACGCACGGTTGTTGAATAACCAAACATTTCCGCCAAAGGCACTTCCGCACGGATAATTTTACCTGTCGCATTATCATCCATCCCTTGAATGATGCCGCGGCGAGATGACAAATCACCCATCACATCACCCATGTAATCTTCTGGCGTTTCAATCTCAACAGACATCATCGGCTCAAGAATAATTGGGTTTGCTTTACGCATGCCCGCTTTAAACGCCATTGAAGCTGCCATTTTAAATGCATTCTCATTCGAGTCAACATCATGGTATGAACCATCAAATAAAGTTACCTTGGCATCAACAACAGGGAAGCCAGCTAACACGCCTGCAGGAATGGTCTCACGCAACCCTTTTTCTACAGCAGGGATAAATTCGCGAGGAACAGTACCACCTTTAATCGCGTCAATAAACTCAAAGCCTTTACCCGCTTCATTTGGCTCCATTTTCAACCAAACGTGACCATATTGACCTTTACCACCCGATTGTTTAACGAATTTACCTTCAATTTCAACGGTATCTTTATACGCTTCACGATAGGCCACTTGTGGCGCACCAATGTTCGCTTCCACGTTAAATTCACGACGCATACGATCAACTAGAATCTCCAAGTGCAACTCACCCATACCAGAGATTATCGTTTGATTGGTTTCCATGTCTGTTTTAACGCGGAATGAAGGATCCTCTTGCGCTAAGCGGTTTAATGCAACGCCCATTTTTTCTTGGTCAGCCTTTGTTTTAGGCTCCACCGCAACGTGTATCACCGGCTCAGGGAACACCATACGTTCTAGAATGATTTCTTGACCAACCGCACACAATGTATCACCAGTCGTGGCATCTTTTAAACCAATTGCTGCTGCAATATCACCAGCACGCACTTCTTCAAGCGCTTCACGAGAGTTCGCATGCATTTCTACAATACGTCCAATACGTTCTTTTTTACCTTTGATTGGATTGTAAACACTCTCACCAGCAGTCAGCATACCTGAATAAACACGGAAGAAAATTAACTGGCCCACAAATGGATCCGTCATAATTTTAAATGCTAATGCAGCAAATTTTTCGTCATCTGATGCTTTTAGGAATATCTCGTTACCTTCATCATCCTCAGCACGCGTATCAGGTATATCTGTCGGCGCTGGCATCAACTCAATCACCTTGTCCAACATTGCCTGCACACCTTTGTTTTTAAAGGCTGAACCGCACATCATTGGTACGATTTCAGAAGCAATGGTACGAATACGCAAGCCTTCTAAAACATCGACTTCTGACAAATCGCCATTTTCCAAGTATTTATTCATTAACTCTTCATTGGCTTCAGCAGCTGTTTCAACCATATTTGAACGCCATTTGTCACAATCAGCCTTCAAATCAGCTGGAATATCCCCGTATTCAAACTTCATTCCTTGAGATTCTTCATCCCAAATGATTGATTTCATCTTAATCAAATCAACAACGCCAGCAAAGGTTTCAGCAGCTCCAACTGGCACTTGCAAAGGCACTGGATTTGCTTTCAAACGCGAACGCATTTGGTCGTAAACTTTAAAAAAGTCAGCACCCGCACGATCCATCTTGTTCACAAATGCCAAACGAGGCACTTTATATTTGTTAGCTTGACGCCAAACAGTTTCAGATTGCGGCTGAACACCACCTACTGCGCAATATACCATGACTGCACCATCAAGCACGCGCATCGAGCGCTCTACTTCAATCGTAAAGTCAACGTGACCAGGCGTATCAATAATATTAATACGATGCTCATCAAACTGATTCGCCATGCCTTTCCAGAAGCAGGTGGTAGCAGCAGAAGTAATGGTAATGCCGCGCTCTTGCTCTTGCTCCATCCAATCCATTGTAGCGGCGCCATCATGCACCTCACCAATTTTGTGGTTTACACCTGTGTAAAATAAAATACGTTCTGTTGTCGTTGTTTTACCAGCGTCAATATGTGCAGAAATACCAATGTTACGGTAGCGATTTATAGGGGTTTTACGAGCCACAGTGATTACCTTTACTTAAATTCTTAAAGAGCGATTATTCGTTAATACAGCTAAATCAATACTAAAATCTGAAATGTGAGAATGCTTTGTTAGCCTCAGCCATACGGTGCACTTCTTCACGCTTCTTCATAGCAGAGCCACGGCCTTCAGATGCTTCCATTAGCTCAGCAGCTAAACGCAGGCCCATTGACTTTTCACCACGCTTACGCGCCGCATCACGCATCCAACGCATTGCCAAGGCACTGCGACGACTAGGGCGTACTTCAACTGGCACTTGATAGTTTGCGCCGCCAACACGACGAGATTTGACCTCTACAACTGGACGCAAGTTAACTAACGCTGTCGTAAACACCTCTAACGCATCCTTACCGCTTTTAGTAGTAATTTGCTCAAACGCACCATATAAAATGCGCTCTGCTACTGATTTCTTACCACCAGTCATTAATACGTTAACAAATTTGGAGACTTCTTCACTACCAAATTTCGGATCAGGAAGGATTTCACGCTTGGGAACTTCTCTACGTCTAGGCATACTATTCTCTATTCTCTTAATTTAATTTTGCTAGCAATAACACGAGCAAGGCATTTCAGCCGCTATTAAAATGATTTTATTACTTACCAGCTTTAGGGCGCTTAGCACCATATTTAGAACGTGACTGCTTACGATCTTTAACACCAGCAGTATCTAAACTACCTCGAACCATATGGTAACGCACGCCAGGCAAATCTTTTACACGACCACCACGCAACAGCACAACACTATGCTCTTGCAAGTTATGGCCTTCACCACCAATATAACTAATCACTTCATAGCCATTAGTTAACCTAACTTTAGCCACTTTACGTAAAGCAGAGTTTGGCTTTTTAGGTGTGGTTGTGTAAACACGGGTACATACACCACGTTTTTGTGGACACGCTTCTAGCGCTGGCACCTTACTTTTAACAACCACTTTAGCGCGTGGTTTACGAATTAACTGATTAATGGTTGGCATTGCCTTAAACCCTTTTTAAATGCTTTAAAAAATTACTCTTCGTTCGTAATACTGAATAATACTCAAGAACACAATAGCACTAATCGTATACAATTAGCCTATTCTGAAAAGCTGAGCATTGTATGGTCGGACTGCTTTCATGTCAAGTTAAAAGTGGCCAGGATTTTTTCTAGCCACTTTTTATTTCATCATAAAAACAACTTCATCCTATTCTGCTGGCGTCTCTACATCAGGTGCAGCGCTGGTGACTTCTTCATCAGCAACCACTTCAACTACCTCGCCTACTTTCGTAAACAATTCTTCTGCAGCGGCAATTTCTGGAGATTCAACTAAGCCGGCTGCTTTTCTTCTACGCGCTTCATGATAAGCCAACCCTGTTCCTGCAGGAATCAAGCGACCGACAATCACGTTCTCTTTCAAACCACGTAATTCATCACGTTTACCTAAAATTGCAGCTTCAGTTAATACACGTGTTGTTTCTTGGAACGATGCCGCTGAGATAAATGAATCTGTTGAAAGTGATGCTTTAGTAATACCAAGCAATACATATTCATATGTTGATGGACGTTTATTTTCAGCTACTACTTTTTCATTCTCTGTTAATACATCCGCACGCTCAACTTGCTCACCTTGGATAAAGCCTGTATCGCCTGCATCGGTAATGCGAACACGACGTAGCATTTGACGCACAATCACTTCAATGTGCTTATCGTTAATCTTAACGCCTTGCAAGCGATACACATCTTGCACTTCATCAATCACGTAACGTGCCAAAGCTTCACGGCCACGTAAACGAAGAATATCTTGCGGGTCTGCTGGACCATCAACAATACTTTCACCCTTCGTTACAACTTGACCATCATGCACGGTTACGTGTTTATCTTTAGCAATCAAGAATTCACTGGTTTCACCATCAACATCAGTAATCACTAATCGTTGCTTACCTTTGGTATCTTTACCAAATGACACGCTACCAGTGACTTCAGCCAACATGCCTGCATCTTTTGGTGAACGCGCTTCAAACAACTCAGCAACACGTGGTAAACCACCAGTAATATCACGGTTTTTAGATGACTCTTGTGGAATGCTTGCAATAACCTCACCCACGCCAACATCTTGACCATCTTTTACCGTAATGTTACAGCCCAACTGGAAGGTTACATTCACTGGTAAATCACTACCAGCCACTTTGACTTCTTGACCATCGGCATCCAACAATTTAATCAACGGACGCAAACCTTTAGTTTGACCAGCACGCTGTTTCGGGTCAATCACCACCAAAGTAGACAAGCCAGTGACTTCATCTACTTGTTTAGCAACAGTTACACCTTCCTCAACATTCTCGAACTTAACTTTACCCGCATATTCAATAATAATTGGACGAGTATGCGGATCCCAAGTGGCTAACGCTTGACCAGCTTTAACAACTTTACCATCAGTGACGGCCAATGTCGCTCCGTAAGGCACTTTATGACGCTCACGCTCACGGCCTGTATTGTCATCCATAATAATCACTTCACCATTACGTGAAATAACCACTTGCTCATTGCGCGCATTCGTTACGTAACGAATGTTTGAAGTGAAACTTAATGTACCATTCGATTTACTTTCAACCTGACTAATAGTTGCTGCACGTGATACCGCACCACCAATATGGAAAGTACGCATCGTTAACTGAGTGCCTGGTTCACCAATCGATTGCGCTGCAATCACTCCAACAGCCTCACCCATACTGATTAACTTACCGCGACCCAAGTCACGTCCATAACAGGTGGCACAAATACCGTAGCGCGTGTCACAAGTTAATGCGGTACGTACTTTGACTTCATCAATACCTAGCGCATCAATTCTTTCAACTTCATCTTCACCTAACAATGTGCCTGCTGGATAAATTACTGCTTGTGTCTCTGGATGAAGCACATCTAAAGCGGCGGTACGACCTAGAATACGATCATGTAATGGCTCAACAATTTCACCGCCTTTTACCAATGCTTTTGTTACCAAGCCTGATTCAGTACCGCAATCTAATTCAGTCACAACCAAGTCTTGAGTTACATCAACTAAACGACGGGTTAAATAACCGGAGTTAGCTGTTTTTAATGCCGTATCAGCAAGACCTTTACGTGCGCCGTGAGTCGAAATAAAGTACTGCAACACATTTAAGCCTTCGCGGAAGTTAGCTTTAATCGGTGTTTCAATAATCGAACCATCTGGTTTTGCCATCAAACCACGCATACCTGAAAGCTGTCTCACCTGTGCTGCTGAACCACGTGCACCAGAATCGGCCATCATGTAAATCGCATTAAACGATTCTTGCGTCATCGGCTTGCCGTTTTCATCTTTTACTTGTTTGCCATTGTCGTCGAGCACTTTTTCTTCACGCAATTGTTTCATCATCGCATCAGCGACTTTGTCACCTGTACGACCCCAGATATCCACTACTTTATTGTAGCGCTCACCTTGAGTAACCAAACCAGAAACATATTGGTCATGAATTTCACGCACTTCAGCATCAGCCGCATTGATTAAATCTTCTTTTTCTGCTGGCACCAGCATGTCGTTCACAGAAATGGAGATACCTGCTTTTGTTGCGTAGGTATACCCTGTAGTCATCAATTTATCAGCAAAAATGACTGTTTCGCGAATACCTACTTGGCGGAACGAAGCATTAATTAAGCGAGAAATTTCTTTCTTTTTCAATGCTTTTGACAAGTTAGTGAATGATAACCCTGGCGGTAAAATTTCTGACAAAATGGCACGGCCAACCGTTGTTTCATAACGATTGATTTTCTCTGACTTGTTACCCTCTACATCTAATTCATACTCTTTGATACGCACGGTTACTTTAGCGTGCAAATCAATCATGCCCTGATCATAGACGCGCTGCACTTCTTTCACATCGCTGAAAATCATACCTTCGCCACGCGCGTTTATTTTCTCACGCGTCATGTAGTAAAGGCCCAACACAATATCTTGCGACGGCACAATAATTGGCTCACCGTTTGCAGGTGATAATACGTTGTTCGAAGCCAACATCAAGGTACGTGCTTCCATTTGCGCTTCTAAGCTCAACGGTACATGAACAGCCATCTGGTCACCATCGAAGTCGGCGTTAAACGCTGAACAAACCAATGGATGCAATTGAATCGCTTTACCTTCAATCAATACAGGCTCAAATGCTTGAATACCTAATCGATGTAATGTCGGCGCACGGTTTAACATTACCGGATGCTCGCGAATCACATCTTCCAAAATATCCCAAACTTCTGGTCCTTCTTCTTCTACTTTTTTCTTTGCAGCTTTAATCGTTGTTGCTAAGCCTAACACTTCCAATTTATGGAAGATAAATGGCTTGAATAACTCAAGCGCCATTTTCTTAGGCAAACCACATTGATGTAGTTTTAATTGTGGTCCAACCACAATCACTGAACGACCTGAGTAATCGACACGTTTACCCAATAAGTTTTGACGGAAACGACCGCCCTTACCTTTAATCATATCAGCCAATGATTTTAACGGACGCTTGTTAGCACCAGTCATTACTTTGCCGCGACGACCATTGTCTAATAATGAGTCAACTGCTTCTTGCAACATACGCTTTTCGTTACGACAGATAATTTCTGGCGCACGTAACTCTAGCAATCGTCTTAAACGGTTGTTACGGTTAATCACACGACGATATAAATCGTTTAAATCTGATGTTGCAAAACGGCCACCATCCAATGGTACTAATGGACGTAGCTCTGGCGGCAATACTGGCAAGATTTCAAGAACCATCCACTCAGGTTTAATGCCAGATTTTTGGAAAGCTTCTAATACTTTTAGACGCTTAGCAATTTTTTTAATTTTTGCTTCAGAACCCGTTTCTGATAGGTCTTTACGCAGGGTTTCAATTTCACGTGAAATGTCTAAGGTTTTTAATAGCTCACGTACCGCCTCAGCGCCCATCACCGCATTAAATTCATCACCATACTCTTCAACTTTAGAGAGATAGTCATCTTCTGTTAGCAATTGACCGCGAATTAGCGGTGTCATACCAGGATCAACCACGATGAATGCTTCAAAATAAAGCACACGCTCGATATCACGTAAAGCGATATCCAATACCATACCCAAACGGCTTGGGAGTGATTTTAAGAACCAAATGTGTGCGACTGGCGATGCTAAATCAATATGCCCCATACGCTCACGACGTACTTTTGATAACGTTACTTCTACGCCACATTTTTCACAAATCACACCTCGATGTTTCAGGCGTTTATATTTGCCACATAAACATTCGTAATCTTTAGTCGGACCAAAGATTTTTGCACAGAATAAACCATCACGCTCAGGCTTAAATGTACGATAGTTAATGGTTTCTGGTTTTTTAACTTCACCATATGACCATGAACGAATTTTTTCAGGTGAGGCTAACGCGATCTTAATCGCATCAAACTCTTCCTCTTGTGTTACCTGTTTAAATAAGTCTAATAGCGCTTTCATTTGACTTCTCCTCTAATGCGCCCCTAGGGCGCATAAATAAAAACTGATGCGCCTAATTTAGCATGCGCATAAAATAAAATTAGTTGCGATCTAAATCGATGTCGATAGCAAGTGAGCGGATTTCTTTGACTAATACATTAAATGACTCTGGCATACCAGCTTCAATTTTGTGTTCGCCTTTGACAATATTCTCATACACTTTAGTACGACCATTGACGTCATCAGACTTAACGGTCAACATTTCTTGCAAGGTATAAGCCGCACCGTAAGCCTCTAGTGCCCAAACCTCCATCTCACCAAAACGTTGTCCACCGAACTGTGCTTTACCGCCTAGTGGTTGTTGCGTCACCAAGCTGTAAGGACCAGTTGAACGTGCATGCATTTTGTCATCAACTAAGTGATGCAATTTCAATACATGCATGTAACCAACAGTGACCGGACGCTCAAAGGCATCACCAGTTCGGCCATCGAACAATTTAACTTGTGTTTTGCCAGCATGGAATTGCAATTGTTTAGTCCGCGCATCATCGTCTGGAAAAGCTAAATCTAGCATCTGTTTAATATCTGACTCAGCAGCACCATCGAACACTGGTGTCGCAAAAGGCACACCGCGTTTTAGATTGTGTGCAAGTTCAATTACTTCAGCATCAGTTAGCGAATTAATTTCTTCTTTCTTACCTGTACTGTCGTTATACACTTTATCTAAGAATTGGCGAATCTCAGCCACTTTAGTTTCCGCTTCTAGCATTTCAGTAATGCGCATGCCCAAACCTTTAGCTGCCCAACCTAAGTGAACCTCTAAAATTTGACCAATGTTCATCCGTGAAGGAACACCTAATGGATTCAACACGATATCAACTGGCGTACCATCGGCCATGTGCGGCATATCTTCTACTGGAGCAATTTTTGAAATCACACCTTTGTTACCATGACGTCCAGCCATTTTATCACCAGGCTGAATGCGACGTTTAACCGCTAAATACACTTTAACCATTTTTTGTACACCAGGCGGCAACTCATCGCCTTGCGTTAATTTACGTTTTTTCTCTTCGTATTTACTATCAAAATTAGCACGCGCTGTCGTTAAGCCATCTTTCAATTGCTCTAATTGACGCGCAGCATCTTCATCAGCCAAACGAATATCAAACCAATCATAACGACCAACTGCATCAAGATACTCAGCAGTCAATTTCTCGCCTTTTTTCAGCTTATTCGGGCCACCAGTTGCAACTTGATCTTCGATTAATCGACGAATACGACCGAAAGCATCATCTTCCACAATACGCATTTGATCAGCTAAATCTTGTTTAAAGTGACCTAATTGGTCATCAATAATTTGTTGAGCACGTGAATCACGGTCAATACCTTCGCGTGTAAACACTTGCACATCAATGACAGTACCCGTTGTACCTGAAGGGACGCGCAAGCTAGTGTCTTTTACATCAGATGCTTTTTCACCGAAAATCGCACGCAGTAATTTCTCTTCTGGTGTTAATTGTGTTTCGCCTTTAGGTGTAACTTTACCAACCAAAACATCACCAGCTTCAACTTCAGCACCAATATAAATAATGCCAGATTCATCTAAACGACCTAGCATGCGTTCTGACAAATTAGAAATATCTTGGGTAATTTCCTCAGGTCCTAATTTTGTATCACGTGCAACAACTGACAACTCTTCAATATGAATTGAAGTATAACGATCATCCGACACAACGCGCTCTGATATTAAGATTGAATCCTCAAAGTTGTAACCGTTCCATGGCATAAAGCCAACTAACATGTTTTGACCCAGCGCCAATTCACCCATATCAGTAGAAGCCCCATCAGCAATCACATCACCACGGCTTAAGCTGTCACCGATTTTCACCAATGGACGCTGGTTGATATTGGTATTTTGGTTAGACCGGGTGTATTTGGTTAAGTTGTAAATATCCACACCAACTTGACCAGCAACGGCTTCGGCATCGTTTACACGAACAACAATACGGCTTGAATCGACGTAATCGACGATACCGCCACGCGTTGCTTGCACGATAGTGCCTGAGTCAATCGCCACTGTACGCTCGATACCTGTACCAACCACTGCTTTTTCAGCTCGCAGACAAGGGACCGCCTGACGTTGCATGTTCGCACCCATCAAGGCACGGTTTGCATCATCATGCTCCAAGAATGGAATCAATGATGCAGCCACTGATACAATTTGGCCTGGTGCAACGTCCATATATTGAACGCTATCAGGTAAAGCCATGGTAAATTCATTTTGGTAACGTGAAGAAACGATTTCTTCTTTAAAGCCACCTTTAGCATCAAGATCGGTATTTGCTTGGGCAATCATGAATTCACTTTCTTCAATAGCAGAAAGAAAATCAATTTCTTTTGATACTTTATTGTCTACTACCCGGCGATATGGCGTTTCTAAGAAACCATATTCGTTAGTACGCGCAAATAAAGCCAGTGAGTTAATCAACCCAATGTTTGGACCTTCAGGCGTCTCAATCGGACAAACACGACCGTAATGCGTTGTATGCACATCCCGCACCTCAAAACCTGCACGTTCACGTGTCAAGCCACCTGGGCCTAATGCAGAAATACGGCGTTTATGCGTAATCTCTGACAATGGATTAGTTTGATCCATAAATTGTGACAATTGGCTAGATCCAAAGAATTCACGAATCGCGCTTGAAACTGGTTTCGCGTTAATTAAATCATGCGGCATTAAATTATCTGATTCAGCTTGACTTAAACGCTCTTTAACCGCACGTTCTACGCGCACTAAACCTGCACGGAATTGGTTTTCAGCTAACTCTCCAACAGAACGGATACGACGATTGCCTAAATGGTCAATATCATCAATCTCACCGTGACCATTCCGCAATTCAAGCAATACACCGACAACAGCCAAGATATCATCAGTTGATAAAATCATTGCACCTGTATCGCCTTGTGTACCTACACGTTCATAGAAACGCTTCATCCAATCGGCAGTTCGGTCTTCCAGTTTAGTTGGAAAAGCACGACGGTTAAATTTCATGCGGCCAACAACTGACAAATCATAACGATCAGGATTAAAGAATAAACCTTGGAATAACGCTTCAACTGAATCTTCAGTTGGTGGCTCACCTGGCCGCATCATACGGTAAATAGCTGTTCGCGCAGCATATTGGTCTGGCACTTCATCAATCCGTAATGTTTGCGAAATAAAATCGCCATGATCTAAATCGTTAGCGTAAAGCGTATCAATTGATTTTACTTTTGCTTCAACCAATTGCTCAAACAACTCTTCAGTGACTTCATCGTTTGCATTAGCAATCACTTCACCTGTTTCAGTGTCAATGATGTTTTTCATCACCGCGCGACCAAGCATAAAGTCCATCGGCACGGTAATGGTGCTGATACCCGCTTGTTCAATTTCACGAATATGTTTAACAGTGATGCGCTTATCTTTAGCAACAATCACTACGCCGTTTTTATCGGCAATATCAAATTTCGCCACTTCACCACGCAAACGATCGGGTACTAAAGTAAACTCAACGCCTTTAGGTCCAATATGGAAAGTATCAGTGTCGCCAAAGATTTCTAAAATCTGCTCTGGCATAAAACCTAGCGCTTTTAGCAGCACTGTTACTGGCATTTTACGACGACGATCAACACGGAAATACAAATAATCTTTAGGGTCAAACTCGAAGTCTAACCATGAACCACGGTAAGGAATCACACGGGCTGAGAATAACAATTTACCTGAGCTATGTGTTTTGCCTCTATCATGCTCAAAGAATACGCCTGGGCTGCGATGAAGCTGAGAGACAATCACTCGCTCAGTACCGTTAATCACAAATGAGCCGTTATCCGTCATTAAAGGCAATTCGCCCATGTAAACTTCTTGCTCTTTAACTTCTTTTACCGTTGGCTTCGTAGCCTCTTTATCCATAATCGTTAAGCGCACTTTGACCCGAATCGGTGCAGCATAAGTCAAACCACGCTGTTGGCACTCTTTCACATCAAATGGCTCAGCACCCAGCTGGTAACTAACGTAATCTAAACGTGCATTACCTGAATGACTTTCGATAGGGAAAACTGAGCTAAAAGCTGACTCAAGTCCTGTATTTTTACGCTGGTCCTGTGAAGCATCAGCCTGCAAAAAGGCTTTGTAGGACTCCAATTGCATCGCAAGTAAGTAAGGTACTTCCTGCACACTTTCTCTTTTAGCGAAACTCTTACGAATACGTTTTTTTTCGGTAAAGGAATAGCTCATAGCGTCTCCTGATATTTTGAGGGTAAAAATCAAAGCGCTATACTGAACAACACTTTGATTTTTAACATCATTTTAGTAATTAAAACCAATTACAATTTGATACATTTTTAGCCGTCTATAAACAGCTTAGGCTGACGGTTTCCCGTCAGCCTAACTTAATCACTTAAATGAATTACTTAAGTTCGCCCGTAGCACCAGCTTCGATTAATTTTTTCAATGCTGCATCAGCGTCCGCTTTTGATAAAGCTTCTTTGATTGTTTTTGGCGCGCCATCTACTAAATCTTTAGCCTCTTTCAAGCCAAGACCTGTTAATTCACGAACCGCTTTAATAACGCTCACTTTTTGTTCACCAGCCGCTGTTAATATAACGTCGAACTCTGTTTGCTCTTCAGCTACAGCTGCTGATGCGCCTGCCGCTGCTGGCGCTGCAACTGCAACTGCTGCCGCTGCTGAAACACCAAATTTTTCTTCCATCTCTTTAATCAATGCAGATAAATCTAACACTGACATTGCACTGATTGCTTCTAAGATATCGTTTTTTGAAATTGCCATTTGTAAAACTCCTAAAATTTAAATATAAGTTAGCGTAAAGTTAAGCTGTTTTTTGATCACGCACTGCCGCAAGACCGCGTACAAATTTGGTCGGCACTTCGTTAAGTGTCTGTACAAATTTAACCACTGGCGCTTGCATCGTACCGAGCAATTTAGATAACAACTCTTCACGACTAGGCATCGTTGCTAACGCTTTTACACCAGCTTGGTCTAAAACTTCGTTTGGCATTGCGCCCGCTTTAATCACGAACTTGTCGTTAGTCTTTGCAAAACTATTCATTACTTTTGCTGCTGCCACTGGGTCGGCAGAAATGCCAAACATCAATGGACCAATCATATCGTTTGTTAAACCAGAAAATGGTGTGCCGTCAATTGCACGACGTACCAGCGTATTTTTAAGAACACGCAAGTAAACACCCGCTTTTCTAGCTTCGGCTCTAAGTGACGTAATTTCTGTCACTGTTAAGCCACGATACTCAGCAAGAACAATTACTTGTGCAGACGCGACTTGCTCGCTGACTTCAGCAACTACTGCTTTTTTCTCTGTTAGATTGAGACTCAAGTTCTTTTCTCCTTCCGTTAATGTTAAGTACAATACCGAGGTATTGCACCACTCACGGCGTCCTTGATTCAGGGCTTACAAATCCTGTATCGGGTTCGCCATCTGCGTTGGAATCAGTTCATCAACAGCAGAGGATTGAATCACTTCATTCACCCATTGCTTACTCACCTCAATTAAGCCCTTGCAGGCACCAACGGTCTTTGATGCTCTTGTTGCTTTAACCTTAAAACAACAAGCCCAAAGTTCTTTCAAGTCGAGCAGAAATTGCTCGACATATAATTATGCGATTGTTGCTTGATCGATGCGTATGCCAGGACCCATGGTGCTAGAAAGTGAAATTTTCTTCAGGTATACACCTTTAGATGAAGCTGGCTTCGCTTTACTAATCGCATCAACTAAAGCGATCAAATTGCCTGACAACTGCTCAACAGTGAATGACGCACGACCGATAGTGCAGTGAATAATACCGCCTTTATCTGTACGGTATTGCACTTGACCTGCTTTTGCATTTTTGACTGCAGTCGCTGCATCTGGCGTTACTGTACCAACTTTAGGGTTAGGCATTAAACCACGAGGACCTAATACTTGACCTAATGTACCAACAATACGCATGGCATCTGGCGTTGCAATCACAACATCAAAATCCATCATACCGCCTTTAATTTGCTCGGCTAAATCTTCAAAACCAACAATATCAGCACCAGCTTCTTTAGCCGCTTCCGCCTGCACACCTTGTGCAAACACAGCAACGCGTGTTGTTTTACCAATACCATTAGGCAATACCAGAGAGCCACGAACCAATTGGTCTGATTTTTTAGCATCAATACCCAAGTTAATTGAGATATCAATTGATTCATTAAACTTAACTTTTGCACCTTCTTTAACAAGCACTAGTGCGTCTTGTGCTGGATACAATTTATTACGGTCAATCTTTGCACGAAGTGCATCTATTCTTTTAGCCATCTTATTCGCCCTCCACAATAATGCCCATACTACGTGCGCTGCCAGCAATCGTACGAACTGCAGCATCCATATCAGCTGCCGTCAAATCAGGCATCTTAGTTGTTGCAATCTCTTCAGCTTGCTTACGCGTAATCGTTGCTACTTTATCTACGTGCGGACGTGGAGAACCTTTTGTAATTTTTGCCGCTTTTTTCAGCAAGATAGATGCTGGCGGTGTTTTCATGATGAAAGTAAAGCTCTTATCTGCAAACGCAGTAATCACCACTGGAATCGGCAGGCCTGGCTCAACACCTTGTGTTGCAGCATTAAATGCTTTACAGAATTCCATAATATTCAAACCACGCTGACCCAATGCCGGACCGACTGGTGGACTTGGATTTGCTTTACCTGCAGGAATCTGCAGCTTAATATAACCGATGACTTTTTTTGCCACTTGAATACTCCTTATGTGGGTACAAACGCCTTAGAAAACTAAAGCTCCCCGTTAACAATACAACCGACTAAACTTCTTTATTGACCTGACTGAAATCTAATTCAACAGGGGTAGCACGTCCAAAAATAGAAACTGACACACGCACTTTACTTTTCTCGTAATTGACTTCTTCAATGTTGCCAGAAAAATCTTTGAATGGACCATCAACCACACGAACCGCTTCACCTTTTTCAAAAGTCATTTTGTGCGTTGGATTAGATTTACTATCATCCATACGCTGTAAAATAATCTCAACTTCTTTATCTTTAATTGGTGTCGGCTTTTGCGCACTACCACCAATAAAGGCAGTGACGCGCGGCGTACTTTTAATCAAATGCCAACTTGCATCTGTCATCGCCATTTGCACCAACACATACCCTGGATATAAGCGGCGCTCAGAAATCTTTTTAACACCAGACTTCATTTCAACCACTTCTTCAATTGGCACTAAAATATCACCAAAATGATCTTCAAATTCACAACGACCAATCCGCTCTTCTAGCGCAGCCTTAACTGATTTCTCCATACTTGAAAAAACCTGAACTGCATACCAATGCATTTCCATTAAGCACTCCGTCCTAAAATCCATTGAATCATCTGTGAAAAACCAATATCAACCACCCATAGAAAAGCAGCCATGACTACTACTAAGATAAAAACGACCATTGTTGTTTGTATCGTTTCCTTACGTGTTGGCCAAACAACTCGCTTAGCTTCCGCGATTGAATCTCCCAAGAAGTCAAAGGCTTTTTGACCGAGCGGCGCTGTTTTAAACAGAAAAGCAGCAGCCACAACTCCGGCAATCACGACAAGAATACGTAACACCAATGCCTGATTCGCCAAAAGATAAAAGCCAGCAATCCCAGCAGCAATAAGCAGCAGAGACAGCACTAGCTTTATTTTATCTATCATAATTAATCACTTAAACTTTATTTGGTAGCTCGATAAAATATTGAGCTACGCTATTATTTGGCAGGCCAAGAGGGCTTCGAACCCCCAACCCTCGGTTTTGGAGACCGATACTCTACCAATTGAGCTATTGGCCTGTAAGCACTACAAACATCAAAAACTACGCTAAATTAGCGTAGTTTCTTTTACTAAAAACTTATTCAATGACTTTAGCAACAACACCCGCACCAACTGTACGGCCACCTTCACGAATAGCGAAGCGTAAACCTTCTTCCATCGCAATCGGAGCTATCAATGTTACGGTAATGGATACGTTGTCGCCCGGCATTACCATTTCTGTACCTTCTGGCAATTCAACTGCGCCAGTTACATCTGTTGTACGGAAATAGAACTGTGGACGATAACCTTGGAAGAATGGTGTATGACGACCACCTTCATCTTTACCCAACACATAAATCTCTGCTGTGAATTTTGTATGTGGCTTGATTGTGCCTGCTTTAGACAACACTTGACCACGTTCCACATCTTCACGTTTTGTACCACGTAGCAATACACCTACGTTGTCACCTGCTTGACCTTGGTCTAGCAATTTACGGAACATTTCAACACCTGTACAAGTCGTTACTTGTGTGTCTTTAATCCCAACAATTTCAATCTCGTCACCTACTTTAACAATACCACGCTCAATACGGCCTGTTACTACAGTACCACGGCCTGAAATTGAGAATACATCTTCAACCGGCATCAAGAATGATCCGTCGATTGCGCGTTCTGGCATTGGGATATAAGTATCTAATGCTTCCGCTAAGCGGAAAATAGCTGGCTCACCAATTTCTGATTGGTCTCCTTCTAGTGCAAGTTTAGCTGATCCACGGATAATTGGCGTGTCATCGCCAGGGAAATCGTATTTGCTTAACAGTTCACGCACTTCCATTTCAACCAACTCTAACAACTCTTCATCATCAACCATGTCAGATTTGTTTAGAAATACGATGATGTAAGGTACACCAACTTGACGACCAAGCAGGATGTGCTCTCGTGTTTGCGGCATAGGACCATCAGCTGCTGAAACAACTAAGATAGCGCCATCCATTTGTGCAGCACCAGTAATCATGTTTTTAACATAGTCAGCATGGCCTGGGCAGTCAACGTGTGCGTAGTGACGCTTCTCCGTCTCATACTCAACGTGTGAGGTATTAATCGTAATGCCACGCGCCTTTTCTTCTGGTGCCGAGTCAATCTCTGCAAAGTCACGCTTGTCGCCGCCGTATTTCTTAGTTAGCACTGTTGAAATCGCTGCCGTTAACGTCGTCTTACCGTGATCCACGTGACCAATTGTCCCTACGTTTACGTGCGGCTTGGTCCGCTCAAATTTACCTTTTGCCATCTTAACAATCCTTTACTTTAATTAGTTTTAACTAAAATTTTATTAACTTAATTATGTTGCTTTATAAAAGTTTTATTTAACTTAATAAAACTTTAACTACTTTCAAAATTTATCCTACAAAGCTTACTAGTGACCCGTGGTGCCCATGGCGGGAATCGGACCCGCGACCTCTCCCTTACCAAGGGAGTGCTCTACCACTGAGCCACATGGGCTACTCATCCAAAACGAATGCCATGTTTGGAGCGGGAGACGAGGCTCGAACTCGCGACATTCAGTTTGGAAAACTGAAGCTCTACCAACTGAGCTACTCCCGCACTGCGGCACCTACAACACTTTTACTTTCTTTCGAACATGCACCTTAAATGGTGGAGGGGGAAGGATTCGAACCTTCGTACTCAGAGAGAACGGATTTACAGTCCGTCGCCTTTAACCACTCGGCCACCCCTCCCAACCGAACCCGCAATTATGCTCAACTTTAATACTACTGTCAAACAAATCACGTATAAAAAAGCCACTACAAGTGGCATATTTTACTTTTCAACTACAATGATTCTTTTAAAGACAATTGGTGCCGGATATCGGAATCGAACTGATGACCTTCGCATTACAAGTGCGCTGCTCTACCATCTGAGCTAATCCGGCGCTTTATTTGAGGCGTGACTATAGCATTATTTTTATTTTGAGCGCTAGTCTTTTTTTAAAAATCTTTATATTTAAAAATATTATTTGACGATGGTTAAGCTTGGGCGCTTTTTAGTCACCTCTAGCTTAGTTTGTTTTTTTATAGCAGCCGTTTCACATTCAGCAGAAACGATTGCTGTTGGCTGCTCCAACTCAAAAAACATACCTTGTCCATTTTCTCTAGCGAAAATGCCACGCACTGCATCCATTGGGACATACAAATTCTGTGCAACGCCACCGAACCGTGCAGAAAATGCAACCGCATCATTGTCAATGTTTAAGTCTTTGGTTGCTGAATAATTGAGATTAAGGACAATTTCACCATTCTTGACAAATGCTTTTGGTACTTTCGTCTGCGCATTAACCACCACTAATAAATGGGGTGTTAATGCATTGTCGACGCACCATTCATGAATGGCACGCACCATATAAGGTTTAGTTGGCCTTAACGTATCTGCCATAGCTATCGGCGCATTACTTTTTCTGAAGGCGTCATTGCATCTGCATACAACGGTCGTGAGAATAAGCGTTCTGCATACTTCAATAATGGCGAAGCTTGATTTGGCATATCAATACCATAATGCTCCAAACGCCACAATAAAGGTGTCACAGCGACATCTAACATTGAATATTCATCACCAAGCAAGTAATCGCGTTTGCTAAAAATAGGCACCAATTGAGTTAAATTATCACGCACTATCTTGCGTGTCTTAACAACGCGCTCTTCATCTTCGGACTCTAAATCTTTAATGTGACTAAACAAATCTTTCTCAAAATTATGTAGAAAAAGTCTTGCACGTGCGCGCATAACAGGATCAGCTGGCATTAATTGCGGATGTGGGAAACGTTCGTCAATATACTCATTGATGATATTCGCTTCAGACAACACCAAATCACGCTCAACCAACACAGGGACACTGCCGTAAGGATTCAATACGCCAAGATCTTCTGTCTTGTTAGCCAAATCCACGTCAATTACTTCAAAATCCATACCTTTTTCAAACAACACAATACGGCAACGGTGACTAAATGGGTCAACTGAGCCTGAATATAATTTCATCATAATTACTTACCCTTCAATACGCTTATCAATTTAGCAATCGTAAGCGTTGGTTATTAATCTTATTTAATATCTTTCCAGTAAGCTGCTTTAATTTTCTTAGTCAACACAAGCAACACACCCAAAAATAACAATACCAAAATACCTAAATTTTCCCGCTGCGCTTTGGCAGGCTCTGCCATAAACGCCATATAGTTGGTTAAATCTGCAATAAATGCATCATACTCTGTCGGATTTAAACGGCCTGGTTTAACCAACTCCAACTCATGCGTGTCATGATTAAGGATTTGCTCGCCTTGCTGCTGATATAAAACATGAGGCATAGCCACTTTATCAAAGACGATGTTATTCCAGCCGCTAGGCGTGGTTTCATCTTTATAGAAACCGCGCATATAGGCATATAGCCAATCAACTCCACGCGCTCTTACTTCAACAGACAAATCAGGCGGCGCAACACCGAACCATTTTTTCGCATCTTGTGGATTCATCGCAACCCGCATTGGATCACCGATCTTGTCACCTGCAAATAATAGATTTTCTTTAATCTCTTTCTCAGTTAACCCGATATCAACTAAACGGTTATAGCGCATATAGTTTGCGCTATGGCAATTTAAACAGTTGTTAATGAAGGTACGTGCGCCTCGTTGAAGCGAGGCCTGATCAGAAGGGTCTATCGGTGCTGATTTTATTACTGCTGCTGTATTTGCAAACGCTACCATCGGCAAAAGCGCAACAATGACTAATAGCTTTTTCATATTAATACGTCACCCTTTCTGGTACAGGTTTAGTTTTGTCACGAGCGGTATACCAAGGCATTAACAAAAAGAATAAAAAGTAAATGGCGGTAAAAATACGAGCAACCACTGTTGCGCGATCTGCGCCACCCGCCCATGCACCAAATTGACCCCATACATTTGAGGGCTCTGTACCAAGATAACCTAATACGATAAAACTCACCACAAAAGCAGCTAACCAACGCTTATATAAAAGACCACGATAACGAATCGACCTAACTGGACTCTTATCTAACCAAGGCAAGAATGCAAACACCACTACCGACAAACCCATTGCCGCAACACCAGGAAACTGGGAGTTCAATATCGGCGGTACTGCACGCAAAATAGAATAGTAAGGCGTGAAATACCAAACTGGCGCAATGTGCTCGGGTGTTTTCAGCGGGTCGGCTGGTATGAAGTTATTATGCTCCAAAAAGTATCCACCCATTTCCGGCGCAAAGAAAACAATAGCCGCAAAGACCATCAAAAATACCACAACACCGACCAGATCTTTCACCGTGTAATAAGGATGAAAAGGAATGCCATCCAATGGAATGCCCGTTTTCTTATCTTTATTGTCTTTAATATCTATACCATCTGGGTTGTTAGATCCAACTTCATGCAAAGCAATCAAATGCACCATGACCAAACCCAACAACACTAAAGGTAATGCGATGACATGAAATGCAAAGAAGCGGTTTAATGTTGCGTCAGAAGTTAAGAAATCACCGCGCAACCACTCCATTAAATCTGGCCCAATAAACGGAACGGTGCCAAACAAACTAGTAATCACCTGTGCGCCCCAATAGGACATTTGTCCCCAAGGCAATAAATAGCCAAAGAAAGCTTCACCCATTAACGTCAAGAATATGCCAACACCAAATAGCCAAATCAACTCACGTGGCGTTCTGTAAGATCCATAAATGATGCCGCGGAACATATGCAAATACACCACAACAAAAAACATAGAAGCGCCTGTGGAATGCATGTAGCGAATGATGTTACCGCCAAAGACGTCACGCATAATATATTCCACGGATGCAAATGCTTCAGCCGCTGATGGCTTATAGTGCATAGTTAAGAAGAGGCCTGTTAAAATCTGCATCACTAACACTAACAGCGCCAACGCGCCAAAGAAATACCAGAAGTTAAAATTCTTGGGTGCGTAATATTCCGTTAAATGCGCTTTCACCGTGCTGGTCAATGGGAAACGACGATCCACCCAGCCAACGACATTAGCGACTGTTGTACTTGTTTTTTGTTTGTTATCAACCATTTTGTTAAGCCTCCATATCGGCATCAATACCGATAATCAATGTGTTCTCATTAATATATGAATGAGGCGGCACGATTAAGTTGGTCGGCGCAGGAGAGCCTTTAAACACACGCCCAGCTAAATCAAACTTTGAACCATGACATGGGCAATAGAAGCCACCTGCCCAACCCTCACCCATATCGCCACCAGCTTCTAACTTTGCTGTTGGCGAACAGCCTAAGTGGGTGCAAATACCAACCACCACACCAATGTTTGGCTTGATAGAACGGTCTGCATTTTGACAATAGACAGGCTGTTGAGAAGCTACCTCACACAAAGGATCTGATAATTGATCATTATGCGTTGGTAATTCCGCTGTCATTTCATCGGTGCGCTTAATAATCCATACTGGCTGGCCACGCCACTCTGCCGTTTTAACTTGACCCGGTGCAATATCACTAACATCAACCTCAACTGGCGCACCAGCCGCTTTGGCACGCTCACTCGGCAACATACTGCCCACAAATGGAATAGCTGCAGTCGCAGCACCAGCAGCGCCAACCGCTGCAGTTGCCATGATTAAAAACTGTCTTTTTTCTTTATCAACCTGAGATGGTTCTTGAAACGACAGCACGCCGCTTTTCACTGACTTCTCTTTCTCTGAATTTGACATCGACTTCCTTTACTTGCTCTTTTGAAGCATGATTGAATACAATTTATAATATTCGCGATTATACATTTTTAAAATAATTAATCCAAATAATATTATTTAAATCATTGATTAATATAAATTAAACTGGATTATTTACATCAATGAATTCATGCTGTATAGGCAGATTTTCTGCCAAATATTCACCTAAAGCTTGAATACCATAGCGCTCTGTTGCGTGATGTCCCGCAGCGATATAGGCGGTATTAGATTCTCGCGCTAGATGAACCGTTTGCTCTGAAATTTCTCCGCTGATAAAAACATCAATGTCAGCGTTGATGGCTTGCTCGATATATCCTTGTGCAGCGCCCGTACACCATGCAACTGTTTGCACTGTTTTATTTAGATCCCCGACAAGCTGTACTTGTCTATTTAATTTAGCACTAATCATATCCGCAAATGTTTGTAGTGCCTGGGGATGTTCTAATGTAGACCAAGCAATCATATTTTTATCCTCTAACCAGCCTGTTATTTTCAAACCTAATAATTCACCAAGCATGACATTATTACCAATTTTTGGGTGTGCATCTAATGGCAAATGATAAGCAAAAAGACTTAAATCATTGGCCAATAAAAATTTTAGTCGCCGCATTTTTATACCCGTTACAAGTGGAGATTCACCACGCCAAAAATAGCCATGATGGACTAAGATTGCATCCGCATTAGCCGATTGTGCGCGCTCTAATAACGCCAAACTAGCAGTCACACCAGTAACAATTTTTCCAACCTCTCGCTTACCCTCAACCTGCAATCCATTTGGACAATAATCACTAAATCGTTCCGGCTGCAAAAGTTGTGTTAAATAGCGATTGAGTTCAGATAACTGCATCATAAGAGACCTTAATTGTTAATAATTAGTTCGTTTTCGCCTATACTAACAATTCTTTTACTAAAGTAAAAAAATATGCGAAAAATTTGGCTCATATTTGCTCAAACAGTCACTGTCTGTTTGGGTATATTATTTATGTTGCAGACATTCAAACTGGATTTACTGAAATTTAATCAAACGCCAATTGTCATTAAGCAAGCAACATCAGAAGAATCATCTAAGCCTGCTAGCACCTTCAGTGGCGCCGCAAAAAAAGCGATGCCAGCGGTTGTCAATATTTTTACTTCCAGTAAGAGCACTAACCCTCATCAACAATTTATGGACGATCCATTATTTAAACACTTTTTTGGCGATCAAGAAGAACAGGGTGGAGATGAGCAAGACATGCCTTCTGATAACAGTCTTGGAAGCGGAGTTATCGTTAGTCAAGATGGATTAATTCTGACCAATAACCATGTCGTTACATCAGCAGATGCCATTGAAGTAGCGCTAGCAGATGGCAGAAAGTTATCGGCAACGCTAGTCGGTGCAGATCCAGAGTCTGATTTAGCTTTATTGCAAGTTGATGCTAAAAACTTACCCTCGATAACTTTTGCAAGTTCGGATAAATTAGACGTGGGCGATGTTGTGTTAGCTATTGGCAATCCTTTTGGCGTTGGACAGACTGTAACGCAAGGCATTGTCAGCGCGCTTGGTCGTAATCACTTAGGCATCAATACCTACGAAAACTTTATCCAAACCGATGCTTCAATTAATCCAGGCAACTCTGGTGGGGCACTTATTGACACCGCTGGCAATCTTGTTGGTATTAATAGCGCCATTTACTCTCGCAACGGTGGCAGCATGGGAATCGGCTTTGCAATTCCTATCAGCATAGCTAAACAAGTTATTGAACAAATTGCAAAAGCAGGCACTGTGACGCGCGGCTGGGTTGGTGTAGAAGCTCAAAATATAACACCCGAATTAGCAGAGTCATTTGGCTTATCCTCCGCATCGGGGGCGTTAGTAGCTGGAGTATTAACCAATAGTCCAGCAGATCGTGCAGGATTAAAAGCTGGCGATGTTTTAATTGCTATGAATGAAAAACCTATTACTAACAGTGCAACTATGTTGAATTTAATAGCGGTACTTGAGCCGAATAAAAATGCAATATTAAGAATAGTTCGCGCTCAGAAAAAAATCAATATTAAGATATTGATTGGAAAAAGACCTGCGCCGCCGACCGAGTAATGATTTAACGATTGACGTGGATGTTGTTGCTTTTTGCCTGCGCCAGTCTTACAAATAAAATGCCAGCTTCATACAATAACCAAAGTGGGATAGCCAACATAAATTGAGAAATAATATCTGGCGGTGTAAAAATTGCCGCGACTATAAAGGCGCCTACAATCACGTAACCCCGCACCTCTGTTAATTGCGACACATTGACCCATCCAAAATGCGCCATCAAAACTACTGCAATTGGCACCTCAAATGCAAAACCAAACGCTAAAAATAGCGTCATAACAAAGTCTAGATATTCAGCAATATCAGTCATCACGGCTACGCCGACTGGTGCGCTACTGATAATAAAAGAAAAGACAACGGGGAACACTAAAAAGTAAGCAAACGCCATTCCACATACAAATAACAAGCTGCTGATGACAATGACTGGAAGCATCAATTTTTTCTCGTGGGCATACAAGCCAGGCACCACAAACATCCAGAGTTGATACAAAGTATGCGGTAATGAGATGATGAAGGCTGCCATCATCGCCACTTTCATTGGCACAAAAAAAGGTGTCACAACGGCAGTTGCGATCATTTGCGTGCCCTCTGGCAATTTATCCAGCAATGGCGCAGCCAATAAAGAATAAACTGTATTAGCAAATGGAAATAGGCTTAAAAACACCAGCAGCATACCCACAACAACTTTTAGTAATCGATTACGTAATTCAATTAAATGTGAAATAAGGGATTCAGTAGGCGTCATCGCTTATGCTTTTTCGATTTTTTGTGCTGTTTTTGCTACAGTACGCTTACTGTGAGCTTTTACGATTTGAGTAGGCGACTTTTTAACAAGCCTCTTAGACGTAGTGCTTTTTACTGGTTCTTTTTTGACTGATGGCTTTGTTGCTTTTGACTGCCGCTTTAGTTGCACACTATCCTCAACTTCAACTACTGTAGAGCGCACTTCATTTGCACTATCCATAATGCTTGATTTGACTTGGCGAGCACCTTCTTGAATTTCTCGCTGTAGATTTTGCAAATCTTCAAATCGCGCTTCGCGATTGATTTCTTCTTTTACTTGCGCAACATAACGTTGTAAACGCGCCATAAAAGCCCCCACTGTACGCGCAACTTGAGGCAACTTATCTGGACCGATCACCAATAGTCCTACGACCGCGATGATCATCAATTCTGCAAAAGAAATATTAAACATAATGACCATCGTCTGCCATAATTAATGCTTAGTTTTTTCTACAACTTCACCTTCTATAGCCGTTCCAGCTTTATCTGATGTATCGTCAGCATCATTATTTTTCATGGCCTTTTTAAACTCATTCACTGCACCACCAACATCACTACCCATGTTGCGTAACTTCTTTGTGCCAAATACTAAAACGACAATCAATAATACGATTAACCAATGCCACAAACTAAATGCTCCCATTACAATCTCCTCAACTTTACGTATTTGGCAAGCCGCCACCAAAAACATGTACGTGTATATGAAACACCTCTTGACCGCCTTGGCGCCCAGTATTAATCAAGGTTTTAAAACCTTGCAGACCTTGCTCTGCGGCTAACTTAGGTGCCAATAACAACATCTTACCTAACAATTGTTGATGCGAAGCATCACAAGTTTGCAAACTCTCTACATGTAGCTTAGGCACAATTAAAAAGTGAATCTTTGCCATTGGCTTAATATCGTTAAACACAACGACATCCTCATCTTCGTAGATGATGGTAGCAGGGATATTGCCGGCAACAATTTTACAAAAAAGACAGTCCGTACTCATGCTATTCGCCTCGTATATTTAAAAGTGTTTGACACAGCATTACTCTTGCGGTCGCGCATTTTTTTCATCTATGCCAGACAACCCTTCTCGCCTTGCAAGCTCATCAAGAATATCCTGAGGCTTTAACCCCGCCTTCGCCAGCATTACGAGCGTATGAAACCATAAGTCTGCAGTTTCATAAATAATCTCTTGTTTATTACCCCCTTTTGCGGCAATCACAGTCTCAGTAGCTTCTTCACCTATTTTTTTAAGGATGCTATCCATGCCATTTGCATACAACTTAGCAACGTATGATGAACTAGGGTCAGCCGCTTTACGTTGCTCTAACAACTCTGCTAATCGATTTAATATATCACTCATGCAATTGGCTTATAAATCTCTTCCGGGTTTTTAATCACAGGCTGGTCTATTTGCCAATGCCCATCTTCTAACTTTTTGAAAAAACAATGATGTCGTCCAGTATGACAAGCGATACCGCCGATTTGCTCAACGATAATCAACACAACATCCTCATCGCAATCCAGACGGATTTCATGCACTAATTGCGCGTGACCCGACTCCTCACCTTTGCGCCATAACTTTTGGCGTGAACGCGACCAATAAACAGCACGCTTGCTTTCATTGGTCAGCATTAAAGCTTCACGATTCATCCAAGCAAACATTAACACTTTGCCGCTTCTATTCTCTTGTGCGATAACGGGAACAAGTCCATTTTCATCCCACTGTATATTATCTATCCAATTCATGTATGACTCTACAACCTCACTTCAATATTGTGTGCTTGCATATAGGCTTTTGCTTCATTGACTGTGTATTCACCATAATGAAAAATACTGGCTGCTAACACAGCATCAGCTCCACCGATTTTGATGCCATCCACTAAATGCTGCAAATTACCAACGCCGCCAGAGGCAATCAAGGGCACTTCAACCGCATCTGAGATGGCACGATTGAGCGCATTATTAAAACCGATTTTGGTACCATCTCTATCCATACTGGTTACTAATAATTCGCCCGCACCTAGCCCAACCATTTTTTTCGCCCAAGCAACGGCATCTAAGCCTGTTGGCTTGCGGCCACCATGGGTAAACACTTCCCACTCAAATGGCTGGTTATCCACTTTTTTTGCATCTATCGCAACCACAATACATTGTGAGCCAAAGCGCGATGTTGCATCTGCAATCATTTGCGGATTAAACACAGCGGTTGTATTAATGCTGACTTTATCGGCGCCGGCATTTAGTAATCGGCGGACATCATCTACCTCACGCACGCCACCACCCACGGTTAGCGGGATAAACACTTGACTCGCCACCTCTTCAATAATATGCAAAATAAGATCGCGCTCATCTGAAGATGCCGTAATATCAAGAAAAGTCAGCTCATCAGCACCTTGGTCATCGTAGCGTTTGGCAATTTCTACTGGGTCGCCCGCATCGCGTAACTCTAAAAAATTAATTCCTTTAACAACACGGCCAGCCGTGACATCCATGCAAGGAATAATGCGTTTAGCGAGCATTGCTAGACAGCTCATTCGCTAGCGCTTGTGCAGCTGCAAAGTCTAATGAACCCTCATAAATAGCGCGGCCAGTAATGGTGCCTATAATACCTTCACTTTCTACCTCGCAAAGTTTACGCACATCTTCTAAATTAGTCACGCCACCAGAAGCAATCACTGGAATTAACAAGGCTTGCGCTAATGCGACCGTTGCCTCAATGTTGACGCCCGTCATCATGCCATCACGGCCAATATCTGTATAAACAATCGAACTGACACCATAATCTTCATATTTTTTAGCCAAATCAATCACATCATGGCCTGTTAATTTTGACCAGCCATCAACCGCAACCTTGCCCTCTTTGGCGTCCAATCCAACAATCACTTGGCCTGGAAAAGCATAACAAGCTTCATGTAAGAAGCCTGGATTTTTAACCGCAGCCGTACCTAGAATCACATAATCAATGCCATTATCTAAATAACGTTCTATTGTATCTAAATCACGAATACCACCGCCAAGTTGGATTGGTATCTCACCGCCAATGGCATCTACAATCGATTTTATTGCCATTTCATTCACAGGCTTACCCGCAAAGGCACCGTTCAAATCGACCAAGTGTAACCGCTCACAACCTTGGTCTAGCCAATGTTTGGCCATCGCGCCTGGGTCTTCTGAAAAAACGGTAGACGCATTCATGTTACCTTGTTTGAGACGTACACAGTGTCCGTCTTTAAGATCAATTGCTGGGATAATTAACATAGTATTATTAGTAACTTACTTAAAAAATGATTATTATGGTTTCCAGTTTACAAAATTGCTCAGTAATTGCAATCCAGCCTGTGCACTTTTTTCAGGGTGAAACTGAACTGCAATAATATTGTCCCTTGCAACTGCACAGGTAAAACGCTCAGGGTACTCACCAAAGCCGACAATACAATTATTGTCTACTGGGCTAACATAATAACTGTGTACAAAATAAAAACGTTCACCCGTCGAAATCTCATTCCACATTGGATGTGGTTGTTCACTTTGGTAAACTTGGTTCCAGCCCATATGTGGCACTTTAAATTTTTGACCCATCGCATCAACTTTATGTTCAAGTGCAAACTTTTTAACGTGACCTTGAAATAAGCCTAAGCCTTTAATATCGCCTTCTTCAGAATGATCAAATAGCATCTGCAAACCAATGCAAATACCTAAGAAAGGTTTATTTTCAGCTGCATTGATAACGGCTTCATGTAAGCCACGCGCATCCAACTCATACATACACTCTGGCATTGCGCCTTGACCCGGAAAGACGACGTGATCTGCCGCATCAATTTCGTCTGGATTACTTGTGACTAACACGCTCTTATTAGGGGCAACATGCTCAATAGCTTTTGATACGGACTTTAAATTTCCCATACCATAATCAACTACGGCGATATCTATTTTTTTCATTTAATTCACAACAAAGAAATTGAGTTTACAGCACACCTTTTGTGGAAGGCATCACGCCTGCCATGCGCTCATCCGCTGTCACCGCCATGCGCAACGCACGCCCAAAAGCCTTAAAGATAGTTTCAGCTTGGTGATGCGAATTATGGCCTTTTAGATTATCAATATGCAATGTCACTAACGCATGATTAGTGAATCCTTGGAAAAACTCATGGAATAAATCCACATCAAACTCGCCAATTGCTGAACGGGTAAATTCGCAATTAAACGCCAATCCTGGGCGGCCAGACAAATCAAGCACAACGCGAGAAAGCGCCTCATCAAGCGGAACATAAGCGTGCCCGTAGCGATTAATACCTTTTTTATCACCAAGCGCATTTAAAAAAGCTTTGCCTAGTGTGATGCCGATATCTTCAACCGTGTGATGTGCATCAATATGTAAATCACCTTTGGCTTTTACACTGATGTCCATCATGCCATGACGTGCGACTTGATCCAACATATGATCTAAAAATCCAATACCAGTTTCAAATTGGGATTTGCCAGTGCCATCTATATTGATAGAGACTGTAATTTGTGTTTCAAGAGTATCGCGAGTAACTTCGGCTTGACGCATAGTGTTTATATAAAACAATCATGAATTTTAAAGATTTAATCGCATTTTAACCCAATCTCATATCCTTGCGCAAAAATGCAATAAAAAAAGCCGACCATCGGTCGGCTTTTTTTCTTCAATTAATTACTCTGCGCTAACTTCTTCGCTAGCTGCATCAATTTCCTCAGTTACTGCAGTACCAGCTTCATCCATAGTTTCGCCCATTTGCTCCGTTGTTGTATCAAGAGTTTCAACGGCATCACCAGCTGAACCACCGTTAAGTAGATATAAACCTAACAAAACTGCACCAGCAATAATTACCCATGGCAACCATTTCATACCGCCTGCACTTGAGTTACCAGCGTGTACGATACCCGTGATTTCAGCTGCTGAAGCAGCAGGATCAGCTGCACCGTAAATAGCAGCACCAGCAACGACAATGTCAGCACCCGCTTCAACAACTTGCGCTGCTGTTGCGGCTTTAACGCCACCAGCAACAGAGATTTTAGCACCAGTTTTTAAAGCTGTAACCATTGCCAAATCGCCAAATGGTGTTTGACCAGCGGCTTGTTGATCTAAACCAGTATGAACACCAATAATGTGTGCACCTAATTTAGCCACTTCTAATGTACGTGCTTTTTTGTCTTTAACGTTGATTAAATCAACTTGCGCCATTTTGCCATATTTGTTAGCAACATCAATGACACCTTTGATTGTACCAATGTCTGCAGTACCCAATACTGTACAGATATCTGCACCAGCTTTGTAGAATGGCTCAGCTTCGTAGAAACCGGCATCCATTGTTTTCAAATCAACTAAGATTTGGTTGTTTGGAAATTTTGCGCGCAATGTTTTTAGTAATTCAATACCATTGTGCTTAATGCATGGAGTGCCGATTTCTAAAATATCAACGTGTGGCGCAACTTTAGCAGCTAGCGCTACCGTTGCGTCAAAGTCTAGTGAATCTAATGCCATCTGGGTTTGTGCCATGATAAGTCTTCCTCCGAGTTTGCTCGATTAAAACAATTAAAATTTGATTTTGTATCCACTTAATAACATCACATTAAATAGACTTAAGTGTATATTCCGACATCATAACCGCAATTAGCAGATAATTTCAACAATTTAGTCGCATTTAAATACAAAACCCTATCACTTATCGGGTAATTATTAACTTATGTCGACACGATTAATCTTAACGCCTTCAACAACTGTGCCATTTGCAGCTCGGTTCCAACCGTAATCCGTACAAAAGGCGCAATCCGTTTTGGCTTTTTGAAATGTCGAACGATAATAAGTTGCTCACGAAGCTTTTCGGCTAGTACTTCACCATCAATAGCTGAATGTTTGGCGAGAATAAAATTTGCGCCAGAGGGCAAGATAACAAAGCCAACCGCTTCCATTTGTTTTACCAATGATTCACGCGTAGCAATGACTCTTTCTCGCATCGCTTCAAAATACTCAACATCTTGCATGGCCGCAATCGCACCGGCTTCTGCTAGCCTATCTACAGGATAGGAGTTGAAACTATCCTTAACGCGCATTAAGGCTTCTATTAAATCTGGGTGGCCACAGGCAAAACCAAGTCGTAACCCAGCCAGCGAACGTGCTTTAGATAAGGTTTGTGTGACTAATAAATTGGGATATGTGTTGATTAAGCGGACTGCAGATTCAGTACCAAAATCAACATACGCTTCATCAACCACGACCACAGAGTGCCGATTTTTTTGCAATATCGCTTCAATTTTTTCCAACTCTAATGGAATCCCCGTTGGCGCATTAGGATTAGGGAAAATAATCCCACCATTTGGTCGATCATAATCATGAATGTTAATTTCAAAATGTCGATCAAGCGGCATCACTTCATAATCAATGCCATATAATCCGCAATAAACGGGATAAAAGCTGTAAGTAATATCGGGGAAAAGCAATGGTCGCGAATGCTTTAATAGCGCCTGAAAAACATGCGCTAATACTTCATCAGAGCCATTTCCCACAAAAACTTGCGCTGCTGATAACCCATGATAGTCAGCAAACACTGCTTTTAATCGTTCAGAATTTGGATCTGGATACAACCTTAAAGCATCCGTCGCCTCTGCTGTAATGGCAGCGATGACTTTAGGGCTTGGCCCATAGGGGTTTTCGTTAGTATTCAACTTAATTAAGTCTTTTACCATTGGCTGCTCGCCTGGCACATAAGGCGTTAATTCATGAACAATACCACTCCAAAACTGACTCATGATGTTACTTTCATGGGTTAACTTTCATGCTTTTACTTTTACTCTTCAATTTGAATCCGTTTATTTAAGTCTATATTCAGCCGACCTTGCATGCGCTTGTAAGCTCTCACCATAAGCCAATGTCGATGCAATCTTGCCGAGTTTTTGTGCCCCATCGCTGGAAACCATAATCAAACTTGAACGTTTTTGAAAATCATAAACGCCCAAAGGTGAGCTAAAACGAGCTGTGCGAGAAGTTGGCAACACGTGATTTGGGCCTGCGCAATAGTCACCCAAGGCCTCACAAGTATCACGTCCCATAAAAATTGCGCCAGCATGTTTGATTCTTTTACTGACTGTTAATGGATCTTCAATCGACAACTCTAAATGCTCTGGTGCAATGTAATTACTAATTTCAATCGCTTCATCTAAGCTTTCGACTAAGATAAGTGCGCCTCTATCAGTAATAGAAGTACTAATAATGTCTTTACGCGGCATTTCTTGTACTAACTTTTGCATGCTTGCTTCCACTTTGTTTAAGAAGTCTGCATCGGGTGATAGCAAAATAGATTGCGCTAACTCATCATGCTCAGCTTGGCTAAACAAGTCCATCGCAATCCAATCTGGATCCGTTTTTCCATCACAAATCACTAAGATTTCAGACGGTCCAGCCACCATATCAATGCCAACCACACCAAATACTCGGCGTTTTGCCGCTGCGACATAGGCGTTACCTGGTCCTGTGACTTTATCCACTTGCGGTACGGTTTCCGTTCCATAAGCTAATGCGCCAACCGCTTGCGCACCACCGATACAAAATACACGGTCAACACCAGCAATCGCGGCTGCAGCTAAAACGAGTGCATTTCTCTCGCCATTGGGCGTTGGCACGACCATGATGAGTTCTTTAACCCCTGCTACTTTTGCTGGAATAGCGTTCATCAATACACTAGAAGGATAAGCAGCTTTGCCACCAGGCACATATAGCCCAACACGATCCAAAGCCGTCACTTGCTGTCCAAGTAAAGTACCATCCGCTTCGGTATAACTCCATGATTGAATGACTTGCTTTTCATGGTATTGTTGTACGCGATTAGCAGCCGCTTGTAGTGCCTCACGTTGGCTTCCTGGCAATGCGTTTAATGCAGATTGCAATTCTGCTTGGCCAATTTCCAGTTCAGCAAGACTGCTGCTACGTGTATGATCAAAGCGGTTTGTGTATTCCAAAACAGCCGCATCTCCTCGGCTTTTGACGTCTTTTAAAATAGCAGCGACGACCGCATCAATCTTGTCATCTTGTGCAGTCTCAAAAGCCAATAGCGCTTTTAATGCAGCGTCAAAATCCTTATCTTTTGTCGATAAACGTCGAATATTCATTCTTAACCTATTGATTTATTTTAAATTATTTGAAACTGCACGCGTAAAATCGTCTAAAATCGGTTGCAATCTAGCGCGATTCAACTTTAATGATGCTTGATTCACAATTAAGCGTGAACTCACATCTCCTATATGCTCAACTGCCTCTAAATTATTGGCTTTCAATGTGCCGCCCGTACTAACCAAATCGACAATCGCATCCGCTAGCCCAACCAAAGGACCAAGCTCCATTGAACCGTATAGCTTAATCAAATCAACATGCATGCCTTTTTCAGCAAAATGCTCACGTGCAGTTTTAACGTACTTGGTAACTACTTTTAATCGCGCACCTTGGCGAATAACCGCAGCATAATCAAAGCCTTTACGTACAGCAACCATCATTTTGCACTTAGCAATTTGCAAATCTAATGGTTGATACAAACCATCACCACCGTGCTCATCTAATACATCCTTACCTGCAATCCCAATATCAGCTGCACCATATTGCACATAGGTCGGCACATCAGAAGCGCGCACAATAATCAGACGCACATCTTGTCTATTCGTTTCTAAGATAAGCTTTCTTGATGATCCAGGCTCTTCTGTTGAATGTATGCCTGCCGCAGCCAATAATGGCGCTGTTTCATCAAATATTCTGCCTTTAGATAAAGCAATCGTAATCATATTTACTTTCTCATTAATGCGCTCTTTTGACCTTGGCACCTAGTGCAGTCAACTTATCTTCTAAAAACTCATAGCCACGGTCTAAGTGATAAATCCGCTCAATGACTGTTTCACCTCTTGCCACCAAACCAGCCAACACTAAACTTGCTGAAGCGCGCAAATCAGTTGCCATCACGGTTGCACCATCTAAATGTGGCACGCCTTGGACTAAAGCTGTATTGCCATCAATGCTGATATCAGCACCTAAGCGCTGCAACTCTTGCACATGCATAAACCGATTTTCAAAAATTGTTTCGGTCACTTTCGATATGCCTTCAGCCATTGCATTCATCGCCATAAATTGCGCTTGCATATCGGTTGGAAAGGCAGGGTGCGGTGCAGTACGGATATTAACGGCTTTTAATTTTCCGTCACTCTTAACTGTAATCGTTTCTCCATCAACTGTCACTTCAGCGCCTGCTTCGCGCAGTTTATCAATCACCGCATCTAACAAATCAGCTTGCACATTTTTCAGTTTAACTTCGCCGCCGGTCATTGCTGTGGCAACCATATACGTGCCCGCTTCAATCCGATCACAAACTATATTATGGGTTGCGCCATTCAGCTTTTCGACACCTTCGATGGTAATCACATCAGTGCCAGCACCTTTAATGTTCGCACCCATTTTATTTAAACACACTGCCAAATCAACCACTTCTGGTTCTTTTGCTGCATTTTCTAATATCGTCTTTCCGGAGGCGAGCGCTGCAGCCATCATTAGATTCTCTGTCCCAGTCACTGTGACCATATCCATATAATAACGTGCACCTTGTAAGCGGCGATTCGGCAAATGCAGTGTGCTGGCTTGAATATAGCCATGCGTAATATGAATCGCCGCACCCATTGCCTGCAAGCCTTTAATATGTAAATCAACAGGACGGGAACCAATTGCACATCCGCCTGGCAATGAAACGCGCGCACTACCAAATCTAGCCAATAAAGGTCCTAAAACTAGAATAGAGGCGCGCATGGTTTTCACCATTTCATAAGTCGCCTCAAAAGAACCTACCTCACTCGCATCCAACTTGACTTTATCAGCATCGCGGGTAACTTTAACACCCATGATATCAAGCAGTTTTAGCGTCGTATCAATATCTTTCAACGCCGCAACACTACTTAACTCCAACGGAGTTTCCGCCAATAATGATGCGCATAAAATGGGAAGTGCAGCATTTTTTGCACCAGAGACAGTGATTTCGCCGTTAAGCGGTATACCGCCTTGTATGATTAACTTATCCAATTACTTGCCACCATCTAACAGCACTTGCAACTCACCACTCTCGTACATCGCTTTGATGATGTCGGACCCACCAACAAACTCGCCGTTCACATACAGTTGCGGAATCGTTGGCCAGCTTGCGTATTCTTTAATGCCTTCTCTAACAGCTTGGTCTTGTAGCACGTCGACAGTAATATATTTCGCTTCACATGCATCTAACACTTGCGTAGCAAGGTTTGAAAAACCGCATTGTGGAAACTTGGGGTTGCCTTTCACATACAGCACCACTGGATTACTTGTGACTGTTTCTTTAATTTTTGCTTGGATATCCATATTATTTCCTGATTAATCAATTACTTGTTTATTTCCGCCCACTTTTCAGGCGTCAACGTTCGCATGGAAAGCGCATGTATCTCTGCGCGCATACGATCCCCTAATGCTGCATACACCAGCTGATGCTGCTGTATCATATTCTTACCTTCAAAAGCTGAACTGACGATAATCGCTTCAAAATGCGTACCATCATCTCCCAACACTTTAATATAATCACACGCTAAATGAGCGGTAATATAACTTTCTAATTGCAATGCACTTAACACATTAACCCTAACTAACCACGTAATTTATAACCAGATTTTAGCATTTTTAAGCTCAAGATTACTAAAAGAGCCAAAAACGTTGAAACAACACAAAAACTAACCCAAGGAGAAATATCTCCCTTACCGAAAAATCCGTATCGGAAGCCATCAATCATATAAAAGAATGGATTAAATTTAGAGATAGTTTGCCAAATTGGCGGTAGAGAATGAATTGAATAGAAAACGCCAGATAAAAAAGTCAGCGGCATAATCACAAAGTTTTGAAACGCTGCCATTTGGTCAAATCGATCTGACCAGATGCCCGCAATAATCCCAAAAGTCCCCAACAAAGCGCTGCCTAAAAACGCAAAGGTAATCACCCAAGTGCCATGTACGAGCGGCAAATCAACAAAGAAAAGAGCGACTAAATAAATACTCAATCCAACAATTAAACCACGAACGATAGCCGCCGCTAAAAAAGCTAAAAAGAATTGTAGATAAGTTAATGGTGTTAACAACACAAAAATAATATTGCCCATAACTTTTGATTGCACCAAGCTCGAAGAGCTATTAGCAAATGCATTTTGCAATAAAGACATCATGATTAAGCCTGGAATCAAAAACGCGTTATAGGGAACGTCATCATAAACTTGCACTCGCCCGTCTAATACATGCGAAAAAATCAGCAAGTAGAGTAAAGCCGTGATAACAGGGGATGCAATAGTTTGAAATGCGACGCGCCAAAACCGTAAGACTTCTTTTTTAAAAAGCGTATAAACGCCTCTTGTTTGTACATTAATCAAATGCATGCGCCGCCTACTAACGATAAAAATACATCTTCTAAATCAGCTTCGATTAATTGCATATCATCAATTTCTGCATGCGCTTTACGCAATTCAGTTAAAGCAAACTCTACTTGATTCAATTCAGTTAGCGTTAATGTAAATTTTGCACCCTCAACTTTTTTAAGCAATGGTCGCAAGCTGTCAGGAAATGACCCTAATTTCAATGTAATACACAGATTTTTAGCAGCAAACTTACTGAGTAAATTTGCTGTGGTATCTAAGGCAACAATTTCACCTTGCTTCATCATTGCAACACGCGAACACAATTCTTGCGCCTCTTCCAAATAATGCGTAGTCAGAATAATGGTATGCCCTTGTTTATTAAGATTTTTAATAAAAGCCCACATCAACTGCCTGAGTTCAACATCAACACCAGCAGTCGGCTCATCCAATACGATGACTGGCGGCTTATGCGCCAAGGCTTGTGCAATCAATGCCCGCCGCTTCATTCCACCAGATAATTTGCGCATATTGGTATGCGCTTTATCTGTCAAGCCAAGAGACTCAATAATCTCATCGACCCAAGCATCATTTTCTTTGCCTCGGCCAAAATAACCCGCCTGGAAACGTAACATTTCACGTACATTAAAGAATGGATCAAATACTAACTCTTGTGGCACAACTCCCAATGCTTGCCTTGCAGCCTGATAATCAGTTACAACATCATGCCCCATGATGAGCGCATTGCCAGAGCTGGGTCTTAAAAGTCCAGCCAGAATATTAATCAGCGTCGACTTCCCGGCACCATTTGGTCCAAGCAAACCAAAAAATTCACCCTGTTGAACAGTTAAATCAATGCCAGCTAAGGCCTGTAAAGATCCAAACTGCTTTTGAATATTGTCAATTTTTATTGCTGGAACCGTCAAGTTAACCTTTTTTAAAAATAAAGCAGTCAATATAAACTGCCGATAAAACGAAACCCCATCTTAGTTAGATGGGGTCAAGATTTGTAAAACCAAGCGTTAGATGTTACGACTAATCAATGAGTGCTGTCACACCGTACAAGGTTGTTAAGATAGTGAGATTTTTAGGTAAATTCACAAACTTGATTTGTTTTTTTTCCGCCATAGCTCTTCGCTGCCACTCTAGCATCAAGCTTACTGCAGAGGTATCAACTTCACCCACTTGAATAAAATCAACCACTGCCGCATCAGCCAGCGTCAAGCGCTGACTTAAGACCAATAAGCTATTTGCATTGCCCATATCTATATCGCCAGTAACCTCCCAACGATTTGCATTTTGAGTAATTGCAGGCATCATTTTAATATTCACACAGACTATTTAGCTGCATTAGCATTTTTATTCGCTAACTTTTCGATTAAACTATCTAAGCCATTCTGACGCACTTCTTGTGAAAATTGACCACGGTAATTCGTCACTAAGCTAACGCCTTCAATCACAATATCATAAACTTTCCACGCATTATCTTCTTGGGCTAAAGCGTAATCGACCTGAATTGGTTGACCCCCGCTTTGGATGATTTTAGTTTTTACTGAAGCTGTCTTAGCCTCGGCCGTCATGCGCAATGGCAAAAACTCTATTTTTTGATCTTGGTATTTAGATAATGCTGTCGCGTAAGTACGCAAAAGTAAAGTGCGAAATTCTTTTTGGAAAGTCGCCTTCTGCTCTGCTGTAGCTCTTGTCCAGTTTTTGCCTAATACTAAGCGTGATACGCGCTCAAAATTAAAGTTAGGCAAAATTTTCTCTTCTGCAAGCGCGAAAATTTTAGCTTGGTTACCGGCCTGAATATCCGCATCAGATTTAACAATCTCCAACACGTCTTCAGCGGTACGTTTAACTAAAGCGTCAGGCGCTTCGATGGCAAAAACAATGTTGCTAAAACAAAAAAAACTCAACGCAATAAAAAAACTTTTCAACATATTTATATCCTATCGTATTTAAAACCTGAAGTGATTGTTCGTTAATACTACTAATATACTAAATCATCTGAAAGATTATCCGTTAACGCATCACCCTCTGCTTTGGTTGATTCATCAGGTGCCACGGTTGGCGCTGCTGGTTCTGCTGCTTTATTATACAAAAACTGGCTAATCATTTTTTCTAGCACGACAGCATCTTGTGTATGGGCAATTTTATCGCCATTTTTTAAGACTTCTTCATCGCCGCCCGCTTCCAACCCAATATACTGTTCACCAAGCAAACCCGCTGTATATATATTGGCAAACGTATCGGCAGGAAAGCGATAGCTTTTATCGACATTCAAACTAACAATCGCTTCATAGGTCTCGGTATCAAATCGAATCCCTTCAACGCGCCCCACTACCACACCAGCACTTTTAACTGGCGCACGTGGTTTTAAGCCACCAATATTCTCAAATGCGGCTTCAACCATATAGGTCTCACCAATATTGCTTGTTGTTAAGTTGCCCACTTTCATGGCTAAGCCGAACAATGCAGCAACGCCTAGTGCAACAAATATTCCCACCCACAAATCTATCGTTGTTCTTTCCATCTTTGCTCCACCCTTATTCTTACACCATCATAAACGAAGTTAATACAAAATCCAGTGCCAACACAACCAATGACGATGTCACTACCGTTTTTGTTGTCGCTCGGCTAACCCCTTCAGCTGTTGGCGGCGCATCATAGCCTTCAAACAACGCAATCATCGTACAGGCAATACCAAATACGATGCTTTTAATGACGCCGTTCACAATATCGAAACGCCAATCAACATTGGCCTGCATTTGTGACCAGAACGCACCTGAGTCAACTCCAATCAGTGGGACTGCTACTAAATAGCCACCTAAAATACCAATCATTGAAAATAATGTCGCCAATAGTGGCAATGCGATCACGCCAGCCCAAAATCTTGGAGCAATCACACGTGAAATAGGACTAATCGCCATCATTTCCATTGCGGATAGTTGTTCAGTAGCTTTCATTAAGCCTATTTCGGCTGTAATTGCCGTGCCTGCTCTACCCGCAAACAGCAATGCCGTGACAACTGGCCCTAATTCACGGACTAATGCCAATGCAACCAATACACCAATTGCCTCAGACGATCCGTATTTTTGCAAAGTGTTGTAACCTTGTAACGCCAACACCATGCCGACAAAAAAAGCTGATACGGAAATAATCACTAAAGACATGACTCCTGTGAAGTACACCTCGCGCATCACTAAACGAAAGCGTCGGAAGCTTTCTCCTGAGGAAATGAGCGTTAGACCAAACAACCGTGCTCCAGCACCTAAACGCCAAACTTTGTCTGTAAAATCGCTGCCTAGCTTACGTAACATTCGGATTAAACCGATTAAAATTTTAGAGCGTATCATTCTTTAACTTATCCCAACAAATCTTGCTTGTAGTCAGCGGCGGGATAATGAAACGGAACAGGCCCATCTTTTTCACCATGCACAAACTGATGGATGAAAGGCAATGTAGATTGACGCAAATCTTCTGGCGTACCTTCTGCCGCCACCACCCCATCTGCGACAAAATAAATGTAGTCAGCAAACGAAAATGTTTCTTCCACATCATGTGTGACCACAATAGAGGTCGTGCCAAGCGCATCGTTTAATGTACGGATTAAATCACAAATAACTGCCATTGAAATTGGGTCTAAGCCAGCAAATGGCTCGTCGTACATCATAATATCCGGATCAAGTGCAATCGCTCTAGCCAAAGCTACTCTACGTGCCATGCCGCCTGACAACTCGGTTGGCATCAAGGTATGTGCACCGCGCAAACCTACTGCATTTAACTTCATCAACACCAAATCGTGAATCATACTTTGTGGCAAATCCGTCAACTCTCGCATGGGGAAAGCAACATTGTCATACACAGAAAGATCTGTAAACAAGGCGCCTTGCTGAAACAGCATACCCATCTTGCGTCGTAACTGGTAAATACTTTCACGGCTTTGTTTATGCACAACTTGTCCAGCAACTCTAACTTCACCTGCTGTCGGTTTAAATTGGCCGCCAATTAGACGTAGCAATGTGGTTTTGCCACTACCACTGCCGCCCATGATAGCCACAACCTTGCCACGAGGAAAAGACATAGAGATGCCTTTGTGCAGCGTACGATTTTTGTAACCAAATGAAAGGTTGTCAATTTCTACAATATTTTGGTTCATTGAATATAAATTAATTAAAGTGCACTTTTTAGATTGTTGTGCATTCTAATTCATATTCACTATAATTGAAAACGGAAAGGTCACAAAAAACAACACTTCTGCTCATCATATTATCTAAAATGACATACATACAACATAGGCAGTTCCATCAATCGGAACCTCAATGCCAGCAGTCGCAGTTTCGCCTCTGAGCGCGGTCCTTACGGCACCTGAGTTGCCAGCTCCATCGTCTAACATTGCATCAATTTGAGCTGCCAATCTACCCAATATTGCATCAGAGCACACCACATACGCGCCTCGCATGCCCGTTATTGACGCAAAGCTGGAAACACTTTGAATACCAATAAGTCCACCATCTGCATTTCTAGGTTGATAATTATTATTGGCACTGCAATTAACTGCAGTCGTTCCAGAGGATAGTCCCGCTAGACGAACATGCTGCCAAATAGCACAAGATTCGTCAGCACTTTCCGTTGTATCCCATATACCCTCGATAACACCGTTGCGCGTACCATTAGCTGGATTAACCCCGCCGACATGCACATCAGCGCTATGATCGTCTCCAGGCAAGGCTTTAAATCGATCTTGATAGCCATGAATATACAGTTGTACATTTTGAAAATCTCGTGCCAACTTTTTTACTTTAGCACTATCAACGAGCGGTTGCCCATTCAGCACAAAGCCTAGCAATAAACCAATAATTACCAATACAATTGCAAGCTCGATAAGCGTGAAGCCTTTATTTTTATTCATGTCGCACCCTTTTTATTATTTTTGTTACTGCTTAATATTATTGTATTTTCACTGCTTATCGCTTCAAGCTATATTCACTAATCCCTTAAAAAATCACATTTACCATGCTAACTCTTAATGAAATTACTACTAAAACTAACGCAAACCTTGAATATAATCAGCAACTGCTTGCATTTCAGCATCGGTCATTTTCGTTGCAATCATTTGCATCATCGGTGCATTAGCGCGCTCAGCTGTACGGAATATTTTAAGTTGTTGCGCGGTGTAGTCTGCATGCTGTCCAGAGATGCGCGGGAAACGTTTTGGCAATCCTTCACCATTAGCGCCATGACAAGCCGCACAAGCAGGAACATTCGTCGCAGCAATGCCGCCACGATATATTTTTTCCCCCAAAGAACCAGTGCCATTCAACTTTGCTTTTCCTAGTGTAGGCGTTTGCGCAGCAAAATAATTTGCTAAGCCTTTTATATCATCATCTGACAAATTAGCAACCATACCGCTCATCACCGCATTAGCTCGCCTTCCTGCTTTAAAGTCATGCAATTGTTTAATCAAGTAATCTGAGTGCTGTCCTGCGAGTTTTGGGTTTAAAGCAATAACACCATTACCATCAGCGCCATGACAAGCGGCGCAAACTGTTTTTGCTGTTTGCTCCGCTACGCTCGCTTTTGTCACTGGCGTATCATCTGCATATGCAGTCAAAGAAGCCGCAAAAATAGAAATCATTAGTGATGAAATAAATAAGAAAAACCCACTGATAGGCATACTTGCTCCAGATATTTATACAATTTAAGGCCCTTATTTTATCAAAGTTAACTGGTTCGTGATAGCATTTGCATCTTAGGCATTCACTGCCATTTACACAAAAATCACCTCATGTCTCTCTTTCAAAGTGCTGCATTCTATATTTCCGCTCATCAACTCAGCGATTTACCACCGCCTAATGGTGTTGAGATTGCCTTTGCAGGCCGTTCAAATGCAGGAAAATCAAGTGCGCTTAACACGTTGGCCAATCACAATCGTTTGGCTTATGTGAGCAAACAACCTGGGCGAACGCAATTAATTAATTTTTTTTGCTTAAACCCAGATAAAGGCGATGATAAATTTTTAGTCGACTTACCTGGCTATGGATACGCGAAAGTACCTGAAAGTATACGTAAACATTGGCAAGGCGTTTTATCGAGTTATCTAACTGAGCGTACGAGTTTATTTGGACTAGTGCTGGTGATGGATAGCCGTCATCCATTAACGCCTTTGGATAGACAAATGTTAGATTGGTTTTGTCATAGTAAAAAACCGGTACACGTGTTACTGACAAAATCTGACAAACTATCGCGCAACGAGGCTATACAAACTTTACACAAAGTCAGAAAAGAATTGAATCAAGTTTGGGGAAATAACATCACTGTACAATTGTTTTCTAGCTCTAAAAAACTGGGCGTAGAAGAAACCGAAAAAATGATTGGCGGTTGGTTATTTCCCGAAAAATTAGATCCGACTCAATCAGATCCGGCTGAAGACTAAATCCCAAACACCGTGACCGAGTTTGATACCACGATTTTCAAACTTGGTTAACGGCCGATAGCTTGGTTTTTCTGCATAGTCTTGCGCAGAATTTTTTAGCGTAGGCTCCGCGCTTAACACTTCTAACACCCACTCAGCATATTCTTGCCAATCAGTCGCAACGTGAATATAAGCGCCTACTTTTAATTTACTGCAGAGTAGCTTTATAAACTCAGCTTGGATTAATCGTCGTTTATGATGGCGTTTTTTATGCCACGGATCAGGAAAGAAAATATGCACACCATCTAAACTTTCATCAGCCAGCATATTTTGCAACACCTCGACCGCATCATGTTGAATGATACGAATATTGTTAATAGCGCCTTCTTGCATCAGCTTTAGCAGTCCACCAACACCTGGCGTATGCACTTCGACAGCCAAAAAATCATGGTCGGGTAACGTTTGTGCGATCTTTGCGGTCGCATCACCCATGCCAAAACCAATTTCCAGAATCTTTTGTGACTGCTCCCGTCTAAATGTTTGATTTACCTCTAGTCTATTTGGCTGATATTCAATGCCATAAATAGGCCAGCCTGTTTCTAAAGCACGCTCCTGCCCTTTGGTCAAACGTCCTTGGCGTAACACAAAGCTACGAATTGGCCGATGATGATCAGGATTACCATCTAACTGTTCTGTCGATTCTGTCATAGTAGAGATTATACTAGAGTGTGTGCGACTTATCGCCACTGACAAAACCGAGTAACAATAAATCTTCGTCTTCGGCTAAGTTTTTAGTAAATGCAATCACTTTGAACAAATCACCCATTTCTGCTGGCGATAGTAATTTTTGCACGGCCGCCGCCATAGGCATATAAACCACTGCGTCTTCAGGGGAAACCGCGCTAAGCAAATCTAAAATGCCACAATTCATTAAAAACTGCGCTTGATTGCAATAAGCATGCAAGCTTAAGCCTTGCTCCAAACCCGCCTCTGCAATCGCGGTGAAATTAACGTGCGCGGTAATATCCTGCAACCCTAAATTAATCAATGGATCGCTATGTGCATAATGTTGATAATGGCACATCAATGTGCCTGCATTGCGCTGCGGATGATAATATTCACGCGTAGAAAAGCCATAATCAATCATCAAAATAGCCCCTGTTTGCAATGTAGTCGCTAAGCTATGCATTAATCCATTGGCAGCAGGACAAACCTCAGTTAAATAATCATTTGGCAATGTCTCTGCGTCAATCAGCTTACGCAATGCATCATCTTGTAACGGCTTATCTTGCCACTGAAAACCTTTATCAAAAGCAACTCCACGCTCAAACAAAGTATCATTCTTTTTTACCAGCAAATGAACAGGAATCGCATCCAAAACTTCATTGCCCAATACAATGCCCACAAAGTTGGTTGGCAATCTATCCAACCAAACAACTTTTTCGAACAATGCTGTAGGTAGCTTCTCTTTTAAAGTTTCTTTCTGAATAAATCTCAAGTGAGTGCTCACTTCTAAGATGCAGTATTGATTAGGCAATTGCTCCAAAGCCAACAACAAATCGGCAGCCAACTGACCAGTGCCTGCCCCAAGCTCTAGTACATCGCCTTGCGTAAGCGAAATCACTTGCGCTACTTGTCGTGCAAGTGCTTGAGCAAATAATGGTGTCACTTGCGGCGCAGTAATAAAATCACCTCCACCCTCTTGCATGGTGCCAATTTTTTGTGCGCCACCGCTATAATAACCAAGCACTGGCGTATATAAAGCCATCTGCATCAATTCAGCAAAGTCTATCCAATCACCTGAAGTTACAATTTTTTTCTGAACTAAATCAATTAATTGTTGGCTATAGAGCTGTGACTCGGCTGATGCAGTAGGTAAAGATGGGATAAGTACAGCAGTCATAAGTTATTATTATAATATTTTAAAACGAAATCGAGTAAGCAATTGACCACCAATTTAGAGAGTAAAGTTGTGCTCATCACAGGGGGAGCCAAACGGGTTGGCGCCGCTATTTGCCGCGAGCTGCATACGCATGGCGCAAATTTGATGATTCACTACAACACGTCAAAACAGGCGGCAAAGGCGTTACAAGCAGAGTTGAACTTGCAACGGCCTGACAGCGTCAGCATCATTCAAGGCGATTTACTTAATCCCGCTATCGCAACCAGTTTAGTGAAAGAAACAATTGTTCGCTTTGGCAAACTAGATGTTTTAATTAATAATGCCTCTACCTATAAGCCAACAGAAATCGGTAATATCAATGAAGAAAATTGGCATGACTTAGTTGGCAGCAACCTAAAAGCGCCCATGTTTATTGCACAAGCAGCGGCAAAAGAACTTAAAAAGAGCCATGGTTGTATTGTCAATATCACCGATATGCATATTGAATCGCCAAAAAAAGGCTATATCGTTTACAGCGTTGCCAAAGCTGGCTTAGTTACCTTAACCAAATCACTCGCGCAAGAACTCAGCCCAGAAGTCCGCGTCAATGCTGTCGCCCCTGGCCCCGTATTATGGCCAGAAAATAACCCGCAATTTGACGAAGTTTATCGTCAACGCGTAATGTCTCAAACCTTACTCAAACGCATTGGTGACCCAACCGATATTGCAAAAGCCGTTAAATTTTTAGCGGCAGATGCGCCATTTATTACAGGGCATATATTGGCGGTAGATGGTGGACGGTCGATTAATTTGTAGAACACCTATCTAAAGCATGAGCGATAGATATAGATTTCTCAACAAAGTATACGCGCTTAGGCCGGACGCCAAGCAAACCTAGCGTTTCATTCTACATTCTGTAACGAGAATTTACAGGGCTCAATGTCCTATTAAAAACTCCATAGACCCAAATAATCTTTGGGAATAAGCAACTTCAATGTAAGCCTAATTTCGGTTAGCGCAATTAGTCAAAAATAACTTTATAGCAAGTGATAACGGTTGCCGTGCAGATTTAGGAGCGGTTTGATGAAAATATCAGTAGCGGGATTTAGATATTTATTTACTCAGATTTTTTACAGACGCCTCTGTCCTGTTACTACAACAAGAACGCTTGTCTGCCCCATATCATCAATATACTCGCAATGCTCCTGGTATTGATCTGCCTGATATGCCTTAATATGCATCAGTCAACAATACGCCTGTTTCTGAAATTTGAATCATTATATTTCATAAAAGCATGTATGCATCTCAGGCCGTATCAAAATAGCATATTAGATAATATTCACATTACCATTCAATCACTTACAACATTTTTTTGACTTTTACGCTATAATACACCCCCATGAAAACCAAACATTATCCCGATAGCGCGAGTAACAATTTCCTAAAGTTGCGCAATCAATTGATTAGCGCGACGGGTAAGGCCATTGGTGATTACAATATGGTGGAGGATGGCGATACGGTACTGGTATGCATGAGCGGTGGTAAGGATAGTTTTACCATGCTGATGATGTTGCTGGCACTACAAGAACGTGCGCCAATTAGCTTCAAAATCATTGCGATGAATTTAGATCAAAAGCAGCCTGATTTTCCTGAGCATATTTTGCCTAACTATTTTGAGCAGCTGGGTGTGGATTATCGCATTGTGGAAGCAGATACTTATTCTGTGGTGAAAGAGAAGATTCCTGAAGGCAAGACCACTTGTTCGCTGTGTTCACGTTTACGCCGTGGCATCATTTACACAACGGCAAAAAAACTTGGCGCAACCAAAATTGCACTTGGTCATCATCGCGATGACATGGTTGAAACCTTATTTTTGAATATGTTTTTTGGCGCCAAGATGAAGTCGATGCCGCCAAAATTAGCCACTAACGATAAACAAAATGTTGTGATTCGCCCGTTGGCTTATTGTAGTGAAAAAGATATCGCAGCCTATGCACGTGGCATGCAGTTCCCGATTATTCCTTGTAATTTATGTGGTAGCCAACAGAATCTGCAACGCCAAAAAGTTAAAGAGATGTTATTGGCGTGGGAGCAAGAGCAGCCTGGGCGCGTGAACAATATTTTTCGCGCCATTACCAATATTGAACCTTCGCATTTGGCCGACACGGATTTATATGATTTTAAAAGTCTTAGCCAAGCCAAAAGTGATGATGAAGATCCATTATTTGGTGATATTGCCACCGCTGGCGCAGCGTTGAGTATGACCAATATCGAGGGAAATAAAATAGAATTCAGTCGCAATTAAACGTTCATTAAGCCTAATTTCACTCTTTTTTCTATTTGTATTTAGTAATTCATTGTGCAAATTCGTCTTTGCTTGCTATTATCAGAAATACTTATCAAATAATATTTTTATCTATATTAATGTCTAAATTACTTATTGTTGAATCACCGTCAAAAGCCAAAACACTTAAGAAATATCTAGGAAATGATTTCGAAGTGTTGGCTTCCTATGGTCATGTGCGCGATCTTATTCCCAAAAACGGCGCGGTTGATCCTGACAATCAATTTGCCATGAAATATGACATTATTGAGCGCAACAAAAAACACATGGATGCGATTACCAAAGCGGTAAAAGTAGCGGACAGCATCTATCTGGCAACCGATCCTGACCGTGAAGGTGAGGCGATTTCATGGCACATTGCCGAAATTTTAGCGGAAAAAAATCTACTCAAAAATAAGCTAGTCAAACGGGTTGAGTTTAACCAAATTACCAAAACCGCTGTGCAATATGCGATTGATAATCCACGCGATATTGCAATGGATTTGGTTAATGCGCAACAAGCCAGGCGCGCTTTAGATTACTTAGTTGGTTTTAATTTATCACCATTATTATGGAAAAAGATTCGTCGTGGCTTATCTGCTGGTCGCGTGCAAAGCCCTGCGTTGCGATTAATTGTAGAACGTGAATTAGAAATTGAAGCATTTAAAAGCCAAGAATATTGGAGCATTCATTTAGATGCGCTTAAACATAACCATAGCTTTAGCGCAAAATTGATTCTATTAAATGGCGAAAAAGTAGAGCAATTTACCGTCATTAATAATGGCCAGCAAGTCGATATTGTTGGCAAACTCTTACTGGCTAGCGCAGGTAAAACGACGGTCTCTCGCGTAGAGAAAAAGCAACGTAAACGTAGCCCTGCGCCACCATTTACCACTTCCACTTTACAACAAGAAGCTGTGCGTAAGCTTGGTTTTACCACGAGTCGCGCCATGCGTATTGCGCAGCAGTTATATGAGGGTATCGATGTTGGCAGCGGCACAGTGGGTTTAATTACTTATATGCGTACCGACTCACTCAGTTTAGCTAATGAAGCAATCATAGAGATTCGTGATCACGTTAAAAAGAATTTTGATGCGGATTACTTACCTAAAGCGCCAATTGGCTATAAGACAAAGGCAAAGAATGCGCAAGAGGCGCATGAAGCAGTTCGTCCTACTGATATCTCACGGACACCAACCGCAGTTCGCCAACATTTGAATGATGAGCAATTTAAGCTATATGAAATGATTTGGAAGCGCACGCTGGCTTGCCAAATGACGCCTGCTGTTTTTGATGCGGTTAGCGTCGATTTAAGTGTTGGCTCTGAAGCTAATTTATTTCGTGCGAGTGGTCAAACATTAGTATTCCCAGGTTTTATTGCTGTCTATAAAGAAAGCTCAGACAGTGCAGAAGACGATGATGCCGAAGCGAAGCTACCGCGCCTAGAAACGGGCGAGGTATTAGAGGTTGACAAAATTTATGGTGATCAACATTTTACAGAGCCGCCACCGCGCTATGGTGAAGCGAGCCTAGTTAAGACGCTGGAGGAATACGGCATTGGTCGTCCTTCTACTTATGCGAGTATTATCAGCACATTGCAAGACCGCGAATATGTGTTGTTAGATAAAAAACGCTTTACACCAACCGATGTTGGTCGCGTAGTGAATAAGTTCTTAACCGAGCACTTCACCAAATATGTAGATTATGACTTTACCGCGAATTTAGAAAACGCACTCGATAATGTGGCCGATGGCACGCAAGACTGGCTGCCGCTGATGGATGAGTTTTGGCAAGGCTTTAACAATCAAGTTACGAGCAAAGCAGATGTTGATCGCCCTGGTAATGAGCTCATTGATGAAAAGTGCCCTAAGTGTGGCAAACAATTACAAAAACAACTGAGTCGCTATGGCACATTTATCGGTTGCACTGGTTATAACGACGAACCAAAATGTGATTACAAACGCAGCGTCAATGGTGCGGCAGAAGTTGGCGCCGATCCCGTTGCGATTGGCATCGATAAAGAAACAGCCAAAGAAATTTATTTAATGAATGGCCCTTATGGCCCATATATCCAATTAGGCGTTGCAGCAGAAGGGGACAAGAAAAAACCAAAACGTGTCAGTGTGCCTAAAGAGTTTGCCATTAGCGATGTCGATATTGAGGTGGCCAATATGTTGCTATCTTTACCGCGCGACTTAGGACTTCATCCAAATACCAATAAAAAGATTGTTGCTAATATTGGTCGCTTTGGCCCTTATGTGAATCACGATGGCAAATTTAAATCGATTCCTAAAACGCAAAGTGTGTTTACTATTGATCAGGCTGGCGCTGTTGAGTTAATTGCGCAAGTGAACACTGGTCCTGCACCAATTGCTGATTTAGGTGAGCACCCCTCTGGTGAGGGTCGTGTTGAAGTATTCGATGGTCGCTATGGTCCTTATGTACAGCATAAAAAAATACGTGCTACTTTGCCAAAAAGCATCGCGCCTGAGGAATTAACGTTCGAAGAAGCGATCGGCTTATTGGCAGAAAAAGAAGCTAAAGGTAGCCCAACAAAAGCTAAAGCGCCGAAAAAAGCAGTGGCAAAAAAAGCACCGACAAAGAAAACGGTAACTAAGAAAGTGCCAGCTAAGAAAACTACAAAGTAAGCGCAATAAAAAAGTGGGTTTAACCCACTTTTTTTATTGCGTTATCATTACGGATCCTTAAGATGACTTATCCTTAACTGATTCATTAATTGTCCGTTTAATTTTGATAAATTTGTCCACTCATGACTAATTTCGGATGCGCCCCTTTTGGATTCACAACACTTTGATTGGCAATGAGGTCATTCGTATGATTATATTCAATCCATTTACGCACGCGGTTAGCATCGCCAGTACGTTCATAGGTACCTTTGGCATTTAAAAATACCATAATAACTGGCTCACCAGCCATGATCGTTTGCATCACCAAACACCGGCCAGACTCATTAATAAAGCCTGTTTTTGATAGTCCAATATCCCATTCACCATCTCGCACTAGACTATTGGTATTTTTGAATTCAACTGGATTTTTATGCCCTTCAATTAATAGGTGATAAAAAGGCATGGTTGTTGCATTTCTAATTTCTGGATATTGATAAGAGGCCGCGACGAGTTTATATAAGTCTTCTGCTGTTGATGTGTTTTGATACATTAAACCAGTCGGCTCAGCAAAGTTTGAGTTGGTCAAGCCAAGCACTAGCGCTTTTACATTCATCGCTTTTACAAAAGCACTTTGCCCACCAGGGTAATGTCGAGCTAACGAAAATGCAGCTCTATTTTCTGATGACATCAACGCCAATCTAAACATGTCCGCACGGGTTAATTGCGTGCCCAGACCTAGCCGAGAACTCGTTCCTTTAATCTTATCAACATCCTGTTTAGAAATGTCAATGATTTCGTCAAAAGATTGTCTGGCATCCAAGACAATCATCGCTGTCATTAATTTAGTAATGGAGGCTATCGGACTGACAATATTGCTATTTTTAGCGTATTTAATCTCACCGGTATTTTGACTAACAACCAACACTTTATCTGAAGCAAGTTGCGGCAATGAACTGCCATCATAATGCTCACCTAAGTCTTTTGCACGTTGTTCACTCCACGCTAACTGATCGGCTTTCAGTTTGTCCTTATTCGCTTGTTTCTTTTGGTAACTGACATTTTTTATACTTTTTGATTTAGCACTGCCATCTTGCGCGAGTGCTTGCGTCACTGAAAACTCAACTGGTAAAGATACAAGCGAAATAGCAATCGCAACTAGCATGTATTTTTTCAAAGAAAATTTCACAAAAACCCCTTACTTTACGATTATAACTGGACTTATATTACGTCACAAAATGCTTATAAGTCAATCAGTTATTTGGTATTTTTAAAAGAAAATTCAGGTCTATCAACACCTAGTTAATATCGTCCATGCTCCAGCATTCACGATTTATGAGAGAATAACGGCATATTTTTCTAAAACTAAACACTTAAATTAAATTTGAATGATGAAAATACCCCTACTTTTACATTACACCGCAGAACACTTATGGGTTCAAGAATCTGATGATGGCAACTGGCTTGCAGGTATAACCGACTATGCACAGGATTTGCTTGGCGACATTGTGTATCTTGAAATGCCTAAAATTGGCAATACATTAATCGCACAGCAATCGTGCGGTTTAGTAGAGTCCGTCAAAACAGGCTCCGAACTATACGCCCCTATGAATGGCGTTGTAACAGAAGTCAATGAAGCGTTAACCAATATGCCTGAAGCGATTAACGATAATCCATATCAGTCATGGATTTTTAAGTTTAAGCCTGTAGATATTCATGATACCGAGCATTTGCTGACTGCGGAAGCTTACGCTAAGTTAGTGGAGTAAATCGTTATTCAGGTAATACAAACTTTACTTTAAGTAATAATTGCTGCAAATCTGTCACTAGTTGCGCAAGCAGACGACTTTCCATGTCAGGTATTGCTTTATTTAACGCAGCTTCTATATTCACTTTCAACTTCTCTTGCGCTTCGATCATTTGGCTTGAGAATGCGGTATTAAGTTCGGTTTTTGCCGCATTTAGCATGCTATCTTTTTCTACACTAAAGGCTTGTCTAAGCTTGGCAAATGCTTCCTCCTGCATGGAGCTGACCTGACTATGCATCATGCTAATTTGCTCGGCTGCACTCTCTACTGCGCGTTTAGCAATGGCTGCTTGCGTTTCATTGATTTGTTGCTGATACGCTAGAACAATACCCTCTTGAAAATCAATCATCTTGTTGCGGGTTGACATTAACACATCATCTAAAACAGTTTGTCTAAATGCATCCACATCGCCTTGTGCCAACTTAACGCTTTCTTGATACATTGTTGGCAACTCAGTTTTTAGATCCGCTTTTGCTTTATCGACAAAGTTTTGTGTCGATTCAATCACATGATGATGTGCTTTTTTAATTTCAGATTTCAGTTCATCTAACACAAATGCTGTAATTTCAGATTCTAGCCTCGGCCTCACTTGCGCCATCACTTTAGCGACCAAATCACCAGTCACTTCAGTAGGCTGATTGACTGCAACTATGACAGCTGGTTTTGGTTTATAAACTTCTGTTAATACTGGGATTTTATTTTCTGTCAAAATGCACTCTACCTATTCTAAAAAAGTCATCATTTAATGAATTAACTGCGCTTCATCAAAATGCTTAATTTCATAGCCTCTATCACGATAAAATTTGAAACGCTCTCTTGCTAACGCTTTATCTTGCTCATCCGTACCAACCAACTCAACAAGCTGTTTGAACCGACTAAAGACCGTTAATTGACGCTGTGCCAGGTTAACTAAAATATCATCCTGACACAGCTGATCATCTTGCCAACCAATCACCACAGGCGTTTGGTTTGCTAAAGCATCTGACGCCAATACATTAGGTAAAAAGCTGATAGCCTCTTGTTGCCATAAAACATCACTATACACTTTTGCCGATTGCTCGCTTTCAGCAAACAACGTTATTAAATGTCTTTTTGCCAGCGCTTTGCGTATTAAAATCATTAACGCAGCTTGCTTATCACTGACGTTAGAATAAAAAATGACCCGTGTCATATCAACAGTAAATTAATGACTAGCGGCACGTTTAATTAAGAATGTCACCAATAAAGGCACTGGTCGACCCGTTCCACCCTTAGCTTTACCAGATTTCCAAGCAGTTCCTGCAATATCTAAATGTGCCCAATCATATTTTTTAGTAAAGCGAGACAAGAAACAAGCTGCTGTAATGCTACCGCCAGCGCGCCCGCCAATGTTCGCCATATCCGCAAAGTTACTATCAAGTTGCGACTGGTAGTCATCCCATAATGGCATATGCCAAGCTCTATCATGTGCCGCCTCACCTGCAGCAATCAACTCTGCTGCTAGCGCATCTTGGCTACTATAGACAGCAGAAGCATGATGACCTAGTGCAATCACACAAGCGCCTGTTAATGTCGCAATATCTACCACCGTGCTTGGCTCAAATTTTTCTGCATAAGTCAGCGCATCGCATAACACTAAACGACCTTCTGCATCTGTATTCAGTACTTCAATCGTTTGGCCTGACATACTCGTTACAATATCACCTGGCTTCAATGCTTTGCCACTTGGCATATTGTCACAAGTTGGAATAATGCCAACCGCGTTAATGGGCAAATCCATTTCACCAATGGCTTTAAACGTACCTAATACGCTAGCCGCGCCACACATGTCATACTTCATTTCATCCATTTCAGCGCCTGACTTGAGTGAAATGCCACCCGTATCAAAAGTAATGCCTTTACCCACTAGCACAATTGGTTTTTGCTCTTGTTTACCTTTTTGATGCTGTAATACAATTAAACGCATCGGTTCATCACTACCTTGCGCCACACCGACGAATGCACCCATGCCCAATTTTTCAATCTGCGCTCTATCCAATACTTCGACTTTAAAACCATAGTCTTTTGCGAGCTGTTTTGCTTGCTTGCCTAAATAAGTTGGGGTGCAAACATTCCCAGGCAAGTTGCCTAAGTCTTTTGCCATGCGCACACCTTCTGCAATCGCTAAGCCTTGTACTAAAGCAATTTTTGCTTCCTCCTCTTGTCCTTTTTCAACAAATATGGCCACTTTTTTTAAGCCAATTGCTTCTGCTTTTTTAGATTTTAATGCATTAATTTGATAAGTCGTATCTAAAAAAATCTCCACCAATTGCGCTGTTTTTGCTTGTAACGTCATTTCGACTACTGGCAACTCTGTTAAATAAAATCCAATTTCTTTAGCTGCTTTTGGTAGCGCTTTAACAGCGGCACGCGCCACTTTTAAATATTGCTTTACACCAAACTCATCTTGCTTGCCAAGGCCAACCAATAGCACACGCCCCGCCATCACGTTTGGCAATTGATGCATTAATAAAGTAGTGGCTAAGCTACCATCCATATCGCCAGCTTTAACCACAGCAGTAATCGCGTGCTCAGAAGCAGCATCTAATAATGCTGCTGATGCTGACAATTTTTTATTCTCAAATACCCCAACAATCAAACAATCATTACGTTGTTTTTCAGGATTCCCATTTTTTATGCTAAATTCCATGTAATAAACCTTATACTGTTATCTGAAAATATTTAACCAATTATCCAGTGTTTTGTTATGAAATCAAAGTGTAATCTCACAATTGAAAATTTTTAAAAAATCACTCTCGCACGAACTCATCTTTACAGCGACGGCCCTATTCCTTATTTTGATTGGCATTGTAGTCGCTCAACGCGCGGGCTTTTTGGTTGGTAAAGCAGCAAAAGGATGGATACCTAATGACGCCCTAATGACGATACTAGGCTTTAATTTAATTCGATTTCTGCCCGCGCTGTTATCATTAACCATTTTTTTAGCCGTGTTACTCACCTTAACACGCTGGTATCGAGATTCCGAAATGGTCATTTGGCTAACCTCTGGTTTAGGGATCACCAAATGGATTCGCCCTGTTCTTAACTTTGCGGTACCCGTTATTATTATCATTACAGCGCTGAGTTTTTTTGTCATGCCCTGGGCGAACCAAAAAGTCACCGATTATGAAAACCAACTGAAAGCACGCGACGAATCGTCTTCTATCAGTCCTGGGGTGTTTAAAGAGTCCAATAACGGTGAGCGTGTTTATTTTGTTGAAAGCTTTGATGAGCTCGGCAATGTGGTCAAGAACGTCTTTATTCAATCAACCCAACATCAAAAAACAGGCATTATTGTTGCACGCAAAGGCAGCCGTTATACCGCTGAAAATGACGACCGCTTTATCCTGTTAGAGAATGGCAGACGCTATCAGGGCAAACCAAATTCAGCAGAAATGTCATCTACCGAATTTGAACGCTATGCGCTTCGTCTTGAAACGAAAGAGGTAGCCACTCAAGTCGCGAAAACGGAAACCATTCCTTCAATAAGTCTTATTTCAAGCGAAAATCCTAGAGATAAGGCTGAGTTTCAATCGAGATTAGCGATTCCTGTATCCGCTTTTATTCTCGTCCTATTAGCCATTCCATTAAGTTTTGTTGATCCACGTGCAGGGCGTTCTCTCAATGTGATGCTGGCAGTTTTTATTTTCATTATCTACAATAATATGCTCAATATTTTTGAAGCATGGATAACGCAAAGCAAAATTCACCCGCTTATTGGATTATGGCCAGCACATGGTTTATTTGCCTTATTGGCGATTTATTTATTCTATCGCCGTAATTATTTACTACCTATACTACCGGTGGCAATCACGAGATTAATCCCTAGACGATCCGCATCAGAACTGAAAAAGCTGAGTTAATCATGCGCATCCTTAACCGTTATTTATGGCAAGAATCTACGCTAAGCATCTTAATGATTTTGCTGGGTTTAATTGCAATGTTTTCATTCTTTGACTTCATTCAAGAACTCGAGAACCTAGGACGTGGCAATTACAATATTTCCAATATGCTTGTTTTCGTTTTGCTTAGTATTCCAGGGCATATTTATGAAGTAACCCCAGTCGCGGTTCTCATTGGCATGATGGTCAGCTTGGGCACATTAGGTCGCAGCTCCGAATTAATTGTCATGCGCGTGAGTGGCTTTTCCATTGCAAACATCGGTTTTACCTTAGCAAAAGTCGGACTGCTTTTCACCATCGCCACTTTCCTTATAGGCGAACTAATCACTCCAATTACTGAGAAGGTAGCGCAACGTATGCGCATTCAAGCAACAGATGCAGTCGTCGCACAGGACTTCAAATCTGGCTTATGGGTAAAAGATAGCAAAAGCTTTATTAATGTAGCGACAGTACTGCCAGATGCAACATTGCTAGATGTCATCATTTATGAATTTGATGAAAATTTTAAACTAAGGTCCATCAGCAATGCAAAAAAAGCTGACTATTTAGATAGTCGTTGGAAATTAAGCGAAGTCACGCAAACACAATTTACAGAGGCCAGCAACTCCGATCAAAATCAGATCAAAACGGAGTTTTTCAATCAAGCAAATTGGGACTCCGCCATTCGGCCGGCATTGTTAAACGTATTGCTTGTTGCTCCAGAAAAAATGTCCGCATGGAATTTATACTCCTTCATTTCACACTTAACTAAGAATAAACAAAAAACGACGCGTTATGACGTCGCATTATGGGCAAAACTCATCTATCCGCTGGCTTCTATTGTGATGGTGATTTTGGCGCTACCTTTTGGCTTTTTACAGCAGCGGTCTTCAAGCACTAGCACCAAAATATTTATTGGCATTTTACTTGGCGTTGTTTATCAAATCATGAATCGCGTGTTTAGTCACTTGGGCGTACTTAATGATTGGCCACCATTAATCAGTGCCATTAGTCCAACACTATTGTTCCTACTGGGCGGCTTAACACTCATTTTAATGATTGAACGACGTTAACGAGATGACTCTGTACTTAAGTTTACTCTTGGCGCACTTTAATTAAGCGTGTTTTTAATAGCCTATCATGTAAAAATAATTGCTCTTTATCAATAAACGCCCATAAAAATCCAAGGCCAAATCCGAGCATAGAAAACGTAGCGAACACATATCTTAACATTGCCTGAGCAATGGTTAATGTCTCACCTTGCTGATTAACAAGCTTTATTTTCCACGCTTGAGCCGCCAGCGTTTGTCCTGTTATAACCCAACAACGTATAAAATAAGCACCCGTTGCCAGCCATAGCAACAGCTGTAAGCAGAACCGTTTTAAGGATGTATCTGCAATATCAAATAACATCATAAAAATAGCAGTACATAATAACCACAGCGCAAGCAATGACAAAAACTCATAAACACAAGCTGCAAAACGACGGATTAAACCAATAGAGTGATTCATAATTTTTGTCCAAAACAACAATCAAAAAACCCACCAAATCAATGAGTGGGCAATGTGACCAATCCAAATAAGCGCTAGATTAATCTAGCTCTGGATCATAATAAACTTCGCCAGATTGTTTACGCATTTTTTCACGCTCTTGCTCTGGCAACTTCTGATGTTCCGCCCATTTGTTACGTAAAGTTTGCTGATCTTCTGCGCTCAAGCTGTGAAAATTTTGAAAACGTTTACGTGCATTTTCACGTTCATATGGTGTCATACGACTCCAAGCATTCAATCGATTTTGCAGACGCTTTTGTTTTTTTGAATCCATCTTTGGGTAATCTGCGGCAATATCAAGCATCTTTTCTCGCTGCCAAGGTCTGAGCGTATCCCACTCCGCAGATAAAGGAGTCAAAACGCTACGTTGCTGCTCAGTCAATTCAGCCCATTTTTTTGCAGGGGCATCTTCGCTCAAAGATGTTTTAATCACACCAATATCAGCCATTGTTAAATATACTGGATTTGTTTCAGCCTGCACATGCAGCACAAACAAGAAACTAGTTACCAACCAAAACTTTTTCATTCAACCTCAAACCTTAGATTTAAAAATTGCGCCCTCGTTATAAGCTCGCCGATTGATTAAGCGCTGGTTCAAATCCTTTATCTACAAATGCTTCTGGCGGCAAATCCGCCCCAAGCAAAAATGCATCACTTGTTTCGTTCGCACTCAAGCTTTGCACTGTCAAAAAAGCACTCACTAGAACCACCAACGCTAATCCTGCCATCGCAATGCGATGATGTTCAGCCCAGCTAACCCAATGACTTAATGTACCATCCGCATTAACCGTTGAGCCTTGTAGTTTTTGATGTCTGCTGACCGCTAAGTTTCTGCCATCTTCGAGTTGCTTCAAAACGCGCATACTTAAACGCTGCGCGTTTTCATCCAACAATGCAGCAATCTGCTTACCCTGCACATCTGCATTATATTCGTAATCTGTATTGTCTTTCTTCATGACGCTACCCCTTATTATTTAACTCTTTTACTGTGCCTAATCCTTGTTGCGCTAGCAATGTTGCCATTGTGTGCAATGCGCGCGAACAATGCGTTTTAACACTACCTTCAGAACAGCCCATTGATTCGGCAGTTTCGGCCACACTCATCTCTTCCCAGTAACGCAATACGAAAGCTTCTCGTTGACGTGTTGGTAATTTTTGCAATGCAGTTTCAATCACTTGAAGCGTTTGACTTCCCTCTAGCTGAGTTGCAGGATTTTGAGAGCCGCCATCAACGTCCATGATATCGAGCGGATCGCTCGCCTCACCATCATCTCTTTGCGTACTAAATGATGAAAGCAAAGTGGTCCAGAGTGAGCGCACTTTTTGACGACGCCAAAAATCACGCATGGTGTTTTGCAAAATGCGCTGAAATAACATCGGATATTCTGTTACTGGTTTATCAGGATATTTATCTACGAGTTTCAGCATCGCATCTTGCACAATATCCATCGCCGCATGCTCATCGCGCACAGCGTAAGCTGTTTGCTTGAAAGCGCGTCGCTCTACATGCCTTAGAAAATCTAATAGATCTTGTGAACTAGCCATGAATTTGTTTTTTTAATCACCACGTTTTAGTATATCAGCTTAAGCGCTTACGGCCTTTGCAAGGCTACACTTTAAACTTAATTTTATTTGCTACCCTAATGATAGCTTTCACGTTAAAATTATTGTCATGCTGAGAATTTTAATCTTAATTGTCTTAATTTGGATCCTTTATGCTGTATTCAAGCGCTTTATCGCTTCCCTTACAGTCAATAAGACCAACTCACATCAATCATCATCTGAGAAAATTGTGGCCTGCAATGCATGTGGGTTACATATTCCTGAAACTGAAATACATATGGTTGATGGTGCTGTTTACTGCAACAATCCAGATTGTCAGCCCAAAACTCCAAATAAGCGTTAGCCCTGTTGCCATTATTAGTTTCATAGCCAAAAAATGAAGGCTAGTAAAAGATGATGCGCAAAGTACGGATGACGAGATACTGGAAGCATGCTAAACCTGTATAAATATCAGTCTAGTTTAATACAACACAATTAGTAGATAAGCTAAGTAAATCAAACAATTAACGAACAAGTGCCAAACCAGTAGCCCGCCTTTTGCAATTCTAATGCGCAACCAAATCGTGGCTATTAAGGTAGCTACCAAACCCAATACAACCTCAGTCTGCGCCTGCCAGGGAGTTAATAAAATACCGATAGCTGGTAGCAACGTGCCTTGAAATACCATTGCACCAGTAATATTGCCAAACGCCAAAGTGTCTTTGCCTTTACGTATCCATAAAATACTATTGATCTTTTCTGGCAACTCAGTTGCGATTGGAATCACCAATAATGAAAGCAATAAGGTAGAAATACCAATAATCTTTGCTGCATCTTCCACTTCATTAATAAATCCTTTTGCCCCATAAACCAGCAAAACCAATCCTAGTAATAACTGCAAAATTATCAATAACATATTATTGGGAAAGCCAAATTTGCTTAAGAATAAATCACTTTCCGCCTCGGTACCATGCCCGTCATGCACCAATACTTTTGATGCATTAATCGTCATCAATACATAAATAAAGTAGATTAAAACCATGACAAAACTAATACCATAGCGTACGGATGGAAACGAGTGCGGAACAAACATTGAAACAGTAGCCAATGTGAAAGCGCCCAAAAAGAAATTCAAATCTCTGATTAATCCTGTTCGTTCTGGCCGAAGATGTCCAAACCACCCACGCCTACGCCACACTGCCAACGCCATTAAGCTGATTGACAGTGTTGATAGCATCAAAGGTGCGCCGATAATGGTGCCAACGCCAATCTCATGACCCACATTGGCATTTCCAGCTTGTTCGGTATAAGAAAAAATAGCCAACAGCGGCACCATCGTTTCTGGTAATGCTGTGCCAATTGCGGCAAATAAAGAGCCGGTTACCCCTTCTGATATACCCAGCTTTTCGCCCAGATGTTCTAGTGCATTGGTGAATATCTCTGCTGCAATCAGGATAACGAACAGCATGGCTAATAATGCAATAAATACCATATGAAATGCTCTAAAAAAGAATTGATTTATTTTACATTAGTATCCGTTTTTAGGTAGAAATAACCTAAAATAAACGGAATGAAAAAGCCACACAATCCACCGTATAGGATCGACACTAAGGGCATTATCGCCAGTGCAAAACAAATCGTGTCACCTAATTTTGATGACAGGGCAAACGACTGCGCAATCGACATGGTGGTTATTCATAATATTAGCCTGCCTCCATCAGAATATGGCGGCCATGGCATTGTTGCGTTATTTACGAATCAGCTCGATCCGAATGAACATCCTTATTATGCGCAAATTTATACCGCTAAAGTGTCCACGCATTTCCTAATCAGGCGGGATGGGGAATTGATTCAATTTGTGCCTTGCAGTAAACGCGCATGGCATGCTGGCGCATCAAATTGGCAAGGCCGTGAACGATGTAATGATTTTTCGGTCGGAATAGAGCTTGAAGGATCTGATTTTGATCCATTTGAATCTTCGCAATACAATAGTTTGAATAGTTTACTGGCCTCTTTAAAACAAACTTATCCTATTCAACATGTGGTTGGTCATTCAGACATTGCACCAGGGCGTAAAACAGACCCAGGTCCTTTTTTTGATTGGTCAGCAATTAATGAACTATGATTCATCCGCCATAAACACTTTAACCATTTAAGATTGAACCGCTTAACTATGCCTCAATATCCTTTCATTATTTCAGTTATTTTTCTGTCTGCACTGCTTAATGCATGTGGGGCTGACAATACTTCATCTGATCAAAAATCTGAGGTACGAGCCACATTAGTAACCGTTTCATCGGTCAAAAATCATGTCATTGAAGTGACTCAAACTTCAGTGGGTTCGCTTGAAGGGCTAGTCAACCCAATATTGGCTGCAGAAATGGCGGCACGCGTTATCAAGGTATATGTCAATACAGGTGATGCCGTCAAAAAAGGTCAGCTTATCGCCACGCTAGATGCCACTGACTCCATGATGCAACGCAACGAGGCGCAGGCTGAAGTTGCCAGGATTCAGGCGCTATTAGAAAATCAAACAAAAATCGTTTCACGTAATCAGACATTGATCGACAAAAAATTTATTTCTCAAAATGCAGTTGATAATGAAGTCGCCCAAAATAACGTATTGAAACAACAACTCGTCGCTGCTAAAGCACGTGTTGCTACTATCAATCATGACAGTAGTAAGTCAAAAATAATTGCCCCCGTCGCTGGCATTATTGAAAGTAAACCAGTCGATACTGGTGATTATCTGCGTGTCGGTGACACCATTGTGCAAATAGTCTCTAAACAAATTTTACGCGCGCACTTACCTTTTCCAGAGCAGCTTGGAGCGCAACTTAAACCTGGCTTAATTGTACGGCTCAAAACACCAACTAGTGATCAAATGGTAGAAACCGTTATTCGTGAGCTCAAGCCGCTTATTGCAGAAGTCACACGAACGATAGATGTGATAGCAGATGTAAAAAATGCGCAAGGATGGCAGCCAGGGGCGACCGTGACTGGTACTGTTGTATTAAGTGAGCATTCTGCAGCCACTATGATTCCAGAACAAAGTCTTGTGTTGCGACCAGCAGGTGAAGTCGTTTATGTTGTTCGCAATAACATAGCGCATCAGATTATCGTTGAGTCAGGATTGCGCCAGAATGGATTGATAGAAATCTTATCTGGATTAACAATCGATGACACGATTGTTGTAGATGGCGCTGGCTTTTTAACTGATCAAGCACCAGTAGAAATTGCAAAAAAGCGTAAAACTGCAGAAATTTAGATTTTAATATGACACTTTCCTAATATGACACTACCTGAGTTCTCCATTAAACGACACGTCCTTGCTTGGATGCTGTCAGGCATGATTATTTTATTTGGCTTCATTTCATATGACCGCATCGGGGTTGACCGCATTCCTTCGGTCGACTTTCCTGTCATTACCATTACCACCACTTTGCGCGGCGCCAATGCCGAGGTGATTGACACTAGCATTACCAGCATCATTGAATCTGCCATCAATACAACACCAGGCATTGATCATATTGGCTCAGCATCGTCGCCAGGGGTTTCAAGCATTAGCATTACTTTTAGCCTAGATAAAGATATTGATGTTGCCTTTAATGAAGTGCAATCCAAAATCAGCCAAATCCTCAACCGTTTACCAACTGACACTGACCCACCTACTGTCAGAAAAGTAGACGCTAATGCCAACCCAATTATTTGGCTATCATTAAACGGTGACCGCACCATTCAGCAGCTAAATTTATATGCCACGAATGTATTGAAGAAGAAATTTGAAACCATTAATGGTGTAGGCGAGATTCGATTTGGCGGTAAACGTGAACGGGTGATTCGAGTGACCGTTTCTCCCGAGCGCATGGCTGCTTATAAATTGGGTGCTAATGATTTAATCGACGCTTTTCAGCGCGAGCATGTCCAATTGCCAAGTGGTTTTTTAGTCAGCGAAAAAGCTGAGCAACTGATTAAATTAGATTTAGAATTTCACGATATTCGCGATTTAGAAAATATGGTTGTTAAGCAATTAATGGGTTCATCCATTTACCTTAAAGACATTGCCAAAGTAGAAGATAGCATTACGGACAATCGTGAGATTGCTCGCTTTAAAGGTAAGCCGGCTGTCGGCATCGGTATTGTTAAAATTGCCAATACGAATACGGTACAAATTATTGATGCTGTTAATAAAAAGATGGATGAAGAGATTATTCCAAATCTACCACCTGGTTTACAGTTAGAAGTTTCGTCAAATGACTCTATTTTTATTAACCAAATTGTCAATTCTTTAAAAGAACATTTAGTAGAAGGCACCTTGTTTGCTGCGTTGGTCGTCCTTATTTTCATGCGATCATTTAGCTCAACTGTCATGATTTGCCTAGAAATACCAGTCTCACTGTTAGGCGCTATCGCTGTCATGTATTTTGCTGGCTACACATTTAACAGCATGACCTTACTCGCGTTACTCTTACTGATAGGCGTTGTGGTGGACGATGCCATCGTGGTTCGAGAAAGCATCATGCGCCACATGTCAGGCGAATTGGGCAATAAACTCAGCGAAGAAGATGCTAAAAATCCAACTGCCGTGGCTAGATTCCGCACCCTCGCCACGATTAACGGCAGCAACGAAGTGGTGTTTGCTGTGCTGGCATCATCCGCTGCTTTAGTCTGTATTTTTGCCCCTGTTATTTTTATGGAAGGCATCGTCGGGATGTTCTTTGAATCCTTTGCAGTAGTTGTTACTTTTGGCGTACTTATCTCATTACTAGTGTCACTCACGCTGACACCTATGCTTTGCTCACGCTACTTAAATGTGGTGCAACAGGAAAATATTTTTTATACTAATATTGCTAATACCCTAGCAAAACTAGACAGTGCCTATAAAAAGCTCCTGAGTCTGACCTTGCGTCATCGTGGCTTTATCCTTATTTTTACTGCGGTCTTTGTCGCGTTTACTGGCTTTTATACGCTGAAGCATGTAAATAAAGAATTTGTACCAGAATCTGATGAAAGCGCTTTTAGAATTAATGCGAAAACGCCTTTAGGTTCCAACCTAGAATATACCGATTCACGTCTTAAACTCATTGAAACCGAACTGTCAAAATATCCACAAATTGATAGTTATTATTCTTCTATTGGCACGGGCTCGCGCGGACAAGTGAACCAAGGCAGCATTAATGTAAGGCTTAAACCGAAAGAAGAACGTGATATTAGCCAAAGCGAACTCATCAAGTTGGTAAAAGCAGATTTGGCAGAAATTGCAGGCGTGAATGCTTTTGCATCGCCACCTTCTATCTCGGCTGGACAACGCTCAGAAAAGTTACAATTCATTCTGACTGGCAGCAACTTAGCTGAGCTTGGCGAAATAGCGAATCGCTTTAAGGATGCGCTTTCTAACACCGAAGGTATGGGTAAAGTCGATGTTGATGTACAACTCGATTTACCTCAGCTGAGCGTCGATATTGACAGAATACGCGCGGCCAATTTAGGCTTAAATGCTAGGGAAATTGCTACGGCAATTTCAATGTACGCAGGTGGGATTAATGTCGCTAGCTATAACGATAATATTAGTGATGGGCAACGCTATGATATTCGCTTAAAAGCGGATGAAACCTTGTTAAAACAAGCGTCTGATTTAACTAAAATCTACCTACGAAATGACAGTGGAGAGCTAATACGGCTTGATGCTGTAGCAAGTTTTAAATCAACATTGGGCGCAGCGGTGATTGGACGATATGATTTGCAATATGCGGTTAATTTCTATGCCAATCCAACTATTCCGCTGAATGATGCATTGGATATCATCAATGCAACGGCAGCGGAGATTGTGCCTGCAGAATATCAGTTAATACTTACAGGTCAAGCTGAGGAAATGCGTAAAACGATCAAGAACATGTCATTTGTGTTTGTTTTAGCTTTTGTATTGCTCTATATGGTACTGGCCAGTCAATTCAATTCATTTATACAACCGCTGATTGTGATGCTCGCACAACCGCTGGCTATCATCGGCGGCTTAATCGGGCTGATGTTGTTTAACCAATCTTTAAATATTTATTCAATGATTGGCTTGGTCTTATTAATTGGCTTGGTCGCAAAAAATTCAATTTTGCTGATTGATCTGACCAATCAGCTCAGAGAGAAAGGTGCTGGCATTGATGAGGCGTTAACAGAAGCCTGCCCGGTGCGATTGCGTCCTGTCATCATGACATCACTGACAATTGTATTAGCCTTATTACCTGCGGCGATTGGATTAGGTGCTGGCAGTGAAACCAATCAGCCACTATCCATTGCGATTATTGGCGGCATGATTTCTTCAACATTGCTGACATTAGTTGTTGTGCCTGCCGCCTATTCATTAGTCATGCATGGGTTGGAGAAATTACATCTGGTGAGAATGCAAAAAAGCAATGAAGCTTAAGCTAAGCTAATTTAGCCAACACCTGTAAGCTCAATCCTTCTACCTTTGGTTGCCATAAGCCAGGATTGTGCGGAAATTCTTCAAACTCGCCTGTGCGCTGATAACCAAGACGCTCGTAAAAGTCAATTAGCTCGCTACGTAAAGAAATCACTGTCATATGAAAACCCGCTACCCGCCACTCGCGCCTAGTGATGGTTTCAGCGGCCGTAATCATGTCCTTGCCATGCCCTTTATTTTGCAAACTGGGCTTCACCGCAATCATGCCAAAATGCACCGTATGTTTAAATGCAATCACTTGCAACTCACAACAAATGGTCGCCACAATTTCATCACTCTGTACACCAATTAAAATGAATGCATCATTCCGTTTAATCATTTTGGTCATTTCGGCCGTAGTCGTGCGTAGCCCATCTAAAAGATCCGCTTCCGTGGTCCAACCTTTACGACTTGTTTCGCCCCTATAGGCAACGTTAATAAGCTTTGCAATTGCCTCAGCATCAATCAAATCGGCTTTATAAAAATTTAGCATAGCGATTTTATAGCCTTAAGAAACAATTTTTTGAACAACTAAACTTGCGGTGATATCACCTTCGACGTTAATCGTTGTGCGTAAGGTATCTAGCATGCGGTCGACTGGTAACAAAATCGCAATTGCTTCAGCAGGCAAGCCTACAGATTGCAGCACCAACACCATGGTTACCATGCCTGCGCTTGGGATGCCAGGCGCGCCGATGGAAGCAAGCATAGCCGTGAAGAAGACGATTATTTGCTGGGTAAAACTTAAATCAACACCAACTAAGTTTGCAATAAATAAAGCCGCTGCCGCTTCATAAAGTGCAGTGCCATCCATATTCATGGTTGCGCCCAATGGAAGCACAAATCCTGCAATCTCTGGCTTTACGCCTAACTGTTCAGTGGCGCAGCGCATTGTAATAGGCAAAGTAGCTGAACTTGAACTGGTGGCAAATGCAGTGATTAATGCTTGCTTAGCACCTTGCCAAAACCAAATCGGGGATTTTCCTGTAAACAAAAATAAGAGTAGCGGTAACACAATAACACCGTGAAATATCAGCGTACCTGCAACAATCGCAACAAATTGCACAAGGGTGCCAAGCATGGCCACATCTTGAATTGCAACTAGCTTAATCAATAAAGCGGCAATGCCATAAGGCGCTAACCACATAATCCAATTGACAATGCGCATGGTCACTTGCAAACCCTCCTCTAACAATACGAGAATGTTTTTATAGCGGTCACCACCCATCACCAGCGCAATACCCAGAAACAAAGCAAAAATAACCACGGCTAACACTTTGCCCTCTGCCAAGGCTTGAAATGGATTCACAAATAAGTTGTGTAGAAAGTGTGCAAAAAACGCAGGTAAAGGCATTTGTTGTGATTGAAAGTTTTGCATCGCACCTTCAAACATACTCACTTCCAATCCAGAGCCCGGCTTAAAATAAGTGCTCGCAACCATGCCGACTATCATAGCAATGGCCATAGTAAACACAAAAAAGATAAGGGTATTCATCCAAACTTTATGCATTTGTTGATGTTGTCTCAAATTGGCAATGCCGACGACAATGCTACAAAACACCAATGGAATTAAAATCATTTTAAGTAAATCGATAAACAATGTGCCGACAATCGTAGCGGCATATAGGCTAGAGGAAGCAGTCGAATTTTCTATACCCGTTTGCTGAAAGAATAAGCCGACTAAGATGCCAAAGACGGCACCAATTAATATCTGCACATTAAGACTAGGCAATTTCATCGGCAATCTCTATTGAATAGGTTGATTTAATTACTCACTTTATCTATTTTTGCTTATTTAATAAAGAGTCAGTTTTGTAGGGAACTTTACCAGCAGGCACTAATTTTGATGCGGTTTCAATATGCAAATCTTGATCATCAAAAAAGATATGTGGTTTGAAAGCTTTTAAAATAGCAGCTTTATTTAAGCCGCCTAAAAAGAACACCTCATTCACATATACACCCCAATGGCGGAGTGTATTAATCACGCGCATCTCGGCCGGCGCACTTCTTGCAGTTACAATCGCCAAACGGATAGGCGACATTTCCACGCCAAATGGCAAACGACTTTGCAATTTTGCTAACTTTTGCAGAAATGCAGCGTAAGGCCCTTCCAACATCGGCACATGCTGTTGCAAATCTTCATTTTGCTGAAACTCATCTAAGCCTTTTGATTTAAAGATAAGCTCGCTACTTTCATCAAATAGCACCGCATCGCCATCAAACGCAATGCGCACTTGATCACTTGGCAATTGCTCAATATCTTTAGGCGGCTCTTTCAATAAAGCAACCGCACACTTACCAGCATCCATTACCTTTTGTGCGTCTTTAAGATTAGTTGTTAGAAATAAATCTACATCAAATGCCTCGATATAATCAGCAACTGACTCACCCCCCGTAAACGCATGGCGGCTGATTTTTAAACCTAACTTTCGAATGTTATTAAAAACACGCACCCCTGTTTCGGGGCTATTTCTCGACATAACCACCACTTCGACTAATGGTACTTCGTCTTTCTGGTGGAATTTATTCAAGTCTAATAACGCTCTGATCAGCGGCATACCCGTACCATCAAGTAAAGGCTCATTCTCTCTCGCCAACATATATTGCCGATATTCTATAACGGCTTTTTCCACATCAACTTTCAATCGTTCTTGAAATAATCGATCTGCCTCACCCAAATCAAATAAAGCTGTTGCCGAAATGCCAACCACTAAGGTGTTAGAAAGATCAAGCGCCATGATTACACAGCTTTCTTTAACGACTTTTCAATTGGTTTAGTTTCAGGCAATTTTTTTTCAAAAACGGCGGCAAAGAAACCATCAGTACCATGCAAATGGGGCAATAAGTTTAAGTATTGACCTGTGTCTAAGTTAATCTGTTGCTGAGCTAACACTTCATTGGCTGGCAGCAAAACAAAATCTGGATGCGCATCTAAAAATGCTTCAGCAATCACTTCGTTTTCTTCTTTGAGCAAACTGCACGTTGCATAGACAACACGCCCGCCTGCTTTAACTAATTTAGCGGCGCGTGCCAGAATATTCGTTTGTTTTTCATTTAACTCAATCACATCCTGCTCTGTTTGACGCCACTTTAAATCAGGATTACGCCGCAAAGTTCCTAAACCGCTGCATGGCGCATCGACTAACACGCGATCAAATTTGGCATTTAACCGTTTTAGTTTTAAATCGTTTTCGTTATTAATAAGTTGTGCATTTAAGTTGGATAAGCCAGAACGTTTTAAACGCTTACCCAAATTGTGTAAGCGTTTTTCTGAAACGTCAAACGCATATAAGCGTCCAGTATTTCGCATCAGTGCGCCTAAAGCTAGGGTTTTACCCCCTGCGCCTGCGCATAAATCTGCCACCATTTGACCGCGTTTAGGCGCAACCAAATAGCTTAAAATCTGGCTACCTTCATCTTGCACTTCGATTTTTCCTTCGGTAAACAACACATGCTGACTAATGCCAACACGGTTAGGCATGCGAATACCTATCGGTGAATAAGGCATGGCGGCGATGATATTTTCGTTATTAATATTCTCGGCAATCATTTTTGCGATCACTTCTTCTGGTGTCCCTTTAATGGTATTCACTCGCAAATCTAATGTTGCTTGGTCAAACATACTGCGGCAGATAGTGAGCGCTTGCTCTTCCCCATATTGCAATACTAGCTTATCCCATAGCCAATCACGCACATCCGCTTGTACCGCAATTGGAAAGTTTTCTGTTGATTTAGCTTTGATTGCGATTGCCCATTCTTTTTGCTGCTCGGTCAGCATGTCATCTAAGTCGCGCAAGCTACGGCCCTGCACACGTAACAACCACGCCAAGATAAGCTTGCGTGCATCATCAGGATCATTGTCATCATTCGCCGTTAGCGTACTTAGAAATCGGAAACGCCTTATCACACCATAGACACTTTCGGCAATAAATGCGCGCTCCTTATTGCCTAGATCGCGATTGTTGCGAAAAAATTCGCTCATTCTAGCGTCTGCTGGTTTATCAAAATGCAGCATGTCATTTAGTAACATCGCAGCTTGACGGAGTAAGTTTGGGGTCATGGTAATGGTAACTCTTGAATAAGTTGAACTGGTTTCGTTTAAATCACTTTGGCTGTTTGATTAATCACTTGTCCGTCTTTTTCAGTCTGACTGATTTTAACGGACATCAATGAATCCTCAATAACAAGCCGGGATGAGATTTTTCATCCGAATCGGATTTTACATGTTTGATATGGTAGGTTTTTACTGCGCTAAAGTCGAGCTTTAATAAATGTTCACTGTTGCATGGATGGTGCGCTATCCGTCTTGACCTAGGTAAGCTGGTTGCTTAAATTAAATGCTGTTATTCAATAGTTAGCTTGGTTAAAGTCTGCTCAAATTTAGCCCCATCATCATACATGACAACTTTCACTGGTAAATAATGGTCGTCTTTTGACAAATAAATCACTTTAGGCTCATCGGTGTTTCGTTCAGTTAATGTCACCACATTAAACTGACCTGCTTTTATTTTCAACACTTCTGTTTTACTTGTGACCGCATAATCAGCAATAGAGACTTTTTTACCAATGGTTAGCGGTGTATCAAACGTCATCTGCGTGGGCGGTTTGAACATAAACTGATACATAATACTCAACAAATCTTGCGTACCATCCTGCAAAGCTTGCTCCTGTTGACGCCCTTTCACTTGCATCTTCAACAGCTTATTTTCCCAATCAAAATCATTAATCAAGGTTCGCTTGGCGCTACTGCTTTGCAATGATGCAAAGTGAAGCGGCTTTAATCCTTGTTTAGTAACAATGCCATTACTTTTAAGCTCACGCTTACCCAATAATGCATACACTCCAATACCCTGGGTGACCGATTCAATCTTATATTGATTAGCGTCTTGCGTGAAATGCTCAGTCACATTTGCAAATAACTGGCCATCCCGTTCCAGCTCATATTCAAGCGTGATTTTTTTAGGCGCGGCAAGTGCAAAGTCCATGGTCATCATAGACAACAAGCCGCATAAAATGGCTGACTTCTTTATCCAGTTTAGGGGCATCGTTTTTCCTTGTTTAAATCAACCATCAATAGTCTAACGACTGCGGTTAATCTTTCGTTGTCATGATTGACGAATCACTTGTTAACTCAACAATGTGTTAAACAACAATCGTTGGTGCTTCACCTGCATTTTGCGCACGAAT
>Ga0209702_10000713_pt1 | contig 69317 bp, 67 predicted proteins | sample FRY01_FD_187210 | JGI IMG/M metagenome (GOLD analysis project Ga0209702, IMG submission 187210) | Freshwater microbial communities from Lake Fryxell liftoff mats and glacier meltwater in Antarctica - FRY-01 (SPAdes) (version 2) | ecosystem: Environmental > Aquatic > Freshwater > Ice > Glacier... | reverse complement strand
TCTTTTAAGTCTTCTAAGAGGTGCACTTTTTATGTAATTGAATATTTGAGTAAGCAGTAGCCCCTCATCACCTTTTTTATATTCTATGTTGTAAATAATTTTTTCCAAAATACCAGTGTCCATTTTGTCCATTTTTATTAAATTTTGAAAATAATATAGCTAACTTCACATGTTTTTTGACATGTAAAAATTAAAATTATAACAAAATTTAACTTGTGCTTTACACTTAAATATACGTTATTTTTTGCGTTAAATAACGTGAAACATCAGTAAACATTAGTTAACTGATATATAGTTTTGAAATAACTACGGGCTGTAGTTGAAAGTTTTATCTTTGCTTCTTATTCATTCAAAAACATGGTTTACATTACCGGCATTACAGGCTTTATAGGTCAAAACTTATCCCAATATCTGGGAGAAAGTATTGTCGGGGTAAACCTTAGGCAGTCTGCAGCGCTGTCTTTGCAAAAAGGAGATGCCCTAGTACACCTAGCAGGCAAGGCCCATGATTTAAAAAATACTTCTGAGGCTGCGGATTATTTTACGGTTAATACTGCTCTTACTGCACAGGTTTTTGATCAATTTTTAGCCTCTCCTGCCAGTGTTTTTGTTTTTTTGAGCTCTATAAAAGCGCTAGAGGGGCAGCAAGCTAAAGTATCGGCTTACAGCCAAAGCAAGTACCAGGCAGAGCAATACATACTTTCTAAGATAATCCCTGAGGGTAAAAGGGTCTATATTTTAAGGCCAGTAATGGTGCATGGCCCTGGGAATAAGGGGAATTTGAATTTGTTATTTGGTTTGGTTAAGAAGCTGGGTATTTGGCCCTTGGCTGCCTTTGAAAACCAGCGCTCTTTTGTGAGTGTAGAAAATCTATGTTTTATTATTCAAGAAATTATTAGAAACCCCTTACTGCCCTCTGGCACTTATACGGTGGCAGATCCTAAGACTTTTTCTACCAATGAATTGGTGCATATGGCAGGGGAGGCTTTGGGTAAAAAAGTGTGGTTTTTAAAACTGCCTAAAAAATTAGTCCGCTTGGCAGCTGCCTTGGGCAGTATTTTTGGATTGCCCCTAAACACAGACCGCCTAGAGAAACTCACAGAAAATGCCGTCTTTGATGGTGCTGAAATTATAAAGCTCTTGGGTAAACCCTTACCTTTAGAGGCCCAAGCGGGTTTTAAAAAAACCTTTAAATCTTTTTTAGCTCAGTAAAATTGCTTAAATTTGTAGGTAAAAACTAACATTAACCCCTTTTAAATAGATTAATGATGGTAAATACCAATAATAAATGGCTGTCTATGTCTGACGTTCATATTATTTCTGTATTGGGAAAGTATGTAAAAGAGCAGCGCTTAGTTCAAAATAAAACCCAGGCTAATATTGCAGAAATGGCAGGGGTGAACAGATGGACCATCAGTAAAATTGAAAATGGAGAGCCTGTTTCACTTCTTTCTTTTATACAAATTTTGAGGGCCCTTAATTTACTAGAAACCCTTAAAATTTTTGAAATACCTACGCAAATAAGCCCATTAGAGTTAGCTAAATTAGAAAAGAAAAAAAGAAAACGGGCTAGTAAAAATATTGATAACAGCTTACAACAACAGAGTGAATGGTAGAAACCAAAACAGCAATTGTTAAAATATGGGGGCAGACTGTTGGAGCGGTAGCTTGGAACCAGGAGCAAGAGGTGGCTAGTTTTGAATATGAGCCTAAGTTTATAGCCCAAGGCATAGATTTAGCACCTATTAAAATGCCAATAAGCGCGCAGCAAAGGGTATTTAGTTTTTTGGAACAAAGGCCGTCTAAAAACAGCAGTTACAATACATTTAAGGGCCTGCCAGGACTATTGTCAGATGTATTGCCAGATAAATATGGAAATGAACTCATAAATATTTGGTTGGCTCAAAATGGACGGGCAGAAAATAGCATGAACCCAGTAGAACAGCTCTGTTTTATAGGTTCTAGGGGTATGGGGGCTATAGTGTTTGAGCCTTCACAATTTATAGCTAAACAGGATAGTTTTAAGGTAGCATTAAACAGCTTGGTGGCTATTGCTCAAAAAATTTTAGATAAAAGACAAGGGTTTCAGGTAAATGTTAAGACAGACCACAAAAAAGCACTATTAGAGATTTTAAAAATAGGTACTTCTGCTGGGGGCGCTAGGCCTAAAGCTATTATTGCGTATAACCAGACCACTGGTGAGGTGCGTTCAGGACAAGTGGCAGCACCAAAAGGATTTGAGCACTGGCTTATTAAGTTAGACGGCGTTCATGACACTCAATTTGGAGAAAGCAGTGGTTATGGACGTGTAGAAATGGCATATTATCTCATGGCAAAAGACTGTGGTATAGAGATGATGCCGTCTAAATTACTAGAAGAAAATGGACGGGCGCATTTTATGACTAAAAGATTTGACAGGGAAGGTTCAAAAACCAAACACCACACCCAGACTTTTTGTGCCTTACAGCATTATGATTTTAATGAGGTTAGAAGTTACAGCTACGAGCAGTTGTTCCAAACCATGAGAATGCTTCGTTTGCCCTACACCAGAGCAGAACAGATGTTTAGAAGAATGGTGTTTAATGTAATTGCCAGAAACTGTGATGACCACACTAAAAATTTTTCCTTTCTTTTAAAAAAAGGGCAGGAGTGGGATTTGGCACCAGCTTATGACCTTTGCCACGCCTACAGACCAGATAGTCTTTGGGTAAGCCAGCATGCTTTAAGTATTAATGGCAAAAGAACAGCGCTTACCAAAAAAGATCTGCTAAGTCTTGCTAAAGCCATGAACATAAAAAAATCGGCTGTCATTGTTTCTGAAATAAATACCACCATTCAAAATTGGAATTCCTATGCCCAAGAAGCACAGGTGAGTGCCCCCCTTAGGACAGCTATAAAAAAGACACTTTTAAATTTTGAATAAGAATTCTTTCACTTATTTTACCAGATATGAATAGACTCATTGCTTTATTATTATTGCTGTTATTATTGCCGCTTTTCCTAGCCCTTGGGCTTATAATTCTTTTACAAGACGGTAGCCCAGTATTTTTTGTGCAAAAAAGGGTAGGGGTGCACTATAGTTTTTTCTTTATGTATAAGTTTAGAACCATGAAGAAAAATACGCCCAATGTGGCCACTCATTTATTAGAGCAGCCAGAGCAGTATCTGCTTTCTATTGGGGGGCTGCTGCGCAAACTGTCCTTAGATGAATTGCCCAACCTCATTAATATTATAAAGGGAGAGATGGTTTTTGTGGGGCCTAGGCCTGCGCTCTACAATCAGGAGGACCTCATGGCGCTTAGGGTAGCAGCAGGAGTAGACCGTATGCTGCCCGGTATTACCGGCTGGGCACAGATTAATGGGAGAGATGAGATCTCCCTAGAAGAGAAGGTAGCCTTAGAGCAATGGTATGCAGAAAACCAGTCTAGCAGTTTAGATTTTAAAATTGTATTGGGTACCTTTTTTCAGGTTTTTAGGCCTAAAGGAATTACCCATTAAATGGTATATTTGTATTTCAAAAGACTTTAATATGATTGCCCTTTTACAGCGTATTTTTAAGAGTCACTACAACAAGAGCTACGCCTATATATTAGACGTGGTTTCTCTTGCGCTTTCTATAAAACTGCTCTTACAGCTCAACGGGGCCAATATTATTATAAATGCTTACCAAGATTTAGCTGTTTTTGGTGTTTTGGCCATAGCCTGTATTTGGGCCTTAGGGGCCTATAAAATGATGCTGCGCTATACCTCCTTATTAGATGTGGCTAAAATAGGAACAGGGCTTTTTATAGCTACTGTTTTATTTGGAATCTATATAGGGGCCACTACTCGTTTAGAGTTTAGGTATCTGGTACTTCTTTTCTACTTTTCTTTAAGCCTGCTTATTGCCTACAGGGTCATGATAAGGCTGTTGTACCACAAATCTATAAGCAAGGCAGAGAAAACGCCTACTCTTTTGTTTGGGGCTGGGGTCAATGGTATGAATGCCCAAAGGGCGCTTATTAATAGCACCCAAATAGGGGTGATTGGTTTCTTAGATGAGGACGCCAAGAAAGTAGGCCGCTCTATTGAGGGTTTGCCGGTATACGGAATGGGAAAGGGGCTAGCCCCTTTGCTTGCCAAAAAGGGGGTAGCCCAGGTTATTCTAACTACCGATAAACTAGGCCCCGCCAAGAAAAAAGAACTCTTTGAGTATTTTAAGGCGCTCAATATTAAAATTTTTACGGTGCCCTCTGTAGACCAGTGGGTACAAGGCGGGGGTGCTATAAACCTAAAAGCGCTAAAAATAGAAGACCTACTAAAAAGAGAGACTATCCAAATAGACCTGGCGCGTAACAAAGAGGTGTATACCGCCAAGACTATTCTAGTGACGGGTGCCGCAGGAAGTATAGGATCTGAAATTGTTAGGCAGCTGCTGGTTTTTAAGCCGGGGCATTTGGTTTTGGTAGACACTGCAGAAACGCCACTTTTTGACCTTAAAAATGAACTGTTGTCTGCTGGATTATCTAGCTCAGACTTTTCTTGTCTATTGGGTTCTGTCACTGACGCTGCCTTTATGGAATCTGTATTTGCGCTAGGCGCTGTTTCTGTGGTTTTCCATGCAGCGGCTTATAAACACGTCTTTATGATGGAAGAGCAGCCCCAAAGGGCGCTTTTAAATAATGTACTGGGCACTAAAATGGTGGTAGACCTGGCTATTAAATACCAGGCGGGACAGTTTGTATTAGTGTCTACAGACAAGGCGGTAAACCCCTCTAATGTGATGGGGGCTACCAAGCGCTTGGCAGAATTGTATTTGGCCAGCCAGTTTGAGCGTGCAGGAAACACCAGGCTTATTACTACCCGTTTTGGGAATGTGCTGGGGTCTAACGGCTCTGTGGTGCCTATCTTTAAAGCACAAATTGCCGCAGGAGGGCCAGTAAAGGTGACACACCCAGAAATTACCAGATACTTTATGACCATTCCAGAGGCCTGCCAGCTGGTGCTAGAAGCTGCTGCTATTGGGCAGGGCTCAGAGGTGTTTGTCTTTGATATGGGCGCCCCAGTAAAAATTGCAGATTTGGCCGTAAATATGATTAGACTCTCTGGTTTTATAGAAGGGCAGGACATTCAAATAGAGTACACAGGCTTAAGGCCCGGAGAGAAACTATACGAGGAACTACTCACAGACCAGGAGGCTTTAATTCCCTCTCACAACCCCCTTATATTTAAGGCTAAGAAAGACGCTGTGGGTGCCACAGAAGAAACCGCTTTGCTGGCTCTTTTAAATGCTGCTATGGCAGGTACTACTGCCACAGAATTAGTATTGGCCATGAAAAAATTGGTGCCAGAATTCAAGAGTATGCATTCTGAATACGAGAAATTAGACTAACTTTGTTCTAGAATTTCAACATTAAAAAAAATTAAATTACTAGATATGAAAAAAGGATTATTAGCCCTAGTTGCCTTTATTTTTTTAAGCAGCTGCGCAGAGAAAGTAGACAATTGTGAATGTAAAAGGAATTTAGACTTGGCAGTAAACTACCAGGAAAATGCCGCTACTACCTATGAAGGTGCCTTTGACAAGAAGAATTACAAATTATGTCTAGACCAATTTAGAGAGATCAGAGAGATAGACAGTGATGAGGAGTTGTTAATTTCAGTAGTATACAGACATTACTTAGACGCCTGTGTAGAATAATGGGTAAAAAAGGAATACTACTTGTAAACTTAGGATCTCCAGACAGCCCTACCAAGAAAGATGTAAAGCCCTATTTAGCAGAATTCCTAATGGATTCTAGGGTGATAGATGTGCCCAAAGCCCTTAGGGCCCTTTTAGTAAAGGGCATTATACTACAGACCAGACCCAAAAAATCTGCCAAGGCCTACGCCAAAATTTGGTGGGAAGAAGGGTCTCCTTTAGTGGTTATCTCTGAGCGTTTTGCAGCCAAATTACAGGCCCAACTAGACATGCCTGTAGCGCTTGGTATGCGCTACGGAAGCATGACCATTAAAAATGCATTGGCGGAATTAGAAGCCAAAGGCGTAGATGAGGTTCTTTTGGTGCCCCTATACCCACAGTACGCCATGAGTTCTTTTGAAACCGTGGTGGTAAAGGTATTAGAAGACCAGAGAGCGCATTTCCCAGCCATGAAGGTTCAAACCCTGCCTGCCTTTTACAGACAACCAGACTATATTAAAGTCTTAGGCGACCATATTAAAAAACAATTAGAAGGTTTTGACTACAACCAAATTCTGTTTTCTTTCCATGGAATTCCAGAGCGTCATATTAGAAAATCTGACCCAACTAAGTTTCATTGCGCTATAGACGGTAGCTGCTGCAGTATTAATTCTGTGGCCCACCACAGCTGCTACAGGCACCAGTGTTATGAGACCACCAAAATGGTACGGGAGTATTTAGGACTCCCAGAAGAGCAGGTAGCCCTGTCATTCCAATCTAGATTGGCTGGTGACCCCTGGTTAAAGCCCTATACAGATTTTGAATTTAAACGCCTTGCTAAAGAAGGTAAGACCAAATTGGCTGTCATTACCCCTGCCTTTGTTTCTGACTGCTTAGAAACCCTAGAAGAAATTGCTATGGAAGGGGAAGAAGATTTCATGGAAGCCGGCGGTGAAGCCTTTAAGCATATCTCCTGTTTAAATGATTCAGACCCTTGGGTAGCCCTTATGAAAGACTGGGTTACTAAATGGGAGACCAGCGGTAAAATCCCTTATGTCTAAAACCTCTGCGGCCAATCTGGGCACTCTGCCCATAGGACCACTGCTTATAAAACAAGCAGTGCCGGCCTCTATTGGAATTCTGGTGATGTCACTTAATGTGCTCATAGATTCCATATTTGTAGGCAATTGGATTGGCGCCCTGGGTATTGCCGCTATTAATGTAGTGCTTCCTGTTTCTTTTTTTATTGCTGCCTTAGGAATGGCTATTGGTATTGGAGGCTCTAGTATTATTTCTAGGGCATTGGGGTCTCATGACCAAGAAAAAGCCCTTTCTACCTTTGGCAACCAGATTGCCCTTACCCTCTTGCTTACCATTTCTATGGCTGGCCTGGGTCTTTGGTTTGCAGAGAGTATTATTCCGGCCTTTGGTGGGCGGGGTAGTATTTACGCTTTGGCTAAAACCTATTATACGGTGGTGCTTTACGGAGTTCCTTTTTTAGGGCTCTGTATGATGGGTAATACCGTTATTAGGGCAGAGGGAAAACCTAAATTTGCCATGATTGCCATGATTATTCCCTCAGTAGGGAACCTAGTGATGGATTATATTTTTATCTATGTCTTTGACTGGGGTATGGCAGGAGCCGCTTGGGCCACTACTATTGGCTATCTACTCTGTTTTGCCTATGTGCTTTACTTCTTTTTGTCTTCTAACGCCTCTTTAAAACCAAAGCTCAGGCATTTTGTATTAAAGATACCCCTGGTAAAGGAAATTAGCGCGCTGGGCTTTGTAACCCTGGCTAGACAGGCTGCTACTTCTGTGACCTATCTGATTATGAACAGCCTTCTTTTTACTATGGGCGGCGAGGCGCTGGTAGCGGTCTACGCCATTGTTGGGCGCATGCTTATGTTTGCCTTGTTTCCTGTTTTTGGAATGACCCAAGGCTTCTTGCCTATAGCGGGCTATAATTACGGGGCTGGTAATATGCAAAGGGTGCGCGAGAGTATTAACACCGCTATTTTATACGCTTCCGTATTGGCTACCATTGTCTTTGCAGGGCTCATGATTTTTCCAGAGACTATTACTTCTTTATTTCTATCTTCTAAAAATGCCACGCCAGAAGCTTTGGCGCTCAATTCGTATGTACTCCAGCATACGCCTGCCGCCATGCGCTGGGTGTTTGCGGCCACGCCTATTATTGCCCTCCAGCTTATTGGGGCTGCTTATTTTCAGGCCGCCGGTAAGGCCATGCCAGCTTTACTGCTTACCCTAAGCCGCCAGGCTTTCTTTTTTATTCCCTTAGTATACCTATTGCCCTTGTGGTTTGGAAGCCTAGGCGTTTGGTTGGCCTTTCCAATTTCTGATGTACTAGCCACTATTGTCACCGGATATTTTTTAAGAAGGGAAATCAAAAGGTTTTAGAGCAGTAAAGCTGTCCCTAAATTAGCTTCTGACATTTAATTTTTATTAAAAAAAGAACTAACAACCTCATTAATAATTGCTATTTATAGCCTATTTCAACATTAAATGTATTACATTTATACTCATTTGTATTATATTTTATGAAAACACAAACATCATTACGTCTGGACGAAGAACTTGTTTCTTCTTTAAAAAAAGAGGCTAAAAGACAAAGGAGAAGTTTAAATAATCTAATAGAAACAATGCTTTACGGGGCCTTTAATATTCCAAACGAAGAAACAAAGCAAGCTTTGTATGAGGTTAAAAACAATATTAGTTTAACACGTGTAGAGGATTTTGATAAATGGAGAAATTCATTGTTAAAGGACGATTTTGATGTATAACTTCCTCTTTTCTAAAAAGTTCAAAAAAGACTTTCAAAGACTTCAAAAAACAAATTTAGAGGATGTAAAACTAACTGTAAAAATTTTAGACTTACTCAGATTAGGCGGTGTTAAAAGCGTTCCTTTTCAAATGAAACCCCACAAACTTAAGGGGAACTACAAAGGAAATTGGGAATGCCACATAAAACCAGATTTGCTAATAATTTGGTTTCAAGTAGAAAGTCCAAATGAAATTACTTTAGTGCGTTTAGGTTCGCATTCAGAGCTATTTAAATAAAAACTCATTTTAAAACTTTTTGTTTACTATTTTTGAATAATATGATTAATGCTTTAAGAAAATTGTTTCTAGTGTCGCTCTTTAATATATGCTGAGTTCAACCCATAAGTGCAACACACTTATTATTTAGGACTTCAATAGGGTTATTATAATTAAATTTTCTAATAGGTCTGTTTTCTTTGGAAAAAATCTTCTTTATCCAGCTATAAAAAGTGCCTGTACTAACGCTGTACTTGCGGCAAGCTTCTACAATGCCAAGTTCTTCTGAAGAGGATAGAATTTCTAGCTTTTCCTCTAAGCTCCATTTCCTGTATTTCATATCTCAAATGTATTAGTTTGAAATTTAAAATATCACTCCGAACTTATTAGGGGCTAAAGTATGAGGGATAGTGTCTTCAAAAAACAACTAACAACATCATTAATAATCGAAATTTAAAAGAAGACTCTTTTTTATAGGTGCCAAAACAAATAGCACTTTTTTTTCGTAATTTTAGGTTTTAATAAACCAAACAACAACCATGAAAAATCGTTTTTCCTTGTGGGTGGGGCTTCTTGCTCTGTCCCTACTTCCTTTCCAAGCACAGGCGCAAAGAAAGAAAAATCAATCCAATTCAAGTATAGACCAGGCCCTTTACGGCTCTGTGGAATACAGAGAACTAGGTCCTTTTAGAGGCGGACGTTCTGCCGCTGTAACAGGAGTGCCTGGCCAGCCCAACTTATTTTATATGGGCGCTACCGGTGGGGGTGTTTGGCGTTCTAATGACGCTGGTACTTCTTGGGAAAACATTTCTGACGGCTTCTTTGGAGGTAGTGTTGGGGCCGTGGCCGTAGCGCCTTCAGATCCTAATACCATATACGTAGGAGGAGGAGAAGTGACCCTGAGGGGGAATGTATCTTCTGGCTACGGCATGTTTAAATCTGAAGATGCCGGTAAAACTTGGGCAGCAAGTGGTTTGCCAGATAGCAGGCACATACCCAGGGTGCGCATAGACCCTAAAAACCCAGATATTGTGTACGCAGCTGTTTTAGGTAATATATATAAGCCTACCCAGGAGCGTGGCGTGTATAAGAGTACCAACGGGGGTAAAACTTGGAGAAAAACTTTATTTGCTAACGCCGATGCTGGCGCGGTAGACCTCATTATAGACCCTAATAATTCAAAGGTATTGTACGCGGCTACTTGGCGGGTAAACAGAACTCCTTATAGCTTAAATTCTGGAGGCGATGGCTCACAGCTTTGGAAGTCTACAGACCAGGGGGAGACTTGGACTGATATTTCTGCCAACAAGGGTTTTGCTAAAGGCACCCTTGGGATTATAGGCGTTACGGCATCGGCCGTTCAGGCCGGAAGAATATGGGCCATGGTAGAGAACAAAGAAGAAGGAGGCTTGTACCGCTCAGACAACGGTGGAGAAAGCTGGACCAAGGTAAATGACGAGCGCAGTTTGCGCCAGCGTGCTTGGTACTATACCCGCTTATACGCAGACACACAGGACGCCAATACAGTCTATGTACTAAACGTAAATTACCACAAGAGTACAGACGGGGGCGCTAGTTTTACTACAAGCAATGCTCCCCACGGAGACCACCATGATTTATGGATAGCCCCAGAAGACAACCAGCGCATGATTATGGGAGATGACGGAGGTGCTCAGGTATCTGTAAACGGGGGACAAACATGGAGCAGCTACTACAACCAGCCTACCGCACAGTATTACAGAGTGACCACAGACAACAGCTTTCCCTATAGAATTTACGTAGCCCAGCAGGACAACTCTACCCAAAGGGTGAAGCACCGCTCTGACGGCTATGCCATTACAGAGTCTGACTGGGAAGAAACAGCAGGAGGAGAGTCTGCGCACATTGCCGTAGACCCTTTAAATAACGACATTGTATACGGAGGTTCTTATGGAGGTTTCCTTACCCGTGTAAACCACAAAACGGGAACTACCAGAGGTATTAACGTATGGCCAGACAACCCAATGGGTTATGGCGCAGAAGGCATGAAGTACCGTTTTCAGTGGAACTTCCCTATTGTTTTTAGCAAGCACAACCCTAAAAAATTATATACTTTTTCTCAGCACGTACACGCCACCACCAATGAGGGGCAAAGCTGGGAAATCATAAGCCCAGACCTCAGCCGCAATGAGCCTAGCAAGTTGCTCTCTAGTGGGGGTCCTATTACACAAGACAATACAGGGGTAGAGTATTACGCCACTATTTTTGCAGCTGGCGAAAGCCCACTTAAAGAAGGATTGTTGTGGGTAGGGTCAGATGACGGCCTGGTACACATCACCACAGACGGCGGCGCCAACTGGGACAATGTAACGCCTAAGCAAATGCCTACTTGGGCCATGGTAAACTCTGTAGAGCCCTCTGCCTTTGACCCAGCGGTTTGTTATATAGCAGCTACTTCTTATAAGTCAGGAGATTTTACGCCTTATTTATACAAGACAGCAGACTACGGAAAAACGTGGACTACTATTACTAGCGGTATTTCTGCAGAGCACTTTACTAGAGTACTTAGAGAAGACCCTGCGCGCCGTGGCTTATTGTACGCCGGAACAGAAACAGGCATGTATATTTCTTTTAACGACGGTGCTTCTTGGAAACCATTCCAACAGAACTTACCTATAGTGCCTATTACAGATTTAGCCATTAAAGACAACAATTTAATAGTAGCCACACAGGGGCGTTCTCTATGGATTATTGATGACCTCACAGTGCTTCACGGCCTAAATGCTTCTGATTCTAACAAAGTAGCGCACTTATTTGACCCAAAAGACGCTTATAGAACCAAAGGAGCTGCCTCTGCCAAAAAGAACCTCATGGCAGGAACCAACCACCCAGCAGGCGTGGTGACCCATTTCTTCTTGCCTACTGGGGCTGCTCAAGATTCTGTGGTGCTCAGCTTTTCAGACGCCAGCGGCAAGCTGTTGGCTAGCTTTAGCAATAAGGCCAAAGAGAAGGAGGATAAAATGACAGTAAAAGACGGAGGGAATACCTTTGTTTGGGACAGCAGAGGCGCTGGCGCCAAGAAGTTAGCAGGCATGATTTTATGGTCGGCCAATTTAGACGGACCCAAAGCCGTTCCCGGAGACTATAAAGTGTCTATGAGTGTGAATGGGGCGGCAGTAGCCACCCATGACTTTAAAATAATGGCAGACCCCAGAGCAGAGTCTAGCATTGCAGATATGCAGGCGCAGTACAACTTTATTACGGCGGTGAATACCAAAGTACAAGAGGTACATGACGCCATAGAGAACCTACGCGCAGTAAACGGTAAATTAGACGCCTTTGTGTCTATGTATAAGACAGATGCCGCCTTAGAAGATTTAGTGGCCAAGGCCAAGGCCCTTAAAGAAGGACTTTCTACAGTAGAAAAAGCCTTGTACCAGACTCAAAACCGCTCTGGCCAAGACCCTTTAAATTTCCCTATTCGTTTAAACAACAAATTAGGGCATTTGAATTCTGTGGTAGGAATGGATGACTTTGCACCCACCGCTCAGGACCAGGCAGTATACCAGGAGCTTACCGCTGCTATAGACCTTCAATTGGCTGCTTATGCAGCGCTTGTAGGGGCAGACTTAGAAGCCTTTAATAAGGCCTTTAATGAAAAAGGATTGCCTTTCTTAAAAGTAGAAGAAAGCAAATAAAAGCTTGCTTACATACAAAAACAGACTGCTGTAAAGAATCACTATCTTTACGGCAGTTTTTGTTTTAATAGATTGGCTATGGATGTTTATAATACCGTAAAAGCACTACACCTCATTTTTGTGATTGCCTGGTTTGCCGGACTCTTTTATATACCCAGACTTTTTGTGTACCACTTAGAAGCGCTGGAAAAGTCAGAAGAAGCCCAAAAGTATCTCATTCCCCAGCTACAGCTTATGACCCGCCGCCTTTGGAATATCATTTCCTGGCCCGCCGCAATACTAGCTTCTGTCTTTGCTATTTGGCTGCTCTACCTCATGCCCGCTTGGCTTAGCCAACCTTGGATGCACGTAAAGCTCTTCTTTGTAGCGCTTCTCTATGTATACCACTGGCAGTGTCACCGCATGGTGCGCAATTTGCAAAAAGCCCGCTACCTAAAATGGTACAGCCCGTTTTTTATGCGCATTTGGAATGAAGGCGCCACCTTGTTGTTGTTTGCCATCGTATTCCTAGTGATCCTTAAAAGCGCCATACACTGGATCTACGGCCTTGGCGCCCTTGTTGGCTTGGCTTTAGTGCTTATGCTGGCTATTAGGGCTTACAAGAAGTATAGGGCAAGAAAACAGGGGTAGTTTAGGGTGTTCACTCACCTTTTATCATTCTCTTTTCTCATCATCCCTTTCTGGTCATCTTTCCGATCACCTCTAGAGTACACATCTTCACGTTATCTTTTCTTTTGGCCTTGTCCAATTAACTCTGATCATTACCTCCCTTTTGTCACATTTTCTCATTCACTTTTTTTGAGATATTATGAAAGTGAGATTGACAAGCTATTAGGAGAGGTCTGAATTAATAATCTTGAACCAGCACTTCTGTTGGAATATTAAGCGCATGATTAATTTTCCTAATCATATTTAAGTTTAATTTTCTTTTATTATTTAAAATTTCACTGACCCTGCTGTGAAGTCCAATAACCTCTGCCAAGTCTTTTTGCTTCATACCCATTTGTTCCATTCTAAATTTAATAGCTTCTATTGGGGTGGGCAATTCAATAGGAAAATGTTCATTTTCGTATTTTTCAATGAGAATTGATAGAATCTCAAGCTCATCGCCTTCTGAACTTCCCATTGGAGCGTCAAAAATGACCTCCAGCCTCTGGAGCGCTTTTTCGTAGTCAGATTCTTTTTTAATTGGGAAAATGTTCATGATTTATATGGTGTTTGCATTAATTCTATCGTAAGCTTTATGGGTTCCAATAAACCTAATCCAGCAAATTTGAAATTCAAAGTTAAATTTAGAGATCAGCCGATAATTATTTCCTTTGATATTAAAAATAACCCTTAAAATCATATTACTTTCTCAAAGGTACATAACAAATTCCCATTTTGGGAATTTGTTGAATATAAAACGAATTCGCTTATAGGAGTGGTATGAATTAATACATTGCTTTTAATTAACCTTTAGATCAAATTCGGTGGTTGACCCTATTTCTTGTTTAGTGGTTCAGATTTTTGTCCTAGCCTATTTTAGACTTTTTTAATAGGTCACAAAAAGCTATCTAAAGTAAAGCTCAGCTTTACTTTGAAAAGAGAAAACCAACCAAAATAAAAGCTCCAAAAAGGAGGCCATCAAAATATCACCGGCTTAACACCTATGAACGCCCTTTCATCGACAACAACTTTAGCGCTACTGCTTATCGGTTTATTCTGTACTTAATCTATGAGGAGCATCACCTATTAAAGCGCTGCTTATATTTATAAAAGGGTAGTATTCCCAACCTATCTCAAACGGCCCCTACCACAACAAACACTATGAAAAAGGGAGAGAAATTACGTATGCTACTTAATTACTACCCCCAAGGGGTCCCTTTGCTTACTCAGGGTTTTGCTCCAAAAAGAATTTCTACCCAGCTTTTTTACGCTTATAAAAAGAATAAGTGGCTTTATTCTTTGGGCCATGGCGCTTATATGCAAAAAGGCAAAAACCCTACTCTTTATGGGGCTGTACATGCCCTACAAAAACAAGCTGCTGCCCCAGTGCATATTGGAGGGCTTTGGGCACTTTATCTATTGGGTTTTATAAGCGAAAATGAGCGGTGGGAGTTATTTGCATCGGCCAAATATATTTGGCCAAAGTGGTTTTGCAAAAGAGATTGGAGACATCAATTAGGGCTTTATGAGACAGATTTTTTACCACAAAATATGGGAGTACAACAGCTTAGAATTAATGGGCTTAGAATTAAAATTTCCAATCCTATAAGGGCCCTTTTGGAGTGCCTTTATTTGGCTCATTCTCATGAAGATATACTAAGGGTCTTTGACATTCTTTTTAGCATACAAAAATTGAGCCCCATGCGCTGCCAAAAACTATTAGAGCGCTGCAACTCCAAGAGGGTCAAAAGACTTTTTCTTTCCATGGCTTTGTATTCAGAGCACTCTTATTTTTTGAAGATAGACCAAGGTAACATAGACCTTGGCACTGCAAAATATTCTAAAGGGGCTGCAGAGCCTCAAGCTTATTGCAAAAAATATAAAATTTGCTTGCCTATGGAAATTGTATACAGAGATGTTTTTGATTGATTTTTAAGCCCCCTTAAAGGCTGCTTCATTTACTGCTTATGGATTTATTTGACTGATGGTCTATGCTGAGTATCATCTGGAGTTAAAGCAACTATATTTAGTCTTAAGTTGCCTTTATAGCTTAATCATTTTACATAACATAAAATTTTAAATCATGAAAAAAATATTAAAAGCAAGATTTTTAAGTTTATTATTATTTTTAGCTCTTATATCGTCGTCTTGCTCAGTAAATGAAGGTATAAATGAATTTGAAGATTTTTCTAAGGCAGATCATTATTTAATGATAATGAGTCTTAAAGTTGAAATTGACAATGTACTTATAGGTAGTAAACCAGTGAATTTGCCTTTGGCAGAATATAAAATTAAACTTGTTAATGGTGAATTAGACATCTCTTCAGTTGACAAAGTAAGCATATTAACACATACTAAAAAGTTAGAAAGATATGGAAGACATTTAGCATTAAAAAATAACATTCAATTGGAAGACCTAAGCGCTTCTTTAGCTTTAGGTGGCTTTTTACCACCAGACACAGACATAAATCATAGAACAAAAGGTCAAAAGGATTTAATATTAAAAATGGAGTTGACAAATGTTTTGAAATGTGCTGCAGTTGCATTGGGGGCTGATGCAATTTTCGCATTGGGGGGTAGTTCTGCGGCTTGGTCAGCAGCTGCAATTACAAGAGCGTTTTCAGCAGTAGCTAAAAGATTTTTAGGCCCTATAGGTGTTGCAATTGCTGTCGTTAGCTTTGGAATTTGTCTAGCTGAATCAGCGTATTAATTATAAATATTTATTAAATGATGTATTTAGTTTTATTGCCAATAGTTTTTTATACCGTCAGATTTAGGGTCACCAATCTTAAAAAAGCAATTGATTCAAAAAAATCAAGTGTAATAAAGGGAGAAGGATTTCTTTTATTGATGACTTTAATAGTAATAGTTTCTGTGATATTTATTTATAGGTATTAAATAGTTCCAAGCTTTCTCAAGTAGGCCCTCCCATAATAAACACAAGACTGACTTTTCCTGTTAAGACCCCTTAAAGGCTGCTTTTCGTTTTTCTAAAAAGGCGGTGGTGCCCTCTGTAAAATCTGCTGTACCAAAACACTGGCCAAAGGCCTCAATTTCTGCTTTATAGCCGTTTTGAGCCGTATCAAAGCCAGCGTTTACTACCTATTAGCTATTAATTCTAATTCAAATAACACCCTATGTCATAATTAAAGAGTGTTTGATTAAAATTTAATTTTTTAAGTCATGATAAATATACCTGCAATTATTCTATCACTAAGTGTTTTATTTAGCTTTTATGCGCTAATAGATATTTTTAGAAAAAACTTTTATCATAAAAAAATTCAATTTTACTGGATTTTAATAGTATGGTTTTTTCAATTAATAGGGCCTTTGGTCTATTTCATATACAAGCCTTGGAAAAGATTTTCATGATGTAAATCTGAAATAACCTTGTTCAATTAAATTTTTATGGCGCTGAGGCATGAATAAAAATCTAAAAAAAGTGACTAAAATATTAGTGGCTATTTTAGCTGCTAATATTTTATTGACAATTATAAATCAATATTTTTTTGAAAATTCGCTGGAATTTAAAACTGCGTCTAGAATTTTATTGTCTTTGTTCACGCTGTTATTTATTTCAAAATTTGAATTCTTGAAGGAACTGAGGCCTTCCAAAAAGACATTTATTTTTTCTTTTTTATCCTTATTTTTATTTGCGGTTTCGATTTTTAATGTAAACTCAAGTTTAATCGCCACTGGTTTTGTAGTAAGCACATATAATCATACAATTTTTATTCTATCATGTCTAGCAATTGGCATATTTGAAGAACTACTTTTTAGGGTTTTCTTGTATCAATACACCTACAAATTTATACGTAAGGATATTATTTTCTCCTTGTTATTTTGTTCAATTTTATTTGGGATAGCACATTTGTCAAACCTCGTATTTAGTGATTATTATAAAATCTCAATTATTAATCAGGTTCTATTTGCCATATCAATTGGCTTATTGCTACAGAGTATCTATATAAAGACAAAAAGTGTGGTGTTAATTGTTTTTTTACACGCCATTATTAATTACTTAGGCTCTTATAAAAAAAATATATTAACCAAAGTTGTCAGTACTAGTGAAACTTATACTTTTGAAGATTTTTTAACCTCTTTTATTTCCATCCTATTACTCGCTTTTTTAGTGATAATCCCTATTTCTTATTTTTTAATTAAAAAGGAACTTAAAAAAGCATAAAAGTTTAATGCGACCCCTTAAAGGCTGCTTTTCGTTTTTCTAAAAAGGCGGTGGTGCCCTCTGTAAAATCGGCTGTACCAAAACACTGGCCAAAGGCTTCAATTTCTGCTTTATAGCCGTTTTGAGCCGTATCAAAGCCAGCGTTTACCGCTCCAATGGCTGCTGTGATGGCGGTGGGGGATTGTAGGGCTATTTTTTGAGCCAAGGCCTCTGCTGTCTCCATAAGCTGCTGTAGTGGGACTACTTGGTTTACTAGCCCGTAGTCTAAAGCTTTTTGAGCCCCTATCATTTGGGCAGAAAAAATGAGTTCGTTGGCGCGTCCTTTGCCTATGAGCTGTGGGAGTCTTTGGGTACCTCCATAACCTGGAATAAGCCCTAGAGATACTTCTGGAAGCCCCATTTTAGCGTTGTCACTGGCCAGGCGTATGTGGCAGGCCATAGCCAATTCTAGACCACCCCCTAGTGCATAACCATTTACAGCAGCTATAACCGGGGTGGGGCCCTGTTCTATGAGGTCAAATAATTGTGCTTGTCCTTGGGCCGCTAATGTGGCTCCTTGGGTGGTGTTAAAGTTAGAAAACTCAGAAATATCGGCGCCAGCCACAAAGGCCTTATCTCCGCTCCCACTCAAAATAATCACTCTAATTTTCGGATCTTGTTGCATGCCGTTAATCACGCCAGAAAGTTCTTCAATGACCTGCTTGTTTAGCGCGTTTAATTTACTGGGGCGGTTAATGGCTACTATGCCTATAGCTCCTTTAATTTCTGTGATGAGGTTGCTTTCCATACTTTTAACTTTAAGGACTTATTTGCTGTTAGATTGTTTTATTCTTTGGGAAGGCGCACCGTAAAACGGCTGCCCTTTCCTTCTGTACTTTCAATTTCTATCTGTCCCGCATAGCTTTCTACAATGCTTTTAACCATGCCAAGGCCTAGTCCCATTCCGGAGCCTTTGGTGGTAAACTTAGGTTCAAATATTTTTTCATGATTGCTAGCATCTATTCCTATGCCATTGTCTGATACAATTAAAATAACTTCTGTAGCGCTTTCTTCTAAGCTTACTTTTATAGCGGGTGTGCGGTCTTCTGGAACGGCTTGAATGGCATTTTTTAATAGGTTGGTGACCAGTCTAATGAGTTGGGTACGGTCTAATTTCATTTTAATCTCTGGCGTGGGTAAGCCGTATTCTATATAGGATTCATTAAAAAGTGAAATGGCCAGGGCTATTACTTTTCCTAATTCTAAAGATTCTTTTTGTTGGGCGGGTAGCTGCGCAAAGGTGGCAAAGGCTGTGGCTATGTTGCTCAGGGTGTCTATTTGCTCTAAAAGAGTGGCGGTATGAGATTTTAGCTGCGCTATGGCTGCCGGGTCTTGGGCGTTAAATTTTTGCTCAAAAAGCTGCACGTTTAGGCGCATGGGTGTAAGGGGGTTTTTTATTTCGTGGGCCACTTGTTTGGCCATTTCTTGCCAGGCTTGTTCCCGCTCAGATTTGGCTAGTTTTACGGCAGACTGTTCTAGTTGGTCTATCATCCCGTTATAGGCCTTCATAATTTTTGCTATTTCTTCTGAGGATTGTGGCACCTCTATTTTTATATTGTGCTTGTCTAGCCCTGTCTGTGAAAGCTTGTCTGAGATAGTTTTTAGAGAGCGGGTAATGTAAGTGGAAATGAGGTAAGCCAGCATAATTGCAATGGCTAGCATGAGTAAATAAACCACACCTAGTCTCATTAGAAATTCTCCCAGTTCTTTTTTGTTAAAGGAGTTGTCCTCATAGTAAGGAAGGTATAAAATGGCCAGTGGCTTTTGCTCTAGGTCATAGATGTAAGAATAGGCGGCTAAATAGTTAAAATCTTCCTGGGTGGTGTTTATGACAAAGCGCCTGTTGGTTTTTAGTGCGGCTAGGATTTCTGGTGATAGTTTTTCTGCTACTGAGACGGGTTCAAGGGCTGGGTTTGCTGTTTGCACAAAGTGTCCGCTAAGGCTAAAAACACTAAAATTTACGTTTTGAACATCAGAAATGGCAAAGAGAGATTCATTAAAAATTTCTGCAACATTGGCATTGTTTTGTACCAGAGGGGTTTCTTGGAGCGTGTACCAAAGGCTGCGTTTAAGTTGTTCTTCTTTGCGCTCTAAACGGTCTGCATGGTAGTCCTTGGCCTGCTCAGAATAATGGTATATGGTAATCCCCGCAATAAGCACAGAGGCCAGCATCACCAAGACTATCATGGAGACAAATATGCGAGACCTCAGGGAAACGTGTGCAAAGGGCATGGGCTTATTCTTTTGGGTTTTCTAAGAAACTAATTTGGTTTAAGTTATCTTTTTTTTGATATAGTTTAATGACTTCTTTGATCATTGGATCTGTAGCGGCTCTAATTTTTAAGACGGTATTTTCTCCAAAGAGTTGGTAGGCTAAGGCAGCTTTTAATTCTCTTTTAATAGCAGCTTCATGGGTGACAAAATCAAAAATCACGCCACTTGTTTTAAGGTAGGTTTCAAATTCTTTAAACAGGCTTTGGGGCACCTTAAAGTTTTCTATAAATGACTGCGCTTTTAATTCTTTGTAGTCTTTTCTGTGTGCGTCTAATTGTTCAAAAGAAAAGAAAGAAAACACTCCCAAGCGTTCTAGTTCTGCCACTACCAGTGCCTCAGTATCTTCTATGGGTACAAATACGTCTGGAACAATACCGCCACCCCCATAAACTATTTTTCCTTTGGGTGTTTTGTAGGCCAAAGAGTCTACAATAGGAATGCTGTCTTTAGAGCTCAATTCTCCAGAGTTGTAGCGGTCTAGGGTATTTTCATATGAGCCGTCTCCATATGGTTTTTGAATGGAACGCCCGGTAGGAGTGTAGTAGCGGGCAATGGTAAGGCGCACAGAAGAGCCATCGCCCAAGGGCATTTCTCTTTGCACCAATCCTTTTCCAAAGGACCTACGGCCCACAATAGTGCCTATATCATTGTCTTGAAGGGCACCTGCAATAATTTCTGAAGCAGAGGCTGAGCGCTCATTAATGAGTACAAACACCTCTTTGTTCTCAAAACTTCCCCCAGCGGTGGCTAGGGTTTTTTCTATAATTCCCTCTTTACTTTTTGTAAATACAATGGGGGTGTTTTTAGCTAAGAAGGCATCTGATATTTGGGTGGCCATGCCCATATAACCGCCAAGGTTGTCTCTTAAATCTAGCACTAGCTTTTTGGCTCCGGCTGCCTTAAGGGCTCTAATGGCTACTTCAAATTCCTCATAGGTTGTGGCTGCAAACCTATTTATTTTCATATAGCCTAGCTGCTCATTAAGCATGCAATAGCCATTGACAGACACTATGGGAATGCGGTCCCTATTGAGGGTGATGTCTCTAAAACTGCGGTCTTCTTTGCGGTATATCTGTAGCTTTATTCTAGTGTCTATGGGACCTTTTAGCTTTTGAACTAAGGTTTCATTCTCCATATCGTTCCCGTAGAGGGTGTCTCCGCCAGCTAGTAAAATTCTATCTCCAGCCTTAATTCCCGCCTTTTCACTAGGACCACCACTGACGGTTCTAATGACGGCAACAGAGTCTTTATAGCGGTAAAAATTCACGCCTATACCTACAAAATCTCCCTGCATTTGCTCTGCTACAGCAGCTTGTTCTGCCTTGGGTACATAGACGGAATGTGGGTCTAATTTGGCTAGTAATTCATTGATGGTCACTGTAACTAGGCTGTCCGTGTTTACTTTGTCTACATAGTCATTTTCTATAAAATTGAGCAGCCGTTGCATTTTTTCTTGTGCCACCTCAGACGGGTTTCCTTTAAGCGCATAGCGGTAACGGCTCATTTGGCTTCCAATGAGAATACCTCCCATTAGAATGGTGAGGGCTAAAAATAAAATGAACAGTTTGTTTTTCATGCTGCTTTGGGGTTTGCTCTTATTCAATAGGTAGATAGTGCACTGCTACCCCTGCTTTTTCTAAAAAATCAATTCCGGTGGTGTCTCTATATGCCTTTGCGTACACCACTCTTTTAATTCCTGACTGGTGAATGAGCTTGCTGCATTCTTTGCAAGGGGAAAGGGTGATATAGAGCGTAGCTCCTTGTGAAGACTGGGTAGAGGAGGCTACTTTAGACAGGGCATTGGCCTCTGCGTGTAGTACATACCATTTTGTATACCCTTGTTCATCCTCACAAAAATTTTCAAAGCCAGAGGGCGTGCCGTTATAGCCGTCAGAAATAATCATGCGGTCTTTTACAACAATGGCACCTACCTGTTTGCGTTTACAGTAAGAGAGTTTTCCCCATTCTGCCGCCATTCGTAAATAAGCTTGGTCGTATTTTTCTTGTTTGTCTTCTGTCATATTACAAGGCGTCTATAAGGGCTGTCAGGCTTTTGTAAACCAATGGAAGGGTCATGACAGCCAAGGCTGATGAGAACACCAAGACCCATCTGGCCCTTTGAATTTTAAAGATAGCAATTAATAAGGCACTTGCCAGCATGACACTGAGCAGCACGGCTAGCTGTGCCAATTCTATACCTGACGCAAAGCCTAGAAGGGCTGTGAGTTTTTCTTCTTGGCCAGCGATAAGCATTTTAAAGTAGTTGGAAAAGCCAAAACCGTGTACCAGACCAAAAATGGCAGTAGCGGTGTAGGCTATAAAACCAGTTTTAGGCCCGGTGTTTTTTAGCGCATTTTTAATGTTTAAGCCCAAGAGCATTAAAATACTAAGTGGGATAAGGAATTCTATGAGCGGCGCGTAAACCGTCGCAATTCCATAAACAGAAAGCGTTAGAGACAGGCAGTGGGTGATAGTAAAAACAGAGGCTAAAAACACCGCTTGTTTTACTTTTTTAAGGGCAAATGGAAGGGCTAGGGCGGCCAAGAACAGCATATGGTCATAGCCGTTTAGGTCTAGCACATGCTTGAGGCCCATTTCTAAATAAAATTTAAATGTCTCCATAGGGCTGGCTATTTATTTTTTTGAGCTTAGAGACCGCGTTCCTTTTGAATGTCTTCATAGGCTTTTTGAACCTGTTTAAATTTTTCTTCTGCACCGCGCTTTATAGCCTCGTCTTGGGTGCTTACCTTGTCTGGATGGTATTTTTTAGCCATGTCTCTATAGGCTTTTTTAAGCTGGGAATCTGTGGCGTTTTTATCTATGTCTAATATGGTATAAGCCCCATCTGTGGCCTGAATAAACATGGCTTTAATAGAGTTAAAATCAGTAGTTCCCAAGCGCAGCAATCTAGCAATTTCTTCTAGCTTAATGACTTCTGGAGCACTTACTTGACCGTCTGCCTTGGCAATATTAAATAGAAAATGCAGCAACTGGAGCTTTAATTCATAAGGGGCTCTTTGGTTTAGGCTAGCGCATATGTCTTGAAGCGATATGTCTTTTTTGTCTACGGCCTCATTAAAAGTTCTAAAAATAGCATTGGCCCTTTGTTGTCCGTAGGTCTGAATAAAGTAACGCTTTACAAATTCTTTCTCTGCTGGGCTCACTTGGCCATCTGCTTTCATTACAATAGCACATAGAGAGAGTAGCTGCAGCTCAAAGTCCTGAGGGCTAAGGGGCCCACTGTTATTGCTGCTTCCAAAAGACACTGTCTTTTTTCCAGACTTAAGCATATCTATAAAACTACCCAGAAAGTAACCCGCTACTGCACCGGGGAATCTAAAAAAAACAAAGCCCAAAAGGGCAGCTAACCACTTAGTCATGCAAAAATTTTCATCAAAGATACTTTTTTCATAAAAACTGACTGCTAAACTAATGTGAAGATCTTCTAAAAAGAAACAACAGAAGTTGTACTTTTGTAATGTAAAAAAAAACAGGAACCATGTATCCAGAAGAATTTGTAAAACCAATGAGACAAGACCTTGCCCAGGCAGGTTTTCAAGAATTATTTACAGCCCAAGCTGTAAGTGAAGCCATAAACGCAACAGGCACTACCCTAGTGGTAGTAAACTCTGTTTGCGGCTGCGCAGCAGCCAATGCCAGACCTGCAGCTAAAATGAGTTTAACAGCGGCTAAAGTCCCCACCCGTGCAGTGACCGTTTTTGCAGGAGTAGACACAGAAGCAGTAGACCAAGCCAGGCACATGATGGTGCCTTTCCCTCCTTCTTCTCCTTCGATGGCCCTTTTTAAAGATGGAGAGTTGGTGCATATGATTGAGCGTCACCATATAGAAGGTAGAGCGGCTCAGGCCATTGCAGAGAACTTAATGGAAGCTTACAACGAGTTTTGCTAAAAATTCTTTCATACCCTTTAAGCGCCCTCTATATTATTTCTTTTGGGCTCTTATTGGTTATTTTTCACCCCATTCAGGTAGCGGCCTTTAGGCTTTTTGGTTATGAAGCACACCGTAGGGTAGTTGCTTTTTTAAACGGAGGTCTTATGGCCAGTACTTATATTTTAGGCACCAGATACACCATTACAGGCAAGGAACACCTCCCTTTGGGTAGCGCGGTTATTTTAGTAGCCAACCACCAAAGCATGTACGATATTTTGCCCATTATATGGAGACTCAGGGCCTTACATCCCAAATTTGTATCTAAGGCTTCATTGGGAAAAGGAATTCCATCCGTGTCTTATAATTTACGACATGGGGGCTCTGTGCTTATAGATAGAAATGACCCCAGACAGGCAGTTGCTGCCATTGGAGGAATGGGGGCTTATATAGAAAAACATAAAAGGTGTGCGGTGATATTTCCAGAGGGCACCCGTTCTAGAGACGGCAAACCTAAAGCTTTCCAGACAACAGGCCTTAAAATGCTCATGAGAAAAGCACCTTCGGCGCTCCTGTTGCCGGTGACTATTAATGAGTCTTGGAAGATGGTACAATGGGGGCAGTTTCCCTTAGGAATAGGCAACCATATTAAAATACAGATTCACCCTGTTTTGGCACAAAATGGAGATCCGGACGCTCAGATTACAGCGCTAGAAAATACCATTAAGGCGGCCATCATTCTCTAGCGCTTTAGCTTCGCTTCTATTTTCTTAGAAATCTTTAAAATAAGCAGTAAAATAATGGCCGCTAAGGCTGCTATGGCAGATACTGTGGCCACAAAATTTTTGTCTGCAAAGAAGTCTGAGAAATCAATGAGGTAGGCATTATAGCCAGCAAGACCTAGGGCTAGAAATGCTAAAACGTAAAATAATACTTTATTCATCTGTGGGTTGTTTAATTTTTAAACAATATGTTAATGTTGGCGGCAAAAAGTTTTACAGCAATGGCTAGCAAAATAACGCCAAAGACTTTTCTAATGACACTAAGGCCATTTTTACCCAATACCTTTTCTATTCTCCTAGAAGATTTTAGCACCAGATATACAAATATAATGTTCACTACAATGGCTACAATGATATTTTCCACATAATATTCTGCCCTTAAAGAGAGCAGGGTAGTAATAGTTCCTGCACCTGCAATTAGGGGGAAGGCAATGGGAACAATTGAGGCAGATTCTGGCTCGTCGTCTTTGTAGAGGGTAATGCCTAAAATCATTTCAATGGCCAAGAAAAAAATAACCAAGGCCCCGGCTACTGCAAAAGAGTTCACGTCTATTCCAATTAGATTTAGAATTTCTTCTCCAATAAAAAGGAAGGCTATCATAATAATCCCAGCTACAATAGAGGCTTTTTCAGACTGAATATGTCCCACTTTATTTCTTAGACTGATAATGATGGGAACAGATCCAACAATGTCAATCACCGCAAATAAAACCATACTAGCGGTTAAGATCTCTTTAAAATTAAAATGCACTTCCATGTCTTACGGGCTTTGGGCTTGTCTTTTTTAGACGCCACAAATTTAAGTCTTTTTTGTGGTATATTTGCCCCAAATACCACCCCATGTTTGAAATAGGAAAGACCCTTGTTTCCGAAGACCTTTTAGAGTCTGATTTTGTTTGCAACTTAAGTGCCTGTAAGGGAGCTTGCTGTGTAGACGGAGATGCTGGAGCCCCTTTGGAAGAGACTGAAACTGAAATTCTCGTAAATATTTACAGCGCGGTAAAACCATTTTTAAGGGCAGCAGGTATAGCCGCTATAGAGGAGCAGGGAGCCTTTGTAAAAGGCGATGACGGTGAGTGGGAAACACCACTTGTCAATGGCTCTGAATGTGCCTATGTTATTTTTGATGAGAAGGGAATTACCAAATGTGGTTTGGAAGTTGCATACAACGCAGGGGCTACTTCCTGGAAAAAACCAGTTTCATGCCATTTATACCCAGTGCGTACCAGAGAATACAGCGCTTTTACAGCTGTCACATACCACCAATGGGATATTTGTTCTGACGCCTGTACTTTGGGCGCCGCTTTACAACTGCCTGTTTACGTGTTTGTAAAAGAAGCACTTATCAGAAAATTTGGTCCTCAGTGGTACTCAGAATTAGAATTGGTAGCGGCCACACTGAAGTTAGAAAAAGACAACAAAAAGTAAGCCAAAAAATTATTTATTTTTTAGGCAAACGTCTTAGGCTAGTACCCGTTTGGGCCTAGCCTACATTTCAACATTTTGTGTTAAAAACTTTTGTGTTATCTATTCCTTTTGGCGGTAAAAATTTGCTCATTTTTTACAATCTTTGTGTAGAACACGTATTGCCTTTTTGCGATTCGTGAAAATTGATAAAAAAGACCCAAATGAGTAGCCAAGTTGAACCTATCTTAACTGAAAATCCAGACCGTTTTGTAATTTTTCCAATCAAACACAATGATTTGTGGGAGTGGTATAAAAAATGCGAAGCTTGTTTCTGGACAGCAGAAGAGATAGACTTGTCTGAAGACGCCAATGACTGGAATAACAAACTCAATGAAGACGAGCGTTATTTTATAAAGCATATATTGGCTTTTTTTGCTGCTTCTGACGGAATTGTAAATGAAAATTTAGCAGAAAATTTTGTAAGTGAAGTACAGTATGCAGAGGCTAAGTTCTTCTACGGTTTTCAGATTATGATGGAAAACATCCACTCAGAAACCTATTCTTTACTCATAGATACTTATGTAAAAGACGAGAAAGAGAAAAACCTGCTCTTTAAAGCGCTTGAAAACTTTCCAGCTATTAAAGAAAAGGCAGACTGGGCCCTTAAATGGATAGAGTCTCCTAGTTTTGCAGAGCGCTTAATTGCCTTTGCGGCTGTAGAGGGAATTTTCTTTTCAGGAGCTTTCTGTTCTATTTTTTGGTTAAAAAAACGCGGCCTTATGCCAGGCCTTGCCTTCTCCAATGAACTTATTTCTAGAGATGAAGGCATGCACTGTGACTACGCGGTACACCTACACAACCACCACCTTATAAACAAAGTGCCAAAAGAGCGTATTCGCGAAATTTTGGTAGACGCCTTAACTATAGAAAGACGCTTTATTACAGAATCACTTCCTGCTAGTCTTATAGGCATGAATGCTAAACTAATGACCCAATACCTAGAGTTTGTCACTGACCGCCTTTTGGTTGAATTAGAGTGTGAGAGAGAATTTAATGTGAGTAATCCATTTGATTTTATGGATATGATCTCTTTGCAGGGTAAGACAAATTTCTTTGAAAAACGTGTTTCAGAATACCAGAAAGCAGGCGTTCTAAACAAAGACCAAGACGAGAAATCGCACACTATTAGCTTTGATGCTGATTTTTAAGCGACACCTCCAATAGCCTAAACAAGCGCTTGCCGCCTGTATAAAATACTGTTAGATTCATAGTCAAATCTACTCAAGAATGGTTTGTGCCTCTGTTGCCAAACCATCTTGGGTCAGTGTTTTAACCCTTATACTTAAACAACTAACACCTAACAAAGCAACCTAAGATGTTCGTATTAAAAAGAGATGGTAAGAAAGAGCCCATGATGTTTGACAAGATCACGGCGCGAGTAAGAAAATTGTGTTACGGACTTAATGAGCGTGTAGACCCAGTTAAGGTATCGCTGCGTGTTATTGAAGGTTTGTATGACGGGGTGACCACCTCTGAGCTAGACAACCTAGCTGCAGAAATTGCAGCTACCATGACTACCACCCATCCAGATTTTGCCAAATTAGCAGCTAGAATCTCTGTCTCTAACTTACATAAAAATACCAAGAAGTCTTTTTCAGAAACCATGGAAGACCTCTATACCTATGTGAACCCACGCAATGGGAAAGCAGCTCCTTTGTTGTCAGATGAGGTATACAGGGCCATTATGGACAATGCAGAGCTCTTAGACTCTACTATTATTTACAACCGAGATTTTGGATATGACTATTTTGGTTTTAAAACCCTAGAGCGTTCTTATCTGCTTAAGCTTAATGGGAAAATTGTAGAGCGTCCTCAGCATATGTTAATGAGGGTTTCTGTAGGAATTCACCCCCATGATATGGAGTCTGCCCTAGAGACCTATGAGCTTATGAGCAAGAAGTTTTTTACTCATGCCACGCCCACACTCTTTAATTCAGGTACCCCAAAACCACAAATGTCTTCTTGTTTCCTTTTGGCCATGAAAGACGATTCTATAGATGGTATTTACGACACCCTTAAGCAAACGGCTAAGATATCTCAATCTGCAGGGGGTATTGGTCTTTCTATTCACAATGTAAGGGCTACAGGTTCTTATATATCAGGAACCAATGGAACTTCTAACGGGGTGGTGCCTATGCTAAAAGTTTTTAACGACACCGCCCGCTATGTAGACCAAGGAGGAGGAAAAAGAAAAGGAAGTTTTGCTATGTATGTAGAGCCATGGCATGCAGACATCTTTGACTTCTTAGACCTTAAAAAGAATCACGGAAAGGAAGAAATGCGCGCTAGAGATTTATTCTATGCCATGTGGATCCCAGATCTTTTCATGAAAAGGGTAGAGGCCAATGCCTCTTGGACCTTAATGTGCCCTAATGAATGCCCAGACTTATACAACAGACACTCAGAGGCTTTTGAGGAATTATACCTTTCATACGAATCTGAAGGAAAGGGTAGAAAAACTGTTAAAGCCAGAGAGCTTTGGGAAAAAATATTAGAGTCTCAAATAGAGACTGGCACGCCTTATATGCTTTATAAGGATGCAGCCAACCGCAAGAGCAATCAAAAGAATTTAGGCACCATACGCTCCTCAAACCTCTGTACAGAGATCATGGAATACACCTCTCCAGACGAGGTTGCGGTTTGCAACTTAGCTTCTATTGCCCTTCCTATGTTTATAAAGGACGGCGCTTTTGACCATAAAGAACTCTTTAGGGTGACCAAAAGAGTCACTAAGAACCTAAACAGGGTCATAGATAGAAATTACTACCCAATAAAAGAGGCAGAAAACTCCAATATGCGCCACAGGCCAATTGGTTTAGGGGTGCAAGGATTGGCAGACGCCTTTATTATGCTGCGCTTACCTTTTACCTCTGACGAAGCTAAAAAGCTAAATAAGGAAATTTTTGAAACCCTTTACTTTGCAGCAATTACTGCTTCTATGGAAGAGGCTATTGCAGACGGACCCTACCAAAGTTATAAAGGGTCTCCTATTTCAGAAGGAGAATTCCAGCACAACCTTTGGGGCATAAAAGATGAGGAATTATCTGGACGTTGGGACTGGGCAAAACTGAGAAAAGAAGTGATGAAAAATGGGGTTAGAAACTCCTTATTGGTAGCTCCTATGCCTACGGCTTCTACTTCACAAATTCTTGGAAACAACGAGTGTTTTGAGCCTTATACTTCTAATATTTATACCAGAAGGGTGCTCTCAGGAGAGTTTATTGTAGTAAATAAACACCTTTTAGAAGATTTAGTAGGCTTGGGTCTTTGGAATGAAAGCTTAAAGCAAGACCTTATGCGTGCCAATGGTTCCGTGCAAGATATAGACATTATTCCTGCAGACATTAAAGAACTTTACAAGACTGTTTGGGAGCTTTCCATGAAAGACATTATAGACATGTCTAGACATAGAGGGTATTTTATTGACCAGTCTCAGTCTTTAAACTTATTTATGGAGAACGCCAATTACGCCAAACTGACCTCTATGCACTTTTATGCATGGAAGAGTGGCTTAAAAACTGGGATGTATTACCTGAGAACAAAGGCGGCGGTAGACGCTATTAAATTTACCTTAGACAATACCGCTAAGAAAGAGGCGCTAGTAAGCGTAGGAGCAGCAGTAGCAGTTAAAGCAGAAAAAATGCCTGCTGCGCAGCACGAGGTTCAAGTAGGCGCTCTAGACGATGTTCAGCCATTAACGGCCGATGAAATGCGCGCTATGATTACCAAGGCTAAAGAAGGTCTAGCAGACGACGACTGTGAAATGTGTGGGTCGTAATGCACTCATAAAGAAACAAAAAAGGCGCCCTATGGGCGCCTTTTTTGTTAGAGGATTGGGCTAAAAATGAAGCGAACTCAAAAGGCCAGATTTCTCTTCGCTAATGAGTTCGCAACTCCCTATATTCAACGTTCTTAAAATGAATTTTAAATCTTTTTCAAAACACTTAAAACAAGTAGTTTTGAAAAAGCAAGACCTATAATTCTACTTACCCCATAAAAATAACATTTTTAGTCAATCTCTCCAAAGTAAAAAGACCACCTAAACATTATTATAGATGAATGGTCAAAAAATATAGATTAAATCAAAAACTTAGACTATTAAAGGGAATAGGCTTTACCCCCTGTAAGCGTCTGTAAATCTTCACAAGGAAGGTATTCTCCAGGTACCGGAAGGTAGGCCAGAACTTCTTCTCCTACAAATTCAGAAGTTTTATAAGACCAGATTGTTTTGCCTCTCAATTCAAAAGCAAAGGCAGTGGCAGCATCTGGTTCTACTCCTTCTACAGGAAGGGGCTTCAGTGTTTTTTCTAAGGCAGCAGTAATAGCCAAAGCGTCTGTGGTACCTGCCAATGCCATAAATGCTGCAAGGTCAGTCCTCATATTAGCTTGGTCTTCTGCTGTTAGAATTTCTGCATAAAAACGGTCTATAAATTGCGGCACATTTACCTCAGAGGCAGCTGGGCTGTCTGTCTGAGGAATGATTATATCTACCGCAGTGCTTATAAAGCCTGCTTGTTCTGGCGTAAAGAACTTTGGCGTCCAGGAGACGTCTGGAGCTGTATTACAGCTCTGAAGCATGCTAAGAAGGGCAGGTGTTGCCGCCATATATCCAAATCCAAGTCCAATATTTCTAAGGGCGTTTCTTCTTTCCATTATAAAAGTCCTTTTTTAAGTTGTTCAGCAGCAAAATTTGCGGCTCTGGCTGTAAAGGCCATATACGTTAATGAAGGGTTCACACAGGCGGCAGAGGTCATAAATGAACCGTCTGTTACAAATACATTAAGGCAGGCGTGAACCTGATTGTTGCCGTTTAATACAGAGGTTTTAGGGTCTCTTCCCATACGGGCAGTTCCCATCTCGTGAATTCCAAGTCCAAGGGCTCCTGGATTGTCAAAAGAGTTAATGTCTTTAAATCCAGCTTTTTCAAGCATATCTACTGCCTGCGCTTTCATATCTTCACGCATTTTCCATTCGTTTTCTTTAAATTCTGCATCAAAAGTAAGGGTGGGTAATTCCCACTCATCTAGTTGGTCATAATCTAAAGTAAAGCGATTTTCTTCATAAGGCAGCACCTCACCAAAGCCCATGATTCCCATAGTCCATCCGCCTGGCTTTAATACAGCTTCTTTTAGGTCTTTTCCAAAGGCGTGCTCTGCAATGCTTTCTTCCCAATTGCCCCTAGAGGCACCTCCTTGGTACCCAAAACCTCTTAGGTAGTCTTTCTTAGTTTCTGTGTCTAGATTTCTAAACCTTGGGATATACACGCCATTTGGTTTGCGTCCTTTGTAGTATTTGTCTTCAAAACCGTCAAAAGTTCCGTTAGCACCTACGCCTAAATGGTGGTCCATGATGTTTCTTCCCAATTGGTCAGAGTCATTGCCAAGTCCATTGGGGAAGCGCTCAGATTTGGACTGCATAAGAATAGCAGAAGAAGCCATAGAAGAGGCGCAAAGGAAAATTACTTTGGCGTTAAATACCATACTTTCTTTGGTCTCTTTGTCTATTACTTTTACCCCAGAAGCCTTTCCTGTTGTTGGGTCATAAATGACTTCATGTACAATAGAATTGGCTCTAAGAGTCATATTTCCAGTGCGTTCTGCAGCGGGTAAGGTAGAAGATACTGAAGAAAAGTACGCCCCAAAAGGACAGCCTCTAATACAGCGATTTCTATACTGACATTTGCTGCGTCCGTCAAATTCTTTGTCAGAGGTAATATGGGCTACCCTACCTGCGGTCACCACCCTGCCCTCAAACTGTTCCGATACCTGCTCTCTAAAGTGCTGTTCTACACAGTTTAATTGCATCATAGGTTCAAACTTACCATCTGGTAGCTGAGAAAGCCCAAGGTTTTCTCCACTTACCCCAATGTATTCTTCTACACGGTCATACCAAGGGGCAATATCTGCATATCTAACAGGCCAATCTACGGCTAGGCCGTCTTTAGAATTGGCTTCAAAATCTAGGTCACTCCATCTGTAAGAATGGCGCCCCCACATAATGGAACGGCCACCCACGTGGTAGCCACGCATCCAATCAAAACGTTTGGTTTCATTATAAGGATGAATTATGTCGTCTACAAACCAATGTCCGCCTTCAGCTTTCACTGTATAACCAGTTCTGGCTTGTTTTTCCTGTCTTGCTACTTGCGCGGGGCTAATCTCTCCGTTGTTTGGAAGGTCCCAGGGGTCTAGATTTGCCGTGGGGTAATCCTTAATATGTGTAACCATACGTCCGCGTTCTAGTACGAGCGTTTTAAGGCCATTTTCACACAGTTCTTTGGCGGCCCAGCCACCACTTATTCCAGTTCCTACCACAATAGCGTCATAGGTTTCATTGGAATTATTATTAGAAAAGCTGCTCATAGTTGGTGATTGTTTTTAAAATTGTGACTAAATATAGAATTATTTTTTTACATTTATTCGCATTAATATCAGACAATTACATCCGAAAACGTTGTAGTGTTCATATATTATTAGCTAACATAACCTTATTAATTAACACCAACCATATGATTTTTAAAAACTTACAGTTTCGTTCAATTTTTTTTATTTCCCTTGCATTTCTTTTCTCTCTAAGTAGTTTATCTTGTAAAGATAAGATTCAAAAAACAACTCCTACGGATGAAGCCGCCGCTGTAGTAGCTCCAAATTTTAAATTATCTCTAGCCCAGTGGTCCATACACCGCATGATTAGAGAAGAAGGGGTAGATCCTTATTCATTTGCTCAGAAAGCCAGTGAATGGGGTTTTGAAGGTTTAGAATACGTGAGCCAACTCTATGACGCAGATTTAAAACCAGCCAATTTTTCGGAAGAAGCCATGGCTACCTTTGTCACAAAATCTTTGGCAGAAAGTAATAAATACGGACTTCAGAATGTCCTTATTATGATAGATGGTCAGGGAAACTTAGCCACAACAGACGCTGTAGAGCGCCAAAAAGCAGTAGAAAATCATTACAAATGGGTAGACGCGGCAGCGGCCTTAGGCTGCCATTCTGTAAGGGTGAACCTATCTGGATCTTCTGATCCTGCCATATGGATACCAAGCGCTATAGATGGATTGTCTGCGCTGGCTACCTACGCAGCTACTAAAAACATGAATGTGATTGTAGAAAACCACGGTGGGCTTTCTTCTAATGCAGGTCTTTTAGTACAAGTAATGGAGGGGGTGAATATGGCCAATGCTGGAACCTTGCCAGATTTTGGAAATTTTTGTATCGCTTCAGAGTGGGGTGCGAACGGGCGTAACTGTACTGAAGAATACGACCGTTATAAAGGAATTGAAGAGATGCTCCCTTTTGCTAAAGCAGTGAGCGCTAAATCGCACAATTTTGACGCCGATGGACAGGAGACAGAATCTGATTTTCCAAGAATTATGAAGCTAGTAGCAGCCGCTGGTTATACTGGTTTTGTAGGAGTAGAATACGAGGGAAGTGTGCTCTCAGAAGAAGCAGGAATTATAGCCACTAGAGATTTATTAATCTCATTGCAATAAGATTAGTTTTTATAAACTCAGCTACACAGACCGAACAATTAAACCATACCTCTTACTTAATCATATGAAAACTTCAATTAAAATTCAGCTCTCTACCATGATGTTCCTAGAATTCTTTATCTGGGGAGGATGGTTTGTAACCCTGGGAACTTTCTTAGGAAAAAATTTGGGGGCTAGCGGAGCGGAATCTGCTATGGCCTTTTCTACCCAATCTTGGGGCGCCATTATAGCCCCTTTTATTATAGGGCTTATTGCAGACCGTTATTTTAATGCGGAGCGAATTTTAGGGGTGCTCCATTTAGTGGGTGCTGTACTTATGTACCAGATGTATGGCGCCACAGACTTTAGTACTTTCTACCCCTATGTGCTGGGTTATATGATTGTCTATATGCCTACACTGGCCCTTGTGAACTCCATCTCTTTTAAGCAGATGAAAGACCCAGCCAAAGAATTTTCCTTTGTGCGTGTTTTTGGGACCATTGGTTGGATTGTAGCAGGATTACTCATTAGCTGGTTGGCATGGGATTCACAGGCCAATGCCACAGAAGGAATGCTTAAGAATACTTTTTTAATGGTAGCCATTGCCTCTGGGGTTCTTGGCTTGTTTAGTTTTACACTTCCGGCCACTCCGCCTCAAGTACGGGATGGAGAAAAACAATCTATTGGGTCTATTTTAGGCCTAGACGCCTTAAAACTTTTAAAAGACAGAAATTTCCTCATGTTCTTTGTGGCTTCTGTGCTGATTTGTATTCCACTGGCTTTTTATTACCAAAATGCCAACCCATTTTTATCAGAGATTGGGGTGGCTAACCCCACAGGGAAAATGACTATAGGACAGGCCTCAGAGGTCTTGTTTATGTTGTTATTACCTTTCTTTTTTAAGAAATTTGGCTTTAAGAAAACCATTTTAGCAGGTATGTTGGCTTGGACCCTTCGCTATATTTTATTTGCCTACGGCGATGCAGGAGAAGGTGCTTTTATGCTTATTGCTGGAATAGCACTTCACGGAATTTGTTATGACTTTTTCTTTGTCTCTGGTCAGATATACACAGACAGCAAAGCAGGAGAAAAACACAAGTCTTCTGCACAAGGGCTCATTACCCTTGCTACTTACGGCCTTGGAATGCTTATAGGATTCTGGGTAGCGGGACAAATTTCTGACGCCTACCTCTTAGAAGACGGCAGCCATAATTGGACTCAAATTTGGCTATTACCAGCGGCTTTTGCTTTATTAGTCATGGGACTTTTTGCCCTCTTTTTCAAGAATGAAAAAATAGAATACAAATCATAAAAAAAGGGGGCTTAGGCCCCTTTCTTTAAAGACACATTAAAAGCATGCAGAAAATAAGACTTGGAATTTTAGGAGGCGGGGGAGATTCCCTCATTGGAGTATTACACAGGGTAGCTTCTTTTATTAATGACAATTATGAAATTGTTGGAGGCGTATTTAACCCAGATTGGGAAGCAAACATAAGCTTTGCTAAGGAGATAGGACTTCCTACCCATAGAATTTATAAAGATTTTGACAGCCTGATAGAAGAAGAATTAAAGCTCCCTGCAGATCAGCGCATACAGGTATGCTCTATTTTAACGCCCAATTTTCTTCATTTTCCTATGGCAAAAAAGCTCATGGAAAACGGTTTTCACGTGATCTGTGAAAAGCCCATGACCAATACTTATGAAGAAGCCAAAACCCTTTATGCCTTACAAAAAGAAAAAGGAGTGGTTTTTGGACTCACCCACACCTATACAGGCTACCCTATGGTACGCCAAATGAGGGAGATGATTAAGAACGGCGCGCTTGGCAATATTCAAAAAATAGATGTCCGCTATTACCAAGGGTGGATTAATCCTATTATTCATGACAAGGACAAGCGCAGCAGCACTTGGCGTTTAGACGCTAGTAAAGCTGGTATTTCTTGCTGTATGGGAGACATAGGAACCCACGCCTTTAATATGGTAGAATACACCACCGGACTCAGAATAGACGCCCTTTTGGCAGACCTAAATTATCTTTATCAAGACAACCAGATGGATATTGACGGAAATGTTTTTTTGAGAATGGAAAACGGGGCCAAAGGAATACTCAGGGCCAGCCAAATTGCTACAGGAGAAGAGAATGGCCTGGCCATTGCTATTTACGGAGATAAAAAAGGCCTGCGCTGGGAACAGGAAAGCCCCAATGTGTTAAAAGTGCTCTCAGACAACGGACCTTTACAAGTCTATACCCCCGGACACGCATACAACAGTGCCCTTTCATTAGGCGGCACCAAATTACCCCCCGGACACCCAGAAGGAATTTTTGACGCTATGGCTAATATTTACTTAGGGGTGGCTAGGGCTATTAGAAACCAACAGCCAGATTCTGGAGAATACCCTACGGTTGTAGATGGGGTACGCGGCTTAAATTTTATTGAAAGCGCCGTGGCCTCTCACAAGGCAGGAAATATTTGGGTTACATTAGACAAACAGTAAAAAAGGCAGCTGCCTTATATAAAAAATATCATGATGAAAACCATTAAAGGGCCTGCGGTGTTTTTGGCCCAGTTTGTAGATCAAAAAGCACCATTTAACAGCCTGGAAGGCATGTGTAAATGGGCTGCAGATTTAGGGTATAAAGGCATACAAATTCCTACTTGGGAATCTTTCTTAATAGATTTAGATACCGCTGCCACTTCTAAAGATTACTGTGACCAGCTCAAGGGCACTATTAATTCTTATGGCTTAGAAATCACGGAACTCTCTACGCACCTACAAGGGCAGCTGGTAGCTGTAAATCCAGCTTACGACAGTATGTTTGACGCTTTTGCACCGGCACATTTGCACGGAAAGCCAGCGGCTAGAACTGCCTGGGCGGTAGAAACCGTTAAAAAAGCCGCCACGGCCTCTAAGCATTTAGGGCTCACGGCACACGCTACTTTTTCTGGAGCACTGCTTTGGCATACCATGCACCCATGGCCACAGCGGCCAAAGGGTTTAGTAGAAATGGGTTTTGAAGAGTTGGCCAAGCGCTGGTTGCCTATTCTAAACCATTTTGACGCCCAGGGCGTAGATGTTTGCTATGAAATACACCCAGGAGAAGACCTTCATGACGGAGACAGCTTTGAGCGTTTTTTAGCAGCAACCGGTCACCATAAAAGGGTAAATATTCTTTATGACCCCAGCCACTTTGTATTACAACAACTAGACTATATTGCTTATATAGACCACTACCATGAATTCATTAAGGCCTTTCATGTGAAAGATTCTGAATTTAATCCCACAGGGAAAAAGGGCGCTTTTGGAGGCTATAATGACTGGCAGGACCGCGCGGGCAGATACCGATCACTAGGAGACGGCCAAATAGACTTTAAGACTATTTTTTCTAAGCTCACCCAATACGGCTGCGATGTTTGGGCGGTCATGGAATGGGAGTGTGTCATTAAATCACCAGAACAGGGCGCCAGAGAAGGGGTTAAGTTTATACAGGACCACATTATAGAAGCCACTCAAAAAACCTTCGATGATTTTGCAGGGAAGGATACAGACCCAGCCCAACTTAAACAAATATTAGGACTTTAAAATACACAACCGAAACAACCATTTAAAACAACCATTTTAAAACAGACATTATGAAAAAAATCATCGGCCTTTTGGCCTTAAGTTTAAGCATAGGAGCTTGCAAGAACACTCCTAAAGAAGCAGACCCTTCAGCAGACACTACAGCAAAAAACACGACCATAAGCACGGAAATGGAGGACTCACAGCAGTGGATCGATCTTTTTAACGGCAAAGACTTTAGTGGTTGGCACGCTTATAACGGAAATGAAGTGCCCAATACTTGGCAGATAGAAGAAGGTGCTATGGTTTTTAAGCCCCGTGAAAAAATGGAAGGGGAAAACCTAAATATTGTAACAGACGAGAACTATGAAAACTTTGAGCTGTCTATTGAATGGCGCGTGAGTGAAGGAGCCAACTCTGGAATTTTCTGGGGCGTGGTAGAAGACCCTAAGCTTTCTGAGCCTTATTTATCTGGACCAGAAATACAGGTTTTAGACAATGAGCGTCACCCAGATTCTTTTGTAGGAGAAGGGACTCACAAAGCGGGGTCTCTATACGACATGATTGCTCCTGCTTCTGAGCCAAAGCCTGCAGGTGAATGGAACCATTTTATTATTCATGTGAACCACAAGACCAATGAGGGCTTTGTTGTGTTAAACGGCGTAGAGGTAACGCATTTTCCTGTGCACGGAGCAGATTGGGACGCCATGAAAGCCAAATCTAAATTTGCCAAGTGGGAGTCTTTTGGGGCTACTTGGAACGGAAAATTAGGCCTTCAGGACCATGGAAATGAAGTGGCCTTTAGAAATATTAAAGTGAGACAACTTTAGTAAAAACGGCCCCTAGGACGTTTTTTAAAGAGCTATTTTACTGCTGTTTAGGAGCTTATTTTAGGGATATATAACATTAAAATTACAGATATGAAATTACATCAAGCATTTTTCAGCCTGGGTCTTTTGGCTGGCTTTGTGGCTTGTCAGACTGCACCTGCACCCTGTCCAGAACCCTCAGGAATTGTACCAGAAATAGTAAGAGAAGGCATAGAACCCACCACCCCTGAGGCTACAGAAATATATGAGCCAGTACCTCCTAAGGTAACCCCTGGAGCGGCTTCTACCGGTTTTTCTACAGCCCCATCTGACGCTGTGGTGCTTTTTGATGGCACCCATCTAGACGCTTTTTATATGGCACAAGATTCTACTGCCGCCAAATGGACTATTAACCAGGACGGTAGTATGACGGTAGCCAACCGCACAGGAAATCTTCAAACCAAGGAGAATTTTGGGAGTGTGCAGTTGCATTTAGAATGGGCATCGCCATATGAGATAAAGGGAGAAAACCAAAGCAGGTCTAACTCGGGTGTTTTTATTCAGCAGCGTTATGAGCTACAAATCTTAGACAATAATGACAATCCAACCTATGTAAATGGGCAGGTGGGTGCTCTGTATAAGCAAAAAGTACCTTTGGCCATGGCTTCTGCCCCCACAGGGGAGTGGAATGCCTATGATATAGTATTTCATGCGCCAGAGTTTAATAGCGCTGGCCAGAAAACAAAGTCTGGCAACTTAACGGTCTTTCACAATGGGGTGCTTATTCAGGACCATGTGACCATAGAAGGCACTATAGAATACATTGGTTGGCCTAAAAATGTGGCCCATGGAGCCGCGCCCTTTTATCTGCAAGACCATGGAGATGATTCTAGGGTGCGTTTTAGAAATATCTGGCTTAGAAAATTAGACTAAGTTTTCTAACGAATCCGTACCTTTGCGGCTTAAAGTTTGTATATGATTAAGTCTATGACCGGTTACGGAAAGCAGAGTCTACAACTCTCAGATAAAAAAATTAATATGGAGATCAAGTCTTTGAATTCCAAAGGCTTGGATTTGAATGTCCGCATACCTAGTGCCTATAGAGAACAGGAACTACCTTTCCGTAAAAAAATATCGGTAGTCCTAGAAAGAGGTAAGATAGACTTTGGGCTCTTTATAGAGCAAACAGGAGCCGCTGCTGCGGCCACTATTAACGCTGCTGTAGTGGCAGCTTATATGGAACAACTAAAAGGGATAGCGGCTGCGCCAGATGCGTCCCTTATGGCTTTGGCTTTAAAACTGCCAGACACTCTTTCTGTTCAAAGAGATGATATAGACCCCAATGAGTTAGCTATCATTGAGAATTTATTGACAGAAACTTTGGCCGTTATGGATCACAGCCGCATTGCGGAAGGGGCTCTATTGGCTACTGAATTTAGCCTGCGAATTGGAAATATAGAGCGCCTACTGGCTCAGGTTTTGGATATGGACGGTGCCAGAATGGCGGGAATTAAACCCCGTTTGGAAAAAGCACTCTCAGACATTACAGCGCCTATAGACCAGAACCGCCTAGAGCAGGAGCTCATTTATTATATTGAAAAGTACGATATTACAGAAGAAAAGGTACGCTTAGCGGGGCATTTAGAATACTTTAATACGACTCTTGGGGCAGCAGACAGCCAAGGAAAAAAACTAGGTTTTATCGCCCAAGAAATAGGGAGAGAGATTAATACCCTTGGGTCTAAGGCCAACCATGCCCCCATGCAACAGTTGGTGGTGCAGATGAAAGACGAACTAGAAAAAATAAAAGAACAACTCTTAAACGCACTCTAATGGAATCTGGGAAACTCCTTATATTCTCTGCTCCCTCTGGCAGCGGCAAAACCACTATTGTACACCATTTGTTAGGCAAGCCAGCGTTAAACTTGGCTTTTTCTGTCTCTGCTACTTCTAGGCCTAGAAGGGGAAAAGAAAAGCATGGGGAGCACTATTATTTTATGTCTGTATCTGAATTTAAGCAGCACATTAAAAATGAAGATTTTTTGGAGTGGGAAGAAGTCTATAGAGATAATTTTTACGGCACCCTAAAATCTGAGGTAGCCCGTTTGTGGTCAGAGGGGAAAAATGTCATCTTTGATATTGATGTAGCAGGAGGGCTTAGGATTAAAAAGAAATTTCCCAATCAAACCCTGGCGGTCTTTGTAAAGCCCCCCAGTATAGATGAGTTAAAAATTAGACTTAAAAAGCGCAGTACAGAAACAGACGATAAAATTAATATGCGCATTGCCAAAGCTTCAGTAGAATTGGCTACCGCTCCACAGTTCGATGTCATTATTAAAAACTATGACTTAGAGGTGGCGCTGCTAGAGGCAGAGAGGCTAGTGGGAGACTATGTAAACACGCCTGAGGCTACTAGCGAGTAAAGCCCCCTAGTAGGCTCCTAAATTTAATACAACAATGAAACAAGTAGGCCTTTTTTTTGGAAGCTTTAATCCTGTTCATATGGGACACCTCATTCTGGCCAATTACCTCACAGAAGAGACAGCAGTAGAAGAAGTTTGGTTTGTCATTACGCCTCAGAGTCCTTTTAAACAAAACAAACGCCTTTTAGACAACCACCACAGATGGGCCCTAGTAAAGGAAGCCATAGAAGACTATCCAAAATTAAAGGCCTCTAAGGTAGAGTTTGATTTGCCAGCACCCCAGTATACGGCCATCACTATGGCACAGCTGATGGAACAGCACCCTACTTTAGAATTCTCTCTCATTATGGGCGCAGACAATCTGCAGTATTTTCACAAATGGCACAACTATGAAAATTTGTTGGCACAGCATAAAATATATGTATACCCTAGGGTCTTATCTGGTCTAGCCGTTTCAAAGACAAAAGTGGCCGCCTATGAAACACTGGCCAAGCATCCAAACATTATTTACTTAGAAGCTCCTGTGGTAGAAATTTCCGCCTCCTATATTAGAAAGGCTCAAAGGGCTGGCAAGAATGTGCGCCCGCTACTGCCTCCTGCCGTTTGGAAATATATGGACGAGATGCATTTTTATAGGTAGGGGAGAAATAGTATCTTGGACTTAAATTACTTGATCATGCAGTGGGAACAACTCCTTTCTCTTAAACGCCAAGGCGATGTTAGCAAAAGACTTAGAATAGAACAAGACAATACCCGTTTGGGTTTTGAGGTAGATTACGATAGAATTTTATTTTCTTCTGCCTTTAGAAGCCTTCAAGACAAAACCCAGGTAATTCCTCTTTCCAATACAGATTTTGTTCATACCCGCCTCACGCACTCTTTAGAGGTTTCTGTAGTGGGGCGCAGTTTGGGCAGGATGGTAGGGGTGCAAGTCTTAGAAAAACATCCAGAATTGGCAGCTACCCACGGGTACCAGGCTACAGATTTTGGAGCCATTGTGGCTGCTGCTGCCTTGGCACATGACATTGGAAACCCCCCTTTTGGGCATTCTGGCGAAAAGGCCATTGGGGCTTTTTTTGCCAGTGGTTTAGGGGCTGGGTACACGAAAGATCTCTCTGAGGTACAGCGTCAAGAGCTGGTAGATTTTGAAGGAAACGCCAACGGGTTTAGGCTGCTTAACGCCAGTAGAGAGGGTGTTCCCGGTGGGCTTAGACTTTCTTATGCCACCCTGGGAGCTTTTACTAAATACCCAAAAGAGGCATTGCCTAAGAAACCTAGCCAGCACATTGCAGATAAAAAATACGGCTTTTTCCAGTCTCAAAAAGAAGGCTACTCAGATATAGCAAAAGACTTGGGCCTGCCCTCTAGAGGCTTTGCCGGTTTGGCTTTTGCCCGCCACCCGCTCGCCTTTTTGGTAGAGGCTGCAGATGACATCTGCTATACCATTATAGATTTTGAAGACGGGATTAATCTGGGTCTTATTTCTGAGGATTACGCCTTAGAATATCTAATTAAACTTGTGAAGGACAGCATTAACACTAAGACCTACCATGCTATGGTGCACATGGAAGACCGCTTAAGCTATTTGAGAGCTTTGGCTATTAATACGCTCATTACAGACGCCGCAAAGGTATTTATGACTTATGAGGCAGAAATTCTTGCGGGTAGCTTTGACTGCGCTCTCTTAGAGAAAAGCAAATATACTGCACAGATAGAAGACATTATTAGCCTCTCGGTACAAAAGGTGTACCAAGCTGCAGAAGTATTAGAAAAGGAAGTAGCAGGGTATAAAATTATTGCAGATTTATTGGGGGTGGTTGCTGCGGCCTTTATAAACCAAGCCCAAGAAAACCTAAGGGCTTATGACCGCCTGATATTAAAATTGGTGCCCGCCATACACCAGCCGGCCACTCTAGACACTTACAGTCTGCTGCTTGCTAGCGCTACTTATGTAGCCAGCCTTTCAGACAGGGCTGCGGTGCACCTACACAATAAAATAAGCGGTAAAATGCTTTAGAATAGTGAGTAGGCGCTTTTAGAATTCATAAACTACTCCCACCCCAAGCAGCTGCTTAAATTGGGTTTTGGGAATACCTTCACTAATAATAGTTCCGTTGGCGGCCCTTTGTTGGTCAAACTTTATATCATCGTCATAGATGAGGTGGGTCCCAATATTGGCAGATATAAACTGGTTTACTTTGAGGTTAAAATTCAATTCCCAGTCTATATCTATATTTCCAAAGCTGTTTAGATAGTCTGAGTAGAGACTTATCCTGCTCTGCATATTTACGTTTTCATAGATTTCTTTTTCCCAGCTATGGGTCACTAGAAAACCAAGTTCCATAAAAGTATTTCTCCCCGCAGATAGCAGCTGTCCATTTTCATCTAAGACCGCTTTCTGAACCCCAAAGGCTCCTTGATTGGCCAAGTTTCTATCTAATACAAAGGTGGCTTTTTGGGTGAGTGGAGAAATGTAGAGATTTATTTTTTTAGCCTCGTTTATATAGGAGGTTCCCACCCCTAAAAAGAGATAACCCGGAGACATAAAGCGGGAAATGGGGTTCTCCGCATTGGGGTACTTATAACCGTTGGCTAATTGGGTGTTAAAATTTAGTTTTCCAGAGGTATACCATTTGGAGATGGTGTCACTTCTATAGCCAAAGGTAGAGGTAAACCTAAGGGCATCGTCCGTTTTACGAATGCCTGCTCCTTCTCTTATGTTCAGTCCAAATCTAAAATCTAATGAGTTGGCCCACTGTATATATCTAAAGGCGTAATTGCGTTCAAAACGCGCGGCTGTTAGAACGGCTACTGAGTTGTCTCCCCCTGCATTCCAGTTTACAAAGGCTACCTCATTGAGGTTCACACTCACCCTATTTTTATTTTTCCAAAAGGATGGCACTTTAAAGCGCTTCAGGCGCTCTTGTAAGGCGGCTGTTTTTTTAAGGGTACTGGTGTGATTTTTAATAGCAGCACCTGCTTTTTTACTTCCTGCCTTAGGCTGTATGGTTCTCATAGCAATGGCCGCCATCTCAGTACTGTCTGTGAGAACCTCTAAAAGGCTGTCTGAAACAACCGGAGGAATACTGTCTTGCGTTTGCTGTGCTTTTATGGAGGTGCTAAAGCCTACTATGGCTAAGAACAGCGCCAGAGGTAGTATAGAAAAATAATGTTTTAAAATCATATGTGGTTTGCTTGTGCAGAGCAATGGTGGTTGTTCTGTTATAGATTTGAATAATATTACGATATTAAAGTGAGTAATTTAAGGGCCAAACTCTGGGCGTCTAGCGCTAAAGATTGATATAGTTTTTCTGGTTTGCCATGGCTTATAAAAGCGTCTGGCACTCCCCAATGGGTTATTTTCTCTAAGGAGCCTCCCTGCTCTGTAAGCCCTATGTACTGCGCTACTGAGGCGCCAAAGCCGCCGGTAATTACGCCGTCTTCTAGAGTCACTATTTGGGTGTAGTTTTCTTTAATACGGTCTAATAATGCGTGGTCTAGGGGTTTTGCAAAAATCATATCAAAGTGACCAAAGGCTTCTAAAACAGATGTTTCTTGTAAGGGGTCTTTGCCTATTATATGAAGGGCCTCAGTGACCTGGTGCTTGATGGGTCCTATGCTTAAAATAGCAATTTTATCACCTTTTTTTAAGACTTCTCCTTTTCCTATGGATAGCGAAACAAAGGGTTTTTTCCAGGCGTTTAAAACCCCTGCCCCTCTTGGGTAGCGAATGACTATAGGGCCTGTGTTTTTTGGATTTTTTTGGAACCGCTCTGCCGCTGTGTACAGCAAGTTTCTAAGCTGTCCTTCATCTGAAGGGGCCGCAATGATCATATTGGGAATTGGCAGTAGAAAGGCCAAATCAAAAACACCTTGGTGGGTAGCTCCATCTTGGCCTACCAGGCCTGCGCGGTCTACACAAAAAACGACGGGCAGGTTTTGCAGGGCCACGTCATGAATGAGCTGGTCATAAGCCCGCTGTAAAAAAGTGCTGTAAATAACGCAGTAGGGCAGTTTGCCTGCTGCTGCCATACCGGCTGCTAGGGTGACGGCGTGCTGCTCTGCAATCCCTACATCTAGGGCCCTTTCTGGAAAGGCTTCCATCATATATTTTAGGCTACTGCCCGTGGGCATGGCGGGGGTAATGGCCATAATTTCCGGAAATTCGTAAGCCAACTCTAATAAAGACTCCCCAAAAACATCTTGATATTTTGCTGGGCCATGGGCGGGGGTTATAATTCTTTCTCCTGTTTGGGCATTAAATTTTCCAGGGGCGTGATAGCCTACCTGGTCTGCTTCTGCCTGGGGCAAGCCCTTTCCTTTAGTTGTTTTAATATGGAGCACCCTAGGGCCTTTTTGCTGCTTTAGGGTTTTTAATACGGTTAAAAGAGTCTCTAGGTCATGTCCATCTATTACGCCAGTATAGGAAAAACCAAGAGCTGTAAAAATATTTTGGTTTTTGCTTTCAGAGGCGTCGCTGTGTGACAAACTGTAATCTTGGTCTAGGGGGTTTGCATAGGCCAATTTATTTGTATAGGTACTTCCTTGTTTATTTTGACTCTCTGATGCTTTGCTAAGTGCGTTAAAGTGTTTTTTGAGGGCGCCTACAGCTGGGTCAATACCCATTTGGTTGTCATTGAGAATGACCAGCAGGTTTGCCTTGGTGTCTCCTGCGTGGTTTAAGCCTTCAAGGGCCATTCCAGAGGCTATGGCGGCATCTCCCACCACTACTATATGTGTTTTTTCTACAGCATTTTTATTCTCTTTGTCTTGTAGGGCGGCTAGGGCCATGCCCAAAGCCGCCGATATTCCTGTAGAGGAGTGTCCCACCCCAAAAGGGTCATAGGCACTTTCTTCTCTGCTTGGAAAACCGCTAATACCACCCCATTGGCGGTTGCTTTCAAATAGGTCTCTGCGGCCTGTCAGTATTTTGTGCCCGTAGGCCTGGTGTCCTACATCCCATATAAGGGGGTCTTGTGGGGTATTAAACACATAGTGTAAGGCCACAGTGAGTTCTACTACCCCTAAGCTGGCGCCAAGGTGTCCTTCTTTAGTAGCAACTGTATGAATAATAAAATCCCTGAGTTCCTGTACCACAGCAGTTAAGGCTTCTGGCGCTAAGGCCCTAAGGTCTTTTGGGTCTTGAATCTGTGATAGGTAGTTCATTTGCTGCTTTTGTATGTGGCTTTAATACTGAGCAAAGGTACAGAATTTTGAATTTTGTTAGACCTACTTAAAAAACGTATTTTTATACTGTGAAACCTATATTTACAGACGCGTATTTTATGCAGCGTGCCTTACAAGAGGCACATACGGCCTTTGAAAAAGGGGAAGTCCCGGTAGGAGCTGTGGTGGTAGCCAAAGACACCATTATTGCTAGGGCCCACAACCTCACAGAATTGCTTACAGATGTGACGGCCCATGCAGAAATGCAGGCCATTACGGCGGCGGCCCACCATTTAGGCGGAAAATATTTAATTGACTGTACGCTCTATGTCACCTTAGAGCCCTGCCTTATGTGTGCAGGCGCCTTGTATTGGAGTCAGATTTCTAAGGTGGTGTACGGGGCTTCTGACCCGAAAAGAGGAGGTATTAGTCAGTTTAAAGGGACGGCAAAAAGTCCGCTACACCCTAAAACAGAATTAGTGGGCGGGCTTATGGCAGAAGAGGCCGCTGCATTATTAAAAGAATTTTTTTCTAAAAAAAGATAAAATAAAAAACCCTGAAAAGCACTTTCAGGGTTTTAGTTTTTAAAGAAAATGTATTTTATAAAAGAGAGACGCTTACTGCGGTTTTCCCTTTTTCACTTTCTTCTTCTTCGTAGGTCACCTTGTCGCCTTCGTTAATTTGAACGCCATTTAGAGCGGTAGCGTGTACAAAAGTGTCCTTACCTGTTTCATCGTTGGTGATGAATCCATAGCCTTTAGATCCATTAAAAAATTTTACTGTTCCAGTCATTGCATTAGAATTAGATAGATAAATATATTACTAAGGTACTGAAATTTAATGTATTGTATATAGGTTCGTAAAAAAACTATAGAATTATGAATTTTCAATTGATTTTGAATCTTTGTCTTCTTTTTTTATTTCGTTTTTATTTCTCCCTTGCATTTTTCTAATATTCTCTTCTGTGAGCATATAATCATGTATCTTTTTCCCTTTGGCTTCTGAAAAAACAAAGAGGGGCATGGCTACTAAAAATAAAAAAAGTGTACCAAATCCTACATAAGAATTTCCTAGGCTAGGGTCTGTTTCTTTTAGTATAAGCCCGTAAACCATGGCTGTTAGACAGCCAATAACAAGCAGTCCAATAAGGGTTCTTCTGTAACGGTTAAACATATTTTAAAAATTAAAGTGAATGAGCTTTCTTCTGTAGGCGGTGAGTAGTTTAGACTTTGAAATAAAGCCGTGGTATTTTCCCTCCTTTATAAGGGGGAGATTCCAGGCGGCACTTTCTTGAAATTTTTGCATAATGTCTGTCATCTTGTCCCGGTCTACGTCTATGATATCTGGCGGGCTATGCATGAGGTCTCGTACCTTTACCTTGTAGAGCTCTCTGTTAAACATAAGCGGGCGTACATCGTCCAAAAGGACTATGCCTAGGAGTTCTCCCTCTGAAGAGACCACTGGAAAGATATTTCTATTAGACTTTACAATGGCTTCTTGTACCATTTGGCCTAAATCTTGGTCTGGAGACAGAGAGATAAAGTTAGTTTCAATCACGCTCTCAATATCCATAAGCGTGAGTACGGCCTGGTCTTTATCATGAGTAATGAGCTCTCCTTTGCGCCCCAATTCCATAGTGTAAACAGAGTGTGGTTGCACGTATTTGGTAATGGTATAGGCCATGGCTGCCGTAATCATAAGTGGGATAAAAAGCTCGTAGCCTCCTGTGACTTCTGCAATGAGAAATATAGCCGTAAGCGGGGCGTGTAATACCCCTGCCATAAGCCCACACATGCCTACCAGTGTGAATTGGGTGACAGATACAGACCCACCAAACCAGCCCAGTTGGTTAATAATTTTACCTAGGGCGTGGCCCATAATAGCCCCCATAAATAAGGTAGGTGCAAAAATACCTCCTACGCCTCCTGCCCCAAAGGTCAGGGCCGATGCTATGATTTTAAAAACCACCAAACCTACTAGTAGTCCAATGACTACCCACACATTTGTAGGGTCTAAACCAAAGGGACTTCCTTGGAGCACAGCTGCTGAATTTCCTTTCAAAAGATTGTTAATCACTTCAAAACCTTCTCCGTACAAGGGCGGAATTAGGTAAATAAGCGCCCCTAATAGTGTCCCACCCACCAGCATTCTGTGCCAGGGCTTTGGCATGAGGTTAAATCCTTTTTGGATGTATTCATAGACGGTGGTGAAATATATTGAGGTGAGACCAGCCACTACTCCTAAGAGCAAGAAGTAGGGAACGTCTGCTATGGTAAAAGCATCGGCCAGTTTTACTGGCAGTAAAATATCTGAGCCAAAAAAGAAATAGGAAGTGATAATGGCTGTAATAGAGGCTAGTAATAGCGGTAGTAAAGAGACCATAGTGAGCTGTAAGCTAAAGACTTCTACAGCAAAAATAATGGCCGCAATTGGGGCTTTAAAAATAGAGGAGAGGGCGCCCGCTGCCGCGCAGCCTATGAGTAAATTTCTAGTAGACTGGTTCATGTGAAACAGCCTGGCTATATTGGCACTAATAGCTGCTCCGGTGGCTACAGTGGGGCCTTCTAGTCCTACTGAACCTCCAAAACCTACCGTAATAGGAGCCGTTAATACAGAGGCAAACATCTGATGGCGCTTCATAATCCCTTTCCTTTTGGCCATGGCAAAAAGGGTAGAGGGTATGCCGTGACTGACCTTATTTCTAATGAGGTATTTAATTATTAAATACACCAAACCAAGGCCTAAAAGTGGGAATACAAAGTAAAAGGCATGGTGGTAGTATTTAACCAAACGGCCTTCTAATAAATGCTGAAAAAAGTGGGTCAGGTTTTTTAAAATAACAGCACCCACACCAGAGGTAAAACCAATAAGCATGGCCAGCATGTAAATAAACTGCTTGTTGCTAATGTGCTTGGCCCTCCAAATGAGGAACCTGGTCAGTCTGTTTTTCTTTTTTCCTTCCATAATGAGGCGGCCCTTTTAAGGGGGAGTGCCTATGTTTTTTTTGCGGTGCTGCTGAGGTGTAATTCCTCTAGCTGTGCCTTGTCTAAGGCTGCAGGAGCGTCTATCATGACGTCTCTCCCTGAGTTGTTTTTAGGAAAAGCAATAAAGTCTCTAATGGTTTCTTGACCTCCTAAAATAGCTACCAAACGGTCAAGGCCAAAGGCCAAACCTCCGTGTGGTGGGGCTCCGTACTCAAAAGCGTCCATTAGAAAACCAAACTGTTCTTGCGCCTGCTGCTCACTAAAGCCCAAGAGGCTTAGCATTTTGGATTGAGTGGCGCGGTCGTGAATTCTAATAGAGCCCCCGCCAATTTCATTTCCGTTTAGCACTAGGTCATAAGCATTGGCATTTACTGCCGCTGGGTCTGTGTCTAGGAGTGCCAAATGTTCTGGTTTTGGAGCGGTAAAGGGGTGGTGCATGGCGTGAAAATGGCCAGTCTCTAAGTCTTTTTCTAAGAGCGGGAAATCTACCACCCACAGGGGGGCAAAAACTTTGGGGTCTCTAAGGCCTAGGCGTGTGGCTAGCTCCATACGGAGCGCCGATGTTTGTGTTCTGGTGACATCTGTCTCTCCAGACAACACACAAATAAGGTCTCCTGCTTTTGCACCGGTAGCTTTTGCCCAGCTAGCTAAGTCTTCTTCATTGTAAAATTTATCTACAGAAGATTTAAAAGTACCGTCTTCGTTACAGCGTACATAAACCATGCCTGTAGCGCCTAGCTGTGGTCTTCTCACCCAGTCTATAAGGGCGTCTATTTCTTTGCGGGTATAGCTGTTGGCTGTTGGAACTGCAATTCCTACCACTAGTGCTGCGCTGTTAAACACCTTAAATTCTCTGTGCTGGGCTAGGGAGTTTAGTTGGGCAAACTTCATTCCAAAACGAATGTCTGGTTTGTCATTTCCGTAGGTTTCTATGGCGTGGGCATAAGTCATTCTTGGGAATTCCTTAATTTCTATACCGTGTATGTCTAGGAGTAGGCTTCTGGTGAGGCCTTCAAAAACATGTAGAATATCTTCTTGGGTTACAAAGGCCATTTCACAGTCTATCTGAGTAAACTCTGGCTGGCGGTCTGCCCTTAAATCTTCATCTCTAAAGCACTTTACTATTTGGTAGTATTTATCCATACCCCCTACCATAAGGAGTTGCTTAAAAGTTTGTGGAGATTGGGGTAGGGCGTAAAATTGCCCTGGATTCATGCGACTTGGCACTACAAAATCTCTAGCACCCTCTGGCGTAGATTTTATGAGGTAAGGGGTTTCAATATCTATAAATCCTTGGTCTGAAAGAAATTTTCTAACCGCCATACTCACTTTGTGTCTAAAAATGAGGTTGTTTTTAACGGGATTTCTTCTAATGTCTAAATAACGGTATTTGGCGCGCAACTCTTCACCGCCGTCTGTTTGGTCTTCTATAGTAAAAGGAGGGGTCTTTGCGGTATTTAAAATAGTGAGTTCCTGCACCAGTAATTCAATGGCACCCGTTTTCATATTGGGGTTGGCATTGTTGCGTGCTATGACTTCTCCGCTCACTTTAATAACGGTTTCACGGCCCAAGTCTTTTGCCATTTGTAAGAGCTCTGGGGCCGTTCTTTCTGCGTCAAAAACAAGTTGGGTGATCCCGTAGCGGTCTCTGAGATCTACCCAGCCTATAAAGCCTTGGTCTCTTACTTTTTGTACCCAACCACTTAAAGTTACGGTTTGTCCTATTTCTTTGACGCTAAGCGCTCCACAATGGTGACTTCTATACATGCCTGTGATTCTAAGGATACAAATTTAAGAAGTTAAGTGAAGCAAAGCGTTTTTGGAGCGTTTTTTTATTTGTTTGTCTCCTCCTATTTTTTAGGGAGAATGACATCCATTTTTTTCCTTTTAGATGGGGTTTGTTTTTCTTATAGTGAGATAAACGCAACACAGCTTGTCTTTTAAAATATTGAAATTCAATTATATAACTCTCAATGTTAACTCAATGTTAACTTAAAGTAATTTTAGTGTAAAATATTTGTATCTTTGAGTATAGCACTCTCACATAGCAATGAAACGGAGGGTGCTTGATGCAAAACCCTAAAAACAGTTATTGTGAAAAATCTATTATTTTTTGTTGCTTTTATGACCACTATGGCATTGGCAGCTCAGACTCCAGAGCCTTCCTATAAAAAAGAGGGAGATCTAGTGAAAGCTACGTTCTTTCATGACAATGGAGCGGTGGCTCAAACTGGATTTTATATGGCAGGAAAACTTCACGGTGAGTGGACCATGTTTAATAATGAAGGAAACAAACTAGCCATGGGTACTTATAACTTTGGAATAAAGACAGGAAAATGGTTTTTTTGGGAAGGCCAGGCTCTTAAAGAAGTAGATTTTATCAATAATAAAATGGCTGCTATTACGCAGTGGAACAATAAAGGAACTGTAGTGTTAAATAAGTAAAGTTCCACAATTTAGTTAAAAGAAAAGGCCCCAATTTGGGGCCTTTTCTTATTTGCAGAGGAGTGTGTTTTAAGACACTGTTTTTTCTTCTATCACTTCTTCTATCACCCTACTTTTATAGAGCGCAATCTTTATGCGGTAGCTAATAAAAAAAAGCACCGGTACAATAATAAGGGTTAAGAAGGTGGCTACTATAAGGCCAAAGATCACTGTCCAAGCCAAGGGTCCCCAGAAAATTACGTTATCTCCTCCAATGTATACCTTAGGATCTAAACTAGAGAACAGAGAAAAGAAGTCTATATTGAGTCCAATAGCCAGTGGAATTAATCCTAAAACAGTAGTGACAGCGGTAAGGACTACAGGTCTTAGTCTGGCTTTTCCAGACTGAATAATCAGTCTTTTTACGTCTGACTGTGATAGCAATTGCCTATCTTCTATGTCATTCGCTACTTTAAAGCGGTCTATAAGCAATTGGGTGTAATCTAATAATACCACTCCATTGTTTACTACAATACCCGCTAGAGAGATTATTCCTACCATGGTCATCATAATCACAAAGCTCCAGCCTGTAAAAATAAGTCCGTAGAAGACCCCAATAAAACTGAGGAAAATAGCCATCATAATAATAAGAGGCTTAGAAACGCCTCCAAATTGAAAAATGAGCAATAAGAAAATGAGGCCTAAGCCTGAGAAGAAAGCTCCCATTAAAAAAGCCATTTGTTTGTTTTGCTCTTCAATTTGTCCGGTGTAATCTATTTTAATGTCACGAGGAATTTCATGATAGGTTTGCATTTGATCCCTAATTTCATTTACTATTACCTGTGCGTCTTTAAAGCCTGGCTCCAAACCTGAATATACGGTAACCACCCTTTTGTTGTCTCTGTGCTTAATAGCAGAAAAGGCTGCGGTATTTTTTTGAGAAGTGACAGCAGACACTGGAATTTCTTTAATACGCCCAGAGGCTTGATCTCTAAAAATAATGTTCTGATTAAACAGGGCGCTTTTGTTGTAGCGCAGTTCTTCATTAAAGCGCACATTAATGTCAAAGTCATCACCGTCTTCTTTGTAAACCCCTGCTTTTTCACCAAAGAGAGAACGTCTGAGCTGCATGCCTACCTGTCCTACAGCTACTCCTAAGGCCCCAGCCTTTTCTCTATCTACACTTACAAGCATGGCAGGTTTTCCTTTGTTTACATCTATTTTAAGTTCTGCAATACCAGGAATATTTTTGGTGTTAATAAAATTGCGCATTTTCTCCGCAGACACTATAAGAGCGTCATAGTCTGCCCCTTCTAATTCTATATTGATAGGGTACCCTGCCGGTGGGCCATTTTCATCTTTTTCCACAGAAATAGCCACTCCTGGGTATACCCCTTTAAGGGTTTCTTGCACTTTTTTTCTAAGTACCTCAGTGTCCATTCCCCGCCTGTACTTAAACTCTCTCATAGAGGCTGTAATTTTACCTCTATGGGGCATTTCTGCACTAGAACCTCCGTCTGTTTGAGGGTTTCCTGCGCCTTCTCCTACTTGTGAAACAGAAGCCTCTACCAAAAAGTTATAGCCCTTGTCTAATTGCTCTGGGGCATTTAAGACTTCTGCTACTCTTTTTTCAATGTCTAGGGTAATGGTGTTGGTCTTTTCAATATCTGTTCCCTGTGGGTACTCTACATAAACAATAATCTGGTTGGGAGTGTTGTTTGGAAAAAACTCAATATTTGTTCTACCGGCACCAACAGACATTCCAAAGAACATAAAAGCAGAGATGAGGAATAAAACAGTAGCCCCAAAATACCAGTATACATTTTTACCTCTTAAGGACCTTTTTAATTGTCTTTCATACCAGCTTTCAAAACGGACTAAACTTCCTGCTTGGAATTTATTAGCCCATCTTTTAATTCCGTATTTATAGGCCCAAAATAGAATTGCTGTTAAAATCATGAGCGTTCCTAGACCTCTCATACTACCTCCAAAAATCACTATAAAAAGCCCAAAACCTCCCAATACTGCAGAAATCCTGTAGAGTTGTTTTTTAGTGAGCTCCTTGTCACCTACCTCCATAAACTGAGACACCAACATGGAATTCATAAAGATGGCAACAAATAGAGATGATCCCAGCACTACCGAGAGGGTGATGGGGAAATAGATCATAAATTGTCCAAAAATTCCAGGCCAAAGACCTAGCGGCACAAAGGCGGCTACAGTAGTGGCGGTAGAGATAATAATAGGAAAGGCAATTTCACTAATTCCTTGTTTGGTTGCCTGAACTCTTGGCACGCCTTCAGACATAAGTCTGTATACATTTTCTACTACTACAATCCCGTTGTCTACCAGCATTCCTAGACCCATAATAAGGCCAAAGAGCACCATAGTGTTTAGAGTATAACCCAATAAGTTTAAAATCACAAAAGACATAAACATAGACATAGGAATAGCAAAGCCTACAAAGAGGGCATTTCTAAAACCTAGAAAAAACATGAGTACTGTCACTACCAATAAAATACCAAATATGATATTGTTTACTAAGTCATCTACTTGGTTTAGTGTTCTAGAGGAAGAATCATTGGTGATAGAAATATCCAAGTCTTTTGGCAAGACCTCTTCTTGTGCTTTGGCTATAAGCACTTTAATTTCATCTGCAGCCTGGATCATATTTTTTCCAGCGCGCTTTTTCACCTCTAACATCACCACACTTTGGCCTTCTTTTCTGGCGTAGGTAGTTTTCTCTTTGTCTTTAAAGCTCACGACAGCAATATCTCTTAGATATACGGCGCCTTGGTCAGATTTCACAATGAAATTTTCTAAGTCTTTAGGCTGCTCAATTTCTCCTAAAATTCTAATGGTTCTTCTCTGGCCAGAACTCACTAAGTTACCTGCAGAAAGAGTCATATTTCCATTTCCAATGGCTTGTAAAATGTCGTTAAAACTTACCTGAGAGGCCATCATTTTATAAACGTCTACCGCTATTTCAACCTCTTTTTCTTGGGCACCTCTAATATCTACTTTCTTAATTTGTGAGAGGTCTTCTATTTGGTCTTCTAAATATTCTCCGTAAGCCTTTAGTTTTTCTATCGGATAATCTCCTGTGAGATTAATATTCATAATAGGGATTTCTTCAGATAGGTTTAAGTCAAACACATTAGGTTCTACTTTTGCACCGTTAAAGGTGGGCCAATCTTCTCCTGCTTTTTTAGAGCCTACCTCATCTTTAACCTTCTGTTTGGCTGCTTCTACCGAAATGTCCTCATCAAATTCTACTGTAATAATAGCGTAATCTTCCTGAGAGGTAGATACTATTTCTACTACATTAGAGAGGTTTTTTAACTTGTCTTCTAAGGGATCTGTAATAAGCCTTTCGATGTCTTCTGCCGTGTTGCCCGGGTAAGGGGTAGACACGTAGATTTTGGTTTCTTTAATTTCCGGAAAATCTTCTCTAGGCATTTCAAAATAGGCAGATAGGCCTAGGAAAAAGAAGATACCAATCATGACATACACCACGGAAGGGTTATCTATGGCCCATGAAGAGAGTTTAAACTCTTTATTGACGTTTTTTTCTTGCTTACTCATGAAATTAGTTTAAAATTTTAATACTTTGCGCGTCTTTAACGCTTCTAGCTCCTTCTTTTATAATGAGGTCACCAGCCTTAAGGCCACTGAGTATTTCTACAAAATCTCCCTGTGTTTTCCCCGTAGTAATAATATGCCTTTTGGCAATGGCAGTTCCAGTTGTGAGCTCTGCTACATAAGCGTACTGTTCTCCAGCAGCATTTTCAGAAATAACAGATTGTGGAATTAAAAGAGCAGCTTCACTAGTGTAATCATTAATATGAACCCTTGCGTTTAAATTGGGCTTAATAAGTCCTTTTGGGTTTTCTATGGCAATTTCTGCATTAAAAGACCTATTGTTTGGGTTAATATAGTTGCCTGTTTCTCTTACTATAGCCCCAACACTGTCATGTAAAACAGGGAAGTAAACCCCTGCTTTTTTTCCTTTTATTACCGATCCTAAATACCCTTCTGGAACATCTACGTCTATGTACATATGAGAGAGGTTAATAAGTCTGAACACCTCAGAACCCGAACCTCCTGGGGCTACAACAGTCCCTGGGTCTTTGAGTATTTGGTCTATAATTCCAGAAAAAGGAGCTGTAATACGGGCTTTAGCCAATACTTTTTCTAATTGCTGTACTGCGTTTTTTTGTGCTTCTGCTTGTGCCTTAGCTTGTAAAAATTGTATTTCAGAACCAATCTTTTGTGCCCAAAGGGCTGCCTGTCTTTCATAGGTCGTTTTAGCAAGGGCAGCTTGAGTTTTTAACTGAGACAGTTGGTTGCTCATGCCACCATTGTCTATGACAGCTAATAACTGTCCTTTTTTAACGGCGTCACCTTTTTTAATAAGCACCTGTAAAAGGGTTCCAGCCATTTCAGGATAGAGCAACACATTCTCCCTTGTTTTTACATTTCCTTGTAAATCTAAGTAGTGGTTAAAAAGCTGAGGCTGTACTTCAAAAGTAGTTACAAGGGGTATGTTTTCATTGGTGTCTAGGCTAGCAATGGCAACTTCTAAAGCATTTAGATCTGCTTCTAAAGCATTTAGATTTTCTGTAACAGTTGCTTTTTTTGCACGTATGCTCTCTATATTTTGGCTGGCTATTACTTCAGAAACAGTTGTGTTATCTGAAGAACCACAGCCCGCTAAAAAAAGTGCTGCGGCTAGTAAAGAATATGATTTTTTCATGATTAATTAGTTAAATATTCAGAAGTTTAGTTTTTAGATTCTGTATTTATAATTTGTTCTAAAGCTGTCTTGTTGTTAATGAGTGTTAGCATGGCTTCTAAGTAAGTTTGCTGTGCCGTGTAGAGCTGTAATTGTGCTTCGCGTAGCTCAAAGCTAGAGGCCAGCCCTTCTTTAAATTTTATTTCATTTTTTTGTGCAATTCTATTGGCTAGGCCTAAGTTTTCTTTGGCAGTTCTATGGTTTTCAATAGCTAGAATAAAATCACTTTTAGATCTTGCCCACTGGAGTCTAATGCTTTGTGAAGCCTCTATTAATTGAGTTTCAGACTTTAAAAGGGCTATTTTAGCCCTTTTAGTGGTGGCGTCTCTTTTAAAAGAACTGAAGAGAGGAATTCTCAGATCTACTCCTAGAACAGAGGAATTAAACCACTGTTGGGACCCATTTAAAAAGCTAAAAGAGTCACTAAAGGCGTTTGTTCCGTAGTTCACAAAGCTGTTTAGGGTAGGTAGGGCTCTAGATTTAGCCAGTTTTAGCTCAAAATAACGTTGTTCATTTAAATTAACGGCCAGCTTATAGTCAACATTCTGCTCTATAAGAAGTGTGGCTGTGGTGAGGCTGAAATCTATCTGGGCTGCTGCTAAATTTTCTAAATTGTCAGACAATACAGTAGCTATTTCTATAGGAAGCCCTATGCTTAAGTTAAATAATTGGAGACTAATATCTTCTAATCTTATAAAGTTACGCAGCTGACTCTCTACATTAGACAGGGTGATTTGTAGTTGCTCTGCCTGTTCTTCTTCTGCTAAGCCATTGGCTACCACTTGCCTTATTTCTAGTAGGCTAGCGGCTAAATTATCTCTGTTGTTTTTTACAATTTGTAAGCCCTCTTTTGCTAGCAGCACATTCCCGTAGGCTTTAACTACCATTTTAACAACTTCCTGCTGTGTTTTTTCTTTGTTGTTAGCAGAAAAGCGAATAAAACTCTGAACGGCTTGGACTCCTACTATGTAAGATCCATCGAATAGTTGCTGACGTAGGGTAATACTAGCACCTGCTCCTTGCGGCTGTCCAAATATGATAGGGACAAATGAACCCGGCTCACCTCCTGCAAATTCTCCAGGAATTAAAGAGATAGGTTGCTTTAGCTGGTTGTTATAATTTACCACTCCTTCAATTTGTGGGAGCCCACCAGCAATGGTAATCCATTTTTCTAGTTGCGCATCTTTAATATCCCTATGGGCATTGATCATTTTGTAATTGTGGTCCAACGCAAAATCTATAGCTGCTTGTAAGCTAAAAGCAGCCGGTATGTTTAGGCCAACTAGCTCTTTTTCCTGAGCCATTCCCAAATTAAAAATTAAAATAGACAGTATTAAAGTAAATAGGTGTTTCATGTGAAAGGCTAGAAGTTGTGTGGTGATTAATGTTTATAAATAGGATTTAGTTATTTTTCTTTGGTGTGTGTGCTGAGCGTCTCTTTTAAAATACCCAAGCCTTTAGAAGAGACAATACCCCTAAGGTGGTATTCTAAATATTTACCCATAAGGTCTCCTATTCCATTTAATGAAGGCGGGAAAAGATCTACATCTTTTATGGCATTTACTCCAGAATAATAGATGCGTAAAATAAATTCCGGATCTAAATTTTCTCTGTAAATTCCTTCCGCTACCCCTTTTTTAATATTACTTAAAAAGCAGTCTTGCATCATAGCAAACTGTCTTTTTTGTAAGACCTTGAAAGTATTTGGATAGTATTTTTGAAGTTGGTACTGAGGGGAAGATTTTTCATCTTTTAAATGAAGCATGACATACTTTTTAATCTCGTATATTTCTTCAATGGGATTTTTCCCTAGGGTACAAATGCGGTCTACCCCACAGCTAATTTTGTCAAACAAATCATTGGTACTGGCGTCTACTAAGTCATTTTTATTGCTGTAATGGCTGTAGATGGTTTTTTTAGAAATACCCATTTCACTAGCTAATTGGTCCATAGTCACTGTTTTAAACCCGTGTGTAAGGAATAATTCTGTCGCTTTATTAAGTATGGATTCTTTCATTTGTTTTTAAATTTCGTGCAAATATACACATGGAAACTTAAAAAACAATAAAAGTTTCTAAAGTTTACAATAATTTAACATATTACTTTTAGGTTTCTTGTCACTATTTGGTCACAGGGTTTTTGTTAGGTGGGTTTTGGGAGGGGTAGTTTACATTTAAATGTCCTATTTTTGAAAAAAAACGCAGCCATGAAAACTGTTTCTGATTATCAAAAAGCATTTATTCACTTTTTAGAGTCACACTCTTTTGAAAAGGAGCCCGTGAACTTATACGCTCCTATTGGGTATATTATGGGATTGGGAGGAAAACGCTTAAGGCCTGTATTGTCACTGATGGGTTGTGATGCTTATGGAGGCGACATTCAAAAAGCCATGCCAGTGGCACTAGCCATAGAGGTTTTTCATAATTTTTCCCTAGTACACGATGATATTATGGACGCCGCTCCCCTGAGAAGAGGTGCCGCTACGGTGCATGTAAAATGGGATGTAAATACTGGCATTTTATCTGGAGATGCCATGCTCATTATGGCTTACCGGGCATTAGAGGGCTATGAGCCCCCCTTGTACAAATCACTTACCCAGCTTTTTTCTAAAACAGCACTAGAGGTTTGTGAAGGGCAACAGTGGGATGTAGACTTTGAAGTGATGGAGTCTGTCACTGAAAACGCCTACTTACATATGATTATTCTAAAAACAGCCGTACTAGTTTCGGGGGCCCTTAAAATGGGTGCTATGGTAGCTGGAGCTCCTTTAGGAGAGCAAGAAAAAATGCAAGCTTTTGGACTGCAGTTAGGGATTGCTTTTCAGGTTCAGGACGATTATTTAGATGCCTTTGGAGATCCTAAAACTTTTGGAAAGACAGCGGGAGGAGACATTGTAAATAACAAGAAAACACTCATGTACATTAAGGCTTTAGAAATGAGTGATTTGCCACAAAGAAAAGCGCTTGTAGATCTTTTTAGCCTGCAACCAGAGAATGCCGCCGCTAAAATAGAGCAGGTAAAGGCTTTGTTTGCCGCTACAGGAGCTGCTACTGCCATGCAAACTACCATTGCCACTTACACTCAAAGTGCTTTCTCTATTTTAGAGACTATGGACATAGCTGCCGAAAACAAAAAAATGCTCAGAGATTTTGGCAACCAACTAATGGGGCGTCAGGTTTAAAAAGTTTACGGTAGCGTTTTCGGTTTTATCTGGGGCACTTTTTTCAACAATCCAGCCGGCTATTTCCAGCAGATTAAGATTTTAGTTGGTTTCTGTAACCCCCTTGTTTATTCCCTGTTTTTTAAAGACCTCTGAAAAGCACTCTAAAGAAAGCCATACTAAAACGCCAAGTATTGGCAGCACTCATAATATAAAGCTCTTCCCAAAGGCTAGTGTCTTCAGATAAAAATTTTAAAATAAGGGGTGCTGGACGTTTTTTAAATAAATCTTCAAAGATTAGAGCGCCCTGGCTATTGTCCTTTGAGAGCACTTCTAAAAGGACCAGGTCATAATACCAAAAACGGTTGCGCTTAGGAAACTGATCTAAGGGTTTTCCAGTTTTTATAAAAGGAATTAAATCTGTTATTTTTTTTTGGGTATTGCCAAAGGTAAAGCCAGTAGACGGTTTAGACCAGCCCCCTGCAGTTCCTATACGCAGCAGCCCTTTTCTATTGTGTTTATGAAAAGGATAGCAGCTCATGGGAATGCTTCCTGCCTCTTTGTCTACAAGCTCATAGTTTTTAAGCTCTAGCTGGTTTAGGTAGTCTTCTATGGCACTTTCGTATTCAGATACTGGCAAGCGCTCTTTTGAAAACAAGGTATATTCTACCAAAGCTTCTGTGCTGCTGGTGGGAAGCACATACATAAAGCGTGTGCTTTCTTTTTGGGGCACAGAGAAATCCATAAAAATAGCTTGGTCTTTATTAAATACGGGCTTCTTTGTCTTTATAAACCACCCAACAAAGTGTTGCTGTAACACGGGGTATTTAGTCTGTGTTTTAAGGGGGGCATAATTAAAACGGCTGTCAAAAACATTTTTTGCACGGTAAGTGTTTTGCGCTGTTTTTACTTGGTATAGCAGTTCTTTCTGGGTAGGCGTTTCTTGAATATCCCATACCGCTTCATGTCTAAAATGAATGTTTGGGGCTGCTGCTATTTTGGCTTTCATAGCCGTGTAAAATGCTTTTCCCTCTAGCATTTTGTAGGAATAGGGCGCAATAGATTTAGTGTGTACAGCTCCGTTTTCACTCACCCCAATAGAAGACCATTGCTGGCTGGTGAGAGCTTCTAGAGGCCCTTTCGTTTTTTCCCAAAAACACCAGGTTCGGTCATTGATTTCCTTGGTGTCTGGATCTAGTAGTAAGATTTGTTTTTGGACAAAAAAGGGGTCTAATGCCATGGCGTTTGCCAGCATTAGCCCGGCAGCCCCAGCCCCCACTATTAAATAGTCATATAATTGAATCTCTTTCACGCTCATGCAATATAGCTAACTTCCCCTAAAATTTAAAAGAAAAAGCTATTGGAATAAATACTTAGGTTAATCTAAATATATAATTAGATTATTATAATTATTTTTGTTCTGTGAAACGAAAAATAAGCCCAGTTCTGTGACGGATATGATTCAGAGGCTTTCAAAAAAATCTTTGGTGAACTACACCAAATACAAAGGAGTGAGCCTCAGTGCAGCAGGAAGAGATAGCGCCCTTAAAACATCTAATCTACTTCTTATGAATTTATTAATAAAATTATTATTATTTTTCTTGGTCACAACTTCCTTTGGAGCATACGCTCAAGATGCAAAAAAAAACGCTGTAGCAAATAGCCCACTTATCACTGATAGGCCAGATGCTACCGAATCTCCCCAAACTGTTCCCGCGGGTTTTCTTCAGTATGAAGGAGGTTTTATGTATTCCAATGACAAGGCTGGCAGCAACGGCTCAGAAAAATTAGTTTACAACACAGGCCTCTTTAGACTAGGTCTTCTAGACAACCTAGAACTCAGGCTGGGTTATAACGTACTTAATGAAAAGCGCGAAATTTTAAAAGGGGTATTTAGTCCTAGGGAATTCTCTGGAATAGACCCCATGCTCTTGGGTTTTAAAGTAGCCATTAGGCAAGGAGAAGAAGGGAAAGCAAATTTGGGCGTATTGGGTCATGTGTATTTGCCTTTTACTGCTTCTAAAGATTTTAGACCAGACACTACGGCGGCAGACTTTAGATTTTTAGTATCTCATAGTCTGAGTGAAAAAAGTAGTTTGTCCTATAATTTGGGGGCTCAATGGGGAGCAGATAGCTCAGAAATAGCCTATATATATACGCTGGCATATGGGTTTGCTCTTTCTTCAAAATGGTCTTATTACGCTGAGGTGTACGGTGATTTTCCGGAAAAAAGCAAGGCCAATCACTCTTGGGATACAGGGCTTACTTACTTGCTTTCAAATGCAGTTCAATTAGACGTTACTATTGGGTCTGGCATAAACACCAATCAGACCATTCTTTTGGCTGCAGGGCTGAGCGTGCGCTTTCCTAGATAATTTTAAAAATTTACGTTTTTATATAGATAATATTATTGCTTATTTTAATCTATTGATGCTGTTTTAGCCGCTTTTTATGTCACACTTTTTACTTGGGGCCTTTATTATTATGATGACTTTAAATTTGGGAACGCTTATATTTGTTTAAATATTCATGCTTATGAAATGGCTTTTCCTTCTTTCTGTATGCACATTATTTTGTCTAAGCCCCAGCCTTTTAATAGCCCAAAGCAGCCTGGTAGTTAAAGTACAAGGACTAAAGCAAGCCTCAGGAGTAGTGCGGGTAGCGCTCTATAACAAAGCTAAAAACTTTTTAAAATTTGAAGGCCTTGCAGCCAATGCCTTTGCCAAAGCAAGTGAAGGGGAGACCCAAGTAATCTTTGAAAATTTGCGTCACGGAGACTATGCTATTGCTTTGTATCACGATAAAAATGACAACAAAGCCATGGATAAAAATTGGTTGGGTATTCCGTTAGAGCCTCTTGGTTTTTCCAATGCCAAACTACGCAGTTTTGGCCCACCTAAATTTGAAGATTGCGTTTTTAGTTTTAGGGAAAATACAGAAATTTCAATTCACTTAGAAAATAATAAATAGCTTTAAAACCAAACACTATGTTAGTATTACTCACACAATTTTTAGGCGCACTTCTAGGAATGTTGGCCGTTGTTTTTGGTGCCTTTGGTGCACACGCATTAAAGAAAAAAGCATCGGCCGCGCAGCTGGCCAGTTTTGAAACTGGCGTAAAATACCAAATATACCACGCCGTAGTACTCTTAGTGTTGGGGTACAACTTTAGCTATAACAACCCGCTGGAAGACTATATTGTAGGCTGTTTTTTATTGGGAACTTTCTTGTTCTCTTTCTCTATCTACGGGCTGGTACTCTCAGGTATTGCAGGAAAAAAAGCACGCTTTTTAGGTCCTGTCACCCCTTTAGGAGGACTATTGCTTACCATAGGCTGGGCGCTATTGGCCTATACCTATATAGAAGAGATCATTTAAGATTTAACGATTTTTTTTGCCCCTCTTTTGTTTGAGCGTTGGAGACTTTTCTTTTTTAGTTTCAACATCCGTTTTTTGATTTTCCTCTTTAGGGGTCACTAGGTTTTCATATCCTATGGCGCTAAAAGTTTTAATGGCTTTATTGGGCTCAATAATATTATAGCCCTCCCAAAAAGAGGGGTCGTAGGCAGGTAAATAAGTAGGGAGAATTTGATTCTTTTCTTTAAGCGCTTTAAAATCTTCAGGCTTTATAGGGATTTGCGAAAACACCACCAATTCATTTTTGTTTTGACTGTTAATTTCAAATTCAATGTCTACTATCAACTCATTTTGTTTGCGCCTCCCTTTGGCAAATTTGTTTTTCTCTACAATTTTTATCGGGCGTTTAATCCCAACTTTATTAGCCGAAATTTCTTCTAAATAGCTCAGGGTATAGCCCAGCCCCTCTGTTTTAACAAAAAAGGCCTTGCCCTCATTTAGGTACTCTAAATAAGAGAAGCCTAGGAGGTTAATTTTCTTTAAGGGTTCTGCGTTTTTAAAATCCATACGCACCACAGCAAAATCATCTGCATTAATATAAATAACAGCGTTGTAGTCTGAACGCCCTTTAGATAAAAAACGCAGCTTGTAAACGGGTATGCTACCCATATAAGTAAAGTCTTCTAAGCTAATTTTATACCTGCCTTCTTTAAAGAAAAAATCAAAAGGACTGTCTTCATTAAAAAACAAACCCTCAAATAGACGTCCCATTCTGCCTTTTCTGTAGTTGGCAAAGTTGGTTTTCTCTGCTAGGTCACTTTTCTTTTTAGCAGCGGCTAAAGAGTCTAGAGCTGCCGTGTTGCTGCTGTCTATTTTTTTCTTTTCAAAAAACAAATCATCGGGAGTGACTTTACTTGAGATCCATCCAGATTTAATTTTTAAATAGGAGTCTTTCTTTATATTTTCTTGTAAGATTTTATTGAATTTTTTTTCAAGTCCCTCTATATTAACGCTGTTATTCTTGTCGTAAAGCTTAGAAGCCTTAATAATGTTTATTTTTTGATTTTTAGTGGTGTAATCTCCTGTGAGATCTGCTAGTACTTCCGTGTAGAAAAATCCTTTTTTTGGAATTTGGTCCATCACAGAATCTATTAATATTTTATTGAGCTCATCAATACTAGATTTTTTAAAATCTACATCCATCTTATTCAAATTCTGTGTTTCTGAAGTTCTAAAAAACACTTTTTTGGCACTCAAAAGCTGTGGGTAGTTTTTGGCCATAGCCTCCTGTACTTTCTCTACAATCTCTTCTGCAGTAAATTTTTTATTACTTACAATAACCTCATTTAGTAAGATTTCACGCCCCTGAATAAAAATACTATCTCTCACTTCTAACAAGGAAAACCGCATACTTTCATATCCCATACAAGAAATAAATAAGGAGTCTGTGGCCTTTATAAGCCCTTCTAATTGTAGGGTAAAGGAGCCTTCTTCATTGCTAATAACGCCCTGTTTATTTTTAAGTATCACACTGGCATAAGCTATAGGTGCTTTGGTATTGCCGTCTACAAGAATGCTGGAAATAGACTGCGCTTGTAGGTTTAAAATGCTTAAAAGGCTTATGAGGAGAACTAAAAGGTATTTAAAAACAGCAATCATAGTTGTGGCAGGTATTTTTTTAATAAATTCGGCTAGTGAAAGTAGCTTGGGCTTATAAACAAGACGTACTTTTTAGACTTGCGTTACAGCGCTTTCAAATTAAATAAAATGTAAGAGAAGGAGCGCTCTTTTTAGCAACGCTTTAAGACAGATTTAGCAGGAAATTAACAACCACAATCTGTGCCACATCCTGTTTTGCCACCACTTTTTTTGCTCTTTAAAACTTTTGGAAAGAAAAACTTAAGCACTAAAAAGCCTAGAGCTCCTAATAAAGCCGCGTACATTAATATGTTTTGAGCTAGTTCCATTTATTTTAAAATTTGATAAGCAATAAGAGCAATTAGATAGGCTAGTGCACTCATAAACACCAATTGGAGGGTAGGCCATTTCCATGAATTTGTTTCTCTTTTCACTACCGCAAGGGTACTCATGCACTGCATGGCAAAGGCGTAAAACAGCATAAGGGAGACTCCTGAGGCTAAATTAAATAATTTTCCCTTAGTGCGTGGGTTTACTTCTGCCGCCATTCTGTTTTGAATGGTGTCTACCTCATCTGTTCCCACAGCGTAAATAGTAGCTAAGGTTCCTACAAAGACCTCTCTAGCAGCAAAGGAAGTAAGTACTGCAATTCCAATTTTCCAATCATAACCCAAAGGGGCTACTATAGGCGTAATGGCTTTCCCCATATAGCCCATATAAGAATTTTCTAACTTAAAACTGGCAATTTCTTGGCCTAGGGCCGTACGTTCTAAGCTTTCTTTTTTAAGGACTAGCGCTTTGGCTTTATCTGCGTTTACAGTTGTATTTTCTAAGTCTAAAACGCCATTTACTGAGGCTATGCTGTCTAATTCAAGAGAATATGCAGTCATTCCTTTTTCAATATTAGACTGATTAAAAGGGGTAAAACCCTCTACTGTTACCTTTTGTGCAACTATATTTTCTGCGTTTTTAAAGTTGTTAGACAGGCCGTTAGAGCCTAAAAACCAAAGAATAATAGAAATGGCTAGAATAATTTTCCCGGCCCCAAAGACAAAACTCTTAGTTTTTTCTCCTACCGTGATCACTACATTTTTAAGAAGGGGCAGTTTGTAGTTAGGCATTTCTATAACAAAGAAAGAACGCTTTTTAAATTTGAGTATTTTATGAAGTATCATAGCCCCTAAAATAGCCGCAACAAACCCAATGAGGTATAAAAGCATTAGGGTGAGGGCTTGGTAGCTAAGACCTAAAAAATTTCCTTCTGGAATGACCAGACCAATAATAATTAAGTACACTGGTAAACGGGCAGAACAGGTGGTAAAAGGCGTGACTAAAATAGTGATGAGTCTCTCTTTCCAATCTTCTATAGTTCTAGTGGCCATAACCGCCGGTATGGCGCAGGCTGTACCAGAAATAAGAGGAACAATGCTCTTTCCGCTAAGCCCAAAGGGCCGCATAACCCGGTCCATTAAAAAGACCACTCTGCTCATATAGCCACTTTCTTCTAAGAGTGAAATAAAGAGAAATAAGAAGGCAATTTGCGGTATAAATATAACAATACCTCCAATTCCAGCTACAACGCCTTCTGCCAGAAGATCAGTAAAAGTACCAGGCGGTAAGGTAGCTTTTACCCAGTTGCTGGCATTGGCAAAAAAGCCATCTATAAAGTCCATCGGAATACTACTCCAGTCATAAATGACCTGAAATATACCAATCAGTATTAAAAAAAAGATTAGATATCCAAAAATATGGTGGGTGAGCACTTTGTCTAAAGAAGCCCTAATTCCTTTAGCGGCAGCAGCGTCTACGGCATATCCTTTTTTAAGCACTTCATTAATAAACTGATACCTCAGAATGGTTTCTCTTTGTTGCAGTCTTTTTAAATCTATTTTAGATTTGGTGGTAAAAGAAGAGGTGTCTGGAGTCTGGTTTTTTTCTATGGGCGTGAAGTTTACGTCCTGAGTAATCACCAGCCATAATTTGTATAAATCTTCTTTTGGGAAAGTATTTTTTAGCTTTTCAAAGTAAGCAGGGTCTATACGCTCTGTTTGTGTGATAGACTTGGTAGACAGATTTCTGTAATCTGCAATATAGTTTTTAAGCGTGTCTATACCAGTGCCCCTTCTAGTACTCACTAAGGCAATTTTGGTGTCCATAGCTGTTTCTAAAGCATCTATATTTAAGCTAATGCCTTTCTTTGGCATTCTATCTGCCATATTGATTACTAGAATACTTGGAATTTTAAGGTCCTTAATCTGGGTAAATAACAGCAGGTTTCTCTTTAAATTTTCTACATCTGTAATCACTACCGCTACGTCTGGGTAGTCTTTATCATTTTTATTGAGTAGCAGTTCAATCACCACGCTCTCATCTAAAGAGGTGGTATTTAAGCTATAGGTCCCAGGAAGGTCAATAATATGAGCTTTTACACCTCTGGGAAGTTTACAAATCCCTTCTTTTTTCTCTACCGTAATCCCGGGATAATTCCCTACTTTTTGGTTTAGACCCGTAAGCTGGTTAAAGACAGAAGTCTTTCCAGTATTGGGATTTCCAATAAGCGCTACGTTGAGTCTTTTAATCATCTGCGGAGGGTTCTATATAGGTCTCTAAAAGGTCATTTGGGCCCAAGGGCCCGATGCAGATTTTTTCCGCCACCTCACGTCTAATGGCTATATGGGAGCCATTTACATTTATATACAAAGGGTCTTTAAGGGGCGCTACCTGTATGAGTTCAATTACATTTCCTGGCAAGCAGCCTAATTCTAATAGCTTAATAGGTAAGAAGTTGTCTGGAAATTCCAGTATGACTCCTCTTTCTCCTCGCTTTAAATGGGCTACTGTATACTCCAATGTTTATTTAGATTGATTATAAGTAAGCTCAAAAGTAAGACAATTAGAGTAGGTAGAATAGGATAATCAATATTTTTTCAATCCCTTTTAAAAGTGCATTCTTATTTTGGTTGTTGTGTCTCTTTTTTCTGATAGGACTCTCTGAGTAATTCTAGGTCCTCCATGAGGGTTTCTATAGACTTTGGGTCTGTGCCGTCATAGTAACCCCTAATGCGTTTGCTTTTGTCTATGAGCACAAAGTTTTCTGTGTGCACCATATCAAAAGGACCTGCGTTACCGCCTTCTTCTTCCTTGGCAACCAAATATGATTTTCTAGCCAAGTCATAAATTTCTTTCTTAGGGCCAGTGACCAACTGCCATTTACTAGCATCCACTCCTTTTTCTTGGGCGTATTTAAAAAGCACAGGCACTGAGTCTCTTTCTGGAGTGACAGAATGGGAGAGGAGCATGACGTCTGGAAAGTCCTTAATTCTCTCTTGAATTTTAACCATATGGTCCGTCATGATAGGGCAGATGGTTAGGCAAGTAGTAAAGAAAAAATCTGCTATATAAATTTTATTTTCAAAGCTTTTTGCGGTAATAGTGTCTCCCAGCTGGTTTATAAGTTTAAAATCTGGTATGCTGTGGTACTTTCTTACAAACTGCACCGTACTGTCTACCAGTTCTGTATTTACCATGCTTGGTTGGTATATGGGGAGCAATCTAACTGGCTTTAGGGCATTGTAAAAAAGACACATAATGACTGTAGACAAGGCAAATAAGGCTATCCAGAATTTTTTATAAGCTAAAAAAAAGTTCCTCATGAGTAACAAAAATGTGTTGTATACCTACAAAGGTAAGCCCTCTGTTTGAAAGCGACAAAAACAGCGGACATAAGCTGTATTAATTTATTCTTAAATTTTTTGATCCTTAGTGCTCTAATTTTTTTAACAGTTCTTAAAAGTGTATTTTTGAATCCTGAAAAAAAATATCTATGAATCCAATTGTCATACAAGCCATACAATTCTTTTTAAGCCTCTCACTACTTATTGTGCTCCATGAGTTGGGACACTTTATCCCGGCGAAACTTTTTAAGACCAGAGTAGAAAAATTCTATCTCTTTTTTGATGTAAAATTTGCGCTCTTTAAAAAGAAAATAGGTGAGACAGAATACGGAATAGGTTGGTTGCCATTGGGGGGTTATGTGAAAATATCTGGAATGATAGATGAAAGCATGGACACTGATGCTATGAAAGAAGAGCCTAAACCATGGGAATTCAGATCTAAACCAACTTGGCAACGCCTTATTATTATGCTAGGGGGTGTGACAGTAAACTTTGTACTTGCGGTACTTATTTATATTGGAATGGCCTTTGCTTACGGAGACCAATACATTCCTAATGACAGTGTAAAAGACGGTTACTTTGTAACTGATGTTGAAATTGGAGATAAACTAGGCATTCAAACTGGAGATAAAATTTTAGCCGTAGATGGAAATACCATTGACACTTTTAGCAGTGTTTTCTTAGAGATAGTAAACGGAAATACCATTACTATTGAAAGAGATGGTAGGGTAGAAGATATAGAAATACCTATAGATTTTATAGCCACCCTTTTAGACAATCCAGAGCGCATGCGTTTTCTAGCCATGAGACAGCCTTTTGTTGTGGCCGGTCATGACGCTACCCATGCCGTAAACCCAAGGGTAGATTTCCAAGCGCTAGACCAGATACTTACCATTAATGGGGCTTCTGCTTACTACCTAGACCAGGCCAAGCCTATTTTGGAGCAGTACAAAGGACAAGAAGTGCGCATTCAATTAGAAAGAGCCAACGGTGCACAAGCTAGTTTAATAGCCAAAGTAAGCGATTCTGCTGCCTTAGGTGTTTCATTACAGGCTTTAACAATGGAACAATATGTAGACAAAGGACTTATAAAAGTGGAGAATAAAGACTACACTTTTATGGAATCTATTCCTGTTGGAATAGACAAAGGAGTGACCACACTTAGCGGCTACGTAAAGCAGCTTAAAAAAATATTTAATCCTCAGACTGGAGCCTACAAAGGAGTAGGTGGTTTTGCCGCTATTGGAGGCCTTTTCCCAGACACTTGGAACTGGCAAGCCTTCTGGGGCACCACTGCCTTATTATCTGTGATACTAGCCTTTATGAACATTCTACCCATTCCTGCCTTAGACGGTGGGCATGTTCTCTTTTTACTCTATGAAATGGTTTCTGGCCGCAAGCCCAGCGATAAATTTTTAGAGTACGCACAAATGGTAGGGTTCTTTATTTTAATGGCACTTTTGCTCTTTGCAAACGGGAATGACGTCTATAAATTGATATTTAAATAGAGAAACCCCTTTTTTTGTTTTGAAGATTAGAAAAAACATTTATATTTGCACCCGCTAACGCAGTAAAACTGCGCGCAACACTCCTCCTTAGCTCAGTTGGTTAGAGCATCTGACTGTTAATCAGAGGGTCCTTGGTTCGAGCCCAAGAGGAGGAGCATAAGACAAGCCTTTACAGAAATGTAGAGGCTTTTTTTGTTTCTATACCTTACCTATTACTCATTTCTAGGTCTATTTTTAAGCCATTACCTTTTTACTTCAATTTGCCAACTTGTCAACTTTTTTTGATAAAAAAGACACCCACTAGGTTTCCCACTTAAAATAAAAGACACCCATTTAAAAACAAGACAAAAATCATGAAACTAAATATATTATTTACAGTTAATAAAGCTAAAATCAACAATAAAGGTTTTAGTTCAATCCTATGTAGATTAACTTATTACAAGGATAGAAAATCATTCAGCACAGGACTATTTATCAATCCTATACACTGGAATGGAAAGAAGCAGAAAGTATTCGATGAGACAGAACAAAGTGATTATTTAAACAAGCAACTAAGCCTGATAGAAAATAAAATTCGTCAGGCTTTTTTAATACTTCAAATTCAAGGAAATAACTTCACTGTAAATGATATTTACACGCTCTCTAAAGGAGAGAAGCAAGCCAAGGA
>Ga0209702_10000712_pt1 | contig 69344 bp, 57 predicted proteins | sample FRY01_FD_187210 | JGI IMG/M metagenome (GOLD analysis project Ga0209702, IMG submission 187210) | Freshwater microbial communities from Lake Fryxell liftoff mats and glacier meltwater in Antarctica - FRY-01 (SPAdes) (version 2) | ecosystem: Environmental > Aquatic > Freshwater > Ice > Glacier... | reverse complement strand
GGGGATTATTTAAAAAAGTAGTGATTGCAGATAATCTTGCCGGGCTCGTCAACATCGCCTATGCAAATCCTGAAGAGCACAGCGGAATGACTTTATTGCTTACCTCCTACTTCTTCGCTTTTCAAATCTATTGTGACTTTTCCGGGTATTCTGATATGGCCATTGGCGCCGCGCGTGTAATGGGGTACGATTTAATGGAGAATTTCAGAGTTCCATACTTAAGTGCCAGCATCAAAGAATTTTGGGGGCGCTGGCACATATCATTGAGTTCCTGGTTTCGAGATTACCTTTACATCCCTCTTGGCGGAAACAGAGTAGGAAAGACCAGATGGATGTTAAATTTGTTCTTAGTATTCCTCATCAGTGGAATTTGGCATGGTGCGAACTGGACTTATGTTATATGGGGAGCATTACATGGGCTATATTTAATGATTGCTATTTTGAAAGATGGATGGTTTGAAAGAAAAGGAATTGTGGTCAGTGAGAAAAACAAATTCATACAGATTTTCAATGTCTTCATCACCTTTCAATTAGCCGTCTTTGCATGGATATTTTTCAGAGCCAACAGTCTTGATGATGCATTTACAATTATAAAAACAATAGGACAAGGAGAATACAGCATTCAAAGTTTCATAGATTCCATTACAGTTTTGGCTGAAGACCCGAAAAATTTTAGTCGAACATTGTTCATCATGTTATTGATGGTAGTATTCTATTTGGTAGATCCTATCATGGACAAAATAATTAAAGGGAGGGTCTTATTGTCCAAACCCTATGTTAAATATATACTCTACTCCTTCATCATTGCATCCATTATTTTATTCGGATTCTTTGGCGAAGTAACATTTATTTATTTTCAATTTTAAAACATGAAAGAATTAATAAAAAAAAGCGGAATATTACTGATGACATTCATCTCAGTTTACCTCCTGTTTTTTGCTGCATTGTTTTTCTATCAGCCGGGCGGAATTCCTTTTATTTACAGAGCTACGCAAGGGAATGTTTGGGAAGGTGGCGGGACTTGGCTTACCTTTAACAAATTCGACAAAGCGAAAAAGTGGGATGTGATAGTTGTGGGATCTTCGCATGCCTATAGGGGGTATAATCCGGAAGTTTTTGAAACGTACGGACTCAACACTTACAATTTAGGCTCAAGCAATCAGCACATGATGTGCAGCTATCACATCGTAAAAAATTATTTGAACAAGAGCAATTGTAAGTTGCTAATTTTAGATATGTACGACAAGGTATTTTCAAATGATTACATCGAATCAAAATCTGACCTTATTCAAAACATAACAAATGATAAAGCTGCCATCCAAGTTGCTTTAGAGATGAATGACATTAGAGCCATCAATATGATAACACTAAGGTTTTTTAATAAGACAATTGCTCCATTAAACGTTGACACCAACAATTATTACCTTGGATTTAAAAAAGTAAAAAGGTTTCTAAATCCTAAAAATAAAGATGAAAACAAATTAAAATGGAAATACGCTTCTAATAAACATCAAGAGAGCTATTTGAAAAAACTTTTAGCTTATTGTCAGGAAGAAGGCATACAGGTAGTAGCGGTATCTCATCCATCACCGGATTTATACAAAATGGCAGAGCACGATAAATTTGTTTCAGAAATTCAGGGCATTTTAACCGCTTACAAAGTGCCTTATTATGACTATACTAATGGCAAAATGTTAGGTGGAATATACTTTTATGCAGATCCAACACATTTAAATCATATAGGAGTGAAACTATTTAACAAAAAACTCATACAAGACTTAATAAGTGATCAAATCATTGCCAATACGCATTAAAAAATCATTAAAGCATGAACAATCGCATATTAATAGTTGTGGGCACTCGCCCAAACTTCATAAAAATTACCCGCTTCAAAAGAGTGAATGAGGCGATGGGAAATCCTTTTGACATAAAGATTGTGCATACCGGGCAACATTATGATGATAAGATGGCCGATGTTTTTTTCAGACAATTTGAATTAGAGCCGGATTTCTTCCTTAACATTGCCCCTGCCTCTGCCAATTCGCAGATGGCTGAAATTATGATTCGTATGGAAGGTGTAATACATGACTACGACCCTAAATTAGTCGTGGTAGTAGGAGACGTAAATTCTACATTCGCGGCAGCATTTACTGCTTACAAATCTGGAAGAAAAGTTGCACATTTAGAGAGTGGATTAAGAAGTTTTGACAGAGGCATGCCTGAAGAAATCAACAGACTATTGACCGACGAGATCAGCGATTATTTTTTTGTAACAGAACAAAGCGGCATTGATAATTTATTAAAAGAAGGAAAAAGCAAATCGCAAATTCATTTTGTAGGCAACACGATGATTGACACTTTGGTTGGTTTCGAAGAAAAAATACAAAAAAGCAACGTGTTGGAAGAATACAAACTCAAAAAACAAGAGTATGTATTAATGACCATGCATCGTCCTGCTACCGTTGACCATGAAGAAGGATTGATTAAATTAATTGAGATCATCGAATTCATCACTAAAAAATACGATTTAGTATTTCCTATTCACCCACGAACACTCACTAACATAGAACGTTTTGGTCTCACTGAAAGAGTACGTTCTAATCAACGTTTAATTCTTACTGATCCTTTAGACTATTTTGCCTTTCAGTTGCTCATATCGGATTGTAAATTCGTAATCACCGATAGTGGAGGCATTCAGGAGGAAACCACTTTCAGACAAGTATCTTGTTTAACTTTGCGACCAAACACGGAAAGACCTTCCACGGTAAGCATTGGCACCAATGAATTAGTCACCTTCGACATTCCTGCCATTCAAAGCAAAATAAATGAAATCATAGAAGGAAGATACAAAAAAGGCGCAATTCCACCTTTGTGGGATGGGCACTCTACTGAGAGAATTTTAGAAATTTGCAAACAATTAATTCCTATCGAAAGCGAGCAAGTGAGCTAATGGAAGTCTATAGTTATACTCATAAAAAATACCCTTATCCGCCGAAGCAATTATTCGGTGAGTTTTGGCCTATTCAATTTTCGAAAGGCTATTCAGATTTTTATTTACAGTATCATCATAAAAATGTTTTACTCCTCCACCATAAAATATTAAATGCCTGGATACCGATTGCTGTTGATAAGAAAATGTTTATTCGAGAAGCCCAATTGCTGTGCGCTCCTTCTTATGAAGGCATTGAGTTAACCTCTTCTCAACAACTTTTGTTTTTCAATGACCTGATTGAAAAATTATTTGAGTATAAAATCGCACATCGAATAATTCAACCTCATCCAGCCGGAATTTTATCTGCTGTTCCACACAATGCAAGATCGATTCCCTTCGGTACTTACATTATATCGTTAAACAATTTCAACGATAAGGATGAGCTATTAGATTCCTTTGATAAAAAATACAAAAAGGCCATTCAGCATAGCATAAAAAATGGTGCGATTGTAAAATTTGGCAAAGATACATATCAGGATTTTTATAGTTTATACGCTGTTACAACTATCCGTGCCCACATACATAAAGATCCAGAAGAATATTTCCAAGATTGTAGATTATATCTTGGCGAAGGAAATACAGAAACTGCGGTAGTTTATGACGGTGAAGAGCCCATTGGTGGCGTATTTATAACCTACAACAAGCACACGGCAATGTGTACTCATGCAGGCTCTTCCGGCCATAGTAAATTATATGGCGGTATGAAATATTTACATCTTGAAATGATGGATCATTTGCGACTTCAAGGAGTCCTCAATTACGACTTGGTGGGCGTTAGAATAGGAACAAATAATGAAGCATTGGAAGGCTTATTTCGTTTTAAAAAGGGTTTCGGCGGTGTATTAAAAGAAGGTTATTTATGGAAGACAGATTTAGTTGACGCGCCATTGAAAATTTATGACCTGCTTCAAAAATGGAGAAACAAGGATGTTAAAGATGATATCATCGATCAAGAACTAATGGAAATATAAAAAAAATGATCTCTAGAATATTTTTTAAACTCACCAATAATATATTGGTCAACAATCTTCTCATTTCATTGGGGGCCGACCACTTATTTACACAAAAGCTCGGAATTTACAAAAGAATAAAAATTGATCGTTCATTGAGCCCTCAAGAAATGGCAGGATTTTCACATCGCAATGAAGTGCAGGAAGCCATTGATAAAACGCATAGAGATTTACTAGAAACGGTTAGTACATTTTTAAAACCGGGAGATCCGATTCTAGATATCGGATGTGGTGCCGGGGCTTATTTAAAAAGATTCGAAGGACAATATAACTTGACCGGAATTGATCTTCATGAAGAGATGGTACATGAAGCCAAAAAAAATATACCCGACGCGGAAATCATTCATAATGACTTTTTGGGTCACGATTTCAATCAAAAGTTCAAGTTAATTTATACTGTTTCGGTATTAGAGTTTATTCCCCCCAGTCAATTACGTGCATTTTTTAGAAAAGTTTTACTTTTGTTAGAGCCTGATGGGATTCTTTTCGTACATTACCCTTATGCTTTAAAATTTATAGATACCTTGTACCCGGATCTTTATTACGTGGAATACAGTCCTAGAAGAATCGAAAACACACTAAGAAAATATTATAAAATCATTAAACATCAACACGGTTTTGACAGACGAATCATAGATTTATATGACTCGAAACCATATGAACCCGGTCAACGTACATTCAAAAACGGATACCTGCTCATTGCAAAACCCATGGGAAACTCAACATTACACTAATTTTTATGAGTCAAAAAAACTTATTAATCACTTTCGACTATGAACTCTTCTTGGGAAAGAAGAGCGGCAGACCTGCAGATTGTATTCTTCAACCCACCCAACTCATCATGTTGACCATGAAGTTGTTCGAAGCAAAGTCCATCTTCTTTGTAGATACGACCTATTTATGCCAACTCAAAGAGCTGTCAAAAACTCACAAAGATTGTGGTGAGGATTTAGAGGCAATTTCTGCTCAACTACTTGAGATAATTGAAGCAGGACATTATATTTTACCTCATATACATCCACACTGGTTGGATGCCGTATATCATCCAACTACCAGAGAATTTAATTTAAGTGATATAACAAGATATCGCTTTCATAATTTAACTGAAAAAGAACGAGACGAAGTTTTTTCTTCATCGGTTCAAATATTAAAAGATATTATTTGCCCGAAATATCCTAATTATGAAATTAACGGATTCCGGGCAGGCGGATGGTCGATCCAACCATTTAGCGATTTCAAAGAGCACTTTAAAAAACACGGAATTGTGTATGATTTAACTGTGGTGAATGGACTTTATCAATTTTCAAATGCACAAATCTATGATTATTCTGATGCGCCCAAAAGAAATATTTATCGTTTTGAAAATAGAGTGGTTGAAGATGTAGCCGATGGAAACTTCATTGAAATCGGCAGTACGTTAATTCAAATTTCACCATTACTAGATTATCTGGACAGAGCGCATAAAAAGGTTTTAAATGTGATTGGTTATGATAAAGATTATGGCAAAGGCTTAGGTCAAGTTTCGGTAGAAGAAAAAAACACAAAACCAATTTCCTCTAATGGCGTTAATTCGTATAATAAAAATTATGAAGTAGCATCCATAGAAAATATGAGCTCCGTAAAACTTCCATATTATGAAAAGTATTTACTGACAAATAATTTTCTTCACATGGTATCCCATCCGAAGATGCTAGGGAAACACAACTTATACATCTTCCAACAGTTTTTAAGTATTGTTTACAAAAACAATAAAATCGAAACTGACTATATGAAAATTGCAGATTATTATTTAGCTGCACAAACTAGTAACATTGAATAACATGATATCCATATCTGTAATAATTCCTTGCTATAACGTTGAATCGTATATTGAAGTAGGACTACTTTCGGTTTTACATCAATCACAACCTGCGAAGGAAATCATTTGCATTGATGATGGATCTACTGATAAAACCATCGCCATTATTCGTAAATTACAAGAGCAATTTCCCAATAGAATCTTTCTCTATCTTAACGAAAAAAACCGTGGGGCAACGTATACGCGAAACCGAGGGCTTGCAATAGCTAAAGGAGACTTTATACAATTCTTTGATGCAGATGATATTTTACTTCCTGAAAAATTCAAACATCAAAGTGAATTAATAATGGAAAGCAGCGACAACACAGATATTGTTGTTAGTGATTTTACTCGATTAAAGATAGACGGCAGTACTGTTACTTTAAAATTCAAAAAGGAAGATTCATGGTGTGCATTGTTGGAAGGGATGCTAGGAGTTACTACGGCTAATTTATTTAGACGCGAAAAAGTAATTGCAGTACGAGGTTGGACAGAAGAATTGTTAAGTAGCCAGGAATACGATTTGATGTTTAGAATGATTGCAACAGGCAGCAATGTACTAGTAGATAATAAAATTGTTAGCAATAATCGCGAGCGAGAAAGCGGGTCGATTACCAAAACAGATCCAACAGGAAAATGGCGTCGATTCATTCATTTGAGAGAACGCATCTTTAAATATTTAATTGATCACAATTTGGTCACAGAGGAGCGAAGAACTTCTTTTGAAAATATTATGTTCGATAGTATTCGAATACTGTATAAATATGATAAGAAAGAAGCGGTGAAATTGCACAAGGAGTATCTCACAAATGTTTCCTTTCAAAGCCCTACACTTTCAACTTCAAAACGATATCTTTCAGTATATAATTTATTTGGATTTGAAGCAGCAGAATTTGCAAGTAAAATTATCAATCCTCCTGATCAATCCATTCATTAGAATACAGGTCCTGTTGTGTTAATTTACCTTACATACGCCGAACCACCTTCCGGAGTATTCTCCAGTCAGGTGATTGATGTTATTAATTTTTTAAATAAAGAACTTGACGCTAAAGTAAAACTGATTTCATTTATTTCTTTACATGACTTTTCCAAAAACAGAAAAAAAATCAAAGCGGAAATACCCAATGCCATTGTAATACCAATGCTTCCCAAAGCAACCTACTGGAGAATTAATGTGATTTTTTTATGGCTCATTTGTCTTGTTTTAAGACCGAAAGGAATCATTGCTAGAAATGTCATTGCAGCAAACATGGCTTTAAAAATTAGGAGTTCCGGTGGCGTAAAGAAAGTTTGTTTTGATGGTAGAGGAGCTATTGCTGCCGAATGGAAAGAATATGATGTGAACGTGGTAGAAAGTTGGAAAAATGAAATTGATCATTTAGAAAGAAGAGCAGCTATTGAAAGTGATTTTAGAATTGGTGTTACAGAAAAATTGATAGATTACTGGCATATACGTTATGGTTATTCAGAAGGAAAACACGTTGTTATTCCTTGTACTTTAAACAGTAGTTTTAACGCACATGTGCCAACAGATAATGAAAAGACTGAGAACAGAAAATCATTAGGATTAGAATCTGATGATACGGTTCTGGCGTATTCAGGATCCACGGCAGGTTGGCAATCTTTTTCAACACTCTACGCCTATTTAGCACCCTATTTAGAACAATCAAAAAATCATAAAATTATTTTTCTTTCTAAGAAAGAAGAAAACATTGATGTACTTGAAAAAGAATTTCCCGGACAGATCCTTCAGAAGTGGGTAAATCATCATGAAGTAACAAAAGTATTATCAGCATGCGATATGGGAATATTGATTAGAGAAGACAGTGTTACCAATCAAGTTGCTTCACCTACGAAGTTTGCAGAATATTTGTCGGCCGGCTTACCGGTAATCATCACGAACAACATTGGAGATTATAGCGAATTCGTAAATAAAAACGACTGTGGAATTATCGCCAACGGAAAACCACTTCCAAATTTACATCCATCAGATTTTGCTACCAGATCTAGAATGATTCAGTTGGTCGATAAAAATTTTACTAAAAAGTCCCAACTGGACAATTACATTGAAATTATCAAACAACTCAAATAAATATTCAGTCGAATTCAATATTAAAATAAAATGAGAACACTAGTTACAGGGGGGGCGGGATTTATCGGAAGCGCGGTAATTAAAAAGCTGCAGCAGGAAGGACATGAAATTTTTGTTATCGATAATCTCTCTTTTGGGAAACGTGAATTTATCAATATTCCGGATTCACATTTTTTCAACGTTGACATTAGAGACAAAGAAAACATAGAAAAAGCGTTTGATGTCATCAAGCCGGAGATCGTCATTCATTTAGCAGCGGTTCATTTTATTCCATATTGCAATCAACATCCTTATGAATCAAGTGACATTAATATCAGAGGTACTATTCATGTATTAAATGCTTGCAAAGAGCAAAAAGTAAAAAAACTTTTCTTTGCTTCTACTGCTGCTGTTTACCCTATTTATGATGAAGCCGTCACTGAGAAACATCAAACAGGACCTTTGGATATTTATGGCTTGAGTAAACTAACGGGTGAGCACCTGTGCAATGAGTTTCACTTAATGACCGGCACTCCTACCATCATTTGTAGATTCTTCAATGCCTTTGGTCCCAACGAAACCAATCCACATTTAATTCCGGAAATTCAGAATCAAGTCAATAGCGGCTTGCGTAAAATCAACTTAGGAAATCTTACTCCGAAACGTGACTTTATTCACACTTCGGATATGGCGAATGCTGTATTTTCTCTTCTTGATAAAATCGAAAAAGGCATTGACACTTTCAATTTAGGAAGAGGCATTGAATATGCAGTAACGGAAATTGTAGATGCTTTTTCTGAAGAGCTTGGAGAAAAAATTGAGATTGTAGTCGACCCATCACGTGTTCGAAAAGTGGAGCGTATGCATTTATTGGCTGATGTCACTAAATTAAAATCTACAGGTTGGGAGCCACTTATTGAAATCAATGAGGGCATCAAAACACTCATTGAAAAATAGACATTGTGCGCAAACAACTTCTATTCATTACCGATGGAATTTTCCCTCATTCAGTGGGAGGAATGCAACGACATTCGGCATTGCTCCTTGAAGCTTTGCTTGCCAATGATTCATTAGATATCATCGTTGTACATCCGCATCAAAAAAATGTTTTCCCTGCCGACTCAGGCATCAAGGAAATAAGTATTCCTTTTTCCTTTGATGGAAACTATTTGAAAAAATGTTGGGAGTATTCGAAACTTACCTACGAAATTATCAAGAGTTATCCTGATGCTCTTGTATATGCACAAGGACTTTGCGTTTTAAAAGGCTTGCCTAAAATCGGTAAAAGAGTTATCGTGAATCCACATGGCTTAGAACCATTTCAGGGCTTAGATTTCATGGACAAATTGAAAACACTTCCATTGAGATGGATGGAACGTTACCAATTTAAACATGTTGCCAAGGTCATATCATTGGGTGGTAAACTTACTACAATTTTAAAAAAAGAAGTAAATAATATAAAAAACATAGTGGTGATTCCGAACGCTGTAAATCCAGGTCCGGCACCACAGCGAAAATTTACACAAGAAAAACTTTCACTACTTTTTGTCGGTCGCTTTGCATACAACAAAGGAATTAATATTCTGATGGATGCTGTTCTACAACTGAACAACGAAGGATATTTAAATCGTTTACACTTTAATGTTGTGGGAAAGGGACCTATGTTTGATCAATATATAAAAGAATATAATTTCTCCAATGTAACTTTTCATGGATTTGCAGATGATGATAAATTAGCCAGCCTATACCAAGAAAATGATCTCTTTGTTTTTCCAACACTTTTTGAAGGAATGCCTACTGTGGTGTTGGAAGCCATGGCTACAGGAATGCCCATTGTTGTTACGGATACCGGAGCAACGGCGGAATTAGTAGGATCGGACAATGGCTTCTTGATTGAAACAGGAAATGTTCGAGCTCTTAAATGGGCTATACAAAGGTATTATCAGCTAAAACCAGAAGAAAAAATTGAATTATCAGAGCAATCTTATAAAAAAGTAATCGAAAAATTCACTTGGCGTCAAGTAGCGAAGCTACATCTTGATTTATTTGATAATTTCAAGGCCTAAGAATGATCAACTACGCAAAAGAAAATTTCCAATTTATTGCTGTTTCCCTCGTTTGGGTTTTTGCGGGAATTATATTGGATGTGACTGCATTGGGACTGGTGCCTGCCGCCATGTTTCTTTATCGTCAAAAAGGATATTACACAGAAATTGTTTTATCCTTAATTCTCATCTGTTATCTATCAGATAACAGGCACTGGGAATTTAATTTTGCAACGAAAGCAAAAGATATTGCACTTTTAACTGCATGTGTTTTTTTCTTTCTTAACTCAAAAAATTTTCCATTAAGAAGTAAAATATATTATGCGTTCATTCCATTTTTTCTTCTAGCTTTTTTCTTGAGCACGAAACATCCTACACCGATGCTTTCATTTCAGAAAACATTATCCTATTTTTTGATGGTAGCCGTGGTTCCAAATTATTTTCTTCGGCAATTGCAATTAGAAGGACCCGAATTTTTAAAGAAAGTTATTTGGATGGGAACCTGCTTATACATCATCCCATTCCTAATGATATTTGTTTTAAGTCCCGACTGGACTTATCTGGAAGGACGGTACAATGGATTATTAGGAAATCCGAATGGAGTTGGAACCTTTAGCACTCTATTTTTTATTTTAATATATATGGCTATTGATTATTACCCTAAGATTTTTACAACGCAGGAAAAAATAATCATCTTCGGTTGTTTGATACTTTCCATCTTATTGGCTAGTTCGAGAAACTCTATTTTTTCCATTCTTATTTTCCTTGTGTTTGCACGTTTCTATAAGCTATCACCTTGGATTGGTTTTGTTACCGTTCTTGTGACTGCGATGTTATTTCAGGTTATAAATGAAAATTTACCTCTGATTATTACCAGTATGGGCTTAGGTTCCTACATGCGTGTTGAACATTTGAATGATGGCTCGGGGAGATTAATAGCGTGGACATTTGCCTGGGATCAAATTGAAAAATATTATTTTTTCCTTGGACGTGGATTTGCCTTTGAAGAGTGGTTGTTTGAAAAAAATAAAGGTTGGTTAAATATGTTAGGGCATCAAGGAGGAGTACATAATACCTACTTAGCAGTTTGGTTAAACACAGGAATTGTGGGACTTTGCTTTTATCTTTTTGGATTCTTTAGTGCTTTTGTTAAAGCTGCAAGAACCAATCACCTTGCCTTTCCGACCATGTTTGCTATTATGTTTTCAATTTCATTTGAAGCATGGTTTCAAGCTTCGCTGAATCCATTCACAGTAATTGCGCTGCTATTAATAACATTGTTACAGTATGTCCATCATGAAACCACCCCGCAAGAAAGCACTGTTCCTGTACTTTGAGTTGGCCGGTTATGTACAAGCGTGCATGGAAGAATTGGTAGCTACTTATGATGTAGAAATTCATTTAGTTCGTTATCCTGTTGTACAGGTGGCGCCTTTTGAATTTAAATTAAACGAAAACATCAAAGTATATGAGCGTAATGACTATGATAAAAATTCACTCGTTACATTAGTTGATACAATCACTCCTGATTTTGCATTTATTTGCGGATGGGCGGATAAAGGATATTTAGCTGTTGCCAAACATCTAAAGAAGAAGATTCCGGTTGTACTTAGTTTAGACAACCCTTGGTTGGGAACAGCAAAGCAACACTTTGCGTCATTGTTAGGTCCGCTTTATCTTCCATCATTGTTTACACATTGTTGGGTTCCCGGAGAACCTAACGCCAAGTATGCCCGCAAATTGGGATTTAAGGGAAAAAAACTACTTAGTGGGATGTATTCTGCCGACACCAATTTGTTTGGTAAATACGAAAGTCAAATTCGAGAAAGTAAAATAAAATCATTTCCACATCGTTTTATTTATGTAGGAAGATATACCGAATTGAAAGGAATCAAAGAATTATGGGCGGCTTTTTTATCTCTAAGTGTTGATGAGCGGAAAGATTGGGAGTTATGGTGCCTTGGTAAAGGAGAGTTAGAACATGAATTACCAAATCATCCATCCATAAAAAACATTGGATTTGTTCAACCGGATGCATTGGCTCCTATTCTGGAACAAACCGGTGTATTCATATTACCGGCACATTATGAGCATTGGGGCGTTGTGGTGCATGAATTTGCTGCAGCCGGTTTCCCGCTCATCTGTAGCCATACTACCAGTGCCGCTACTGCATTTCTCCATGAAGGGAAAAACGGCTTTTTTACTGAACCAAAAAAGGAAATGTCCGTAAGGAAAGCATTAGTCAATGTCATTCAACTTTCGGATAATCGTTTAAGAGCGATGGGAGAAGAAAGTATAAAATTAGCAAGAGAAATTACACCTCGCACATGGGCTAATACCGTGTGGAAAATAATGGAGAATAAATAAAGATGTGCGGCATTAGTGGAATATATGGTTTAGGAGATGCGAAGAAAGCAAACGTTCATTTGACAGAAATGAATAACGCTATTTCTCATCGCGGACCTGATGATGATGGACTTTTTGTTCAGGATGAAATTGCTTTGGGACACCGTCGTTTGGCGATTCTTGATTTAAGTCCGGCAGGACATCAACCCATGTTTGACCAATACGACTCACTCTGTATTGTGTTCAATGGTGAAATATATAATTTCAATGAAATTAAAAAAGAAATTCCAGAATATACTTTCAAATCGCAGAATGACACAGAAGTCATTTTAGCGGCTTATTTAAAATGGGGCAAAGCATGTTTACATAAATTTAATGGCATGTTTGCTTTTGCCATCTGGAATAAAAACACAAAAGAACTTTTTATTGCTCGTGATCGACTTGGCATAAAACCACTTTACTACGCTTTGAAAAATAAAGTGTTGTTATTTAGTTCAGAAGTGCGGGGGATTTTAGCATCAGGCCTTATTGAGAGAAAAATCAATAAAAGTGTATTGCAAGAATTTTTTTCTTATCAAACAGTGCATGCACCGAATACGCTTATCAAAGATGTATTTATGCTATTGCCCGGACATCATCTAAGTATTAAAGATGGGAAAGTTGACATCCAACGCTGGTGGTCGCCGAGAGAAAACTATTCTCATGCTTCAGAGGGAAAATCATACGAAGAAGTATGTAAAGATGTGCATACGCTTTTATACAATGCAGTTGAAAGGAGATTAATCAGTGACGTACCTTTCGGGGCATTTTTAAGTGGCGGGATTGACTCAAGCGCTGTAGTAGGATTGATGAGTCAGATTCAATCTCAAAAAGTAAAAACATTTACAATTATATTTGACGAAGAAGAATTTAGTGAGGCAAAATTTGCAAGAATGGTGGCCAATAAATTCAATACCGATCATCATGAATTTCGATTAACACCGGAAGATTTTTTGCGTGAACTGCCTGAAGCATTGGCCTCATTGGATCATCCTAGCGGTGATGGACCGAACTCTTATACTGTTTCTAAAATTACCAGAGAATCCGGAATCACTATGGCTTTATCGGGTTTGGGTGGAGATGAAATTTTTGCAGGTTACCCGGTGTTTAACCGCAGTTTGCAATTGGCGGAGAAAGCCTGGTTGTATAAAGTACCACAATCTTTAAGAAAATTAGCAGGCAGCACGTACTCATCATTAAAGAAAGATACTTCTTCCGCAAAAATGGCGCAAGTATTAGGACTAGAAGATGGTAGCCTACTAAATACATTTCCTTTATCCCGACAAGTTGGACTACCTTCCTACGTAAAATCAATTTTGGGAATAAAAACATGGCAAGCAGATGCCATGCAAGAAGTCATGAAAATAGAATTGGCAAATAACGGCAAGCCCTTACCGTTACTAAGTCAGGTAAGCATCGCCGAAATTACAGGTTACATGCAAAACGTATTACTTCGTGATACGGATCAAATGAGCATGGCGGTGGCCTTGGAAGTACGAGTACCTTTCCTGGATTATCAATTAGTAGAATATGTTTTAGGGATACACGATGAATATAAGAAACCCATCATCCCTAAAAAATTATTAGTCGACAGCTTAGGCGATTTATTACCTCATGAAGTTGTGCATCGCCCTAAAATGGGTTTTGTATTTCCATGGGAGGTATGGCTAAAAAAAGAATTGAAGCCCATGTGCGATCAACATATACGTAGTTTAGCAAAACGTGATTTTATAAACGGTGAATATTTAATAAAAACCTGGGAGCGGTTCCAGAGTGGCGATAAGCAAGTTCGCTGGCTGGATATGTGGTTATGCACCGTACTAGAAAATTGGATGGAAAAGAATCAAATCAATTCCTGATACAAGCAGAGTGGATCAAAAAAAGAAAATATTAGTTTTTGTGGATTGGTATCTTCCCGGATATAAAGCCGGCGGGCCCATTCGTTCCATTGCGAATATGTACAGTCAATTAAAAAACGATTATACCTTTCGCATCGTCACTTCTAATTTGGATTTATACGAAGCCAAACCCTACTCTACTGTTGCTAGTGATCAATGGACCAAAGGACCGGATGGTTGTGATGTGCTATATTTATCGACAGCAAAACAAAACTACAAAGAGATCTCAAAAATTATTCATGAAGAGCGGGCTGATTATATTTATTTAAATTCCGTCTTCTCGAAAGTTTTTACATTATTTCCCCTTCTTGTTCGAAAACGACATTTTCCGGTACGCAAAGTAATTATTGCTCCCCGTGGCATGCTAGGAAAAGGTGCTTTACAAATTAAACCCATCAAGAAAAAAATATTTCTTTTTTGGATGAAAATGACAGGGCTTTTTAATTCGGTTAGATGGCATGCTTCATCCACTGAAGAGGAAAAAGAAGTCAAAAACATTTTCGGGAAAAATGCAAATACCAAAGTTGCTTTGAATTTAAGTTTAGGCAGAGCACTAATTCCTTTCCAACGCAAAAAAGAAATCGGAAAAGTAAAATTCGCATTTCTTTCCAGGATATCTTTCAAGAAAAATCTGCAAGGAACTTTAAGTTTACTCGCACGCACATCTCCACAAAATCAAATACAATTTGACATTTACGGTCCCATCGAAGATCAGGAATACTGGAATAGTTGTGAAAAACTAATGGCCTCACTTCCATCACATGTAAAAGCCAATTACAAAGGGGCGATACAAAATGAAATGGTTGCCGACACGTTAAAAAACTATCATTTCAGTATTTTGCTTACCTTTAATGAGAATTTCGGACATTCCATTGTAGAAAGTATGGCTGCAGGATGTCCTGTAATTTTAAGTGATCAAACGCCATGGAAAAATTTAGAAGTTAAAAAAGCAGGTTGGGATTTGAAACTTCAGGATGAAAATAAAATACTGGAAGTATTAAATACCGCTAGCAGGATGGATCAGGAAACTTTTGATTATTGGAGTCGGGAAACTCAGGAGTTTGCAAAACAAATCATCTTTGATGCCCAATCTATTCAACAGCACAAAGAATTATTCTCTTAATTGACGCAGCAATGTCATCAGTAAAAACAAATTTATCTCTCTACAACAACAGCTGGTACAAGCCAGGTGGAAATGTTGTAAAAAGAACATTGTGGTATTTCACAAATATTTTATTTTTTATCAATCCATTAAATCCGCTTAGCAGTTTAAAAGTAATATTGCTTCGATTATTCGGTGCGAAAATCGGGAATGGAGTCATTATCAAACCAGGCGTAAACATAAAATACCCATGGTTGTTGAGTATTGGAGATCACTGCTGGATTGGGGAAAATGTATGGATTGACAATCTTGCCCAAGTAACGATAGGAAATCACTCTTGCTTGAGTCAAGGCGCTTTCTTATTGTGTGGCAACCACAATTATAAAAAGAATACATTTGACCTGATCGTAAAGCCCATTACACTCGAAGAAGGAGCTTGGGTGGGTGCAATGTCCATCGTTTGTCCGGGAGTAACGTTACGCTCACATTCGGTACTTACGGTTCATTCTGTGGCTACAGCAACCTTAGAGCCCTATTCTCTGTATAAAGGGAACCCGGCGGTGAAAATCCGGGAGCGAGACATTTCTGATAATTAATTGCATTCAACGATATGAAAATTTCCATTATTACCATTACATACAACAGTGCTGCTACACTTGAAGACACGATTAAATCTGTGGTGATGCAGGATTATCCGAATGTAGAATATTTAATCATTGATGGAAAATCGAAAGATGCGACTTTAACCATTGTAGATAAATACAAAGATAAAATCACAAAAGTTGTTTCAGAAAGAGACAAGGGACTTTACGATGCACTCAACAAAGGAATTAAACATGCGACGGGTGATATCATCGGCATGTTGCATTCAGATGATATTTACGCGCATCCTCAAGTGTTGAGCAACATCGTTAAAAAGTTTCAAGAGTCGCCGAATACGGATGGTGTTTATGCTGATTTAGTTTTTGTGAATAGAAACGACACCAACAAAGTGATGCGCACTTGGGAATCGGGAACTTATCAAGAGGGAGATTTTTTAAAAGGATGGATGCCACCACACCCTACTTTCTTTGTGAAAAAAGAAGTGTATGAGAAATTTGGTGGCTTCAATACTGAATTAAAACTTTCTGCTGACTACGAATTGATGCTCCGCCTCATTCACAAAAATCAGATAAAGATGGGATACCTCAACGAAGTGATTGTGAAAATGAGAATGGGCGGTGTGAGTAATGTTAGTTTCTTCGTAAAGTTAAAAGCAAATATTGAAGATAAAATGGCATGGAAACTCAATGGCATGAAACCAAAGATGACCACCATGCTATTGAAACCACTTCGTAAACTAGGACAATATTTGAAAAGAGCTTATCATTTCTTTTTTTAGAATTCTACTTATTTTTAAAAGACTTTGGTTTCGACAGCGTAAATACTCTGGAAATATTAAATCCGAAATGGATATCTCCCTTTTCCCAACTTCCATTGGTATCCGTTATTAATGAACGTTCGTTCATTCCAAGAGCGTTGGTGAAATGCAATTGAAAAACGTGCCCTCCGGTTTCAATATCAATGCCGATGGACAGTGGATTAGTATTCGTAGCGCTTAGTTGATCGGGTAAGTTATAGAAATATTCGGCCGTTAAAGCCAAGCGCCGGGTTAATTTAATTCTTCCTCCTACTCCCAGCGAATAAATATCATGCAAATCATCAGTGGTTTTCACAATATTTCTATGTACAAGAGTTGGCATCAATTGCAAACTAAAAACATCAGAAAATTTCCGACCTAAAATAGCTTGTTGATAGAATGCCAAGCGTGAGGTATAATAATTATTTCGCTCCGGATTCGACCATTCAAGTCCATCCTTCACTACACCGGAAATAAAAATCAAGGAAAATGGAATAGAACCTTTTCCCTTTCCCTGCCATATCATTCTATATTTTGCGTAGACATCAATTTCTTTCTTATTACTGCTTCTGCCGATGCCTACCATCACCCGATTGCTAATTCCATAATCCAAACCCAAGCGAATGGTGGCTTGATCGAGGCCATAGGCTTCACGGGAGCCACCATTCACACGACCGAAGCGATGCAGGATTCTGAAATCAAGAACACCGGCAGCTACTTGCTCCATCGACTGCGCACTGATAACACGCGTAGCTTTAAATGCATTCTTTACAAATTCTTTTTTCTGTGGTTCATCACCTAAAAGACTGAGCAGGTCATCCTGAGCAAAAGATTTTGCAGAGAACAAACTAAAAAGGAAAAAGAAAAATACAACAGACTTACTTTTGAAACTTCGCATAAATGGCATCGACAGTAATTTTAACATCATTAGAAACTTTTTCTTTCACCAAAGAAGGGATTTCAATTTTATAATCACTCAATTGAATAGCAAAATTGCTTGATCCTGTAATTTTACCGGCTTTCACAGTGAATACTCCTTGTCCATTCAAATCTTTTGTCACACCATGCAACAACAATGTTCCTTTAAATTTCACAGGATATACTCCATCCTTATTAAAATCAACAGAAGAAATATTTTCAATTGTGCCTTTAAAAACCGACTTAGGATACTTATCTGATTCCACATAATTTTCATGGAAATGTTCCATCATCAAAGCCTTTTCAAATTCAAATGCTTTCATCAGAACCGAGAATTCAAAATTCCCGGAAGAGGCATCAATCACACTAGTTGCTTGCGTATTCACCGCATCAATTTTTTCCATCGGTGTATCAGACAAGAAAGTCACCTTTCCATTTCGCGTAAAATAACGATCTTGAGCATTGGCATGTATCGAAACTGCAAAGAGGATACTCAACACTACTAAATACTTTTTCATAATAAATATTTTTAAGGGATAAACAATTTTGAATTTAAACTTTCACCATTCGAAATTACACGAATCAAATACATTCCACTTTTTAATCCAACCGGAACAGAAACCGTCATTTTCACCTCCCCGGAAACATACTGACCTGCCTCTTCTGAAGAAACTAAACGACCTCCCAAATCAATAATATTTATTTTTGGTGAAGTATGTTCAAAAGAAGAATATTCCAATGTAATTCTTCCTTCATCATTAATATAGGCTTTCAAATTAGAAATATTTTTGTTATTCTCGGATAGCCCTGTAGTGCTCGCAGGGCTTACTACTTTAGATCCGTTATATGCATAATCAAGATCTTCGTTACCATTATTATTTGCTGCAATTCCTGCGAAATAAAATGTAATATTTCCAATGTTTGATGTAGGTGCAGTCCAGTTAAAAGTAAATATAGCGGAATCCGCATGTAGTCCGCCATTCAATTGATGAACTACATTGTTTCGTGTAACACCACTGACCGTTTTTGTTTTAATTGTTGTTTTAGTAGAATTAGTAATGATCAACGAACCTGCATTCGCATTCGTAGAAGTTAGCGCTTCAAATCCAAGTCCGAACAAGGGTTTTCCAATTTGTTTTACAATCACATTCACGATGTAGGTTTGTCCTGGCACATATCGCCAATTCGGAATATTGGAAGTCACATAAATAGTACCCGTTCCCGAATTCGAATTTCCGTATGAATTATGACAATCGTTGCATTTCAATTCACCTGAAGAACCCGTATACCCAGCTTTTCCATTATCGCTTAATATTCCGAATGCGGTAGCAAAGATCATTGCTACGATAGGGACTACAACTATAATTTTCTTTTTCATCTCTTATATATTTTTATTATTCTTCAACTTTTACACATCTAATCAAAACAACATCCATCAAATAACCTGAACATACTCCTTTCAACTGAACTACCCTTCCAACAGGAAATAAGGTTTCATCTACCTCTTTATCCTCCAGCTTACAATTGAGACCAAACATTCCTGAACTTGTAAGTAGAGCAATGGAAACACCGGAGGTATCAGACATCAAACTTTGAACCTTTCCGGTCACCGTAATTACTTTATCAAGATAAAGTTCATTAGCCTTCTGTTCATTTTCTTCATACAGTTTAAAAATTGAATCGGCCGACAAAAAAGCAACCGAATTCGTATGAAGCAAACTATCGACCGGCTTATAATACATATAATAAGCAAGAAGCATTGCCATGGTTACTAAGATCAATAATGTCCAACCTAATTTTTTCATAATATTAATTTGGGGATCCTCTTTCGATCCAGGTTTTAACTTTCAACAAAGAGCAATCATCTGATTTATTTCCTCCCTGTGGCATTTGCGACCAATTGGGATTATGACTCATTGAACCGTATAATGAACCATCATCGGCATACAATTTTACATTTGTGTAATTACTCAAATCAATATTTCCGGAGGGGGCTGATCCACTATGACAGGAAATACAGCTTCTATTCAAGAGTGGTGCAATCGTAGCCACATACGTTACAGTCGTCGTATCACAGAGACCTGTTGTAGGATACAACTCATCTTCTACATCATAATAACATCCCTCAAAAAGCAAGACCAACAATGCTAGTAGAATTAAAGAATTAGGAAGACGTTTTAATAAATCCACAATTATATATTTTATTTACTATTACTATTTTAATTATTAGGTGAGCCAGCATCCACCCAAATTCGAATTTTGGCAATGTCGCAATCAGGCAATTTATTGCCATTTTTAGGCATTGCACTCCAGCCAGAATTATGCTCTACAGATCCAAGCAAAGAACCATCAATGGCCGAGCCCCTAATTCCGGTATAGTTACTTAAATTTACTCCGCCACCGGGACTCGAACCTTGATGACAACCTTGACATTTATTCTGAATGATGGGCTTAATCACTGCATTAAATGTAACGCTACTTGTATCACAACCACCATCACAATTTAAGTTTTGCGCTCCTTGTGCAATCCAAGTTTTAATTAATAATATTTGTTCGTCACTTAAACGAGGAGCCGGTGGCGGCGGCATACGATCATTGGGGTCATTGTTTTCAATCGTTTCAATAAAATCACCATCGGTTGAATCGCCCACATCAATGATATTTGAATTCATCAATGATTGATAGGAAACAATTGTAACACCATCTTGATGAGAGGCCACATCATGACATCCACTTTGCGCACAATTAGCAATTAGAAATGGAAGGATTTGCATATTAAAATACACGCTATCACTATCACAAGGCAATGTATTGCCGTTGCCAGGATCGATTCCGCCTGATGAAATCATCGGTTGCGGAATTTCATGTTTACATGCTACAACAGTAAAAAACACGGAGAGAAATACTATGAATTTCCAATTACCTCCAACTACTTGATCAATCATAAAACGAATTTACGATCACAATCAAGCAAATAAAATTCAAATATTCTGAAAGCGGAAAATTAGGGTCTGAATGAGAAAATTGATTGTTTTTGACTTAAGATACGTTACCGGTCAACCATTCTTTAAAATGAGGAGAACGTTCGGTGCTCACGATAGTATCCTCTTCACTTGGAGGTCGAAGTACAATTTTCACACGTGATTTCGACCAGGCAAGCATTTTCTCGATGGCTTTTATATTTACAATAAACTGCCTGTTGATTCTAAAAAACATAGAGGGATTCAATATATGTTCCAACTCATCTAAATTATGGTCGACCGGATATTTTACATCCTGAAATGTACAGAGGTAATTAATTTTATCCTTTGTATAAAAATAGGCTGCTTCTTCAATCTCCACCATTTTAATTGTATCGCCATATCGAATTACAATGCGCTTTTGGAATTCTTTAGACTGGACGTTCAATATTTTTAAAATGCTCTCGATTTTCTTAGCACTCATATCTGAAAGCGTCTGGAATTTCTCAAAAGCTCTTTTAAGTTCATCCTTCTTAATGGGCTTCAATAAATAATCAATGCTATTCACTTTAAAAGCTTCGAGCGCATGTTCATCATACGCAGTTGTAAAAATTACGGGGGCTTTCACTGTGACCATTGAAAATATTTTAAAGCTCTGCCCATCCGCCAAATTGATATCCATCAAAATTAAATCCGGAGAGGGATTAGAATTTAACCAATCGACAGTAGACTTAATACTCACCAATGTAGCAAGAATTTCTATTGATGGTTCGAGCTCGATAACCATTTTTATCAAGCGATCGGCAGCTATTTTTTCATCTTCAACTATAAGTACTTTCATTATTTATTTTTATTAATGGTATTTCAACAACGAAGGAGTCGTCAATAAAACTAACATTCACATTTTTCCCTGAAACGAGTTGAACTCGGCTGATGATATTTTGCAAACCAATGCCTGTGCTCGGTTCAGGATTCATTTTTGGATTCAATGTGTTTTTAACAACAAGTGAGTTTTCACCTACAGTATTCACTAAAACTGTTAATGGAGACTCATGCGATACGGCATTGTGTTTTACGGCATTCTCAATCAACAATTGCAAAGACAAGGGCGGCAAAGCAAATTTCTCGAGCCAATCATCAGGAATATCAATCACCAAATTCAGTGCATCGCCAAATCTTTTTTGCTGTAAAAAATAATAAGTTTCCACCATACTCAACTCTTCCTTCAGGCTGATTACATCTTTATCTCTATGTTGTAATAAATTCCTAAAGTAATCAGACAATTTTTCAACATAACTGATTGCATTATCTTTATCGCTTTCGATGATAGCAATAAGCGTATTAAAGCTATTGAATAAAAAGTGGGGATTCACCTGACTTTTCAAGGTTGCGAATTGATACTCCACCTTTTCTTTTTTCAAACTTTCCAGTTTCCGCAATCGGATATCGCGATCGCGAATAATAAAAATCAAGGTCAGAAAAACAAAAACAATGATCGATAACACGAACCAATTCTCTTTCCACATCGGCTTCATGATTCTAAACTTGTAAGTCAAAACTGCTTGATGGTTGAATTGACCGCCAAGACCTGCAATTACTTCAAAAGTATATTTCCCTGGTGGCAGGTTGGGGAATGTAACAATTCGATCTTGCGTAGGAATCCAGCTGGTACTATATCCTAACAGTCGATATTGATACGAAACCAATTCCGGATTTGAATACCAAAGTCCAACATATTCAATTGAAATATTATTTTGGTTGTATTCGAAAATTGAATCATTTAGATTTACGCTTTGCTTCATAAAAGTGTACACCGCTTTAAGAATGAGAGTTGGTTTATTCGAGACTCCCTTATTATAATTATAAAAGCGAAACAATCCATTTCTAGAAGCAATCCATACGCCTCCTCTTCGATCTCTTGCAATCGTATTTAAATCGGCATCAATTTTTTCAATGCCTGCTTCACCCGCAATCTTTTCCACTTCAAAAGTCAATGGATGAATAATATCCAGTCCTTTAGCGTTGACCACTAAAATATTTCCATTGTTATCGGTTTCAATTCCTGAAATATCGAGCATGGAAAGACCATGGCTTAAATTAAAATTTCTGAAATGGGATCCATCGTATCTATACAATCCATGATTTTGCGTACTAAACCACATATTGCCATTTAGATCTTCTGTAATTGAGTAAACAACTTTTCCTTTTGCTAACTCATTAAAATTTTTAAAACTTACGCCATCATACATCACGACGCCACGTCCATCTGTTCCAAACCAAGTTCTATTTTTGCTATCGATATAAATGCTGTAAACAAAACCATTAAACGGCATTTTAAAATCACTATACTTTTTGAAATTGTAACGTGGAATTCCCAAAGGCGGTAAGGAGTCAGGAAGAGAACAATTCACCACTCCACCCAACGTGGCAAACCACAAAACATTTGCACCACTATTGATAGAGATCACATTCGCATTTTCTAATCCATCCTTCGTACTGTATTGATTTACTTTTTCGGTGAATGTATTGAGACGATAAAGCACATCATCAAAAGTTCCAATCCACAAATACCCGAACTTATCTTCATGCAATGCGGTAATATGTAAAGTTTTCTTTTTAGGATCTAAAACAAATTTTTTAATCCGTTCCACATCATTGGACAAATAATCAAATCTATAAAGTCCATCCGGTTTACTAAACCAAACATATCCATCTTTACTTGTACAGATGGACTGAAGGCTATCAATAGAAACATTATTTACTTTATTGACAAACTCCACCTTCTCCCCGGGAGAATAAATTAATTTATGATCTGCTGCAATCCATACATTCCCTTCGCGATCGCGCATCAAAGCATTTACTTTTTTATATGGAAAGCCTTTAGAGTGATCAAAATTTCTTAATCGCCTATCTCCACTAAATTCAAAATCCATTAATCCGAAACCGTCTGTACCGACCCAGAATTCATTTTGCAATCGCACCATGCAATTTAATGCACCATACCTCCAATCAGCGGACTTTTCAATATTTTCAAAAGTAAAATTATTCATATTGAAACGAAACAAACCTTGCTCTTGTAAGCCTAACAAAACATTTCCATCCGGTTGTACGCCAATTGACTTTACAATATTATCGGGAAGACCTTTTTTAGAATCAAAAATTTTATAACTGATAGGATTCGTAGAAGGATCAATCAACAACAAACCGGCATCAGAACCTGCGAGCAAAAGTCCGGATGGATGTTTCTGTAATTGATAAATAAATGGATCCGGAATACCTGACAAGCGATGCCAATCATTTTCCGCCCGATAAAAAATTCCTTCGCCATAAGAAGCCACCCATAGTTGTTTATTGTCGTTTTGAAAAACGGAAGTGATTGGACTTTTTGCCGGTGATTTCAAATTTATAAATGTCCCTTTCTTAAGATTTAAGATAGTACCATTATTCAAACACACCAACAGTTCATTTTTGATAGCCGTTAAATGAGAAACATATTTGCTTTCGGAAGTATCTGGCAATAAAATTTTAGAAAAAGCAAAGCCATCGAAACGATATAAGCCTTCATCGGTTCCTATGTAAATGAGACCATCTTCTGCTTGACAAATTGCTGTTGCTTTTAATTTATCGTTTTGCGGATCAATATTCATCTCAATAAAAAAAGGTTGCTGACTATACAAAGCATAGTGTAAACACAAAAAGAGATATGTTAGTGCAATAAACTTTTTCATTTATTGTCTCTTTTCATTTTAGCTTCAACAAAGACATGAATATCCGGAGCAATTTTTTGTTGCACTAGGCGTGGAATTCGAATATTATAATCACTCAAAGGCACCCAGAAATCAGTAGAAATAAAAATTTCATCACCTTTCACATATATAAAACCCTTAATTATTCTTTCCTTTCCAATTCCTCTGATAGTCAAAACACCTTTTACCCGCACTTGAAAACTGCCGTCCACCTTAAAATCTACCTCATCAATAATTTTCCCACTAAATGTGCAGTAAGGAAAAAGGTCTGATTCCAAATAATTTTCATTGAAATGATCCTTTTGGAGCTCGGTATTAAATCCTGAAAATGAAGTATTTGACACTTTGAAAGCTAAAGAGCGAGTAATGGGATCAATGATTCCGTTCATCGTCACGGAATTTGCCTTTATGGTTTCCAAATTGGCCTCAGAAATGAAGCTCAGCTTGGAAGAAACCACTGAATATCTTTGACTCGCTTGAGCATTAAGTATTTGACAGTTAGCCATTAAACTAATGATTAGGACTAAAAATTGATAATGCAATTGGGTAGAGTAAAAAGGCACTTTCCCACAACACATACTTATATATGAGATTCGGCTTAGATCGGGAGGAAACATGCTTCTAAAATAGTCAAATCCAATAGAATTCTGTTTGACAAACCGCTCTACACGTTAAAACAACAGTTGAGCAAGGATGAATTGGTGTTAAAAAAACTACAAATTCTTCAAGGAATCGTTGAATAACGAGTGACATGACTAATTTCGCGGAAGACTATTCAAATTCCAAAAACAAAATAAACTCTTCTACGTATAGCAGGAGATTAAGATTTATGAGTTCAAGGTTACCAAATTTAATTATTGCCGGAGTACATAAAGCCGGAACCACCTCTTTGTTTGTTTATCTTTCTAAGCATCCGAAGATTGGAGCTTCGCATATCAAAGAAATTGGATTCTTCATGCCCTTGCGCGATGGAGCATCAATGCCTCCAATAGAAGAATACAAAGCTTACTTCTCGCATTGCAAAGACGAACAATATGTGATGGAAGCGAGTCCGAGCTACATCTATGGCGAAGAAAAAATTGCAGATGCGATAAAAGAAAATTGCGGAAATGCAAAAATCATCATGATTTTGCGTGAGCCAATTGACCGATTGGGTTCTTTTTACAATCACATTCGTTCCAAAGCGATGATGGAAGAAAATGTAGATCTCTATGCTTTTATTCAAAAGTCCATTCAGGGAATACAGGATACAAGCAAACAAGATTATTTTACCCGTGGTGTTCGAGAAGGATTTTATAGTGATTATCTTCAACCTTGGATTGAGACGTATGGCGAAGATTTAAAAATAGTTTTCTTTGATGATCTTAAAAACCAGCCGATGCAATTGACTGCAGAAATTTGTGAATGGCTCGGTATCTCTTCAGAAGTATACAAAGCATCCGATTTTACTGTTGAAAATAAAACGGTGTATTATAAAAACAAATCGATACACAAGTTGATTCTTTCCATGAATAAAAAGTTGGAAGCTTTCTGGAGAAGAAATCATCAATTGAAAAAGAAGTTGCGGTCATTTTATTATATATTCAATGCCAATTCATCAAAAGGAGAAAGCATGGATGATCGCACTAAAAAAATATTGGAAGAACTTTATTCTCCGTACAATGCCAGATTGCTAGAAATGCTCAAAAAGCAAGGTTATACTAAATTTCCAAATTGGCTTAGCGAATCAAAAAATTACAAGGCCAAAAATAATACGGTGATCACCGAAACAAAATAAGAGAATGAAGGATCCCCAAATAATCATTGTTTCCGTTGTGATTTTCGGAATGGTAGTCGCACTTTACAAGGAGATTATAAAACCAGTGATGGTATTTGTGGTAGCCATTACCTTGTTGATGGCAACAAACATCATTGGTCCCAAAGAAGCGCTGAGTGGATTTGCCAACGAACAGATTGCAGTTATATTTCTTTTGCTCATCATCAGTGATGTGGTGAAGCGATCTGCTGCTTTGGATTATTCTATCTACCGATTATTTCGACCCAATCTATCCTACCGTGCATTTCTTTTCAGAATGACAACTGCTGTATCAGGAGTATCTTCATTTGTGAACAATACACCTTTGGTTGCTTTGATGATTCCCTACGTGTACGATTGGGCCAAGAAGAAAAAGATAAATCCATCCAAAGTATTAATGCCACTTTCGATGGCAGCCATTGTAGGTGGAACGATGACACTAATAGGAACCTCTACCAATCTTGTTGTAAGTGGAATGGCAGTAGATGCAGGATTGAAACCCATTTCAATGTTTGCTTTTACTCCCATTGGCTTTCCAATATTGATATTGATTATCATCTACATTCTGATTTTCAGCAATAAACTTCTACCTGATCGAAGTGATGCATTATCGGAATTCAAAGCTCACACTAGAAAATATTTGATCGAAACAAAAGTGCCTGAAACCTCTTTTTACGTGGGGAAATCTTTAGATCATAACAAGCTTCGTCAATTAAGAGGACTTTATGTTGTAGAAATTATTCGAGGCACTAAAACAATTGCTCCCGTATCACCCAAAGAAATAATTCAACCCAATGATATACTAATTTTTGCAGGAGAAATTGATACGGTAATTGATCTGTTAAATAATCAAACGGATCTTATACCTGCTGAATATTCTGATTATCCGATGAACGGAAAGGTAGATGTGATTGAAGCTATTATATCGCCTAATTCTTCACTCATCAACAAGACCATTAACAAAACGAATTTTCGGGAAATTTATGACGCCGGAATTATTGCGGTGAATCGTGATGGAGAAAAACTCAGTGGCAAAGTAGGAGATATTGAATTAAAAAATGGTGATTTGCTTTTAGTTGTTGCCGGAAAAGAATTCAGAAGAAGAGCGGAACAAAATCGCGATTTGATTTTGGTTTCCAAGCGACGTGAAATAAACAACAGCAGTAAAAACAGAATTAAATTAATTCTGTTATCAATCGCTCTTGCTTTCATATTAGAAGCCTGCGGCATCATGAGTATTTTTATGTCGCTGTTTATAATTACCGGAGCCATTGCTTTAGCAGGATTTCTAAATGTAGATGATATCAAAAAATCGTTGGACTTAGAGTTGATGGTGATGCTGGCACTTTCGCTGGGAATTGGAAAAGCAATTTCTAATTCGGGTGCAGATCAGATCTTCGCTAAAGAAGTTATACGGTACACCATTAATTTACATGAAACACTCGGAGTTTTATTAGGTCTTTACTTGGTAACAAATATTCTAACCATGTTTGTAACCAATGCTGCGGCCGTTGCCATCACTTTTCCTATTGCGGTGGCCACAGGTCAACAAATCGGGATGCAGGACATGACACCACTTCTTTTAATTATTGCTTTTGCTAGTTCTGCAGATTTTATTACTCCCTTTGGTTATCAAACTAATTTGATGGTATTTGGTCCGGGTGGATATCGTTTTTCAGACTATGTGCGTTACGGTGTTATTCCAACAATCATTTATATGGTGATGACTATTTTCGGAATTGCATGGCTATATAATTTGATTTAATCATTTTAAACAGAAAGACTGAATTGTATTGCAATTCAAAAATATTTTAAAAAGGAAAATGAAAAGTAGCGATATCGTAAAGCAAGATTACAAAATCAGTAAAGCTGACCGTGAGAAGTTATTAGAACAAAAACCGGTTTTACTTTGGTTGACCGGACTTAGCGGATCCGGAAAATCCACGCTGGCAGATCGTGTTGAAGTTGCCTTACATAAGCAAGGGTATAAAACCTATTTGTTAGATGGCGATAATATTAGGCATGGACTCAACAACAATATTGACTTTAGTGAACTTGGAAGAAAAGAGAATATTCGTCGCATCGGCGAGGTCGCAAAACTGTTTTTAGATGCCGGAATCATCGTCATAAGTGCCTTTATATCACCCTTTCGAGAAGATCGCGATGCGGTAAGAAACTTACTTACAGAAGGGGAATTCGTAGAGATTTTTGTGGATTGTCCTCTCGAAATTTGCGAACAAAGAGATGTAAAAGGCCTTTATGCCAAGGCTCGTAGAGGAGAAATCCCTAACTTTACCGGGATTTCGTCCCCCTTCGAAGTCCCCACACACCCCGAAATTACTGTTCACACCGACCGCGAAAAAACGGATGATTGCGTGAACAAAATTTTATCCTACACGTACAATTGCATTAAACCATTAAAAGGATGATCCTTTATCATTTAAATCACCTTCGTGAACTCGAAGCTGAAGCCATTTATATTATTCGTGAAACTGCTTCACAGTTTGAAAGACCTGTTATGTTATTCTCGGGAGGTAAAGACTCTATAGTAATGACACATTTAGCAAGAAAAGCATTTTACCCTGCACGCATTCCTTTCCCGTTATTGCATATCGATACCGGACATAATTTTCCAGAGACGATCACGTTCCGCGATAAAATGGTTGAAGAGATTGGTGCTAATTTATTGGTGCGTCATGTACAAGATTCTATTGATGCAGGTCGTGCGAAAGAAGAAAAAGGTCCTAACGCCAGCAGAAACATGCTTCAAACTACGACGCTTTTAGATGCTTTAGAAGAATTGAAAGTAGATGCTGCGATGGGCGGAGCAAGACGCGATGAAGAGAAAGCGAGAGCGAAAGAACGTTTCTTTTCACATCGTGATGAGTTCGGTCAATGGGATCCAAAAAACCAACGTCCGGAATTATGGATGTTGTTAAATGGCAAAAAAAATATGGGCGAGCATTTCAGAATTTTCCCATTGAGCAACTGGACCGAGATGGATGTGTGGATGTACATCGCACACGAAAAAATTGATATTCCAAATATTTACTTTACACATCAACGTGAAATTGTACGTCGCGATGGAATGTTATTGGCCAATTCAGAATTCATCACAGTACGTGATAGTGAAAAAGCTGAAACCATGACTGTACGTTTCCGCACCATTGGTGATATGACTTGTACGGGTGCAGTATTATCTCCTGCGAACAGCTTGCAGGAAATCATTGATGAAGTAGCTTCCAGCAAAACTACAGAGCGCGGAACACGATCTGATGATAAGCGAAGTGAAACCGCCATGGAAGATCGTAAGAAAGCAGGTTACTTCTAAACAGAAAACAATTATTTTATTTTATAATTTAAGAACAGTATCATGAGTGAATTCAGTAAAGAAGGTTATTTAAACATGGAACTGCTCCGCTTTACAACAGCAGGAAGTGTTGATGATGGAAAGAGCACCTTAATAGGTCGTTTGTTATATGATTCCAAACAAATTTTCGAAGATCAACTGGAAGCCATCGAGCAACGAAGTTTGCAACGCGGATTCGAGCATGTTGATTTAAGTTTATTGACTGATGGGTTAAAAGCAGAGCGCGAACAAGGAATTACCATCGATGTAGCCTATCGTTATTTTGCTACTCCGAAAAGAAAATTTATTATCGCCGACACACCGGGTCATATTCAGTACACAAGAAACATGGTGACCGGTGCTTCTACGGCCAATGCAGCGCTTATTTTGGTAGATGCACGCAAAGGAGTATTGGAGCAAACCATCCGACATTCCTTCATTGCATCGCTCTTACAAATTCCACATTTAATCATTTGCATTAATAAGATGGATTTGGTGGATTACAAAGAAGAGGCCTTTGAAAAAGTGGTGGAAGAGTTCAAACAAATTGCATCCAAACTTGATATTAAAGATGTAAATTTTTTACCGATCAGCGCATTGTTAGGAGATAATGTGGTAGATAAATCTGAAAAGATGAGTTGGTACCAAGGACCTACCTTGATGTATTTACTGGAACACTTACACATTAGCAGCGATGAAAATCATATTGATTGTCGTTTCCCCGTTCAATATGTAATTCGACCACAGCAAACCGAATATCACGACTATCGTGGTTATGCGGGAAGAATTTCTAGTGGAATTTTTAAACCCGGTGATAAAATTAAAGTTTTGCCGAACGGAGAAATTGCAACCATAAAAACCATTGAAATTTTTGGAGAAGAAATCGCTGAGGCTTACTCTCCGATGTCGGTGACCATGACCTTAGATAAAGATGTAGACATCAGCAGAGGAGACATGATTGTTCGTGAAAACAATGTACCCAATGCCATGCAAGAATTTGACGTGATGGTTTGCTGGTTAAACAATGACAGAATGAATGTTGGTGGTAAGTATGCCATTCGACACACTACTAAAGATGCACGTTGTATCATCAAGGACATTCGCTATAAAATTGACATCAATACACTACACAGAAACGAGACGGACAAAGAAATCGGCATGAATGATATTGCCCGAGTTACCATTAAAACTACTGTACCGATCTTCTTCGACTCGTATCGTAAAAATCGTCATACCGGAAGTATCATTATTGTGGATGAAGCCACCAATGAAACGGTAGGTGCAGGAATGATCGTTTAATTTTTTCAGCAATTCAAAATATCAACTTACATGGAAAACTACAACCCACTTTTATCCATTGCCATCAAAGCCGCAGTGCTTGCCGGAAAAGAAATCAATAAAGTTTACGGCAAAGAAATTAACGTAGAACTCAAAGACGATAAAAGCCCGCTTACTGAAGCCGACAAGCAATCACATCTTAAAATTGTTGATATTTTAGCAGAAACCGGTCTCCCGATTTTAAGCGAAGAAGGACGAGAAATTCCTTTTGCAGAAAGAAACAAATGGGGATTGTTTTGGTTGATTGATCCTTTAGATGGTACGAAAGAATTCATCAAACGTAATGGAGAGTTCACTGTAAACATCGCATTAATCAGCAAAGGAGTTTCCATTTTAGGAGTGATCTATGCACCGGTCATCCATACCTTGTACTTCGGTGCAGAAGGTTCCGGTTCATTTAAAATCGAAGCCGATATTGATTATTTAGATCATATTATTCAAACTCCACATATCGCAGATCGATTGATCACGGCAAGTCATCGTTTGCCGATTAAAAATACTAATCGCCCATATACTGTTGTTGCTTCCCGTTCACATTTGAGTGAAGAGACCAGCGAATTCATTGAACAATTAAAAGCATCACATAACGATCTTCAGATGATTTCAAAGGGAAGTTCTTTGAAACTATGTTTGGTGGCGGAAGGTGCTGCTGATGTATATCCACGCTTTGCTCCTACTATGGAATGGGACACTGCTGCCGGTCAAGCCATCGCAAAATCGGCAGGATTTTCTGTTGTGAATGCTTTGGATCGCACACCGGTGGTGTATAATAAAACCAATTTATTGAATCCTTGGTTTATTGTGCAGTAGTCGATTCCACTACACATTTAATTAACTTCTCCATCTCCTTTTACAATTCTTCTTCTTCGATTACTTTTTAACAATCTGCTAAAGCTTTGTTAATATCCTCCTAACAAAGTCCACGTAATATTGTATCGTGAATAAAAGGAGAACATTGGTATTTTTAAAAAAGCTCTATTCTATTTTAATAGAACGCTTCACCATTCATCGTTTACATACTATTTGGCAAAAGAACTTTCATGTAAATGATTATTTCGACGAGATTAAAAACCCTGCTGCTTTTTGAAAACGGGTCAGCAAATATCTTCTTCCAGACGCGCGGTAGATATAGTTGTTATTTCTGATGTTCACTTAGGCACTTATGGTTGTCATGCCAAAGAGCTTTGTCAGTATTTAAAATCTATTCAACCCGGGATGCTTATCCTTAATGGTGATATAGTAGATATGTGGCAATTCAGTAAAAATTATTTCCCGAAAGAGCATATGCAGGTGGTCAAAGAAATTATTTCACTGGCGACAAAAGGAGTTCCGGTACATTACATCACCGGTAATCATGATGAACTGCTTCGTAAATTTTCCGGCTTTCAATTAGGGCAATTATCAATCAGCAATAAAATCATTCTCGATGTTGATGGTAAAAAAACATGGATTTTTCACGGAGATGTTTTTGATGTGACTATGCAACATGCCAAATGGCTCACTAAACTAGGTGCCATTGGATACGACTTACTTATTCTCATCAATGCGAGTGTCAACTTTTTGTTGAAGAAATTAGGAAAAGAAAAAATCTCATTAAGTAAGAAAATTAAAAACAGTGTGAAGAGTGCTGTAAAGTTCATCAATAATTTCGAAAGCACCTGTGCAGATATTGCTATAAATAACGGTTACGATTATGTACTATGTGGGCATATTCATCATCCCGAAATAAGAATGATGCAGAATGAGCATGGCAAAGTTTGTTATATGAATTCGGGAGACTGGGTTGAAAATTTAACCGCGCTCGAGTACCATCAAAAAGAATGGACTTTGTATCAGCACCCCATCAATAAACGACAAGAGATTTATCCTGAAATTGAAGGAAATGATGAATACATCTACCTCAATAATAAACAACTTTTTAATATTTTATTAGAAGAAATTTATTCGGGGCATACTACAAATCACAGTGAAAATATCAAGAAAGATGAAGATATTATATGCCATTCAGGGCACAGGTAACGGACATGTAAGTCGGGCCATAGAGATTATTCCAATCTTGCAGAAAAAAGCGGAAGTAGATGTTTTAGTAAGCGCATCTCAATGGGAATTAAAAACACCTTTCCCCATCGATTATCAATACAAGGGCTTGGGCTTTATGTTCGGAAAAAAGGGAGGAGTGGATATTCTTCAGACCTATTTAAATTTAGATTCAATTCGTTTATTAAAAGAAATAAAAAGTTTACCTGTAGAAAAATACGATTTAGTGATCAGCGATTTTGAGCCGGTATCGGCCTGGGCTTGTCAATTAAAAAATAAAGTTTGTATTGGCCTAAGTAATCAAGCTGCCACACTGCATCCTTTAGCACCGAAGCCAAAAGTAAAAGATCCTTTTGGAAAATTAGTTTTAGGACACTATGCACCTACCACATATGACTATGGTTTTCATTTCAAAAAATTTGATGCGAATGTCAACACTCCTATCATCCGCAATGAAATTCGAAATGTGAAAGTTGAAAATAAAAAACATATTACTGTTTACTTACCGAGTTACGATGATGATAAAGTTATTCGGAAATTAAAAATGTATTCTGATATTGAATTCCATCTTTTCAGTAAAAAATCTCACATCACCTATCGTCACAAAAACTTCAAAATAATTCCAATCAACAATGACGGCTTTGTAAAAAGTATGGCTGAATCTGCGGGCATTATATGCAATGCGGGATTTGGAACTACCGCCGAAGCTTTGTATTTAGGAAAATCATTATTGACCATACCTATGAAAACGCAATATGAACAACATTGCAATGCTGCGGTATTAAAGTCGATGGGAGTGCAAACTCTACCTTCTTTCAAGAAGAAACATTTTGACAAACTTGAACATTGGTTTGAAAATTTAAACACTGTAGAAGTTAACTATCCGGATGAAACTTCCGATATTTTAGATCAGATTATTCAACGACATGCAGGTCAGGTTTTACAAGAACAAAATGCTGAAGGTGAATTTTCAATTTTGAAAAAATTATTGAAGCCTGCTAAAATTAAAGCCGCATAATCGAATTCCATTTATTGCTATGATTGAACCATTTTATTGGGGCGTTGCTTCTTCGGCATTACAAACAGAAGGTGCAGCTTTTAAAGAAGGGAAAGGACCGAGCATATGGGACATATTCTCTGAAAAAAAAGGCAATATACATGGGCGACACACACCTGAAAATGCTTGTTCCTTTTATTATCGCTATAAAGAAGATCTTGATCTTATTCAATCCATGCACATCCCAAATTTTCGCTTTTCTGTTTCATGGCCTCGGATATTACCACAGGGTAGAAAACATATTAATCCGAAAGGTATTTCCTTTTACGACAGACTTATTGATTCCTGTCTAGAACGAAACATTGAGCCTTGGTTAACCATCTATCATTGGGATTTACCCTTGCAATTAGAAATGCAAGGCGGATGGACCAACAGAGATATATTGGGATGGTTTAGTGATTACACCGAACTCTTGTTAACCAAATATGCAGACCGAGTAAAACATTGGATGGTATTGAATGAGCCCTTGGTATTTACCGGAGCAGGATATTTCTTAGGAGTTCATGCACCCGGCAAAAAAGGGATGAATAATTTTTTATCGGCAGCACATCATGCTGCATTGGTACAGGCAGCAGGAATTAGGCAAATAAAATCATTTGATGAACAGTTAAAAGTTGGAACTACATTTTCATGTTCAGACATTAGTTCCTACTCCAACGAACCTAAAGACATAGAAGCTGCAATTCGTGTAAATGCATTGCTCAATCGCTTTTTCGTTGAGCCGTTACTAGGATATGGATATCCGATAAAAGACTTACCATTCGTGCAACGCATCGAACAATTTTATAAAGCCAACGACGAACAACTATTACAAGCAAGCCCGGACTTTATAGGTTTACAGAATTACACCAGAGAAGTTGTAAAATATGCCTGGACGACTCCCTACTTGCATGCAAAATTAATTTCGGCGAAAAAAAGAAATGCCAAACACACCTTATTGCAATGGGAAATTTATCCGGAAGGCATTTACAATCTCATTCATCAATTTGCAGCTTATCCTGAGGTGAAAGAAATCATCGTTACAGAAAACGGTGCAGCCTTTGCAGATATAAAATCAGAGCAGGAAGTATTAGATACTGAAAGAATCGAGTTTCTAAAAAGTTATATTTCTCAAGTACGAAGAGCTAAAAAAGATTGCAGCAAACTCAAAGGATATTTTGTATGGTCTTTGACGGATAATTTTGAATGGGCCGAGGGGTATTCTCCACGTTTTGGATTGGTGCACATAGATTATGACAATCAACAAAGGACTATTAAAGCCTCCGGCAAATGGTACAAACGCTTGATGTTGTATGAAGCGGAAAAAATAGATTCCGTGGTTTACTGATTAAAAAATATTTTTAAATAAACAATTTCTTTCAATCAATTAATCAACCAGTATCAGTTTCTGTACCGCAGACTTTTCTTTTCCAATAAAATGCAATAGATAGCTTCCTCTTGGAAGATCTGATACCTGAACTGAATTTGTCTCCATTGATGAAAGCATGATGTTTTTACGAACACATCTACCGCTAATGGTATAAATATCCAAACTTAGGTCCTCTTTCGCTTTTACTACAAAGACATTGTTAGCAGGATTAGGAAACACTTCAAGTCCAAGTGCCAATTTAATATCATCATTTAATCCGACCGTGATAGGAGCAATAATATATTTTGTACAGGCATCCCCATTCAAATAAGCCTTTAGTGTATACAAATCCGTTGAATCCAAATAATTAGTAACACCTGGAACAAAATCGAAATGTACATAGGCTAAGTGAAGTTGATTTGAAATGGAGGTTAAATCACTTGATGTAAATCGTAGAATTGAATCGTTAGGATTTAAATATGAAAACGCGAGCAAACCGCCAGCTGCAGGCGCTAAAATTATAGTATCAAATACCAATCGGTTATTGTTGAACTTAAAAGAATAATCGAATGAATAAATCAAATCATCTGAATTGAAGTAAACAGGAAAATACACATGCCCGGCAGTATAAACGGCAGCTGACATATCAAAAAACACAGTATCTCCACTATCCACTGATGCCACCGAAATTGGATCTCCGGAACATTCAGTATTGATTAACTGTTCATGCCATGGAGAATCTGCTGCAGAAAGAACATTTACATTTATCGATAAAAACATCAACAGTAAGAACGAGATATTAAGAATTTTCATTTTCATTTTAATTAGAATACAAATTTAACGAATGAAAAAGGCATAAAAGTAAAGCTAAAATTATACTTACATGAGAAAATTGTTAAGCGAAAAAAAAGATGGCTCAATCAATAGCAAGTTTTCTGAATATCGGCTACCCACCTCAAATAATCACGCGTATCCACAATGCCGTCTACTACAAAATCCTCTCTACAGCCCGGACATGTAGTTAGATAATCTCCTAGGAAGTCGATATAATCCAATACATCCACTACTCCATTATCATTCAAATCTGTGACTAAAGTATTAGAACCAATAGTAACCGGAGCTGCAACTGAAGATCCGCCATTGCCTTTTTTGCAATTAATTGTAAGGCCGTAAGTACCGGGATTTGAGATGGTGATTGAAGAGGTAGTTTGTCCTGTGGTCCATAAATAACTGCAAGCAATATTTCCATTAGCACTCAAGGTTACAAGTTGTCCAGGGCAAATTACAGATGAGCCATTTATCGTAATGATTGCTATGAAATGATATTGAGTTGAATTGTTCGGTCTTGAATTTGCAATCGAAATTTTAGGCCAAGACTTTTGTACCTCCATAAAAGATTCTACAAAAAAAGAGCTCCACTCTTTATTTTCCATTTCAGGATCTTGCAGCAGTGACTGTGCATGAAGTACATTCCCGGAAAAAATATACAAACAAGCTCCCACTATTAAAAAGCCCTTTTTCACTGCAGAAAGAATAAAATAAAAATTCATATTGCTAAATTAAGACATTTAGAAAAACCCATTGTTATGCTACTGTTAATTCCTATCACAGAACGAAAATTTTAATTTGCCTTTAATTGATTTAGCAATTCTGTAAAAATAAAAAATGGCTCCGGATAGAATCCGGAGCCAATGAAAACCCAAAACTTATTAAATTAATGCTTAACCACTACTTTGCTATTAGAAATGAACTCAGCATTCCACACTTTCAACATGTACACACCATTTGCAACACCTTGAACATTCAACTCTTGTTTCTGGCCTGCTAAAACATTGTTTACTGATAGTACCACGCGCCCGCTCATGTCAGTCATTTCAACTTGAGCATTTTCAGATGTTACTAAATTCAATAAACTGTTTACAGGATTTGGATATACTGAAACAGCCATAGAAGCAGATGATACAGAACGCGCAGCGCTCATTTCAACAGGAACATGTTCTCCGTTGATGTATCCATTCACTTCTAAAAGATCATCAGCAGTAATTTCAGAACCATTGATGGCGAAACGCACATTCAATACATTTACATTCTTCTCAATTCCATCTACGCTATTAGAAGTAAAACGCAACTTCTGATCTGCAGAATTGAAGTGAGATAAAGTCATGATATTTCCTGTTAAATCATTCACTCCTTCGAAGCTCAATTTACTTTGATTGAATTTGAAAGAGAAATCAATTGCATTAACCTTTTCAGATGCAGAAACTGCAACCGGAATTGTTACAAAACCATTCGCAACAACTGCATGAGATAAATCGAAACTCAATTTATCAGATGAACCTGTTCTGAAAGGACTTGGAGCACCATTGTTTGAAGAATAGTTACCGTTTACATCACCTACTAAAATTCCTTTATAACTTTCTGAACCGATAGACGGACAACCGCTATAATCCTGAATTGGAATATTGCTACAGAAAGATACTACCGGAACTTTATTTTTACTGAATCCGATATTATCATTAGTAGGATACGTAGTAGAAATATAGTAAGCAGGATTTGAACTTACAGTAGTCACATCTACAAAAGACCAGTCGCGAGAAGCACGAATCGGAAGAATAGGATTACCATTCGCATCGTAGTTCCATGCTTGTTGAAATTCAGGAATAAACAATACAGCACGTTGGTTAATTTGAGTTAAGTCACCCGCAGAAACAACGCCATCTAAATTTACATCCATTGCGATCATCTGATAAACAGAAGGAACAAAACTTGCATCATTGATTAAAACACGACGAGTAAGGAAAGCATCAAAACCATTAATTACCGGTTGCACATCTGTCAAAGCAGCAATATCCTTAATCACTTCCAATTTAGGACCGTTGTTGATGTTGTAAGAAAAATTACCATTCAAGTCAGGTTGTACAGCTACTAAAGATCTGTTGTTACACGCGATACTATTTCCATAGATGTTAGTAATCAAGAAATCTCCAGGATTTGCTGCATCATAACGGATAGGACTGTTATCTTCCCAGAAACGTAAGTTGCTGCTGAAAATACTGTCTTTATATGTAGTAAATTTACCAGTATCTACAGGTTGTAATTGAACACCTGTAATACGGCTTTCAAGTAAAGTATCTGCAGAGAACACCGCAGTATCCACACTAAGGAAACCTGAAGTTTTTGCAAATTCAACACAGATGATTTCACCACTTCCAGAGAAACGAGCAGCAGCAGGAGCAGATGTATTGAAATAAACAGCAATTCTCATTTTACCATTTACTGCATCATTTGAATACGCAGTACTTACTTGATTGTAGTTGTAAGTTGGAGATAATAAATCGTTGCTACGTACGATAGCACCAGTTGGAGTTACTTTATTCACATCATAATCCAACACGATATCATAACCGATTACATTACTTACAGGACTTAAAGTAGAAGCTTTTATTGGCAAACAGAAAGTACTTGGAACACATGTGTTATTGATATTCCCAATATAATAAGGAGCACCTGCAGGATTCAAAATAAAGATAGTACGAGAAGCAGAAGTAGTTTGCGCACCGAAGTTATCCGTAGCACGTGCAGTAATCACACGATTTCCGAATGGAGCAGCACTTGTCCAACTTACAGAATATGGAGTTGTATTATCAACACCAACAGAAACACCATCAACAAAAAATTCAACGTTTGCAATAGTACCATCAGCATCAGCAGCAGTTGCATCAATATTCACTGCTGATCCGCCAATTACATTTGCACCATTTACAGGAGCGGTTAAACTAACTGTTGGCGCTACGTTTACACCTACAGTAATATTTACCGGAGCAGAAGTTGTTTGAGCACCGTTATTATCAGTTGCTCTTGCTGTTAAAACTTTGTTACCTGCAGTAGCTGTCCAATTAGTAGTAAATGGAGCACTGTTATCAACGAAAACAGAAACACCGTTTACAAAGAATTCTACTGAAGCAATTGAACCATCAGAATCAGCTGCAGTAGCATTAATTGTTACCACATCATTCACAAAAAATGAAGCTCCGTTAGCAGGGCTTGTAATACTTACTGTTGGTGCTGCGTTCGCAACGTTCACAGTTCCTGTTAAACTAGGGATTGTAATTTCAGCTCCTGTAGGACTTGAAGAAACAAAATTCTGAATTGCGAAAGTAGTGTTGTTACGAAGCTGAACATTTAATTCATAATGGAAAACACCATTAGAAGTAAACTGGCCGATTAAAACACGATTGGTACCAGCAGGAAACGCTCCGATTTGCTCTCCTAAAACTCCCCATGAAGTGTTCGTGCTGTTGTAACTGTTACCTACTACTGATCCATCTGTAAACAAATTGATAGCAGGAGAAGCAGCATCACCTAATAAAGTTAAAGCCAACAAACTTGGTGAGCCAGCGGTATTGTACATACCATCAGCCACTGTGATAGCAGGAGCAGCAGTAGGATCATTGTTTGCAAGAACTGTTACAGGGTTAAATGCAAGATTTGCACCACCGGCTATAGCATCTTCAGACTTCAATACACCGAAACGACCAGGTGCAATAGCACCGCAAGAAACATAAGAATCGATAAATGAAGTTCCCGATCCGATGATTGCAGCATTACTGCTGCTGAAATTACCACCTGTAGTATTACCATTCGGGTGATTAAAGAAACTTGTAGTTGTAGTTAACACCAAGGGATGAGTTGGGATACCATACACCGACTGCACTCCCCAACCAGGAAGAAGATCGGCATACACACGCCAGGTTACAGATCCCACAGGAAGAGTTCCTGTTGGGTAAACGGCGCCGGATAAATCCGCATTCGCGCTAGCAGCATCTGCTGCATTTGATACGTAGTACTTTTCTACCACAATTTGCTCTAATCCATTTTGAGCTTGGGCAAAAGTTCCTACTAGCAGGAAGCAAAGCCCTGCTAATATATTTTTTAATTTCATAATAGTTGTTTTTTTCTAGATTTTTTTAAGAAATAAATATTAATTACAAGTAAGGTTAAATTGAGCAACGAATACCAAGAAATCAGATGTGTTGGTTACACCATCACCTGTTAAATCAGTAGGACATGGTACTAAGCCTGGAGTTACGTTAACGATAGAAGTGTAAGCCCACTTATTTAACCAAGGCTTTTTACCGGCTTCAAATGCTCCACGGAAATTTGCAGGAGTAAAGAAACCATCCACTGGAGGAGTACATACAGTAGAAATATTACTAGTTGGAACAACAACGATATTGTTAGTTACAGGATTCGAACTGCTAGATGTGATCGCGAAAGTATAATCGAAACCTGCTACGCTGTTTGTGTTTACATTGTTATCAGTTGTAAAGAATTTCACGCTATCTGCACCGGTGAATTGAACGTTCTCTGTTGAAGCAGGGAATGTACAACCTAAGAAATGGTTACAAGCTACTTTAATCAAACCTGCATCATAATTTAATTTTGAAGAGTCACTACTTGCAGTACGCATATTCACTCCGCCACGGAAACCTGTGAAGATAGAATTGTAGACTTCACCTTCAGCATCAGCTTTGAAACTAACACCAAAAGGGTTACCAGGAGTAAAACCTGTTCCGGTAGCACTCGTGTTAGAACCATTACCAATCATTGTAGCGTTGTAAACTACAGGATGTGATCTCCATCCTGTGCTTGCCTGAGAAAAGTTATTGTAGAAAGTATTAGAACCTTCATCACCATCCCACTCAAATCCGCTTTCACCACCTGAAGCAATAGCAGCAGGAGCTTTCAATCCGAACAAGAATTGCAATTTACCATCATAATTCAAATCGAAATCATAACCATCATCATTTACAAACATCACGTTTAAATATTTAACGTTGACCGTACCACCCCAGAATTCGATACCATCATCATCATTAGAAATTACTTCGATGTTTTCAATTGTAGTTCCGCTACCTACGGCACCCAATGAAAGTCCATTCAATTCCGTATCTGCTGCAATTGCAACTCCTGCAAAACGAATAGATACAAATTTCAAGATACCAGAATTGTCGTTGTTATCATAAGCCAATCCGCCACCAAAAATAGAGCGAGTATCACTATTAGGAAGACCTTCCATAAACATTTCGCCGTTAGCAGTATTTACACCACCTCCTCCAGTGGCACCAATACGATTTACTTGAGCTCTACCCATAACAACAACTCCACCCCATTCTCCACGATTTCCGATTGGATGTGTTCCGTCCATGTTATCCAAAATTGAAGTGAAAACGATTCCGCAAGTTGGAGAACCTGTTGCATTAATTTTTCCACCACGAGTTACGATAATAGAAGAAGCAGCTGAGTTCACATTCGTATCATACACTTTAACTACTGTTCCAGGATTCACTGTTAAAGTTTTTCCATTAGGAACATAAATTTTTTGAGCTACGTTACCCGGTGCACCAATGGTGTACACAGTATCGCAATACAAAATTGTGTTGGCAGCTACTAAGTCACCATTCACATCCGCATACAATCCAAGATTCTTAATAGGTCTTGAACTTACAGTAGGGCAACCGCAATCGGCTCCTAAGTTGTTTTGAGCTACGCTCATTGTTGACACAGCGACAACCATACCGGCAGCAACTGTCATTTTTGAAATTAGTTTTTTCATTTTTTGTTTTTAAATAATTTGATTTTTTGATTCAGCTGAAGAATGGGACAAATGTAGATGGCAAAATCAAGTTTGATATTTCCATTAACTTAAGAAATCTTTATCAGTACTTCACGCCTATGTTAATCAAATTGCGCAACGAAAAATTGTTTATATTAAGATAATATCAGAAAAAATAAAATAACAAAAAAAAATTATTTTTAGTGATAAAAATTGCCTATTTTGAAACTTTCTAGGACACTTTTAAACGATCATAAGAAAAATGATTTTGATGAAGTAAAACTATTATTAATTATTCTTTACACAACGAACACTACATCCCATTCTTTTTGTATCGAAACTGCGAAAAATAGATGATTGTTTGTAATCAAGATATCTGTACCAGGCTTCGTTGCTATTGGCATCGGAGGATGTCCACCAGAAACCGGTATAATTTAATCCGGGAACACCGTAGGTTCCATCATAAATTCTACACGATGCAGCCAACGCTGTGAAACCGGAAGAGTTACTTGCCCATACAATTCCAAAACGAAACCATTTATCGATTCCCGTTGCCTTTAGTGCATCGCCTTCTGACGAACCTCTCCACCCCTTATTGTTCGCAGCTCCGGCGCTCATGCCAATAGTTACTTCCATTTGTTTCCATTCTTCGTCACTTGGAATATGCCATCCTTCGGGAGCTAAACCCGAAGCGTTATTTAGTGCGTACCAATTATATAGTTTTCCCATTCCTCCGGCACCGGGATAGGAACAAAAGCCTGCAATGGTATCATTCCAAATAGAATTATCAATTAATGATTCTATGATTTGGCCATCTTTATATTTTGTTACATTCAAATTCTCAGCCATCCACCATTGGCTTCCGATTTTCACAGTTTTATAAACATTTCCTTCGACATCCGTCATAGAACTAGTTTCTATAACCGGAACCATTTTATTATCGTCTTTACAAGAAGTAATAAAAGAAGTGGCTATTGATAAAAATAGTAATAACGATGTTCTTGTCATTTTGCTAAAGAATGAATTTACGGAAGGAGATTTTTGGACAGCAGGAATCAACATGGCAATGAAAGAATAAATTATTATAACTTTAATATTTTGATGGTCTCTATTTTGTCTCCACTATAAAGTTGAAAGAAATAAATTCCGCCGGATATCTTTGAAAGGTCAATTGTACGTTTGGTTATCAGATCATCTAAACTTAGTACTCCTCGTAGGACTTCACGACCTAATGGATCATGAACTGAATAACTGACATTTTCCTTCGTCTTTGAATACACTTCAACCGTTAATTGATCTGCTGTAGGATTCGGATAGACCACAACGTTAGACTTTGCAAAACGTCCGCTCGCCAACTCAGGACAGGCTAAACTTAAATCGCGATCACTACATAATCCCGGATAACAACATAAGGTATGAATATTTACATTTGCCGAAGGATCATAATTACAAGCCAAGGTATCTGTGCATCCAAAAACGATTAAGGTTTTACATGAATCATTATTGGTGCAGGCATTTCCTGCGCTGTACTCAAGGTAACGTGTATCGGTACAACCGCAAACGGGTGGAAATTTAAGCCAAGGACTTACTTGTTCATCAGCCAATAAAGTGTCATTATTAGCCACATAATTCACCAGTACAATATTTCCCAAACTGTCCATTTGTTCAACAGTAACATTTAAACGAAAAGTCAATTCGCCGGAAGTAGTAAGTTGGGCTACCAACACACGAGTTGAATCTAGCTGAGGTCCTGCAACCGAAGTATTTTGTTGCAATGCACAGCTTGTGCAAGAAAACTCATTGCTAATTTTCGAAGCACCAAAAGTAGTAGTATCGCTGCCACTAAAATCCTTGAATCCTATATCCACCCATTGTCCGAAAGAATTTATATTCGTAACTAAACCATCGGCAATACTTAACGGAGTTCCGGCGGAGGTATCATTGTTCAACAATAAACCGGAAGCAATCAAGGCAGTTCCACCGTTGTTATTTAAACCAGTGATAGCATCTCCATCGTTGTCTAAATTTTTTAATATTCCTTTTTGTGTACTTGTGGCGAGACCTAATGTTAACCAACTGTCCAAAGCCAAAGTAGGATTATCAGAAAACCATGAAGATTTTACCTGATATCCAAATACGCTACCTGGTCGATCTATATTATTATAGAAATTTGCTGTACTATTAATTATTAAAGGATGATATGAATCGCCGTAAATCTTTTTTAATTTCGAACCAGGTAACAACTCCACATAAACTCGATATGTAATTGAGCCAACATCCAGTGATCTGCCTCCGGTAGTATCGGTAGCATCATTCGCATCGGCGATATAATATTTTTCTACTTTTACTCCGGTTATTTGTGCGAAACTTTGAAATCCATTAAAAATTAGAATTCCAAACAAGAGAAATAAATATTTTTTAAATTGCATCTTTTGATTTTTAATTATAATTTATACGTTAAGCCCAAATTATATCCTGTGCCCCAGCGGAAACTATCGTAATTTTTCTTCCCACTTGCAGCACTATTATCGTATTCTCTAGTAACAGGTTCATTCAAAATATCACGTATGGTTAAACTGACAATAAATCTTTTTCCCAAATCCTTCATCACTTTCACATCAATGACATTTCTTGGTAATTCATATACAGCAGGTGCTAATTCATCATTTGCGATTACCAATTTTTTACCTTGCACATTATAGGATGCTGTAATTTGTGCCTTTGGCTTTTCAAAAGAATAGGTTAAAATCGCATTGAGGACATAAGGAGCTTGTCCAAACATTTTCCTTTTGACGATTTCACCGGGCACTTCTGTACGAATTCCATTCACCACTTTCACGGTCCTAAAATTAAAATTTGTTTCAGAATTGATAATAGCAATGTTGGCTCTGAACTCCAAATGTTTTGTAAGATTCTTCTTTCCTTCAAGTTCCACTCCTAACACATAGGAATTATCTACATTTTGCCAGGTATATCCTCCTACTGAGTTCACCAATTCTATATGATTTTTAAAAACTTTATAAAATCCACTGACAGAGATTGCTTCTCCATTTTTAAAAAATGATTCCCATCGAAAATCGTAATTGTCAATATCTACTTCTTTTAAATTCGCATTTCCATAAACAAATGTGCGCAATTCAAAATCAAATACGTTTGTTTCTGTGATTTCACGAATACTCGGATACGCTGTTGTACGACTATAATTCGTACGCAAATTCATGGATAATTTTTCTTCGTCTTTCAATTTATAAATTACATTAAAACTTGGCAAAAACTTAGTTTTATCAAAATTTGCCGGGTTCGGTCGGAAAATATCATTTTCGAATTGACGACGGAAATCATTTACACCATAACCTTTTTTATCATATTCATATACGTCGGCAAACAAAGCAACCTGTTCAATTCGTAAACCAGCAGAAATACGCCAGCGAAAATTCAAACTATAATCAATCATTGCAAATGCAGAAATGATTTCTAAATCACCGATAGTATGATTCGCCGGATTGGGATCATCATAATAAAACTTACTGGCTCTATGCTTCGGAATTCCTTGAAAAACATAATTATCAATTTCAAATTCCGAAGGTTGAAGGAAGGCCACTAAATCGTTGTTAGGAACAAAATATGATGCTGACTGAATGTTTCCACTACTATCCGTAGCTCCCAAAGTATATGAGTATTGTTGAAAATCCCTATCCTGTCTGATATAACCTCCACCAAATTTTATCTCCCTGTTCATTCCTGGTTTTTCGCCAAGTGGAAATTTTATTGAGATACGTGAATCCAAAATATTTTCATCGAGATATCTAAAAAAGCGACTGTTTCCACCAATTCCGCTCAGTAATTGTCCATTTAAATTTAATACATTCCAGGTTTTAAAATCCGGGACATCACTTTTTCCATCTGCGTATGACGCATTGAATTCAACTTTAGATTTTAACTTAGGAAAATAATGCTCAGATTTTGCCTGGTACACCAACTGCTGACGTTCTTCGTAATATTGATCGTACACTGTTGAACTTAATCCCGGAAAATCTATCAAGTCCTTTTGAAATATTTCACGTGTACTATTCACTCCATTAAAATTCGGCATAAACAATAGTCCGACACTGTGACTAGGACTGAATTTATACGCCAAATTCATCAATGCGCTCCAACCATTAATTTCGCGTCCAAAATTTTGAGTTGAGGAATAAATTGTTTGCTCTTCCGCACCTCGAACTTCAATACGACTTCCGCTTGCAGAAGGGTCATAGTTCACGGAACTACCATATTTCATACCCAAAAGAAAACCGAGTACATCATTTTTTCCTACGTTGATTTGATTCCCTATTCCAAAGCTCTGACTAAAATTGAGTGGGGCTTTTCGGTTTACCGGAATCCAGTTATTAGGAAAAGATTTGCCATAGGTCGGTAGATTTGCATTCACCAAATCGAAAGCTTGCAATTCATAATTTGCAGAATAATTTTCGACTGCCTGACTATATGCTACAGGATCATTAAGCTGTGCTGCACCTAACAAACCTAACTGTATAAGTCCAAGTTTAAAAAAATTATTTCCTGCTTCAGTCCCCTGTTCCCAACTGGCAGTAACTCCAAGATTCCGATAAAACTCCGATAAACCTAATGCACACAACTCTTGATATTGAGTTGGGCGATTGATATAATTTACATGTTGATGATCACGATCTCTGAATCCATCATCATAGCCCAACCAATCAGAATTACTTCCCTCAGTGGTCAATACATTTTTAAAAGTACTTTGATTATTAAAACCAATTTGGGTTTCTACGGCAATTGATAGTTTCTCCGGATAATCTTTCGTTTCTACAGAGATGTAAGCGCCGGACCAACTTCCAGATAAATCGGGAGATGCGGTTTTCGTAATAACAATATTATCGACCAAATTAGCCGGTATGAAGTCAAGTTTGATATTACTAGTAAAGGGATCGAGTGTAGGAATTACAGAACCATTAATGGTAGTACGAACATAACGATCACCAATACCTCGAACGGTTATAAATCCTGCGCTTGTAGAAGAAACACCGGTTACACGAGAAATAGCAGAACTTACATTGTTATCACCGGTTTTTTTCATCGTTTCGGAAGAAACATAGTCGATAGTGGTTGCCGACTTCTTCTTCATGCTTTCCATGTAATAATCCGCAGCTTTGATGGCTTTTGCGCTCACCTCAACTTCTTTCACATCAACAGCAGCCGACTTTAAAATGAAATTCTGAACTTTCACTTCGCTATTTTTCAATTGAAAAGTTTGCTCGATGGGAGCAAATCCAATGTAAGTAACCAGAATTAAAACAGGAGCTTCCGAATTTATTTTTAAAGAATAATTTCCGTCAAAGTCAGTAACCTGACCATTGGAAGGATTATTCTTTTCAACGATGGTTACTCCAATTAAGGTTTCTCCATTAGCATCGGCTACTTTACCTCGTAAAGTTCCTTGTCCAAATGAATAGATGGAGTTAACAAGCAAAAAAACAAACAAGTAAAATAGAGAACGAGAATTCATATAAATGACAGCATTAACAATTGTTAGGAATCAATTTCGAATTCAAAAATTAATTTTTAACCAACTTTTTAGTAGTAGTATGACCGTTCAACGATAGCTCTACAAAATATACACCTGTAGGAAAATTACTCATATCCACTTTTTCCATTTGATCATTTTGCAAATTACCAAGCGAGCGATTCATCATTTCACGACCATCCATGGTATATACGCGATAGGAATAATTACCTGTCTGACGTGATCCAAAAACCCACATGCTAAAAATGTCATGGGTTGGATTTGGATAAATACTAAATGAAGGACCCTTCACTTCAAACTCAGGATTGCCTACGTTCGAACAATATTCTAAACCAGGAAACAATAGTTCAGTTCCGGTAGGGTTCTGCCAAACATAATTTTCCACAACACCCGGGATTGGTGAACGCAATTGAATATTCAATTTAAAACATAAGTTTCCGTCCGTAGTAATTTGGGCAATTAATACTTTATTGATAGAGGTATCAGGCCCTGAGGCTCCATTTAAAGCCACCCAAGATCCATTGAAAGTAGAAAACAAAGGACCATTGGTTCCATCATTTTGATTATCAAAAACAGTAATGTCATTTGTTATACCCAACTCATTAAAAGGCTCAGGAGTTCCGGCGAATAAACCATCTTGTTGTGTCAATGGTATTCCTGCAGCTCCATTCGCACCTTGCAATACTTGAGGTGAAAAATTATTGATGATATTGTTCACTCCATTATCTTCTGATTTCAATATTCCCAAATACCCATTGCAAGCCGAACCTACAGACAGCCATGAGTCCAACATCACGGTATTCTTTGCTGCATTCACAAAAGAGAAATTTGGAGAAGTAGATCCGCGATCTTCATTATTAAAAAACAAAGTAGTTGTTTCAATACGCATTTCGTGATTTGTTACGCCATAACATACCTGAAATTTATATCCGGGTAACATGTCTACATAAATACGATAGGTCACCGATCCAACAGGTAAAACACCTCCTGCACTATTGGCGATAGTATCGTTTGGTTCGGAGATATAATATTTTTCTACTATAATATCTTCCAGTCCATTTTGCGCATTAACAATTAAGCTACATATTAATAATGAGCAGAGAAGTGTAAATTTTTTCATGATTTAATTAGTTTAATAATAGATAAGTTCCGAGGTAAACATCACCATCAAACAGACAAATTAAGCTGTTCAATTAAGTTTACAAAAGTCATTAATCTCTTCAAAAAAGTGTTTAAGAAAAGTTTATGATTGAGTTAATTCTACATAACATAAACCACTAAAATAAACATTTCTTAACATTCCAATTCGGAATACATTCATTTTTTTACAATCCTGATCCAGCAATAAAAATATTCTCGGATCTAGTTTTCGCTGTATCATTATCGACAGCTGTAACTGAAATTACATGAGGTAAACCATCCTCTTTCATATTAAAAACATATGGAAATTTGTTTGAAGAATACACAAAGCGATTATCCACATAGAAATCCACGTAAGCAATTGAACCATCAGGATCACTCGCAGTAGCCATAAATTGCAAATCATTTCCTGCTTTTGATTTATTTTTTGCGGATTTTAATTCTATCTGAACATCGGGTGCTTTATTTTCAGGAGAACTCGTATAAATTAATGCTGGAAAAACGAATTCAGAATCCACTGCATTTTTTGCCACATAACGTTCAGCACCTCCACCGGGAATTGCCACTTGCATATTCAATTCAAAACTGAAAACACCATCTGTAGTAAACTGACCTAATAATACTTGATTCTCAGGATGAGGACCCACTGTTCCCCCATAAGAAGCCCAAGCTCCATCATGTGTACTTAATATTCCATTCACAGAGTCACGATACATATAATCAAAATATTTCAATTCATTTTTAAAATTAAAAAATGCCGGACTTGGTTGCAATCTCAACTTTTTCATTCCATCACTTTTAGTCAATGGAATCCCCATTGCAGGATCTTCATTTTGAAACAATCGTATTACATTGTTCAATGCCAAACTGGGTAATGTGTCATCCATTGTTTTCATTACGGCCTGATAATCCAGGGCGGCTGCACCAACGCTAATCCAGCTATCTAAAATTAAACTTCCATCTTTCAAATACAATGGCTCAATATCCATAGACGAGGTACCACTTTGCATTGCACAATTAAAAAAACGAGTAGTAGTAGCAATTCTTAATTCATGGTTCACATCACCATAAATAGCCTGGAAACGATAAACCGGTGCCAAATCGGCATATATTCGATACGTAGTTGAGCCGATAGGGAGATAACCATATTCATTCGACCCTACCGTATCTTGCGCGGAAGAAATATAAAATTTTTCTACACGAATATTTTCAAGACCCTTTTGTGCCTTCAACAATGGTGTTGAAAGAAAACAAATACAAAACAGCAAGAACAATGGATTTTTCATGATTAGATTTTTAATCCTTAGAAAGGATAAATTTTTATTAATTATTCAACAATAATTTTGAAGAATATTCTCTTTCTCCATTGTTAATTAAAACAATGTACATCCCATTTTCAAATTGTCCGTTTAGCTGTATAGCACTGTTTAATTCTCCATCCACTACATTTTCTACACGAGAATAAATTTCACGCCCCAGCATATCCATTACACGAACCAATACATCTCCCGAAAAGTCTTCTTGATCCATATAGTGAATTGAGAAATTTCCTGTAGATGGGTTGGGATAAAGAGTTACACTCGCTTCTAAACCATCACTAGAAATGCCTGTTCTGCAATTAATGGTAACCGCAACGGCTGCTGAGTTTTTCGTACATCCATTGGCGTTAGTAACTGTCACCTTATAAGATGCTTGTTGGGTTGCCGTATAATTAATAGAGGTGGCACCCACCACCGGATTAATTCCTTTTAGCCACTGATAAGTTAATCCTGTACCGGAGTTCGCTTTAAGCACAACGCTTCCTCCGCTACAAAAAGTAGTAGGACCTTGTGGTGTTACGGTTGCAGTAGGGGCAGCATTGACAGTGACTGCGGAAGCTGCAGAAGTTTTCGAACAACCATTCGAATTCGTGACCACTACTTTATAAGAATTACTTGACGCATTAGGTTGATAAGAAATTCCGGTAGCATTGTTAATAGGAGTGATTCCTTTTAACCATGCATAGGAAAAACCGCTTCCTGAATTTGCAGTTAATGTACACGCATACGAATTTTTACAAAAAACTGTAGGGCCGGTAACGCTTATTGTAGAAGTAGGCAAAGGATTTACTGTTATAGCTATTGCAGAAGATGTTTTACTGCATCCTTGACTGCTTGTCACTTTCACTTTATAACTTGCACTTGTTTTAGGAATATAGGATGAACTTGTAGCCCCTGCTACATTTACTGAGCCTTTTATCCATTGATAAACATCACCCGGATTATTGGTAGTACTCAATGTACACGCATTAAGGCCGGAGCAAAAAGTCAGAGGACCCACCGAATTAATATTACCCACGGGCTTAGAATAAATTTGAGCTGTAATTAAATTAGAGGTTGCAGGATTATTCAATGCACCTGATATGCTAGAAGTCATCACACAGCTAATAATATCTGAAGCTATCAAACCGGCGTTCGTATACGTTGCGCTATTAGCTCCGGTATTTACACCATTTTTCTTCCACTGATAAGCAGGACTTGCTCCTCCATTTACCGGACTTGCTGTGAATGTAACAGAACTTCCCTCACAAACAGGAAATACTACATTCGAAGTAATTGAAACTTGTGCTGTAGGATTTGTTGGAGCAGGATAGATTAAACCAGGAAATAAAATTTCGTTTCCAGTTGGATTTTCAGCAACAAAATTTTGAGAAACTCCCGGAGTGGGCGTACCAATTTGAATATTCAATTTAAAAGAAAAAGTTCCATTCGTTGTAAATTGTGCTATTAAAATTTTATTTACGGAAGGAATAGGACCTGTTGATCCACCTAAAACTGCCCACGATGCGTTTTGTGTAGAAATAAGATTTCCGGCATTGCTCGTTGCATCAAATACATTTAATTCTGCTGGCGTAAATCCTAATAATGTAACACTTGGCGTGGTGCCTGCATAAATACCATCTTGAGTAGTTAATGGAATTCCGGCATTTGGATCATTGTTAGCAAGAATACCATTTATATTAATAACATTGGTTCCTCCAGCTACGCCATCTTCAGTTTTAAGAATTCCAAAATTAGCTGAGCAAGAAGCTCCACCAGACAACCATGAGTCTAACATGACAGTATTATTTCGAGCGTTTATTTTACTAAAAGTTGGAACCGTTGTTCCGTAATCTTCATTATTAAAGAAAGAAGTAGAAGTTTGAAAACGCAATTCATGATTCGGTACGCCATATGCCGCTTGAAATGTATAACCCGGCAATAGATCAATAAAGACTCGATATGTAGTAGAACCTGAAGGGAGAATTCCAGAACTACCGGAAGCATCTGCACTATTGGAGATGTAATATTTCTCAACAATGACTCCTTCTAAGCCATTTTGACTAAAGCTCGTCTTTGATATCAATATAAACAAGAATAGCAGGTAATGAATGTTTTTCATAAATAGGTTTCTATATATTCAATTTGAATGCAAAGCTAAAGTGTGAATCCTTTTAAAACAGACCACTCAGTTTATCATTCCTTTAAAAAATTGTGAATTAAAAAAACTTAAGAGCGCCGAATATAAAGGAATTGTTAAGTCGCTTCGATTGCTTCTTTCTAGCATAACCATAAGATCACTCCAATTTAATTTGACCGTAATAAAAAAGATACTTTGATTCTTTCAATTTGCATCCACAATGAAAAGAGTTTAAAATTTTCGTTGATAAATTAATGTTCTTATGGAGTTAGTCATTCAAATTGAAATATGAATATAGTTGCAGAATCCTGAGAAGAACTGTTTTTCTCTACATTCTGAAAATACATCAATAGAAAAAAAACATATTACTTGTTATCAATCAATGGATTAACTTTCCTTTTCAAATGGATAAAATCGTAGCGAAAAAAAACAAATATTTTTTTTACTTTTCTTTAGTTCCGAGGAGGTCGGTTCGCCGGCCTCTTTTTTTATTGTTTACCATCGTTGAAATCTCGCAATAGAATGCTCTATTCTACTCCCTTTGGGATGAAAAAATAGTCATCTTTGCTCTAAGCATCCATGAGTAAATCAGGCCAGAAAAAAGACACTTTCTTCCTCCTTAAAAAGAGTGGAATCGCCCTTACTGTAAAAGGGGGCGGGATGATAACTCAGTACCTGTTCATCTTCACGGTAGCTCATCTTTTGGGTCCCGGAGTACTTGGAACATTTACACTTTCTTTTACAGTGATGCAATTGGTATCTATCCTAGCATTATTAGGATTGGATAATTTACTCATTCGTAAAGTGGCTGCCGCGCGTGCCAACAACGATCCTTCGGCGATGAAAGCCGCGTATCAAACTTCGAGTATAACGACGGCAATTAGTTCAATTCTATTAGGCATAGCGCTTTACTTTGCTGCCCCCTTCATCTCCAATGAAATTTTTCATAAACCTTTGCTCAAGGAACATATTCAAATAATGAGTCTGGCCTTGCCTCCATTTGTGTGGATTACACTTCATGCCGGAGCATTTCGCGGAGCAAAAAATATGATTGGTTTTACTCTGTTTAAAACCGTCATCCCCTTTTTAAATGCTTTGATTATTTTGCTGGCCTGGAAATTCAAAATTGCAATTACCCCTGTGATGGGCTTTACAAGTTCGGCAATCATTGTAGCATTTTTTTATGTAATGAGTTGGAGAAAGTTTTCCGGACTCCATACAATAACAACTACAACTACTGTTCATTGGAAAGATATGGTGCGAGAATCTTTGCCGATGATGATGACCGGATCCATTTTTTTTATTTTGAACTGGGTGGATAATATAGTCATTGGGATTTACCATACGGAAGCTGATGTTGGTTTTTACGATACAGCTTTTAAAATTTCTTCAGCATCTGCTGCGATTTTGATGGCTGTAAATGCCATTCAAGCACCAACCTTCGCAGAAATTCACAGCACGAATGACCATAAGCGATTAAAAACTTATGTGTTTAATTCTACACGACTGTTATTTTATGCAACAGCACCCATCACCCTTGCCATTTTGCTTTTCCCTGAGCTCATACTCTCGCTCTTTGGAAAATCCTTTACAGGAGCAGCAACAAGTTTACAAATTCTTGCGATTGGTAATTTCTTTAATTGCATTACCGGCTCTGTCGGAATATTATTGATGATGACCGGACATCAGGTTCAATACAATCGTATTATCATGATAGCAGCTGCGCTCGGCATTGGACTTAATTTTTTACTGGTTCCAACTATGGGTATTGAAGGTGCCGCAATTTCTTCAACCGTTTCAAAAATATTCTGGAATGTACTTTCAGTAATATACATTTATAAAAAATCGGGGCTTGTTTCCATCTACTTGCCGGGAATGAAAAAACCAAAAGTCGAATAATCTTACTCTATAAAATTGCAAAAAGACGATCACATAAAACAAGTTAATTTTTTTATTGTAGGTGCTGCAAAAGCGGGTACTACTTCATTGTATGCCTATCTGGAGCAACATCCGGATGTTTATATGAGTCCGATCAAAGAGCCCAATTTCTTCAGTGATGATATCAAGCATGAAGCTATTCGCGAAGAGGTAAAGGCCAGACTAAAACTATTAAATGTTGATGAGTACATCAAGGGAAAGATGGATAAGTCCATGCATCGCGCCTTCATCAAATCACCGGATCAATACCATGCTCTATTTCGTTTTGCTAAAAATGAAAAAGCCATTGGAGAAGCCAGTGCTTCCTATTTGTTTTCTTCTACCGCTGCAAAAAATATTTATTCCTATTCTCCGGAGGCGAAAATAATCATCATACTTCGCAATCCTATCCAACGTGCTTATTCGCACTACCTCATGGATCTTCGAATGGCTGTTACTGATCTTTCTTTTGAAGATGCGCTCATTGAAGAGCAGAAACATCCGGTTAGGAATTGGGGAGCCACAAGTTTGTACCATGAATTGGGTCTTTATTATGAACAAGTAAAAAGATATTTAGAAATTTTCCCGGAAGAACAAGTATTAATTCTTCTCAATGAAGAATTGCGTGATCAACCGGCCGATGTTCTTCAACGCATTTATCAATTCTTAGAAGTATACCCCAATTTTGAAGTTTCATTTGAAAAAGAACATAATACGGCGAGCGTTCCTCGTAACTTATTCTTCAAAAAAATAATTACAGTAAACACGTTTCGTGTGAAAATACGGAGAGCATTAAAAAACAGTTTTTTGAAAAAGTACGTTAAAAATTTAATGTTTACCAAACCACAAAACGAAAAAATTAAACCCGAAACGTCGACAGCTCTTTCTGTTTACTTTAAGAATGATATTCAAAGATTATCACAACTCATCAACAAAGATTTAAGTTCATGGATTCAGAAGCCTTAAAATATACTCCCAATTTTCTTGTGGCCGGTGCTGCTAAATGTGGCACCACCTCACTCTATCACTATTTACTTCAGCATCCGGATGTGTACATGAGTCCTATCAAGGAACCCAATCATTTTTCGAGCGACATCCAGCCGGATTCATTTAGTCCCGAATATAAAATTTACGAAAAAAGCAAAAACTTGAACATAGAAAAATATGTGAATGGCGATATGCAGGAAGAGCAATGGGGTGCCTATGTTTTAAATCGCGAACACTATTTAAAACTATTCAAATTTGCCAAAGGGAAAAAATGCATTGGAGAAATCAGTAATTCATATATGTATTCGAAGTATGCAGCGGAAAACATCAAAAAAGATTTTCCTGCTATGAAAATCGTGATGATACTTCGACAACCTGCCGAGAGGGCGTATTCTCATTATTTGGCTAATTTACGTGATGGTCGCACAACGCTTCCATTTCGCGAGGAGGTGGAGCAGGATGATGCCAAAGAGCAACATGGTTGGAGTATTTCACATCTATATTACGAGCTCGGGATATATTCAGAACAGATTAAAAAATTCCAGAATTTATTTCCTGCACATCAATTAAAGATTTTCTTATTTGATGACTTAAAGAAAGACAATGTTGCTTTGGCCAGAGAACTTTTTAATTTTCTGGGAATAGATCCGGATGTAAAAATCAACTATCATGAAAAGTTTAACGAAGCGCGCATTCCTAAAAATGCTGGTTTTGTAAAGCTCATTACTCAGTTAGGAATAAAAAGAAAGCTCTTTCGACTTATCCCAAAAGCATTGCAGAAATCAACGAAAGAAGCCTTTTTCAAATCAGGATCTGTTCCTAAAATGTCTTTAGAAGATCGGCAATGGATGACTGCACGTTATAAAAATAGTATACTTGAGTTAGAAGTAATCCTTCAAAGAGATTTGAATAACTGGATGCATTAAACAATGAATATGAAACCATCCTTCTTTATTGTTGGTGCTCCGAAAGCCGGAACTACAGCCTTACATGCCTTCCTCGATAAGCATCCGGAAGTATGTATGAGTAGCGATAAAGAGCCTAATTATTTCAGTCATGAAGAAATTGAAAAACAAAATCTTTATTACAAGAAAGCTAATGCTACAAGCGAGGAACAATATTTAAAACTTTTTCAAGCAGATTTCAAAAATAAAATTTCCGGTGAGGCCAGTGTTTCCTATTTATTCTATCCACAAGTAGCATCAAAAATTAAAAACTATCAGCCTGATGCGAAAATCATTATTTCGTTACGTCAACCGGTGAAGAGAGCTTTTTCACATTATCAGATGGACTATAGTTTAGGCTTAGTAAAATTTGATTTTGAAACCATCTTCCGAAATGGAATCGATCATCCGCAAACTAAAAACTATTACCAGCAATATTTTTTACTAAGTGATTATTTTCCTCAAGTAGCAAGATATCAAAGCAACTTTCCTTCTCAACAAATTTTGATCATACTGCATGAAGAGCTCATCAATGACACTCAAAAAAGCATAAAAAGACTTTGCGAGTTTCTTGAAATCCATTACGAGAATGAATATTCAAGTATAGAACAACAAAACGTTACGACTGGTGCAAAAAATAAATTCATACGGAGTTTATATCAGAATCAATATTTACGAAAAGTCTTGTCGCTTGCTGCAAGCGATCGGATTAAAAACAAGTTAAAGGAAAAATTCTTCGCCAAGGGACAATTGCCTGGCTTAGATTCGGACTTTGAAAAAGAGCTCAATCAGTTTTACAAAAATGGAATTGAACTTTTAAAAAAGAATACAACGCTTAATATTGATTCCTGGATCCATGAATAAATCGAAAAACCCAAGTATATTTGTTTGAGTTATGGAATCCGCAAGACTGTTCGCACTTTCTAAACGAAGAATATTGGCTCCATTTATATGGATCATGTTCTTCATTCTCAGCTTAAGAGTTTTAGCGAGATTTCCCTCTGGAATTTTCGAAGCCTTATTTATTCTTGTTGTGCTGCTAGTGAGCTTTATTTCTTTCCGGAGTATGTTTATTGGTTGGAGTCAGGGAAAATCAAATTACTTGCAACTCATTTTGTTTCCCTTGTTCCTATTGCCCTTTATTACCGCATTTCAAGCAAACATGGAATTTCATCAACCCTTTTTAATTGGACTCTTAGCACAGCGCCAACATTTCATCATTTTTTCCGGGTATTTTATTGTAGAAGCTTTAAAAAACAAAAGAATTTCAATTGATAACTTCCGAAAGTACTTTATTTCCTCTCTTTACGTAATCATGAGCATCATGCTCTTCTTTAGTATATTTATAAATCCATTAATATTCAACGGCACCGATTTCGTAGAATTTAGTTTGAACAAAGGATGGCATTATGAATTTCCAAGTGATGTAATAGCAACTGTTATTTTATTCTCTGTATTTAAGCTATTAAAAGAAAATAAAAAACGATTCATCTTTGCCATTATAATGGGAGGCCTGTATTTTTTAGTTTACATACAAGATCGATCACAACTAATGATGATCAGCATTACCGTACTGATTTATTTCATTAGGAACATTGGACTGAGTAAAAAATTCTTCTATCTGATATGGGGTACTGCGTTTGCTGCCATCGTACTCGGAATTGCTTTAGTTGCTGCACCTGATTTAGTCAATCATTACGTTACTATTTTTACAAATGCATCAACAATTGTTACTGGCGGACAAACGACAGAGTATTCCACCAACATGCGTATTTCCGAAAGTGCGATTGCCATTAAAGGATTCTTTGAACATCCTTATTTTGGAAATGGTTTTGTCAGCTCTCAATTTAAAGGCGGCTTCTCCGGATTCTTTGGCTATTTCTATGCTTCCGATGTTGGAATTTTAGGAAATTTATTTGTATATGGGATTATCGGAACTTTTATCTTTTACATCCCCTTTATCATTGCACTATATTGGTCAAAAAAGCTTAGAAATAATCATGATCTGCTATTAACGACATGCCAATATGGAATGATCTTTATTTTTTTAGATATGCTTACCGCAGCTTCCAACATTAAATACATGGGCTTGCCCTCCATCTTCTTTGCTATCATTTATTACTATCGCTATTTTCGAAAAACATCCGAACTAGATAATTATTCGGATAACGACCAAGTCATCACACACCGAATAAAAAAATAAATCCATTGAATCAGGAATTTCAAAAGATGATTTTTGTTGTTGGAAACAGTCGTTCCGGCACCACCATGTTGGGTAGAATGTTAGGAAGAAATTCTCAGGTATATAAATTTCCCGAGCTTCATTTATTTGGGCCCTGCATTCCACATGGAGAAGAATTCATTGAACTTAGCAGGGAAAAGTGTATTGAAGCCTTCACCTGGTTACTGGATGTAGCCGAAAGAAAATTACACGCGAGTCGGACACCCGAAGTTTATCACGAGGAAGCTGTTCAACTTTGCAATAAATACTTTCGCCCTGGAATGAATGCATGGCATGTGTACCACGACTTTGTCATGATGGAAACGCAACGCCGACAAAAAAGCATTCCTTGCGAAGACTTACCCGGCAATGTCTTTAAGATTGATCAAATTTTAAAAATGTTTCCGATGGCTGCCATTATTCACATCGTTCGTGATCCTCGTGATGTATTGCTCTCGCAAAAAAACCGACATCAACGCAGGAAATTAGGGGGAGGTTATGTAAAACGAAGAGAAATGCTGCGTTTCTGGGCCAACTACCATCCACAATTCATCAGCCGGCTTTGGAAAAACGCCGTGAAAGCCGGTTTGTCTTATTCGGGAAAAGAAGTATTCACTGTTCATTTTGAAAAATTAATTTCTGATCCTGAAAAAGTTCTTGAAGAAATTTGCTTGCATTGCGAAATTGAATATCAATCCGACATGCTCAATGTTCCCCAAGTGGGTTCTTCCATGCGCAAAGATGCACCGGAGAGCAAGGGCATTGATTCAACCCGATCCGGATCCTGGAGAAAAGGCGGATTGAATTCGGCTGAAGTTGAAATTTGCGAACAAATCACCTCTGAGCTCATGATTCAGTTGGGGTATGAAAAAAGTAATCTCAAAGGCAGTGTTCTCGAGCGACTTCGCCTCGCGATGTTACTGCCAATAAAAGCTATATGTTCACTGATTCTGAATTGGGGAAGAACCAAAGGAAGGTGGAATTACCTTCTCAAGCGATTTGCAAGCCCTTAAAACTATTATTTTACTTACATTGCATTAAAAATTCAAAATCATGAACAAGAAAATTAATTCCAGTTTAAATTGTTTCGCCATCCTTTTGCTTTTACCCCTAGTTTGTACACAGCAAAACGCATCTTCTCAGGACCAAAAAAATAACAAATCAGAAACAAAAGAAATTGCATCCGGGGCAAATTCTACGTCCACAGGAACAACGCCAACCTCGACTATAAACGAAGTTGCTGATGGAAATTCTCCGAAGAAAAATATTGATAATACAAACCTACCAAAGAACTGGCCATGGAGAGGAATTTGTTTTCAATCTGAAAACTCTGATGCCTCTGACATTAAGTATCTGGCAAGCATCGGTGTAAATTTTGTGCGCATCCAAATAAAACCTGCGATTCGTGCGAAAAGAAAAAAACTAGACCCTAAACAATGTTTTTTCGATGAGTTAAATTGGGCAGATAGCGTCCTTGATGAATGCAAAAAAAATGGAATCACCAGTTTAATTGCGTTTAACCATTTAGTATTGGATCCTAAAGTTGGTGTAGATGAAAAGAGTCCGGAATTTTGGGTAGATAGAAAATATATTGACAGTACCCTAAGTATGGTTTCAATTATTGCAAATCGATTTAAAAACCGTGGAGATGAGTTATCGGCTTATGAAGTGATGGGAGAACCTGTCATACAAAAAAAAGGAGGAAGTGTTATCCCGCCAAATCTCCAAGGATTCTTCACAAGCGTTTTAAAAGAAATACGCAAAGTAGATCAGGAGCGTTGGTTTCTTTTAACGCCAGGGCCTTGGGGTCGCCCTACAAATTACGCCGGCTTTGATGGATTTACCATTTCCGATTCGAAATTAATTTATGGTGCGCATATGTATTTACCGGATCAATTTACACATCAGGGATTAAAAAAAAGAGAGAAAAATTTTGTCTATCCGGGTAAAATAAGAAATGAATTCTGGGATAAATCCGCCATTGAAAAAAAGTTCTCGGATTTGAAAAAATTTGAAAAACGTCACAATTGCTTAGTCTATATCGGAGAATTCCAAGCGACTCGGTGGTCGAAAGGTGCTGATGAATGGGTAAAGGATGTAGTAAGTACCTTGGACAAAAATCAATGGAGTTGGAGTTTATTTGCTTTCGAAGCGGGCACCACAAGTTGGGATCCTTATTTTGATGTTAAAAATAAATCTGCCAAATCTACCGAATGGGAAATTGAATATGTAGGAAAAAATACACCCTTATGGAAATATATGATTTCTGAATATGAAAAGAATAAAAAGTAATTCTTCAAGTCATGGGTCATTCTAAAATCAACATCGCCATGATTGATCCGGTAGGAATAAAAGCCGGTATGGATCATTACGATATGTTGTTGCTTTCCGGAATTCAGCATGAGAATTATTGTATTGAACTTTTTTCTAATTTCACATCAGAGAAAAAAAACGTAAAAGTAAAGCAGGTATTTTTTAATACCGGTGTTTCCAAAGTGAGTGCTATCACCAGTAATTTCGTGGGCTTTTTTAAAGCATTGAGAATTTGCAAATCGAATAAAACAGAGTGGATCATGCTTCATGTTTTTAGAGCGGGACTGTTTGATCTTTTCACATTTGGACTGACTCGAATGATGGGATTTAAAATTTGTGCTATTGTGCATGACATAGAAAGTTTGGACACACTAACGTTACCGGCGATACGAAAAATAGTGATTGGAAAATTGCCACATCTTCGTATTGTACACAATGAATTTTGCAAATCGGAATTGATAAAATCGATGGATGTGCCCATCGAAAAAAGCACGAAAGTAATTCCTCATGTTCACTTTAAGCACTTGTTCACCGCCTATCAGGAAGTGCCTGGAATGCTAGAGCAATTAAAAGACAATCCTCATTTACCCGGCAAAATTCATCCTCAATTAAGTAAATGCATTCAGGATAAAACTCCCATATTTTTATTTTTCGGGCAAATTAAAAAAGCCAAAGGCTTGGAAATATTACTCGAAGCCTTATCGCAAAGCACGACTAATTTTAAACTCATCATCGCCGGAAAAGTGCGCGACGATCAATGGAGTCGATATCAGGATATCATTACCGTGTTGAATTTGAAAGATCGTGTTTTTCCTGTCATCAGACATATCAGCGATGAAGAGCGTGATTATTTGTTCTCCATTTCTAAAGCGATCATTTTACCGTATACGCGCATCTATCAAAGCGGTGTATTGTTGATGGCGATGAGTTTTCCGAAACTGGTTTTAGCTTCCGATCTGGCACCCAATGCAGAATTAATTAGTCACAATAAAAATGGATTATTATTTCAAGCAGGAAATCCGACTGAGCTTGCAAAAAAAATTGATGCGTTGCAATGCGATACATTGAACACAAACTCCATCGAACAACAAGCCTTCAAAGACATCGAAGAATTTTACAGCCCCGAAAAAATCGGAGTTTTGTATAGGGAAGTATTGGTGAAATGAATTTTAAAAACCTAGCGTATTTAATAGATTAATTTTTACGTAGAGTAAGGAGTATGGAGTAAGGAGTTTGGAGTTTGGAGTTTGGAGTTTGAAGATTGGAGATTGGAGTTTGGAGTTTGAAGATTGGAGATTGGAGTTTGGAGTTTGGAGTTTGGAGTTTGGAGATCGGAGTTTGGAGATTGGAGATTGGAGATTGGAGTTTGGAGTTTGGAGTTTGGAGTTTAGAGTTTGGAGTTTGGAGATTGGAGATCGGAGATTGGAGATTGGAGTTTGGAGTTTGGAGTTTGGAGATTGGAGATTGGAGTTTGGAGTTTGGAGTTTGGAGTTTGGAGTTTGGAGATTGGAGATTGGAGTTTGGAGATTGGAGATTGGAGATTGGAGATTGGAGATTGGAGATCGGAGATCGGAGATTGGAGATCGGAGTTTGGAGTTTGGAGTTTGGAGATTGGAGTTTGGAGTTTGGAGTTTGGAGTTTGGAGATTGGAGATTGGAGATTGGAGATTGGAGTTTGGAGTTTGGAGTTTGGAGTTTGGAGTTTGGAGTTTGGAGTTTGGAGATTGGAGATTGGAGTTTGGAGATTGGAGATTGGAGATTGAAACAATGATTTGTAAAAATTTGCATGACACGCAAGCGAATTTATTATTTATACCGACGTTACATACTAATTAGTACAATAGATTAAACTTATGTTCATGCAAGTCGGTATTTCACCAAAAATATTTGGACTGAAATATAATTACAATTGGTATTAATGGATTTGTATAATGCAATTCTTGAAATAAAAATTTTAGAAAACAAGAATTCCAATACTTTTCTCGCAAACCTCGATAGCTATCGGGCGCTAAGGAACAAAGTTCGCTAAGAGTTTTCAGCTACCCATTTTGCAAAAGGCATTCATTAATAAATCAAAGAAATATTTATTTTCGGTACTACTCCACCGTTACACTCTTCGCTAAGTTGCGCGGTTGGTCAACGTTACAGCCTCTTAGAACAGCGATGTGATACGCCAAAAGTTGCAAGGGTACTACGCTCAACAAGGGAACTAAAATTTCGTCGGTCTCGGGAATTTCAATGACGTAGTCGGCCAATTCCTTTACTACTTCATCGCCTTCAGTAACAATTGCAATAATTTTTCCTTTGCGTGCACGTACTTCTTGAATATTGCTTACTACTTTTTCATACGAGCCATGCTTGGTAGCGATAACAACTACAGGCATTTCGGCATCAATCAAAGCGATTGGACCATGTTTCATTTCTGCTGCAGGATATCCTTCAGCATGGATGTAAGAAATCTCTTTCAATTTTAATGCACCTTCTAAGGCAACAGGGAAACCATATCCACGGCCGAGGTACAAGAAGTTTCTAGAGTTTTTAAATTCTTCGGCGATGGCTAAAATTTTATCATTCGACTTCAGTGCAATTTCAACTTTTTGCGGAATGGTTTCCAGCTCATTTAGAATTTGACGAAAGCGCGATTCGGCAATGGTTCCACGTTTATGCGCCAATTGCAAAGCGAGTAAAGTCAGTACTGCTACTTGCGCAGTAAAAGCCTTTGTACTGGCCACACCAATTTCAGGTCCGGCGTGGGTGTAGGAACCGGCGTGAGTGGCACGCGGAATACTTGATCCCACCACATTACACACTCCGAAAATTGTAGCACCTTTCGACTTCGCCATTTCAATGGCCGCCAATGTATCAGCAGTTTCACCACTCTGAGAAATAGCGATTACCACATCATCTTCATAGATAACGGGATTGCGGTAACGAAATTCGGAAGCATACTCGACTTCCACCGGAATACGCGCTAAATCTTCAATTAAATATTCGGCCACCATACCGGCATGCCATGAAGTTCCGCAGGCAGCAATGATGATTCGTTTTGCATTCACAATGCGTTGTTCGAATTCACGCAAGCCGCCTAATTTAATTCTACCGTTATGGCTGTCGAAACGACCACGCATACTATCGGCAATGGAACGAGGCTGCTCATAAATTTCCTTCAACATAAAATGCTCGTAACCGCCTTTCTCTAGCGCTTCCAATTTCATCTCCAATTCTTGTACGTAAGGAATTTTTATTTCATTGCCTATCGTCTTTACCGTTAGTTTACCATCGGAAATTACGGCTACTTCACCATCGTTCAAATACGCTACGTTCTTGGTATATTCTACAATGGGTGTTGCATCAGAAGCCACAAAAAATTCATCTTTACCAATACCAATCACAATCGGCGAACCTTTACGGGCAGCGATTAATTTATTCGGATCATTCTTCGAGAGAATCACAATCGCATAAGCACCTACCACTTCACCCAATGCCAAACGCACTGCTTCTTCTAGCTCCACATCTGCCTTGTTGTAAATTTCTTCAATCAAATGCACCAATACTTCGGTGTCGGTATCACTGTCAAAAGTATGACCTTGCTTTATCAACTCTGCTTTTATAGACGCATAATTTTCTATGATGCCATTATGTATAATCGCAAAATCTTTCGACTGTGAAAAATGAGGATGCGCATTTCTGTCGTTCGGTTCGCCATGTGTTGCCCAACGGGTATGCCCCATTCCTACTACACCCTGCAAATTTTTTCCCTTCACATACTCTGCTAAATCACTCACCTTTCCTGCCTTCTTATAGACATTTAAAGTTCCGTTTAACAACGCTACTCCTGCGCTATCGTATCCTCGATACTCGAGACGTTGAAGACCTTTAATGATGATTGGATAAGCATCTTGCTTTCCAATATATGCTACGATACCACACATGGCTTATGGGTTGAATTTAGTTTTTGTAACAATTAATTTTATTCCGCTTTGTCCTTTCAAAACAGTGCGGCGTGCATTCGAAGTACTTCCTCCTGCTACCAGGAACAAACCGTAATCTTTGCCTCCGTTTTCTACGACATTTTTCACAGTTTGTTGCAGATAACGAGCGATATTAAAAGTATAAGTTTTACTTGTACTATTATACAATCCACCATAATAACCAGAAGCTTCGGTAGCATCAGCAGTAGGACGATTATTCCCTACTGAGTCACTTCCGAAAATAAGCAAATTATTATGTGCATCGAAATTAGAAACTGTACTAACATCTTCCACTTCAAAAATTAATCGCGCAGCACTAATAGAAACAGGGCCGTTATCGTATAAGGAAGTTAAATTTTTAATCGACAAACTATCTTTCAATCCAGCCATAGAAGCAACGACCAAATAATTATCCGGAATATTATCTGTATTTATTGAAAGATATTGTTGGGTAAAATAACTCAATCGCACTGCGTTCACATCAATTAGAAATTCATAACTTTTATTCCCGGAAAAATAAATCGTTAAGCGATGAATGCTTGACGTAGAAGGAAGCGAAACAATACTACCCACTCCATCGGCACTATCTACCAGATACACGCCCTTGAAATAATCAATGAAAGAAGTGTTGCTTGCAAAAGTTGCAGGATTGCTGATGTACTCTCGCATAAATTTTCCCCCTAAAGCGGTATCTAGAGGCAAACGCAACTGTGGTGCAGACTTAACTCCACCAATATTTACACTATCGTTTAATTTAGGAATTAAATCAGCATGACCCAAAAACGTACTGTGCGCATAAGTTCTTCCTGAATAATAAGTACTATCGTTAAATAATTTTTCATTCAACTCATACACGCTGATGCGATGCGTGACCGTGCTATCGCCTTCCAAATCCTTGTACAAGAAACTAAGCACAACAGAATCGGGAGTAGTTGCAGCGGCGAAAGTATTTGCGGTAATCGTATTTCCTAAACGAATTTGAGCCAGAAATCCGGCCTGTGTTTTACCTAAATAGGGGTCATCGTAGCTTCCGGCGAATAAAGTGGGTAGTTCGAGCAGGTTTTTCAAGGGACTCCAAACAATCAGAGAATCCTCGGGTACCACATAACTTTCTACGACCAAAGTATCGGTACTCATACCCGGAATTTCCGAAACTGGCTGTAAATCAAGACCAATCAAGTCGGGCTCGGTACAAGAAGAGATTACGACAATAATTGTGAGGCTCGCAAAAAGCATAGCCTTATTCATACGCTTCAACATGGGAGCGAAGGTAAAAGAATTTATAAATGCTTCAGTAATTTGACGCAAAGAATAAAACCTTGAATTATTCTGCGAGAACAGAATCTTCAAGAAGTGCCTCGTCATAGAAATTATCGTAGGCTTCAACGTATTCTTCGGGTGATTTATAGTCAAGAGTTGGCTTCGTTAAATTCTTGAATTCCGTTTCGATTTCGTCATGCAAGGTAGTAGCACTTTTCATCACTGCATCTGAATAATGCATCGCTAATTTTGTAAGATTCACATAGTTAGGATCATCGAGCAATTTTACATCTTCTGCAGTCAATCCGTCCATCAGGACTTTCTTGCTGAAGTCTTTGTTAAACGACTCTTCGAAAGAATCATTGTACAAAGAGTAAACTACCTTGCTGTTATGGAACATCGGATCGTCCTTATAGCTGGTTTTAATCAACATTGGAATCAATCCGGTCATCCAACCATGGCAATGAATGATATCGGGTGACCAGCCTAATTTCTTCACGGTTTCCAATACGCCACGACCAAAGAAGATGGTACGGTCATCGTTATCGGCGAAGAAAGTTTCGTCGGTATCGCGGATAGTACACTTGCGTTGAAAATATTCTTCGTTATCGATAAAATAGACCTGCATACGCGCGGCCTGTATGGATGCAACTTTAATAATCAATGGATGATCAGTATCATCAATGATCAAATTCATTCCTGAAAGCCGAATTACTTCGTGCAATTGATTGCGACGTTCGTTGATGTTACCAAAGCGAGGCATAAAAGTTCGAATCTCTTTTCCGCGCTCCTGAATTCCCTGCGGTAGGTTGCGGGAAATTTCACTTTGTTCGGTTAAATCTAGATAAGGATGGATCTCAGAAGAGATAAATAAAACTCGGGCTTTTCTCATAGCTTTCTTCACGATATAAATTATTTTACGCAAAGATACGCAATATAGAGGGAATATTTACAAAACTAAAGTGACTGCTCCTATTGCTTAATTAAAAAGTTTTTCGTATAGAAGGGGAGAGATGATTGAAAATCAAAAAAATTCAGTTTCATTTAATCGCATTTTCTATTGCGGGGAGATGTGCTTAATCCTAAAACGGCATTCACCATCAAAATTTGAGATCAAGACAAGATTGAAATGCAATAAGATTTAAAGGTTCAAAAAAATTGCGGATATAGGTGAAAAATTATCTGCCATTTCTAAATTATTTTTTTATTGCGGGGAGATGTTCCTCCCGCGAGAAGCGTTACGCTTTCCCTATCAACTGCTGCTTGTTTAAATTTATTTCTAGCTATTTTCCCATCATCAGAAAAAGAAAAAAAGCAAAATTATTTTTGAAGACTGAATTGCTTTTTCAACCAAAATAAAATTGCCCAAGTAAGAAAGACAGAGGAAGCCAACATCATTTCTTGTCCTATTTCTGTTCCGATGGTATCCAAGTTAATGGAGATGAATCCTCGGGTAACACACCACGTTAAAATCACTGCCATCGCATTATTGATAAAATGTGCGGCGATGGAAAGCCATAATGAACCACTCCACACATAAAGATAACCCAACAAAACACCGAGTGCAAAGCGTGGAAGAAATCCGAAAAATTGCATGTGCAATGCAGAAAATAAAACCGCCGTTAAAATAATTGCGAAGCCTTTGCTATTCGTCAATTCGATAAATTGTTTTTGAATGACTCCTCTGAAAAGTAACTCTTCACCAATCGCCGGAATAATTGCGATGACCAATAAATTAAAAAGCATATCGGCAAAACTAGCAGTGCCCATCAACAAAGTTGTAATTTTTGTAGCTTGAATTTCGGAGCTCGTCATCCAGTCTTGAAGTGCTTTCATGGATGCCGGCAATTGTAGCGTACCATTCACTTGCATCATCCAATTGATAAATGGAATTGCAATGATTAGCAATAAAAATACGACGATGACATGTTGTGATTTCGGCTTTAATTGCATCCCCAAATAAGCCGAAGAATCAGTAGAAAAAAAGTAAGCGGCAGCCAATGCGGGCAAAATAAAAGTTCCAATGGCCGCAACACCTTGAAACATCCGAAAAGCATTTGCCAATACCGTATTTCCGGTTTGATCGAGCAGCGAAGCATCGCCCGTCATATTGATTCCAAAAAACAAATTGCTGAAGAGCATGCCGATGGCCGTAAACGAAACTGCCCCTATTAATGTTAAGCCAACAATTATCAAGAACTTACGGTAAGGGGGTCTGTCGGAAAGACTAGCACGGAGTTGCATTGTTTCGTATTTTTGCGGGCTCAAAGATAGAGTTCTTGTGTTGAATTTGGTCTTTGAAGGAGATTTAAGTGAGATAATATTCTGAACAATAGTTGATTGGACAATTAACTCTAAAAGCTTATAGAACTATACTGGATCTACAGATGAGAACGGATCTACATTTCTACAGATGAAACTGGCTCTAAAAATATTAAAGCTCGGAACTCATAGCTCAGAACTCATAGCTCAAAAAAAAATGGTAAAAATCGGCAACATAGAATTAGGAGAGTTTCCGCTCTTGCTGGCACCGATGGAGGATGTAAGTGATCCGCCATTTAGGTACGTATGCAAGGAGCATGGGGCTGATTTAATGTACACCGAATTTATTTCGAGTGAGGGCTTGATTCGCTCGGCGAGGAAGAGTACTATGAAGTTGGATATTTTCGAGTATGAGCGTCCGATCGGCATACAGCTTTTTGGCTCCGACATCGATTCCATGCGAGAGGCAGGACGTATTGCTGATGAAGCAGGTCCGGAACTCATCGACATCAATTATGGTTGTCCGGTAAAAGCGGTGGCTTGTAAGGGAGCGGGTGCGGCATTGCTGCAAGACATCCCAAAAATGGTGAAGATGACCAGTGAAATCGTGAAAATTGCAACGCGTCCGGTCACGGTGAAAACGCGTTTGGGTTGGGATGATAGCACGAAAAACATCGAAGAAGTAGCAGAGCGATTGCAGGATATCGGCATTGCGGCGCTCACGGTGCATGGACGTACGCGGGCGCAACTGTACAAAGGTCCGGCCGACTGGACACTCATCGGCAAAATCAAAGAAAATTCTAGAATAAAGATTCCCATTTTCGGCAATGGCGATATTGATAGTCCTGAAAAAGCCATCGAAATGCGCGAGCGTTACGGGATAGATGGAGTAATGATTGGCAGGGCCAGCATTGGTTATCCCTGGATATTTAACGAGATCAAACACTTCATGAAAACGGGGACACATCTGGCTCCGCCGAGTATTGCGCAACGAGTTACTACCTGCAAAATGCACCTCGATTTTTCAATTAAGTGGAAAGGAGATTTTGTAGGAATTGTTGAGATGCGCCGACACTACACTAATTATTTCAAAGGCTTAGATCATTTTAAAGAACATCGTATTAAGCTTGTTACCAGCAATAGTTACGATGAAATTGTGCAGATGTTGGAATTTATTGAGCAGCGGTATGAAGCGGTGGAGATTAGAGATTTGGACTTGTAGCTAATTGGATAGAGGACGTACTGATTTTGGATTACAGATTAGGATATATGGATTTTAAGATAATACAGAACCAAAAGATAGCAAAAACTCTAAATGGTTTACAAATGTACAGATGAATACAGATATACGAATTCTACGACTCTCCCATTCTCCGACTCTGCGAATCTCAAAAATGGGCCACAGATTTTATATGGTTTACAAATGTACAGATGAATACAGATA
>Ga0209702_10000710_pt1 | contig 69428 bp, 68 predicted proteins | sample FRY01_FD_187210 | JGI IMG/M metagenome (GOLD analysis project Ga0209702, IMG submission 187210) | Freshwater microbial communities from Lake Fryxell liftoff mats and glacier meltwater in Antarctica - FRY-01 (SPAdes) (version 2) | ecosystem: Environmental > Aquatic > Freshwater > Ice > Glacier... | reverse complement strand
CCCATTCTCTACATCAGATCAGAGAGTTAAGCTACGTTCGCCACCCCGATAAACCCGGTCCGGTGAATAAGACGGGCTAAATATGTCTTTGCACAGGAATTAACCTATTGTCGATAGGCTTAACAATTCATTTTTGTTAAAAACCGATCGAAATCTTTTCTACAATGCGCTCGGCAAAAGTTAGATTGATCGGGGACTCAAGATAATGCACCTGAAGAACGGGTAAGCTGCTGATATCTAGACTATTTGGCGTTTTTCCTACGATAACCAAGTGCGGAGCCAAGACGCTTTCACCAAGCTTATTAAACAGGTGAGCCGCAGAGGCGCCCATGAAAATCGCCTGTGGTGGACTTAATCCGACGTTTGCATCTGCAGATATTGAGAGGGCTGTCCACCCAAGGATATCAAGAAGAAGCGTCAGGACTTCATGGTCATCAGGCGTACATCCTGAGATCCATGCCAGTTGACCATTGTCGCTCGATACGCCAGCGCTCATCATGAGTATGGTTCTTTTCACTAAGTTTTTTACCGTCGATGTTATCCTTTGTGCAGAAGCATCATTCGGAGCGCAATAAGTTAAATTTTTCTTAACGACTTTTTTGTCGCACAATAGCAACACCCTATCCCTAAAGAAGTTTTCTTAAGCCACCCGTGCCAAAGTTGTCCCTTCGGCAACGGCGCTGCGGCCTACGCTCAGATTGCCGATGGCCAGCGCTACCAGTTCTCGGTGGAGGCCGGGGGGGAGGCTTTTAAAACGGCAGGCGGCGGTGATTTGTTCGAGGAGGAAGCGGGGTTGGTAGGCGGCGAGTTCGAGGCTGTGGCGCTCGGTCAGGTCGCGTTCTACGGCGAGGATTTCGGCTTCGGTGGCGGGGATGCCGTGGGCGGCGGCGACGCTGGCGAAGATGCGGCGCCAGGCTTCGGCAGACGGGGGGCCTACTTCCATTTTATAGGGGATACGGCGCAGGAAGGCGGGGTCCATCAGGTCGGCGGGGGCGAGGTTTGTGGAAAAGATGACGACGGTTTGGATGGGGACGCGGAAGCTTTTGCCGGTGGCGAGTTTTAGATAATCGACGCGGCTTTCCAGCGGCACGATCCAGCGGTTTAGCAGCGCTGTGGGGGAGACCATTTGGCGGCCGAAATCATCGATGAGGAGGCAGCCGCCGGCGGCTTTCATGTGCAGGGGGGCAACGTAGAAATTGCCGCCGGCTTCGTGCTTGAGGTCCAGCATTTCCAGGGTGAGCTCACCGCCGGCGACGATGAAGGGGCGCCAGCAGGGGACGTAGCGGCCATCGGCTTCATCGCGGTAAACCGACGAGGCGAGGACGGGGCGGTCTAGCGAGGCGGGGTCTATGGGGCGGTGTACGTCGGGATCGAAGACGGTCATCACCTGGCCTTCGACGAGGACGGCGTGGGGGATGTGGATGATGTGGCGGAAGACTTTGTCGATGCGCTGGGCGACGGAGGTTTTGCCGTTGCCGGGGGGCCGTACATGAGGATGGCGCGGCCTGAGGTGATGGCGGGGCCGAGCTGATCGGTGAGGGCATCGGCGACTTCAAGGCCTTCGAAGGCGCGGCGCATGCGGGGGACATCGATGACTTCGTTGGTGACTTTCTGGCGTTCTATCCAGTGGACGTAGCTATCAAGCGAGACCGGCGCGGGGCCCATGTAGCTGGAGCGGGCCATGGCTTCGCGGGCGCGGGTTTTGCCGGTTTCGGTGAGCTCGTAGCGCATGCCGAGGCCGGCACCGCCTAGTGCTGTCACCATCTGACCACGGGTGGCGGCTTCGATGAGATCGGCGACGAGCTTGGGGGTGAGGCGCATGGCGGAGGCGAGCTCGGCAACGGTTTCTGCGGGGCCGGAGAAGAGCAGTTTTACCATCAATTCGAGCAGGAATTTCTCGTCTATGCCGGTGGCGGCGAGGCGGGAGGGCTCCATGGGGATAGCGTCCCAGAACCGGTCCAGGGCTTCTTGGGTGATGGCACCGGTGGCGACGAGATTGGCGCCGAGGCGGCCGCCGTCTTCGCGCTGACGTTCAATGGCGCGGGCGACATCGGCCTCGCTGACCATTTGTGCTGCTACGAGAAGTTCGCCGATCCGCATGTGTGCCCCGTGTGACGTGTTGCTTTTGGTAACGGCAGCATGTCAGGCGGCGTAAATGGTTTGTTCGAACTTTTTGAGGACTTCTAGCGCGCCGGCATCACCGAAGGGGAGGAGCTGCATCATCAGCACTGCGCCCAGCCCGGCGGCGGGATCGACCCAGAAGTGCGTGTTGGCGATGCCGGCCCAGCTCATCGAGCCGGCGCGGCGGCCGTTGGGGCCGTTTTGGAGATGCACGGCGGTGCCGAGGCCCCAGCCGCAGCGTTGGCCGGGGGCGGGATCGAAGCCGGCGTTGAGCCAGGGGAGGCAGGTTTGCAGGCGGCCTGCGGGGAGGGTGCCGACTTGGTTTTGGGCGAAGGCGGCGGCCATGGCGGGGGAGAGCAGGCGCTGGCCGTCTAGCTCGCCGTGGTTCAGGAGCATGCGGAGGAAGCGGCCATAATCACCCGCCGGGCTGCATAGGCCGGCGCCGCCGGGGACGAACTCGGCGTGCGGGCGGTTCATGCTGAAGCCCATGCGGGGCGTCAGGCTGCCGTCTTCGGCGCGCTGCATTGTTGCCACTGTGGTGCCGCCGTAGCGGGTTTTGGTCATCCCCAGCGGGCCGAGGACGTGGGCGGCGAGATACTTGTCCAGCGGCATGTTGGATGCGGCGGCGACGGCCAGGCCTACCCAATCATGGCTGACGCCGTATGCCCAGCTTGTGCCGGGTTCGAAGAGGAGGGGCATGGTTATGGAGGCCATGGTGCCGGGGGCTGCGAGGCCGCACATCCGCACAATATCGGCTTGAACAAAGCTATAGCCGAAGCCTGAGGTGTGGGTGAGGAGGTGTTTGAGGGTTAAGGGGGTTTTGGCGGGCTTGAGGAGGGGCTGGTCGCCTTCGAAGCGCTCTAGCACCATCGGGGCGGCTAGGGCGGGGAGCAGGTCTGCCAGCGGTTCATTGAGGGATAGCTGGCCGGACTCTACCAGTTGCAGCGCCGCTACCGAGACGATGGCTTTGGTCATGGAGGCGAGCTCGAACACCGCGTCCGGGGCATAGCCCAACGCGGCTTCGGCCCGAACGCCGTCTGCGTCTACGACCAAGGCTGTGGCACCGGGGAGGCCTGCGGCGGCGAGCGCGGGGGTTAAGGCGGCTTCGAGGCGGGCTTTAAGGCTCAATGCCGGAAATGCCGCATCCCTGTGAGCACCATGGCGAGGCCGCGTTCGTCGGCGGCGGCGATCACGTCCGCGTCTTTAATGGAGCCGCCGGGCTGGATGACGGCGGTGGCGCCGGCGTCGGCGGCGGCGAGCAGGCCATCGGGGAAGGGGAAAAAGGCATCGGAGGCGATGGCGGAGCCTATGGTGCGGACGTGCGGCCAGCCGGCGGTTTGCGCAGCGTCTTTGGCTTTTTGGGCGGCTATCCGCGTGGAATCGAGGCGGCTCATCTGGCCGGCGCCGATGCCGGCGGTTGAGGCGTCTTTGGCATAGACGATGGCATTGGATTTTACGTGGCGGGCGACGGTCCAAGCGAACATCATGTCGGCCCATTCGGCTTCGGTGGGGGCGCGTTTGGTGACGACGCGGCACTCGGCGCGGGTGACGGCGCCGTTGTCTCGGGTTTGTACCAGCATGCCGCCGCCGATCTGGCGGAGCGCGAGGCCGGGTTCGCGGGGGTCTGGCAGGGTGCCGGTGAGGAGGAGGCGGAGATTCTTTTTGGCGGCGAAGATTTTCAGGGCGGCTTCGTCGGCATCGGGGGCGATGACGACTTCGGTGAAGATATTGGCGATGGCGGTGGCGGTTTCGGCATCGAGGGCGCGGTTTACGGCGATGATGCCGCCGAACGCGGAGACCGGATCGCAGGCGAAAGCTGCCCTGTAGGCGGCGGCCAGCGAGGGGGCTTGGGCTACGCCGCACGGGTTGGCGTGTTTGATGATGGCGCAGGCGGGCGCGCCGTCTCTAAATTCGGCGATTAGTTGCAGCGCGCCGTCAGCATCGTTGAGGTTGTTATAGCTGAGTTCTTTGCCTTGGATTTGCCGGGCTGCAGCCACGCCTCCAGTCGCGCCGCGCGGGCGATAAAGCGCGGCTTGCTGATGGGGGTTTTCGCCGTAGCGCAGGCTTTCTACGCGTTCGAGCGCGAGGGCTATCACCGGCGGGAAGGCCTCGGCTTGATCTACGCGGCCAAACCAGTCCGCTACGGCGGCATCATAGCTGGCGGTATGGGCATAAGCGGCGGCGGCGAGGCGCTTGCGGAGCGTGAGGCTGGTGGCACCGCTTAGGGCGTCCATTTCGGCCATCAGGGCTTCATATTGATCGGGGGCTGTGAGGATGGCTACAAAGTCATGGTTTTTGGCGGCTGAGCGCACCATGGCGGGGCCGCCGATGTCGATATTTTCGATGATTTCATCCCTTGTGCCGCCGCGCGCGACGGTTTGCGCGAAGGGATAGAGGTTGATCACCGCCAGATCGATATTGCCGATGCCATGTTCTTTCATGGCCGCGATATGCTCGGGGTTATCGCGCACGCCGAGTAGGCCGCCATGCACGATGGGGTGAAGGGTCTTTACCCGGCCATCCAGCATCTCCGGGCTGCCAGTCAGCTCGGCTACATCCTTGACCTGATGGCCCAGGGCGCGGAGCGCTGCGGCGGTGCCGCCGGTGGAGACCAGCTCCACACCGTGACGCACAAGGGCGGCTGCCAGCGCCTCCAAGCCTGTCTTGTCAGACACGGAAAGCAACGCGCGGCGCACACCCACAAGATCAGTCATTATAACCCTCAAATCTATTTGCCCGCGCGCTTCAGGCTCCAACCTATCACGCGCGCGCCTTTTTCTGTCTGGCCGGAAATCACCAGCTGGCTCGTTTTGTGCAATTGCCCGTCTGGATCAACCCATAAAGAGGGTTCTATTGCCAACGTGCCGCCGCGCACCTTCATTTGCCATAATTTGCCCGTGCCCATGCCGAGCTTAAGCAGCGCGCCAGCACCGTCCACTGTGGGCGTGGCCTCCACATCATGGCCGAGATGAAAGCGGATATCGAAACTGCAGGGCGTCCGGCGTCGCAAACCGCTGGTGGGAAGCGGCTCAAGGGCATCCTCGCCGCGCAGGTCCAGCCCATCAGGGGCCAACCAGAGCCGGCGGCGCACCATCATCGTAAAGCGCCTAGCATAGCCATCATGGCTCGCTTCCAGCCATAGCCCTTCGCTGCTGGCGCGGGATTCAATATCGACAGTCTCCACGCCTAGCCCGAGCGCACCATCCTCGCGGATGCGGGTGCTGTTGGTATCTGCCACCACCAAGGTGCTGTGTGCTGCTGTGGTTCGCAGGCCTGCCGCCAAGGGGGCGGGCAGCGGCAGGGGCAATCCGCCTATGCCGCCGCAGTTAACGATCAGCCGGGCCGGGCCATCGCTCATTTCAAAGGCTAAGGTGCTGGCATGGCCATCTGGCGCAAGCCGCGCCAGCGGCGGCGGGCCGGCATCTACTACGAGCAGGGTGGTGCCCGCGGCCAAACGCTGGTATCCGGCGACACTGCTGGCTTTTATCTCACTGCGGCCCGGCTTTTGCGCGACAAGCCCCGCCTGCTGTCCCAGGCGTATCAATACGTCGCCCGCAATCGGCGCGCTGCCGCCCCAAGCGCCTATCATGCCATCGCCCAGCGCCAGCGCGCGCAAGCCTTGCACGAGCCTTGTCAGCGCCTCATCCAGAAAGCTTGGCACCGGACGACCTGCTGCGTTCAATGCTGCTTTCACATGCAACAGAAGCTCCGCCATTTCGCGGGCATCACCGGGGGCGCGGCTGGCGACACCGCCATCTGCCAGCACCAACCGCGCCAGCGTGGCCTCCATAACGTCTGCGGCGGCTTGTGCCCGCGCCTCTACGCCGGGCAGCAACAATCCAGCGGCCCAAAGCCCGGCCAGCGCACGCAGCCGCCGCACGCCATCTGGCAGGCGCACCGCCGCCCGGTCCAGATGCCGCGCCCATGTCGCCATCGCTGAGAGCAACATAGAGCGATAAACCTGATCCGTAGATGACAGCACCAACGGCGCGTGCGACAGCGCCATCAACAGCCGCTGTCCGCTCAGATCGGCCCGCCAGGCCGTTGCTTCATAGGCCGGGAACCTCGCCAGCCAGCGCGCCGCCAGAGGCTCCGCCAGCTTGGCCGCTGCTTTTGCTTCAAGTTCATGCGCTGCCAGATCGCGCAGCCACGTCCACCCATGCGCCCACTCTCGCCACGCCAAAGGATGGCTGGCGGCGCCAAAATCCAGATCACGCACAAAGCCCGTGTGCCCGGCGTGAATTAGCCGCCCGGCCACCAGCCGCTCCCCTGCCGCCGCATTGCCAGGAACCGGGTCCACCGCCACGGCCAGCAGCTTAAGCGGATACCTACCGCGCAAGCGCATGGCATGCAGCGGCGAGGCATAAAGCCGATCAGAAAGCCCGGCTACCAGCCGTTCAGACAGGGAAAGCCCCTTATCGCCGCCCCGGCCGCCTTCGCGCCGCTGCAAGCTCTGCCGGGTGCCGCCCATCTCCGCAGCTTTCTCCGGTACCTTGGTTTCGGGTGCCTTGGTTTCGGGAGCTTTAGGCGCGTCCGCCATGGTCAGCCGCGCAACGCCGCAATGTTGGCCGCATACTGCCCCGGCCCGCCGCCAAATGTCGCTGTGCCAGCTACCAGCACATCAGCGCCGGCATTTACCGCCGCGCGTGCGGTTATCGTATCAATGCCGCCGTCCACTTCGAGGTCGATCGCCTTGCCGGTCTTGTCGATAGCTTTTCTGATCGCCTCGATCTTGCGCAACTGGCTGTCGATGAAGCTCTGCCCGCCGAAACCCGGGTTCACGCTCATCACCAGCACCAGATCCACATCCTCCAGAACATAATCCAGCATCTTTGCCGGCGTGGCGGGATTGAGCGAGACGCCCGCCTTTTTTCCCAGCGCGCGGATAATTTGCAAGCTCCGGTGTAGATGTGGTCCGGCTTCGGGATGTACGGTCAGGATATCCGCACCGGCCTCGGCAAAAGCCTCCAAATAGGGGTCTGCCGGGGAGATCATCAGATGCACATCGAGCGGCAAATTGGTGTGGGGGCGGATGGCCTTCACAACCATAGGCCCTATGGTGATATTGGGCACAAAGTGACCGTCCATCACATCGATATGGACATAATCTGCGCCCGCTGCGGCGATAGCCCTTACCTCCTCGCCCAGGCGGGCAAAGTCAGCAGAGAGAATAGAGGGCGCGATCCGAACAGGCTGTTGCATCCTCCTGCTCTAGCAGCGCCAGAAGGCACATGGTAGGGGGAGGACTATGTAATAATCAGCTTATGCAAGGAAACCGGCCCATGCCCGTCCACAGCTCACACCCCTCTAGTCTGGTGGCTCTTCTGGCACTGCTTTTGTCCACGGCTGCCGCTGCCCAGACACTGCCCAATCAATGCCGCCTTATCGAAAACCGCAGCAATGGTGTGATCATCGCCGAATGTTCTACAGCTCAAGGTGAGCGTTCCAGCGCCATTCGCCCGACGGAGTGCCGCGCCAGCCTCTCAAGCCGCGATGGCGTACTTTCTTGTGCCGGTAGCACCGCCCTAGTCGGTCCCGTGCGCACTACCACCACCGAAGGCCGCATCGGCGACCTGCTCGCCAATGTGCTGGGCGCGCCGCGGCCAAATATGACTAGCGACACCAGCTGGGCCGATAATTTCCGCCCCAGCGAAGACCGCCGTATAGTGCCCGAAACCCGCATTGCCGAGGCGCTGAAGGCCCGCACAATCACAGCTGCCGAAGCCGCCACGCTCCGCCGCGCGCATAAAGAGCTGATTGCGCTGGACAGCCGCTACGCCGCCGATGGCCGCTTTACCCCGGAAGAATATGCCGACCTTGAGGAGCGCACCACCAAACTTGGTACGGAAATAGACGCTGCGATTGCCACGCGGGATATTGCCGCCAACCCCGACTGGGCAAGTCTCGCCTCGCGCCGCACCGACTTTGATAACCGCTTGTTCGCTGCCCTTGATGCCCGGGTCATCAACCTTGCCGAAGCCAACCGCCTGCGCGCCGATTGGGCTAGCCTTGTAAATGTTGAAGCCAGCTATGAACGGGGCGGCCTCGACACCCGGGAAATCGCTGATCTACAGTCTAGGCTCAATGGGCTGGAAACCCGCCTCGGCCGCTTTGGCACCCCTACCGACAGCCGCAACGTGAAATCCGCTCAAAGCTGGGCCGATCTCACCACCCTTGTTTCCGAACGCGAACGTGACCGCAGCCTGGGCCGCTTCCAGATCGAACGTTTGCGCACCGAGCTCGGCGATCTTACCCGGCTTGATGCCGCTTGGCGTCAGCTGGACCGGGGGCGCTTGACGAGCGAGCAGCAAGCCTATCTCGACCAACGTCATGCCGATATCACCGGCCAGTTGGAAGATGCCCAGCGCAGGCGGCGATAGAAAAAGGGACTCCAGAGACTCTAGCGCGCCCGCCGCCCCAACAATAATGCTAGCGCAAACAGCGCCGCCACCGCCAGCCAAAGCGCCTGCGGGCCTGCCACGCCATAGCTGAGGGCGCCCAGCACAGCGCCCATGAGCATACCGGCAAACAGGCTGGCGGATGAGACCCAGCCCATCGGGTCTCCGCCCTTAATCGCGCTCGCCAGCTTTTTGCCTACCCGCACTAAGGCACCGGTCATATATGTCAGACCAAATTTCACCTCACCATCCTCTGCGAAAACGGTGTTCAGCGCCCCCATCGCCGCTGCCAGCATCAGCAATGCTGGCACTAGAGCGCCTATTTGTTGGCACAGCGCCGCCACCGTCATCATGCCGGTGACTTGCCACATAACCATTACTTGCTGCCGCGCCGCGGCTGCCCGGCCTACCAACGACCCGCACACCACACCCGCTACAAAAGCACCAATCAATCCCGCCGCCATCGCGGCACTGTCCAGCCGTTCCGAAAGCCTGATTCCCAGCTGTGTGGTGTTGCCGCTCATGAATGACACAAACAACCCGCCCGATGTTAGCCAGCCCACGGCATCCACAAAGCCCGCCACCCCTGAAAGCGTCGCCGCCATCAGCCGGGTACGGCGGTCCTCAAGCATGGCCTTCAGGCATCCGCAATCTTGCGAAACCGCGCGATGAAAAATCCGTCCAGCCCGCCTGTATCGGTGAGCATGCCCGGCAAGGTCCGCACCCAGCCTTCAGGGGTTGGCAGCAGCCCGGCGGGCAGTTCTTCGGCGCGGATTGGATCTCGGGCCAGACCGGCGATAATCCGCTCTGCTACGCGCTCGCCTTCCCGGGGATCGAGCGAGCAGGTGGCATAAACCAGCGTTCCGCCCGGCTTTAGCCATGCCACGGCGCGGCGGAGCAAGGCTGCTTGCAGCAAGGTGAGCGGGGCCAGTTCTCTAGCGCCTTTCAGGTGCAAAACATCGGGGTGCCGCCGGTAAATTCCTGTTGCCGAGCAGGGGGCATCGACCAATATCCGGTCGAATAGCTGGCCCGGTTCGAAGCGTAGGGCATCGTCTGCCACCAGTTTTGCTGACAAGCCGATGCGTGCCAGATTCTCTCGTACCCGCACGAGGCGAGGCTCGGCTACATCGAGGGCCGTCACGTCGCTGCCGGCGGCGGCCATCTGCAGGGTTTTGCCGCCGGGCGCTGCGCAAAGGTCCAGCACCGCTTCGCCGGGCTGGGCGCCCAGCAGCCGCGCCGGCAAGCTCGCCGCCAGATCCTGCACCCACCAGGCGCCTTCCGAAAAGCCTGGCCATTCGGTGAGATCACCGCCGCGTTCCTTGCTGCGTGGCACGCGCACATGGCCCGGTGTGAGGCTGGTCCCGCCCAAGGCCTCGGCCCAGCGCGCGGTCTCGTTTGCATCACGCAGGGTAAGATCGGTGGCTGGTTCATCGACAAGTGTTGCCGCTGCGGCTTCGGCCACCTCTGCGCCCCAATCCATGGCCCAGCGGATCGCAAATAAATCTGGCAAATGCGGGATTTCGGGCAATGCGGCGTTTTCGCGGATCAGACGCCCCAATACGCCGTGTACCAATCGCCTTGGCCCGCCTTCCAGCAGCGGGAGGGCGGTAGCGACCACGGCATGCGGCGGGGTGCCCAGCTTCAGCCAGCCCGCCAGCGCTACGCGCAGCACCATCCGCGCCCGCGCATCGTCCGACAATGCCTTGGCGGTGGCTGAATCGATGAGGGCATCCAGATCGGGGAGCCAGCGCAATACTGTGGCCGCCAAATGCCGCGCCAAGGCCCGATCATTGGACAGCCGCACCTCCGATAATGCCGACTCAAGCGCTAATTCCAGCGGCGTGCCCCGCCCGAGGACCGCCATCAGAAGCTTCACCGCTGCGCGCCGTGCTGGCACGCCTGCTGTTGCCTGCACTACAGGTTTGTCTGTTCGCGCGATGATAGCCTCCCAAAAACCACCCCTGTGCCCAATTTCCCTCTAGAGGAACAGCCTAATAGCGGAACAGTCTAAAAATGAGGCTTAGGGGCCTTGTCTCTAGGCGCAGGAGGCTATGCTTCCAACATCGCCCCCTTTGCGTTAGACAATGCCGGACAAAACAGGACCGAAAAATGACCGAAAAGACCAAGCCCGAAGGGCCCAAGACAGAAAATGCCAAACCAAAACCATCTGCTAAGCCCAAGGAAATTGGCGGGCGCGGCGGGCCTGATCCGGTTCGCTATGGGGATTGGGAAAAAGGTGGCATTGCCGTCGACTTCTAGGCCATGACCGATCCTGCAACGCTCATATTGGCGGCCGGCATGCTTTTGGGCGCGCTGCTCTATTCCAGTGTTGGCCATGCTGGGGCGTCTGCGTATATCGCGCTGATGGCGCTGGCTGGCGTGGTGCCCGAAGAAATGCGGCCTACCGCGTTGGTATTGAACGTGTTGGTCGCTTCATTTGCTTCGTATCGTTATCTGCGCGCCGGACAGTTTCGCTGGCGCACGCTGTGGCCGTTTTTGCTGGGGGCGGTGCCACTGGCTTTTGTGGGCGGCGGCATTTCATTGCCATCAAACATCTATCGGCCGTTGGTGGGCTTGGTGCTTTGGGCCTCCGCCGTCCGGCTGCTCTGGCCTAAACCGCTCGCTACGGCGGCAGAAATTCATGACCCTGCGATCATTCCCGGCATCGCTTCCGGGGCTGGCATCGGGCTGCTGGCGGGCCTTACGGGCACTGGCGGGGGCATTTTCTTGTCTCCTTTGTTGCTATTTGCGCGCTGGTCTGACGCCAAACGGGCATCAGGCGTGGCCATTGTTTTCATTCTTGCCAACTCGCTGGCGGGGCTTGCGGGCAACTACGCCAGCTTGAAATCGCTGCCGGAGGCTTTGCCGCTTTACGCCGGGGCCGTGATGATCGGTGCTATTATCGGCACGCGCATCGGCATCCGTGTGGCCCCTGCGGTGCTGCTGCGGCTGCTGGCCGTGGTGTTGATTATCGCCGGGGCGAAGCTGCTCAGTATTTGGTAGGAAGCATAGCTTCTGGCTTTGCCGGCGTATTACGAACTTCCGGCTCGCTTCATTCAGCTTTCAGCGGGCGCGTGAGCAGCGCTGTAACCGTATCATCCAGCGTTGCGCCGGCGAGAAGGCCCGCTATCGCTGCCGAAATAGGCATATCCACCCCCACAGCACGCGCGGCAGCGAGCAGAACCGGGGCCGTTGCTGCGCCTTCTGCCACGGTACGGGTGGCCAGCAGATCGGCCGCTTTTTCGCCTCGGCCCAAGCCCACACCCAGGGTGAAATTGCGGCTGCTAACAGAGGTGCAGGTCAACACCAGATCGCCAAGCCCGGATAAGCCCGCCAACGTCTCGGCGCGGGCACCGCGTGCCACGCCGAAGCGCGTCATCTCGGCAAAACCGCGCGCAATTAGCGCCGCGCGCGCGTTCAAGCCCAAGCCGGCCCCTTCCACTACCCCGCAGCCGATCGCCAGCACGTTTTTCACAGCGCCGCCAATCTCTGCCCCCGTTACATCATCGCTTAGATAAAGCCGGAAACCCGGCCGCACGAGGCGCTGCACCAAAGCCGCCCCCAAAGCGCCCTCCGCACACGCGAGGGTAACCGCCGTGGGCAGCCCGCGCGCCACCTCTCCGGCAAATGTAGGGCCGGAAAGCACCGCCATATCGCCAGCGCCAACATCTGCCGCCACCTCGGCCATCAACTTTAAAGACCCGGCCTCAATGCCCTTGGCACAAAGCACAAGGGCTGGTTTTCCGGCCAAAGGCGCTGCCGCCAAGACGCTGCGAAGATGTTGCGCGGGGCTTGCCACCAGCCAGAGATCAGCCGCTTGCAGGTCCGCCAGATCGAGCGTTGCTCGCACCCGCTTATGGAGATGAACACCGGGCAAGAACTGCCGGTTTTCGCCGTCATTCACCGCCGCAACAACCTCCGGCTCACGCGCCCACAGGATGATGTCCTCCTGCGCTGCCATAACCTGCGCCAAGGCCGTGCCCCAGGCCCCGCCGCCAATCACCCCGATGGTCATGCTCGCACTCCCGCTCCGCGCGCCGGCGCTGCGTCCGGATCCAGCGGCCAGCGCGCCCGCGCCGGTGCGTCTAGTCCGTCTGCTAACCCCAGCTTCAGCCGCTCCACGCCGGCCCAGCCGATCATCGCCGCATTGTCTGTGCAGAGCCACAGAGGCGGTGCCACAAAAGCCCGACCTGCGTCTGCCGCCAGCCCTGCCAACGCAGCCCGCACATAGTGATTAGAAGCGACGCCGCCGGCGACTACCAGCGCGCCGGGCGCCAGCGCCAAGGCGCGCCGTGTCCTATCCACAAGACAGTCCGTCGCCGCGGCCTGAAACGCCGCCGCCATATCGGCGCGCGCCGCGTCGTCCTGCAAGTCCAGTTTTTGCCACAGGCGCAACACGGCTGATTTCAACCCGGCAAAGCTGAAATGCGGCTCTTGAGACCCCAGCAGCGGCCTGGGCAACGCAAAACGCTTCGGATCACCTTCGTGTGCGGCGCGTTCCACCGCCGGGCCGCCCGGAAACCCCAGCCCCAATACTTTTGCTGTCTTGTCAAAAGCCTCACCCACCGCATCATCAATGGTTGTCGCCAGCCGCCGATAGCGCCCCACGCCCTCCACCGCCAGAAGCTGACAATGGCCGCCAGAGACCAGCAGAAGCACATAGGGAAAACATAATGTTGCGTCTGCCAAGCGGGGGGAAAGGGCGTGACCCTCCAGATGATTGATCGCCAAAAGGGGCTTGTCCGCTGCCATGGCCAGCGCTTTGCCCGTTACCAGCCCAACCATCACCCCGCCTATCAAGCCCGGGCCTGCGGTGGCCGCAATTGCGTCCACATCACCGAGACCAAGCCCGGCCAGCGCCAAAACCTCGGCCACCATCGGGCTCAGCCGCTCCACATGCGCCCGCGCTGCCAGCTCTGGCACCACGCCGCCAAAGGGGCGATGAGCTTCGTCCTGGCTGGCGACGCGGCTGGCCAGTATCTCACGGTCATCGCGCACCAGCGCCACGGCTGTTTCATCACAGGAAGATTCCAGGCCCAGAACAATCATCCAGACTGCATAGACCAAGATAGGCCCGGGCAGAAGCAACACCGCTTCTGGGCGCATATAGACCACATCAGGGGTCGACACAGATTTGTCAGGGGTTAGGCTTGGCATATGAGCCGCAACCCCGATCTACACCCCTATCTCGCCGAGATACTGGACGCTGAAGCCAAGCAGCCCCCGCTTCACAGCCTGGCTATCGCTGAGGGACGCGCGCGCAACCGCACCAACTTTGCGCCGCGACTGGCGGATTTCCAGCCCGCCTGCTCGCATCAGGACATCGACATTCCCGGCCCAGACGGTGACATGAGGGTGCGCTTGCTGACGCCGGACACAGACAGCCCGTTGCCCATCATCCTGTTTTTACATGGAGGCGGCTGGGCTTATGGTGACCTTGATATCCACACCCCATTTGCTGACACGCTGGCCGCTGCCGCCCATGCGGCTGTGCTGATGGTTGATTATCGCTTGGCGCCCGAACACCCGTTTCCTGCAGCCCTTGAAGATGTGCAAGCCGCTCTGGATTGGCTCTGGCCGAACGCGCAAGACCATGGCCTCGACAATAATCGGCTCGCGCTCGCTGGCGACAGTGCCGGAGGGAATTTGGCCGCTATTTTGGCGCGTGGCTGCCGGGACCGCGGCGGACCGCCCCTGCGCGCTCAATATCTCGCCTGTCCAATCATCGACCTGCCCGATCCCGGTGTTTATGCCAGCTACGCCGACGTGGGCGACAACCACGGCCTCACGCAGGCCGATATCGCTTATTATTGGGGCCTCTACGCCGGCCAAGCAACGCCCAGCCCCGATCTGCTGCCGCTCACCGCCCCGCTGGAAGGCCTGCCTCCGGCCCTCATCCACACCGCGCAGCTAGATGTGCTGCGCAGCGAAGGCGAAGCCTATGCCATAGCGCTGGAAATCGCCTCGGTGCCCACCACCTATCATTGCTGGCCGGGCATGACCCATGGCTTTCTGCACCATGTGGGAAGGCTGGAGGCCGCTGACGTGGCACTGGCCAAGGCCGGCCGCTGGTTGGCGCAGCACCTAGGCTGATCAGACCAAAATCACCGTAGACCCTGTGGTGCGCCGTGCTTCCAGATCAAGATGCGCCTGCTTCACATCGGCAAGCGCATAACGCTGGCCGATAGAGGGCTTCAATACGCCGGATGCCAGCATATCCAGCACCTTACCGCCATAAGTGAGCATTTCTTCGCGGCTGCCATAATAATCGAAAAGTGTAGGACGGGTCGCGTAGAGCGAGCCTTTGCGGGCGAGAATCCCGAATTCGATGTCCCCGACCGGGCCGGACGCATTGCCATAGCTTACCATCAGCCCGCGCTTGCACAGGCTGTCTAGCGACGCTTCAAAAGTTTCCTTGCCGGTGCCATCGAATACGAAATCTACGCCGCGTCCGTTGGTGAGAGCGCGAACTTTGGCTGCAAAGTCTGGTGTTTGGACCAGTCCCTGTTCAGCGCCAGCGGCCAAGGCGAGCGCTACCTTGGCCGGTGTGCCTGCCATGGCGATCACATGCGCCCCCAGCGCCTTCAGCCATTGCACCATCAACAGCCCGACCCCGCCCGCCGCGGCATGCACCAACACCCATTGGCCGGGCTGCACCTTGGCACAGCGTCCCACCAGAAACTCCACCGTGCACCCTTTTAGAAAACCCGCTGCTGCGACCTCATCTGAAACGGCGTCCGGGAGGGGCACTACGCGGCCCGCATCAATCAGCCGGTGCGTGCCATAAGCCCCGGGAGGGCCCCAGCAATACGCCACCCGCTGGCCCGTCTTGAGGTCGGGTACATCTGGCCCCACCGCTTCCACAATGCCTGCGGCTTCAATGCCAAGCCCTGTCGGCAAAGGCAGCGGGTAAAGGCCAGAGCGATGATAAGTATCGATAAAGTTCAGCCCAATTGCTGTGTGCCTGAGCAAAATCTGCCCCGCGCTTGGGGCCGCCAGTTCTAATGGTGACAAGGTCATCGCTTCAGGCCTGCCCGGCGCGGTCATTTGCACTGCTTGCATCTAGTTTTCCTTAAACATTTGAAACTATGTGAAATACTCAGCCTAAGTGCTGCTTGAAAAACGCCGCCGTCCGTCCGTCCGCTAGGTCGGCCATATCTGGCGATCTGCTGGCGCCGTCGTGCCTAGCAAAGCCATGGTCGGCATCATAATCATAGAGCGTCACCAGCTCATGGCCATCAAGGGCGCTATGCATCGCCGCTTGGTCTGCGGGTGGCACAAAGCTGTCTTGCGTAGCAATGTGCATAATCAAAGGGTTGGCTATCGCCTTTGCCTCATTAAGCACCTGCGGCACCCGCACGCCATAATAGCCCACGCTGGCATCAACATCTGTCCGACACACGCTCAGATAGGCAATGAAGCCGCCGAGGCAATAGCCGACTAGCCCCACTTTGCGTATCCCGCTGGCCCGCAGCGTTTTGATCGTCGCTTCAATATCCCGGATTGCAGTGTCCATATCGAGCTTTTGACGATATCCAATGGCAGTCTCAAAATGTTCCGGTGCCTCGGGATCAAGCGAAACATTAGACGCAAACTGCCAATATAACTCAGGCGCTACCGCCCGGTAGCCAAGTCCGGCCCAATGATCGACAAGGGCGCGAATTCCCGGATTTACGCCAAAAATCTCCTGAACAACGATAATCGCCGCCTTCGCGCTCGCAGGACCGTTCGCATAAGCAGGCATCATGCCACTGCCATCAAGGCTCGTAATTTGCATTGTTTCCGCCATGATAGTCCCCAACATAAAGGAAGTCAGCTTGCCGTAGCACCTGCGCTCACGCTAGACTTGAGAGCAAGGCCTGCCAAGACGGCAAAGCCCAAAACATCTCGCAGGTTATAACGCCATGAAAGTTCATTTTGAAATCGAGTGCACGCCTGAAGAAGCCCGTGCCTTCTTTGGTCTGCCCGACCTTGCGCCCGTGCATGAGGCTTATGTTGAGAAAATGAAATCGATGATGCTCGAGGGCCTGACACCGGCTGATTATGAGAAGATTACGCGTGCCTGGATGCCCGGCATCGCTGACGGTTTTGAGCAATGGCGTCAGTTGATGATGTCTGCCGTACCGAAGCCACCAAAATAGCCCATGGCCAGCACCATTGCCGCCCTAGCCTCGGGCCGACCACCTGCTGGCATTGCAGTTCTGCGCGTTTCCGGTCCCGCGGCTGGTCCTGCACTAGAGGCGCTCAGCCGCCATATATTGCCGCCGCCGCGCCGGCTTTCCCTACGAATTTTGTATGATCCTGCCGACAATAGCCTGCTAGACCATGCGCTGGTCGCTTGGTTTCCGGGCCCTGCCAGCGCAAGTGGCGAAGATTTAGCCGAATTTCACCTTCACGGCGGGCCGGCTGTTATTACGGGCGTTCTTGAAGCCCTGCTGAGCCTCCCAGACATTCGGTTGGCCGAGCCCGGTGAATTCACCCGACGCGCTTTTGCGAGCAACCGTCTAACGCTGGATGAAGTGGAAGGTCTCGCCGATCTGGTCAGCGCGGAAACTTCCAGCCAGCGTCGTCAAGCCCTGGCGCTGGCCGGCGGCGCCCTTGGCCGCCTGGCTGAAGACTGGCGCCGCCGTTGCCTTGCCCTATTAGCAGAGGCCGAAGCAGGGCTGGATTTCGCCGAGGACGAAGCCGACGTGGCCCAAAGGCTTGACGAAAAAGCCGCTGCCGCCCTCACCGCCATGGCCAGCGAGTTAGACAGCCAGCTTGCTGATGCTAACCGCGCCGCCCGGATTCGGGACGGTTTGACCATCGTGGTCCAAGGCGCGCCGAACGTAGGAAAATCTAGCCTTGTCAATGCTCTATCCCAGCGCGACATGGCCATTGTCACGGCAATTCCCGGCACCACACGCGATCTTCTTGAAGCCCCTCTCAACCTTGATGGTCAGGCCGCGATCCTCATAGATACGGCCGGCCTGCGTGAAACTAGCGATCCCATAGAGGCCGAAGGCATCCGCCGCGCTCGTGCCCGCGCCGCCGAGGCTGATCTGGTTTTACATCTCAGTGATGATCCCGCCACCGTCTGGCCCCAAAGCGACAAGACAATCCCGATCCTGACCAAAACTGACCTTCACCATGCGCCCGCTCCCGCAAGGGGACTTGCACTGTCAGTGCAAAGCGGCGATGGCCTGGCAGAACTTCGCAAATATCTCTCGGGCTGGGCACATCAAACCTTACGCCCCGGCGAACCCGCCCTCCTCGCTCATGCTCGACATCGCCAAATCTTCGCCCACGCAGCTACGGCGTTACGCGACGCGGCAAACGCCCCCCTCCCCGAACTTCGGGCCGAATCGTTGCGCAGCGCCGCCCATGCTTTTGGACGAATCACGGGCCGCATAGAAATAGATGACGTGTTGGACCATATTTTCTCAAGCTTCTGCATCGGAAAATAAACGGCTTGTTCCACGTGGAACGCTTCGATGAGATGCTCCGGCTTCCACCAACACAGATCTTGCTTTAAACCTTATCCCATGACGATTTGGGATGTTCTCGTAATAGGTGCTGGCCATGCTGGCTGTGAAGCGGCCGCTGCGGCTGCCCGGCGCGGGGCGCGTGTAGCTTTGCTCACGCTTAGGGCAGACGATCCTGGCACACTTTCCTGTAACCCTGCGATAGGGGGAATCGGCAAAGGGCATCTCGTCTGCGAGATTGAGGCGTTGGGCGGCGTTATGGGGCAGATCGCGGATGCTGCGCGTCTGCAAGCTCGCGTGTTGAACCGCTCCAAAGGACCGGCAGTGCACGGCCCTCGTGCTCAGGTTGACCGTCGGCGCTATCGCGCCGCCATGGGCAAGGTTCTGGCTGAATATCCCGATCTACATATTATCGTTGATCACGCGGAATCGCTGATTGTCGAGGATGGCATAGTCGGCGGGGTTGTCACAAAGACTGGCAGCATCCGCGCACGTGCGATCGTTCTGACGACAGGTACCTTCCTTGGCGGGGTTATGCATCGCGGCGCGGACCGTGAATCGGGGGGGCGGTCTGGCGCCCCCGCATCGACGCTTGGGGATGCACTGCGCGCGCTTGGCCTGCCCGTAGCGCGGCTCAAAACCGGGACGCCGCCACGCCTTGATGGCCGCACCATCGATTGGGCGCAGCTTGAATGGCAATATGGTGATGCTGAGGAAACAAAGTTCAGCGATGCGCCTGGAAGCGCCAGTCCGTCACTTCCTTGCGGTGTGACACGCACCACCCCGGAGACACATCGGATCATATCGGAGAATCTCTCGCGCTCGGCTCTTTATGGTGGTCATATTTCCTCAGTTGGTCCGCGCTATTGTCCCTCCATTGAAGACAAGGTTGTTCGCTTCGCCGATCGGGATAATCATCAGATCTATCTGGAGCCCGAAGGTTATGATGACATCACCATATACCCTAATGGGCTGTCGACATCGCTTCCTGCTGAGGTTCAAGCCGCTTTCCTCAAAACCATCCCGGGCTTGGAACGGTGCGAAATCCTGCGTCCAGGATATGCCATTGAATATGATCATGTTGACCCCCGGTGCCTTGACGCCGGGCTTGCATGCCATGCTATCAAAGGGCTGTTTCTCGCCGGCCAGATCAATGGCACCACTGGCTATGAGGAGGCGGCAGCTCAGGGCCTTATCGCTGGCGCCAATGCCGCCGCTGCGGCGCTAGGCCTTGCGCCAATCCGCGTTGGCCGCGATCAAGCCTATCTTGGCGTTATGCTGGATGACCTTACCTCACAAGGCGTCAGTGAACCTTATCGCATGTTCACCTCAAGGGCTGAATACAGGCTGCGCCTGCGGACGGATAATGCCGGGGAGCGCTTGTCTCCGCTAGCCATCGCCAATGGGCTTCTTCCGACAGAAATTGCCGCTCGCTTTGCTGCAGACCAAGCCCTCAGGGATCAAGGCCGAGAACTCTTACATAGTCTTACTGCAAGTCCTCACGCCCTTAAAGCTGCCGGTCTTGACGTCCGGCAAGATGGCATTGTTCGATCAGCCTATGAATGGCTGCGATTTCCGATGGTTGGCCCGAACCAGGCGCGCAACATATGGCCTGCCTTGAATAATCTCGCCTACGGTCTTTTGGAAAGCTTGGCCATAGATGCAACCTATGAAACATATCTGAACCGCCAGACCGAGGACCTTGCCAGCTTCCGCCGCGATGAGAACCTTCCCCTGCTTGCCTCGCTTGATTACACAAATATTCCCGGCCTCAGTCATGAAATGATTGAGCGTCTATCTCGCTCTCGCCCCGAGACCCTGGGGGCCGCGGGCCGCATTCCCGGCGTAACCCCCGCCGCTCTTATAGCGCTTCTACCGTACACCAGACGCGCCGCCTGATGACGCCTGACACCTTCGCCGACGCCTTTAATGTTCCACGTGAAACCATGGCCAAGCTTAGCATCTACGCTGAGATGCTTTCTGACTGGCAAACCCGGATGAATCTTGTTGGCGCCGCAACGCTTCCTCATGTCTGGGAGCGACATTTCGCAGATTCGGCTCAACTGCTGCCTTTAGCACCGCGTGGCACAACATGGCTCGACATAGGCGCTGGCGCCGGATTCCCCGGGATCGTTATCGCGCTGCTTGACCCCATGGCGCATCTTACGCTCGTCGAATCGGTAGCCAAAAAATGCCGATTCCTGGCGGCCGTCGTGGCCGAATTAGGCCTTAAAAGCCGGATTACGATTGAGAATCGGCGCATTGAAGACCTCCGCCCCCTAGCGCCCCAGATTATCACGGCCCGCGCTTTAGCCTCTCTTACGCAGTTGTTTCGATGGGGACTCCCGCATGCGAAATCAGACACAATCTGGCTGCTGCCCAAAGGCGCGCGCTATGAGGCAGAGATTGCGGACGCGAAATCCCGCTTTCACTTCCACCATGAGGAGATACCCAGTAGAACATCATTAGACGCACGTATCATCAAGGCAACAGGAGTGGCCCGGATATGATTATTGCCGTGGCCAACCAGAAAGGCGGGGTTGGCAAGACAACTACCGCCGTCAATTTGGCTACCGCCATGGCAGCTGCGGGCCAGCGTATTTTACTCGTTGATTGTGATCCCCAAGGCAATGCCTCCACAGGCCTGGGAATAGACCGCAAGCAGCGCGACACCAGCATTTATGATCTGCTGCTTGGACAAGGCGACCCTGCCGCCAGCATCATTGCAACCCAAATACCTGGCCTTAGTCTCATTCCCTCCACCTCTGCGCTTTCCGGCGCTGAAGTGGAACTGGTTGATCAAGAGCGTCGTAGTCATCGGCTTGCTGATGCTCTGGCTTTGGCTGCCGGGTTTGATCATATCATTATCGACTGCGCGCCGTCGCTTGGACTGCTAACGCTGAATGCATTGGTTGCGGCCCATAGCGTTCTGGTGCCGCTGCAGGCGGAATTTTTTGCGCTTGAGGGGCTTTCGCAGTTGTTAGGCACAATCGAGCGGGTGCGCTCCGGGCTTAATCCTCGATTGCAGCTACTGGGAATTGTGCTGACCATGGTGGATAGGCGCAACAGGCTTAGCGAACAGGTTAGTGCCGATGTGCGCGCTGTAATGGGCGCCCGCGTGTTTGAGACCAGTATTCCGCGTAATGTCCGTCTGTCTGAAGCGCCTAGCCATGGCTTGCCGGGCCTTATTTATGACAGTCGCTGCGCCGGCTCAGAAGCCTATATGGCTTTGGCTAGCGAGGTGATGGCTCGTATTCCTGCTGAAAAGGAAGCCGCAAATGGCTGAAAAAAAACGTATAACTGGCCTTGGCCGAGGACTTTCTGCGTTGCTTGATGAGGCTTCGAATACCCCCGTAGCGAGCAGTTCCCGGCTTGCGGTTGCTGATATTCTGCCCAATCCGGCCCAACCGCGCCGGCAATTTACGGCCGAGGCTATGGATGATTTGATTGCATCGGTGAAGGCACACGGGGTGTTGCAGCCTATCTTGGTGCGAGATCTTCCGGGTGGTCGGTTTGAGATTGTAGCAGGTGAGCGGCGCTGGCGGGCGGCGCAGGCAGCGGGGCTGCATGAAATCCCAGCGCTGGTGAAATCGCTTGATGACCGAACAGCTTTTGAGTTTGCGCTGGTGGAGAATATTCAGCGCAGCGACCTGAATGCCATGGAAGAAGCGCGCGGTTATTCGCGGCTTATCGCTGATTTCGGGCATACGCAGGCGGCGCTGGGGGCGATTATTGGCAAATCCCGGAGCCATATTGCCAATCTGCTGCGTTTGCTCGATCTGCCGGTTGTTGTACAAAATATGGTCGAAGACGGGCGGCTGAGTATGGGGCATGCGCGCGCGCTGGCCAGCGCTGGTGACCCTGCTGCGATAGCCGCGCTCGTTATTGAAAAGGGCCTATCTGTCCGTGCTACCGAAAAACTCGCTGCCAACAGGGCGGCGCCGCCACCGCGCCACAGTCTTGCTCCGGCTCAAAGTGATCCCAATCTGGAGTCGCTGGAACTTCAGCTTACCGAGCAGATTGGTATGCCCGTTGCGCTTCAGATGGGGAGAGACTCGAATACTGGTAGCGTTACGATCCGCTTTGATAGCCTTGACCAGTTGGATTGGATTTGCGCGCGCCTAGGTCCCAGCTAAAGAAATTGGCACCTCTGTGGGCACTATACTTATCGCCCTCGCGCGACCCGCAAAACCAGCGTCTGCGCTTCGAGATCGGCTAGACCGCCGCTGGTTTTCAGGGCCATTTCGGCCTGCAAAATGGCGGGCAGTGCAGCTGCTATCCCGCGTGCTGACCAACGCCTTAGGGCGGAGACATAGGCAGGCCGCTCTTTCCAGAACACCGGGGGACGTGCCGCTGCAACGGCTGCTTCCGGGCCGCCGTTGCTCATGCGGCCGTGTAATTCTGCGAGAAGTGCCATTCGGCCGGCCAGGATACGCAGCGCTACAACCCCTTCACCTGCGGGCATCTGTGATAGGCGCGATACGACATCGGCGGCTTGGCCGGTGATTGCGGACATCACCAGCCCGCTGTGATCATAGCTATCTATGCCGGCGGCTATGGCGGCCACGGCGGGCATTTCCAGAGGTTGCTCCCGGTCAGGGGCGGCATCCAGATAGAGCGCCAGCTTCTCCAATTCGCGGCGAAGCAGGCCTCGGTCGCCACCTGTTACCTCTACCAGCGTAGCCGCAGCGGCACGATCGCAACGCAGGCCCATTTCTATGGCCATTTCTCTGATTTGCGCCTGCAACTGAGCCGCATCGGGCGCGCGCGCCTCAATGACAGCTATCTCATTATTTTTACTTGCCAATGCCAGAAGTGCGCTCGTTTTCTTCAGCCCGCCGGCGACTATGATTACCGGGTTACCGGGCACGCCTTCAAGCAGGGCTGCCAGTGCGGGCGCGGCGCGATCATCAACGCCGTCTACCCGCACGATCACTTGCCCGCCAAACATAGAGAAGCCTGAGGCTGCTGCCACCAACGCCTGTGGGTCCGCCATGATCTGCTCGCCGGTCAACCGCTCCAGCCCGGCGGGATTGGCCGGATCAATAAGATTGCCGCATATTTTATCTGCATTATCAATGGCTCCGCCCGCCGCATAGCCGTGCAGAAGAAGGAGCCGAACGCCTTCCGGCCAACTGCGCGCAAAAGCCTCCAGACGAAGCGCCGCCATGGGCTATCAGCTAGCTTTATCCGGGCCGCTTTTTGCAAAAACAGCCAGCCGGCCGCTGATTTGCCGGGCAATTTCCACAGCCAGCCGTTCTAGAGCCGTGGTTTCGGCAGCTACCACAGCAAAATTTGAGCTGACCCGGTCAATACCGGAATCTGCCCCTGCCGTAGCATCCAGCACCACGTCATTGCTGCTGGTATCAACGAGACGATAGCGCGCCCGCAAGGTCCGCCGCTCCCGCGCCGCCGAATTATCGCCGCGCACACCAAAGGCTTCAATCTGATCATCCAGCTCGACTTCAAGTCGATAGCGCGGATTGTCGACTGACTGCCCCAGCCGGTCCAGAAGGGCCTGCCTGACCAGAAAGCCTGAGCGGTCCGCAATGATAGCGACCGAGATATTCTGCAAGCTGGCAGCTGCCGCGCCTGTGCCGCCGCCGGAATAGACCGGCGACAGACCGCAGCCTGATAGCGCCATCAGGCTTAGCGCCAAAAGCCCGTTACGCCACAAGGTTCACCAACCGGTCTGGCACCACGATCACCTTTTTGAGGGTTTTGCCTTCCAGCGCCCGCATAACTTTTTCGCGGGTTAGCACGTCGCGTTCAAGCTCGTCCTTGTTGCGGCCCTTGGCGGTCTCGAAGCTATCTTTCAGCTTACCGTTGATCTGAATAGCAATCACCACCTGATCATCTACCAGCAGCGCCGGGTCTGCAACTGGCCATGGGGCATCGCAGACCATGCCGGGTTGCTTTAGCGCTGCCCAAGCGTCTTCTGCGAGATGCGGACACATGGGGGCGACGAGTTGGAGCAATGTGCGAACAGCTTCCGCTTTCGTTGCGGACGGAGCGGCGCGTTCAAGGCCGTTTACGAGCTCGTAAAGCCGCGCCACGGCCTTATTGAACTGTAACCGGTCTATATCATCGGTGAAGGCGGCTATGCTGCGGTGCAAGAGCCGCGCCAGGGGCTGATCTTCGCCTTCAGAAACGTTCGCGTCTGCCAGATCGCTGGCCAGCCGCCATACGCGCTGCACAAAGCGCCACGCGCCTTCTATGCCGGCTTCGCTCCACGCCAGATCACGCTCTGGCGGGCTGTCCGAGAGCATGAACCAGCGCACGGCGTCGGCGCCATAAGTTTCTATGATCAAATCCGGATCTATGGTGTTCTTCTTGGATTTGGACATTTTTTCGGCGCGGCCCAGCATTACCGGAGCACCGCCGGTTATTTGGAAAATGCTGCCATCGCGGCGTTCGATCGCGCTCGGCTCCAGCCATCGTCCCTCTGCGTCTCGATAGGTTTCGTGGGTGACCATGCCTTGGGTGAACAGCCCGGCGAACGGCTCCTTGACGGAGAGCTTGCCAATTTTTGCCAAGGCGCGGGTCCAGAAGCGGGCATATAGAAGATGCAGGATCGCGTGCTCCACGCCGCCGATATATTGCCCGACGGGCAGCCATTGCTCGGCCACCGCCCGATCAAAGGGCTGATCTTGCGGCGCGCTGGCGAAGCGGATGAAATACCAGGATGAATTGACAAACGTATCGAGCGTATCGGTTTCGCGGCGGGCTGGCTTGCCGCAGCTGGGGCAGTCTGTTTTTGCCCATGTCGGGTGCCGGTCTAGAGGGTTGCCGGGCGCATCGAAGCTCACATCTTCCGGCAATACCACGGGCAGGTGCGCGCGCGGCACCGGCACGGCGCCGCAAGCTTCGCAATGGATGATCGGGATTGGCGTGCCCCAGTATCGCTGGCGCGATACGCCCCAATCTCGCAGCCGATATTGAGTGATGCCTTCGCCCCACTTATCCGCTTCGGCGCGGGCGATAACAGCGGCCTTGGCTTCATCGCTGGTCATGCCATCGAGCGCGCCGGAATTCACCAACAGGCCCGGCCCGGTATAAGCTTCATTACCTATGGCCGCGTCTGCTCCGTCTTCCGGGGCGACCACTCGGACAACGGGCAAAGCATATTTCCGGGCGAAATCCAGATCGCGTTGATCATGCGCCGGGCAGCCGAACAGCGCGCCGGTGCCATAGTCCATCAGCACAAAATTGGCGACAAACAGAGGCAGGCGGCGGGCGGGGTCGAGCGGGTGAACAACGCTCAGGCCGGTGTCGAAGCCTCTTTTCTCTTGCGTCTCAATGTCTGCGGTTGCGGTACCGCCGGCGCGACATTCAGCGACGAAATCGGCCAGCGCCGGGTTGGTTTCAGCAAGCGCTAGCGAGAGGGGATGCTCGGCGGCCATAGCGGCAAAGCTGGCGCCATAGAGCGTATCTGGCCTTGTGGTGAAAACGTCCAGGCCTTCATCGCGGCCTTGGATTTCAAAGCGGAACTTCAGGCCTTTTGAGCGGCCGATCCAGTTCTCCTGCATCAGCCGCACTTTGTCAGGCCAAGCGTCGAGGCTGGCCAGCCCGTCTAGAAGTTCATCGGCGAGATCGGTGATCCGCAGGAACCATTGGCTCAGCCGCCGCCGCTCCACCAGCGCCCCGGAACGCCAGCCGCGGCCATCGATAACCTGCTCATTGGCCAGCACCGTATGATCGACCGGATCCCAATTGACCGCGGCCTCTTTGCGATAGACGAGCCCTCCCGCCAGCAGATCGAGAAACAGCGCCTGCTCCTGCCCGTAATAATCAGGCTCGCAGGTGGCGAGTTCGCGGCTCCAATCAAGCGAAAAACCTAGCCGCTGCAATTGGGCGCGCATGGAGGCTATATTGGCGCGGGTCCAAGCGCCGGGATGGACACCCCGCTCCATGGCGGCATTTTCTGCGGGCATCCCAAAGGCATCCCAGCCCATAGGGTGTAAAACTTCAAAACCCTGCGCCCGGCGCGTGCGGGCGATCACATCGCCCATGGTATAGTTGCGGACATGGCCAATGTGGATGCGCCCGGAAGGATAGGGAAACATTTCAAGCACATAGGCCTTGGGCTTGGGCGAGTTATCATCTGCCACAAAGCTGCCAGCCTTGGCCCACGCCTGTTGCCAGCGCTGTTCGGCGCCTTTGTAATCAAATTTGGAGGCCATAGTCTTGGCCGTCAACCGGCCAGCTGCGAACGCCTGAGGTCACGCGCGCGGCCCAGAATCACCTCTTCAAGCTTTTGCACTGTGCCCGCGCGCACAGCGGCATCAATCCAGCCCGAGCCGGTCAGCGTCTGCCGCACCGTTGCCACGGCCAGCGCATCGGCTCGCAATTCAGTATCAAGAATCGATACTGTGACCTTCACCCTCTCATTGGGTGCCTGAGGCGTAGAATACCAATCGGTTACGATAACGCCGCCGTTAGAATCGACCTGCGCGATTGGCATAAATGACAGGGTATCAAGGGCTGCCCGCCATAGATAGGCGTTCACACCAATCGTCGTCACACGGGCGGGGGCCTCCACCAGGTTCATGCGCGGCTTCTTGCCTTTGCTGCACGCGCTTAAAGACGCAATAACGGCAAGGCCAACAATAAGCAGGGAAGGACGACGCATCGGCAGGCTTTCATTCAAAAAAGACATTTGCTTATAGGCGCGACACGCGCCGAACGCCAAGCTCTAGCGGTCATAAACCGATCATCAAGGCGTAAGACTGTGGGCCGCAAGACACAGCGGCATATTTTCCGACGCAAAAAACTCGTTTCGGCGCTGAAATGTTTGAACTGGTCGCGGTTACGCTGCTACTCAATGTCTATGAATCGGAATAGTGATTCGCGTGCACTCAACGCTTTGACGGCAACCCGGCCGGTAACGGCCTATAATGCCGGGCGCATAGTCATGACGGCGCAAGCGCTGCTGGCCTCTGCCATATTGGCCTTTGCGCTCGCCGTGCCCGGCGTTGCAGCGCCCGCCGTGCCCGTCAAAGCAGCGGAGAAGCAGAAATTCAGCTTGGAAGCCAGCGCGCCGCTCTCGCCTTTTCAAGCCAATGTCAGCGATCCGAGAAGTTTCAGCTTTACCGTTCCGGGCACTGGCGCCGCTTCGGCCCGTGCACAAACCGTGGAGCGCGCTTTCCGCTTTACCCCGTCCGGCCAGATAGAGAATCGCAAAGCACTATCGATCGGCGTCGCAACCCGTGTTGCGGCGGCCTCGCCCGAGCGTAATCGCACACTGGCCGCTGCCGAACCGATGGTTGTGACGCCGCGCGCTTATGATGTTGATGTGTCCGTCGGCTGGAAGGGTTTTGCTTTCAATACCGGGTTCAGCCACAGCGAAACGACAGGCCGCTCTGGGGTGATTGGCACCGAGCGTGATGCGCTTGATGTTGGGCTCAGCTACGGCGGCAAAAACTGGAGCACTAGTGTTCAGGGAACTGCTGAAGACCGGTCTGCGATTGTCTTCTCGCCGATTGAGCGGCGCTATTCGGTCGCGCTAGGCGGCGCCTATATGGTTGCCCCGCGCCTCTCGATAAGGGGCGGTGTGCGTTATCGCCTGCCTACTGAAACGCCATCGCTGATCGACGTAGATCGTGCGGACCAGTCGGTTTATGTTGGAACCAACATCGCGTTCTGATCTTAGGCCATGAGCGTTGCCGTAAATCTTGAAACTGTGCGCGCACAGATGCACCATGCGTCTTTGTTGGCTGGTCGTACGCCGGAAGCCACACAGCTGATTGCGGTTAGCAAAACATTCTCTGCCGAAGCTGTTCAGCCGCTTATAGACGCTGGCCAGCGCCGCTTTGGCGAAAACCGGGTGCAAGAAGCCGGGCAGAAATGGCCGGCGCTCAAGGCTCTTTATCCTGACATAGAGTTGCATCTGATCGGCCACCTCCAGTCTAACAAAGCCGCCGACGCCGTGGCGCTATTCGATGTCATCCAGACTGTTGACAGGCCTTCGCTGATCGGTCCGCTCGCCAAGGCGATGGACCAGCAAAACCGCCATCTGCCTTGCCTTCTTCAGGTCAATATCGGTGAGGAGCCGCAAAAAGGTGGCTGCGCTCTTGCCGATGTCCCGGCCCTTCTCGCTCAGGCCAAAACGGCAGGGCTTGCGATAGGCGGTGTCATGGCTATTCCGCCTGTCGGCCTTGATCCAGCGCCATTTTTCGCTCTGCTACACAAAATTGGCCACCGTCATACTCTCGCTCATTTCTCCATGGGAATGTCCGCAGATTATGAAATCGCCATTCAGACAGGCAGCACCATAGTCCGCGTCGGTAGCGCGCTGTTCGGCACCCGCTGACGCACCGTTTAGTTTATTTTGTTCCGCCCGGCGGGGCTAATTCGTTCCGCCCGGCGGGGCTGGAGCCACTTCCGTCATATTAGCGCGCGGGATCAACGCTGCCGTCTCCAGCGTCAACAACGCTTCATGGGCTGCCGCATAACGTTCCGCAGACGCCAGCCAGCCGTCCAGCCCGGCGGGACGCGGCGCCGGGAGCCGCTTCAGCTGCACAATGGCCGCGCGCACATCGCCGCGCGCCAGTGCGGCTTGTGCGGCGGTGCGCAGAGCCGGGCCGGCGTCGGCGTTGCTGGAACGAACGAGGCCGGTAACCCGAGCGCCCAAAATGTCCCACCAGCTGCGACCGCGGCCGCCAGCTTCACTGTCCAGCCCCGGCATGATTGCCAGTTGCCTACGCAAATCGGCCAGTCGCACGGGCCTGGCGCCATAAGCCACCACTAGTGCCACGGCATCGGGATATCTCATTTCAAAAGCCCGGTGCAGAGCGGCATCGATAGCGCCTAACGGCTGGCCTTCATCTAGGGCACGGCGCGCCAGCATCACGGCCAATATGCCTTCGGTCCGGTCAGCTGCTGTAGAAACGGCGGCCGCCGCGGCTTCATCGCGCAGCCGGTCAGTTTCCAGCCGCGCTGTCAATGTTGCCACCTCTGCTGTCAGCCGGTCTATCCGGTCCGCTTCCCTGGCCAGAAGATCGGTGCTGGTTTCTACCCGGGCTTCGGTGCGGGCTAGTCTCTCATTGGGGCCGGCGGTTTCGTCAGAGGCAACAGGGCGAGTTTCCAGCTCGGCCAAGCGACGTGCAAGGACGTCAATTTCGGCAGGCGCTACGACCGCAGGGGCTGGCTCCAGAAACGGCAGGCGCGAACGCATTTGCGTTTCGAACCAAGGGCTGGCGACCATGCCGCCCAGAAACAACAACAGCCCGCCGGCCAAGGCCCAAGGCAAAATCCGGCCGGCTGCTGCGCTTTTCTCCGGCCGTATCCGGCGTTCTTCGACCATGCGTTGCCGCAGCCGCTCGGTGGCCTCCAAGCTGGCCCGATCAATCTCACCACGGTCAAAAGCAGGGTCCATAACGTGCCTATAGCGCAAGCGCGGCCAACGCCGCCAGCAGTGATGCTTCATCTGGCCTTGCCGCAATTTCCACACGCGCCCAGCCTGTGCCCGCGGCTACGGCCGCTGTGGCGCTGATCGCCACTACAGCCAGCCCATCTCGCGTTCGGCCTAGTCGCCCCCATTCACTAGCAAAATGCGCCGCACTTCGGGCGCTGAACAACATCACCACATCGACCTCGCCGGGCTCTGCCAGCGGCCGTAGCCGGGCGGCATAAACAATACGACGCGCGATCTCTATGCCCTCGGGCACGGCTGCCGCTGTTCGGTCTGCGCCGCAGAGATGTAACAGGCTTATCGGCGCGCGGCGCGCGGCTTCTGCCAGCAACGCTTCAAGGTCTGGCCCCGCCACTTCAGCGCGGCTCCAGCCCCAGGCGCGAGCGGCGCGCAACGTTTGCGTGCCTACGCAGAGCGCAGGAAGAGCCTTTAGGCCTTCGGCAGCCTCGCCGGCATGGCGGATGGCGGCGGCGCTGGTGAGCATTATCGCATCCGGCAAGGTTTCTGGCGCTGACCATCGCAAGCCCAATGTTTCCATCAAAGGCGCGATTACCGGGGCATGGCCCGCTGCGCTCAGGGCCCGCGCCGTAGCTGCAGCGCCCGGCTGCGGCCGGGTCAACAGAACCCGCGCCATACTCAGCCCGGCTCGAACAGATCGCGCACGGCCGGCGAGGCCTCACCCAACAGCCGCATCGCTAGCGCTGCTACTTCGCCTGCTGCATGGGCACGCGCGACATGCAGTTCACCGGCTAGTCTTTCACTGCCGTCCATGGCCAATATCTCGCCCCGGAAATGCACCATATCGCCCGTCAGGCGCGCTAACGCTGCCACCGGGCTATGACAAGTGCCGCCCAAAGCCGCCAGAAAAGCGCGCTCCAAAAGCACCGCTTCATGGGTTTCGGCATGATCAATGGCCGCAAGAAGACTGGTCACCCGCGTATCGCCCTCACGCGCTGTAATCCCCACCGCCCCTTGGGCACTTGCCGGCAGCATCACATCAAGCGGCACCAGATGCCCGGCGGTCTCGCCCAGCCGGTCCAGCCCGGCAGCGGCCAGCAGCGTTGCGTCTACAGCGCCGCTTTCCACCTGCGCCATCCGCCTTGCTACATTGCCGCGCAAAACCTCAGTGCGGAGATCGGGGCGCAAGGCTTTCAATTGTGCCGCCCGGCGCGGGCTGGAGGTACCAATCACCGCGCCCACCGGCAAATCCGCCACCGATACGGCTCCGAGCAGCCGTTCCCGCACATCAGCCCGCGGCAGCATAGCCACGAGCTCAATTCCTTCGCGCAGCTGCGTCTCCACGTCCTTCATGCTATGCACCGCGCAATCGACCCGGCCCTCCAGAAGCGCTGCATCAAGCTCCTTGGTCCAAAGCGCCTTGCCGCCAAGTTCCGCCAAAGGCCTATCCAACACCCGATCGCCCTGCGTGTTGAGGATCACAATCTCAGTCTCATCCTCGCCCCAGCCATGCGCGGCGCGTAGCGCAGCGGCGGTCATATTCGCTTGCGCCAGCGCCAGCGGCGAGCCCCTTGTGCCCAGTTTGAAACTCATGCCTCTCCCCCTCCAAGCCGCAGCCGGATTGAGGCGGCATGAGCGGGCAAGCCTTCTATATCCGCAATTCGCGCGCCCGCCGGGCCAATGGCCGCCAAACCTTCTGGCGAACAGGCCAAAAACGTCGTCCGCTTCATGAAATCCACCACAGATAGCCCAGAGGCAAACCGCGCCCGCCGCCCGGTGGGCAACACATGGTTCGGCCCAGCCAGATAGTCCCCCACCGCTTCAGGTGTATGACGGCCCAGAAATACCGATCCCGCATGGCGCAACGCCGCAAACATGGGTTCAGGGTCTTCCACCATCAACTGCGCGTGTTCTGCGGCCAATTCATTAAGCAACGGCACTGCCGCCCTCACATCAGGCACCAAAATAATCGCTCCAAAAGCCTCCCAGCTCGCCCGCGCAACGGCTTGCGTGGAAAGCCCCGCCAGCTGCGCCTGTACAGAAGCCATCACCGCATCGGCTTCATCAGCGCTGGTGGTGATGAGGATAGATTGCGCCACCGGATCATGCTCCGCCTGCGCCAGCAAATCCGCCGCCAGCCACTCAGGCCGGTTTTTCCCGTCCGAAAGGATGACCACTTCCGAAGGCCCAGCCACCATATCAATGCCGACCACACCATAAAGCTGGCGCTTAGCCTCCGCCACCCACGCATTGCCCGGCCCGGTAATCACATCCACCTTGGGAATCCTCGCCGTGCCGAACGCCAGCGCCGCCACCGCCTGCGCGCCGCCAATCCGAAACACCCGTGAAACACCCGCCAGCCGCGCCGCAGCCAGCACCAGCGGCGTGGTCACACCGCCCGGCGTCGGCGTCACCATCACCAAAGTTTCCACACCCGCAACCATCGCAGGAATGGCATTCATCAGCACCGAAGACGGATAAGCCGCGCGCCCGCCCGGCACATACAGCCCCGCCGCATCCACAGGCCCCCAGCGCACCCCCGTCCGCACCCCCAGCGCATCCACCAGCTCATTGCCCGCAGGCTTTTGCCGCGCATGAAAATCCCTAATCCGGGTCGCCGCCAGTTCCAGCGCGCCCCGGGTTTCGCGGTCCAGCCCGTCAAGAGCCACCTGCAACGCCGGCCCCTCTATCTCCCAGCCTGCCTTGTCCAAATCCACCCCATCAAAGTGGTGAGTCAGCTCGGCAACCGCTGCATCGCCCTCCGCCCGCACCCGCGCAATAATCGCCGCCACATCAGCAGCCACATCGCCCGCGCCGGCGCGCACGTCCGCCACAAGTGCCGCAAACCGCGCCCCAAAATCCGCCGCCCGCGCGTCAAGCCGCTGCGGCATGACCCGTCTCCACCAGCGCCCGCACAGCCTCTACTAAAGGCATCACATCAGCCCGCGTCTTCCAAGACGCCCGGTTCACAATCAGCCGTGAGCTAATCTGCGCAATCACCTCAACCTCAACCAGCCCATTCTCCGCCAAGGTCTTGCCGGTAGACACCAGATCAACAATGCGCGGCGCCAGCCCTGTGAGCGGCGCCAGCTCCATCGCCCCGTTCAGCTTCACACACTCCGCCTGAACGCCGCGCGCGGCAAAATGCTTGCGCGTAAGCCCCGGATATTTCGTCGCCACCCGCACCGCAGAAAGCCCGCTCATCTCCCGCGCCAACCCCGCCGGCTGCGCCACAGACAGTCGGCACCGCCCAATCCCCAGATCAACCGGTGCATAAATCTCGGAAAAATCAAACTCCAGCAACACATCATTGCCAGCAATACCCACATCCGCCGCCCCAAAAGCCACAAACGTCGCCACATCAAAACTCCGCACCCGGATAATCCGCACATCCGGCCGAGATGTCTCAAACACCAGCTTTCGGCTCGCCTCATCAAAAAAGTCCGGCTCAGGCACAATCCCAACCTTGGCCAGAAGCGGCAACGCCTCGCCCAAAATGCGCCCCTTGGGCAACGCCAATGTCAACGGCTTCGTCATATCCGCCCCCTAGCGCACCCCTCCCCGCTTGGCCAGTCGCGCAGCACCGCAAGGAGAGGCTAAAAGTACCTCCGGCGGCTACTTACTCTCCCGTAAACACCCCCGCCCGCTTCTCCACAAACGCCGCCATGCCTTCTTTCTGGTCGGCGGAGCCAAACAGCGAGTGGAACAGCCGCCGTTCGTAGCCAAGGCCGGTTGTAAGTGTTGTTTCAAAGGCAGCATTGACGGCTTCCTTAGTGGCCAGGGCAGCCAGCGGCGCCATGGCAGCGATGGCGGCAGCGGCTTTCAGGGCTTCATCGATAAGGTCGGCGGCGGGTACAACGCGGGCCACAAGCCCGGCTTGCTCGGCTTCGGGCGCGCCCATCATGCGGCCTGTGAGGCACATTTCCATAGCTTTGGCTTTGCCGATGGCGCGCACCAAGCGCTGCGAGCCGCCCATGCCGGGCATAACGGCGAGCTTGATTTCCGGCTGGCCGAATTTGGCGGTATCGGCGGCGATGATGAAGTCTGCCATCATGGCAAGTTCGCAGCCACCGCCGAGTGCGAAGCCGGACACGGCGGCAAGCCAAGGTTTGCGGGTGGCGGTTATCTGATCATAGCCGGCGAAGAAGTTCTGGCCGTACATTTGCGCGAAGGATTTGTCGGACATTTCCTTGATGTCAGCACCCGCAGCAAAGGCTTTTTCGGAGCCGGTGAGGACGAGGCAGCGCTGGCTGGGGTCGGCGCCATAGGCGGCAAAAGCAGCGATAAGCTCGGCCATCACGGCGGAATTGAGCGCGTTTAGAGCTTGCGGACGGTTGAGCCGCACCAGCGTTACAGCGTCATGTTGCTCGATAATCAAAGTGGCGTCGTTCATGTTCGGCCTTTCTATAGGTTATTCATGTGTGGTGCCGATGTCGCACGGCGCGGGGCAGCTGTCTGCCCCGCCGGTTTCAATCTGAAAGGTGGCGTGGCCTATGCCAAAATGCGCCGACATGTCCTTGGCAAGAACCTTGAGCGCGCTGTCGCCGGGGTGTCCGTCCGGCATCAAAAGATGGGCGGTGAGCGCCACATCGCTGGTGCCCATCGGCCAGATATGCAGATGATGAACGTTGGCAATGCCGGGCTTTGCGCCCAGAAATACCCGCACCTCATCCAGCTTGATATGCCGAGGCACAGCATCAAGCGCTGCCGCCACAGACTCGCGCAGCAGCCCCCAGGTAGCGCGCAGGATGACAGCGACCACCAACAGACTCACCACCGGATCAAGCCATGCCCAGCCAAAAAGCAGCATCAGCAGCCCGGAGATCACCACGGCAGCAGAAATCGCGGCATCGGCGAGCATATGCAGATAGGCCCCGCGAATGTTCAGATCATGCTCGCGCCCGCGCATGAAAAGCAGGGCGGTGGCCAGATTGATCACAACGCCAATACCGGCCACGATCATCACGGTGCCGCCCGGCACGGGTTGCGGGTTGCTCAGCCGCTGCACAGCCTCCACCACGATAGCGCCGCAAGCGAGCAGCAAAAGCATGGCATTGGCGAGTGCGGCCAGAATCGTGGAGCGTTTCAGCCCAAAGGTATAGCGGGCAGACGGCGGGCGCTTTGCAATAGCGGCCGCACCCCAAGCCAGCCCCAGACCCATCACATCAGAAAGATTGTGTCCGGCATCGGCCAGCAACGCCACCGAGCCTGTCATCAGGCCCGCGACCGCCTCGGCCACAACATAACCGAGGTTTAGAATCACCCCGATGGCGAAGGCGCGGCCAAAGTCCTTAGGCGCATGGCTATGGCCATGGTCGTGATCATGTTTGTCCATCGCAGAAGACACTAGTGCCGATGCCCGGCCCGAGTCGAGATGGTGAACGGGCGCTTGCATCTGCTGGAGCTTTCACGACACTAGAAAAATGCAATCTTCAACGGCCTATAAATCGCCTAATCCCCGGCGCATATTCATGATTGGCGGCACCGGCACCATCGGACGCGCCACCGTTCGGGCGCTGGTTGCGGCGGGTCATCACGTTGTGTGCTTTGTGCGTCCCGGAAAAGCCACAGGTCTGGCTGAGTTTGCAGGCGCAACGATCAGATTCGGCGATGTTAGCAACGCCACTTCGCTGGCTGAAAACGGCTTTTGCGGCGAAAAATTTGAGGCGCTTGTGTCCTGCCTTGCGTCACGAACAGGCGTGCCCAAGGATGCGTGGGCGATTGACCATGCCGCGCACATCACCGCGCTCGCGGCAGCAAAAGCAGCGGGAGTGACCCAGATGGTACTGCTCTCGGCCATCTGCGTGCAAAAGCCGCTGCTGGCCTTTCAGCACGCTAAGCTGGCCTTTGAAAAGGCGCTCATCGAGTCAGGCCTGGATTATTCAATCGTTCGGGCCACAGCATTTTTCAAATCTCTGTCTGGCCAGATTGAGCGTGTGAAAAGCGGCAAATCCTTTCTGGTGTTCGGGGATGGCACGGGCACCGCCTGCAAGCCCATCAGCGATGATGATCTTGGCCAGTTCATCACAGAATGTCTGGACGTGCCAAGCCGGCGTAACCAAATCCTGCCCATAGGCGGCTCCGGCAAGGCGATAACCCCCCGCCAGCAAGCCGAAAAGCTTTTCGCAATGCTGGATATCAAGCCGAAGATCTCCAGCGTGCCGGTCAGGTTGCTCGATGTGATCATCGCAGTGCTTTCAAGCCTAGGGCGCGTGGTGCCGGCCCTCGCCGACAAGGCGGAACTGGCGCGCATTGGCCGCTACTACGCCACCGAATCCATGCTGGTGCTTGATCCCGCCACAGGCCGCTACGATGCTGCCGCGACGCCTTCAACAGGCTCAGAAACCTTGTTCGACTTTTATGCCGACGTAATAAAAGGCAAAGCCAACGCCGAGCGCGGCGATCATGCGGTTTTTTAAGCGGTGGCCGCTAGGTAATGGCCCCACCAGTCATCGCGTGCTGCAAATGCTCAATAAGCATCATCACCTCGGCGGGCTTGGGGCCCCGCACACGGGTGGCGACAATTAGCGGGCGTGTCCAAGCCTGAGTATCAACATCAAGCCTAACCAGACGGCCTGATTGCAGCTCACGCGACACAAGAGTTTCGGGCAGGATGGTCAAATGCTGCCCCCCATCCAGAATAGCGAGGGTGAACAGCACCGAGGTGGTTTCCATGTCCGGCTGCAACGGCGGCAGGCCGGCCGCGCGGAAACTGTCATCAATGCAGGCATCCACCACGCCGATATTCGCCCCCAACACCCAGCGTGACTGGCTCAAACTTTCCAAGTCAATCCTGCCCCCACTCACCAACGGACGCCCTGCCAGCGGATGCCCTGCCAGCGGATGCGCGGCACCTGCAATCACGCAGTAACGCATCATCCCCAGCGTTTCTTCATGGATTAGCGGATGCGAACGGTCCACCTGACGCAGCGCCACAAACAGGTCCAGCTTCCCGAGCATCAGGTCCTCGGCCATGGTTTCTTGCAAGCCCGCTAGGATCTGAAATGTAATGCTTGGCCTGTCCTCCCCCAGCGCCAGCACCGCACGCGCAAGGATATCCGCCGCCGCACTAGGCCCCACGCCCACACGAAGCCTTCCTTTGCGACCACCCAAAAGATCACCCAGTTCAGCCCGGAACTTGTCAGTTTCAGCTGCAATCGTGCGCGCGTGCGGCAGATAAAGCTCAGCATAGGCCGTGGGGCGCAAACGGCGGCCGTCGCGTTCAAATAGCTTGACGCCCAATTCCGCTTCCAGCCGTAGCAAGCTTTTGCTCACCGCTTGCGGGCTAAGGCTCAACCGCTCTGAGGCGGCTGCAAAGGTACCGGCATCATAAGCCGCAAGAAAATGCCGGACAGCGCGCGCTTCCATGGCGGTAACTTACTCAACTATAAGTTGTGATTAAAGACAAAATGTTGGTGGAAAGCTGAGCGCTCTGCCCTGATATTAAACTCAGGAGATCAGCGCATGAAAATCATTCAGCAAAAACAGCCCCTCGTTGCCGATCAGGCCGGGGTATGGCAGGGCGAATATGTCCATCTCGATGCCGATCACAACGTGATCGACCGCCATAAGTCAAAGCTGGTGTGCCGGCTGGATGATGGCCCTGACGGCGAGGCCCGGCTGAGCCAGACCAACATCTATGACTGGGCCGACGGCAGCCGCGAAATCCGCTATTTCGACGGCGTTTTCAAAGGCGACCGGGTGTGGATCAAGAATGACATCATCGATGGCTGGACCGGCGCGCTATCGATGGACCCCACCAACCGCACCATCATAGTCGGCTGGACGCGCACCCATGAGCCAGACTTCCGCTATTATGAAATGATCACTGTGGCCGAAGACGGCGACGCCAAAAACCGCACCTGGCATTGGTATCGCAAAGGTCGGTTGTTCCAACGCACCGTCATCAACGAAATCCGCATCTCCCGCGATTGGAAAGCGCATGATGACCCCAGCTATTACAGCTTTCAGCCCCGAAAAGCGTCTGGAGGCGCGCCGCTAGCATGACCAAAGGCATCACCAGAAGCATTACCGGCACCATCCTTTACACCAGCACCAAGCCCGAGCGGCTGGGGGCCGAACGCGGCCGCGAGCATTTCCGCATCGATATCCATGCCGATGGCTGCCGCACCATCACTGCGCACGGCGAAATTGATGACGCCCCCGCCGTCGTGCGCGATGTAAACCTCCGCGTCGGCCCCGATAACCGCCCGCAGGAAAGCTTCGTCCGCATTGCCGTAGGCGGCGAGTTTCGCGGCTCGGCCTGGTTCCGCTTTTCTGCCACTCAGGCCGAATGTGAAGCCTATACCAGCCTTGAAGGCCGGGTATCGCAGCAGATGGCGCTTGCGCATCCGCTCCCCGCTTTCGGCAACCATGCCATGATCAACGATGGCTTTCTGCTGAACCTGTACGACCTCTCGCAAGGGCCAGGCGTGCAAGTGACCAAGCGCATGCTACTCTCCTCGCCAGACCATCGCGGTGCTACCGGGCCGACGCTGTTCGCGATTGATCTGGCCATTGAGTTTGTCGGCCGTGAAACGCTGACTGTCGCCGCGGGCACTTTTGCCGCCCTGCATTTCCGCCTCGTTGACATTCCGGGCCTGCCGCTCGAACATCCCCCCTATGATCTTTGGTGCACCGATGACAGCGACTATGTGCTGCTCCGGGCCAAGGTAGGCGGCTATATGCAGACCTTTTATGAGCTAACAAGCTACGTGCGGACCGACACTCCAGCATGATCGAACCTTGGCTGCTCGCCGCGCATATCGCAGTGCTGGGCTATTGGCTCGGCTCGGAACTGGTGATCAACAGCACCTATCGCTACGTGTGTTACGCCGACCAGATGGCGTTTGCCGAGCGTGACCGACTAATGGACCATGTCATGCACGTTGATCAGCACGTCCGCTATGCGTTGGTGCTGCAAGCCAGCCTCGGCACCGCCATCGCCGCGCTTTATGGCTATGTGCCCGGCGGCAACCAACTCGCCATCATCGCCGGCATCATCGGCGTCTTGTGGCTGGGCTTTGTGGAAGCCGTACACCGCCTGCGGCACAAGCCCATCGCCGCCACGCTTGGCGCGATAGACCGGGGCAGCCGCTATGTCCTGATGGCCATTCTGTTCGGCATCGCCATCAGCCTGATCGGCGGGGCATGGCCGATGCCCGACTGGTTACGCTGGAAGCTGGCGCTGTTTGCCGCCGTGATGATGTCCGGCGTAGGCATTCGATTTGCCCTCATCGCGCATTTCCGCACCTGGGCCGAGATGCGCCGCACCGGCCCCACGGAAGCAACCAACAAAATCATCCAGCAAACCTATGGGCGCGCCACCTCGGTGCTGGTGCTGCTCTGGGTATTCATCGCGGCCATCGTGCTGCTCAGCGTCTGGAAACCCATGTGAGCGACGCCTCGTTACTTGCCGGCTTTGCCGCTAACATAGGTGCAGACGCGGTCCAGCGCGATGACGCCGCCTTGGCGCTTGCCGCCAGCGATGCCCATATCGCCGGCGCGCGCCCTAGTGGACAAGCTACGCTATGAAACCGTCCAGCTTTTCCACACCTTCGGCGCTGCCTCGAACCAGATTGGCCGCACCTATCAGTTCCGCGAAGCGCGTTCCCCCGCGCCTGAAGAACCACCAACCCCCATTATAGCCAAACTATATCCCAAAGGCCTCATAAACCCGGCGTCCTCGGCATCGCCCCCCAAAGGAACCTCCACATGACCAAATTTTACGCGATCATCGCTAAAGACAAGCCCGGCGCCACCGTCACCCGCATAGCAAAACTTAAAGAGCATCTGGCGCACATAGAAGCCACTATCGATCAGTTCGCCATCGCCGGGGCGTTGCGTGATGAGCATGGCAATTTCACCGGCTCACTGCTGGTGGTAAAAGCCGAGAGCGAAGCCGAAGCCCGCGCCATGCTGGCCAAAGACCCTTATTTCCACGCCGATATATGGTCCGATATCGAAATCCGCGCCTTCAGCGCCTCGGCAGGCGATTGGGTGGGCGGCAAAACCTGGTAGCCAAACTCAACCGCCCCCAGGGCGTCCAACTAGTTCTTTATAAAGATGTCGCCGCGTTGCTAGTGCCGGGCTCCAGACAGACCTGGACCTGACCCGGTCACCGACAAGGTCTGTCAGAATAAACCCGTCCCTATCTTGCCATTAACGGACAGCGGCTATAAGATGCTTTCATAATGCATCTTTATTTAGCACCGCCTATCGCCGTCTATGCCCCTGCTGAGCGGGTCCGTTTGAAAAAACGGCCTCAGGCAGCCGCTATCGCGATTTCTGGTGCTGTGGGCAGAAGCCTCGGGCTGTTTTGAGACTATCAGGGGGCAAGGCGATGGAAAGCTATCATCAAACGTTCAGCATCAAGCGGCTATCCTCATCAAACAAAATACGCTCGGCATCGCCAGAAAGATCATCATATTGACCGTTACGCAGCGTCCAGAAAAATACCACCAGCCCAAACGCACCAAGGCAAAGTGCCACCGGGATAAGAACGGCCAAAATGGTCATGCGGCGGCACTTTCCCGCGTCTTGCCGCGGCTCAAACGAAGCGCATTGGCAATCACCACCAAAGATGAGGCAGACATCGCCAACGCCGCCCCCAAGGGCGTCACCAGCCCGGCCACCGCCAGCGGTATCGTCACAATATTATACCCAAAAGCCGCCATGAAATTCTGCCGAACAATCCTCGCTGTATCCCGCGCCGTTTGCCACGCTTGCGGCACCCCATCAAGGCCATCACGCAAAACAATGAAATCGGCCGCCGTCCGCCCTGCATCAGAAGCGCTCGCCGGCGCCATGGAAACATGCGCCGCCGCCAGCGCCGGCGCATCATTTAGCCCATCGCCCACCATCAAAACCTTGCGTCCCTCACCACGCATGCTTTCCAGCCACGCAATCTTGTCCGCCGGGCTTGCCGCTGCAACTGCCTCCGACATGCCCAGCGCCGCCGCCACCCCGGCCACACGCGCCGCCGCATCACCCGATAACATCGCCACCGGAACACCGCCCGCCTGAAGCGCCTTCAACGCCGCGCGCGCGCCAGGCCGCAATGTCTCCGAAAGCGCAAACCCCACCGCCGGCCGACCCTCAAATCCAAACACCGGCCCGTCCATGCCCGCTGGCACGGCCGCAATCTCGCCCACCCAGGCTGCCCGGCCCAGCCGCGCCCGGCAGCCGCCAATCACGCCTTCAACGCCGTTCCCCGGCAACTCCTTCACCTCTGAAACAATAGCAGCAGCCCCCTCAAGATACCGCGCAATAGCCCGGGCCGCCGGATGCTCAGAAGCCCGCGCCAGCGCCAACGCCCCCGCACCATCCGCCGCCCCGATCGCCATATCCGCAATCCACGGCGTCCCCGTCGTGAGCGTCCCTGTCTTGTCAAACACCGCGCTATCAATCTCGGCCAGCCGCTCCAGCGCAGAGCCATCCTTCATCAGCACGCCCAGCCGCAGCAGCCGCCCCGCCGCCACCACATGCGCCACCGGCACCGCCAGCCCCAACGCGCAAGGGCAGGTAATAATCAGCACACTAATCGCCACAAACAGCGCCCGGCGCCAATCACCCTCGGTATAAGCCAACCACCCCAAAAACGTCCCCAGCGCCATCAGATGCACCGCCGGGGCATAAAGCCGCGCCACCCGGTCAGCGATCCGCACATAACGCCCCCGGCCATTTTCCGCCGCGCCCTGCATCGCAATAATCTGCGCCAGAAAAGACTCGCTCGCCGGCCGCACCACCCGCGCCGCAATAGTGCCTGTCAGATTAAGCGTACCCGCCTCCAGCATATCGCCAGGCCGCGCCGCCACCGATACAGATTCGCCGGTCACCAACGCCCGGTCCAGATCGGTCATCCCCTCAATAATGCAACAATCCACCGGAATCCGCGCGCCAGGCGCAATCGCCAACACATCACCCACCCTAACGCCGTCAATCGCCGTCCACACCAAGCTTCCATCCAGCTGGCAAACATCAGCCCCGCGCGGCGCCAGCCGCACCAATCCCGTCACCGCACTGCGCGCCCGGTCCCGCATCAAATGGTCAAGCGTGCGCCCCACCAGCAAGAAGAATAACAAGCTCACCGCCGCATCAAAAAACACATGCGCGCCGCCGCTAACCGTCTCAAAAAGGCTAAGCAGCAACGTCAGCCCCACCGCCAACGCAATCGGCACATCCATATTCACCCGGCCGCTACGAAGCGCCCCCCAAGCCGACGAAAAAAACGGCCGCCCCGCATAGATCACCACCGGCACCGCAATCAGGGCCGAGAGCCAATGAAATACCGTCCGCGTCTCCCCCTCAGCCCCCGCCCAACTCCCCACCGAGAGCGCCATAACATTGGCCATCCCAAAGCCCGCCACGGCCAGCGCCCGGATAAGCCCCTTGCTAACGCCAGAGCCGTCCGCGCCGCCCGCCTCTGTCCCCTCAAAAGAAGTAACCGGCGTAACCGGAAACCCGAGCCCCGCCAGCGCTTCAACAATAGGCAAAGCATTCGTCTGAGGCGTCGGCAGGGTGATCACCAATTGCCGCAATGTCAGATTAACCCGCGCCGCCGCCACATCAGCGCGCGCCCCCAAAACCCGTTCAATCGTCGCCACACAGCCACCACAGCGGACATTCGCCACCGCAAACCGAAGGGACGCCGTACCGGCCGCATCAATTCTAACCTCAGCGCGCATCTCAGCCGCAGAGGCCAGAATCCCCCGCGCAACCTCATCACGCGCTCGTGCCAAAGGTCTGCCAACAGCAACCATATTCATAAATATGTCTTAGCCTGTTAAAACAAGGCGCTCAACGGCGATAAATTACCGTCCAGTGCTATCCAGCAACTGGAGCGGGCGAAGGGATTCGAACCCTCGACCTCAACCTTGGCAAGGTTGCGCTCTACCCCTGAGCTACGCCCGCTTGTCCACTACAGTGGAGAGCGCGGGCGTTAGCACTCTCCCGCCGTCCCATGCAAGCCCCAATCAGGTGCGACCCTATCAAACATCATCCCACCCTTGGCAAAACCCAATCACAATGCCCATATACGCTCCACACAAAGTCCCTACCGGAGAGAAATTTTGGCCAGCCTCGCCACCGCCGCCACAGAAAAAGCCGCCCTCGAAGCCTTTCGGCGCGATGTCGTCGAAGCCTCACAAACCGCGCTCGTCCTCGTAGATTTCTGGGCCGAATGGTGTGGCCCCTGCAAAACCCTCGGTCCCTTGCTAGACCGAGTCACCGCCGCCTACGCCCCGCGCGTAAAACTGGTCAAAATCGACGTCGACAAAAACCAAAGCCTCGCCGCCCAATTCCAAATCCAATCCATCCCCACCGTCTATGCGTTCCTGGGCGGCGCGCCCGTAGATGGCTTCCAAGGCGCCCTTGGCGAAACAGAGCTCAAAGCCTTCATAGATCGCCTCCTCGCCAAGGCCCCGCCCGCGCCAAATGACGCCGCCGCCCAGCAAGAAGAGCAAATCGCCGCCATGCTAGAGGCCGCCGCCCAGGCCAGCGACTCAGGCGCGCATGATCAAGCCTGCGCCATGCTCGCTGCGCTGGCCACAGAACTGCCCGAACACGAAGACATCACCGCCGCCTTCGCCCAGGCCCTCATCGCCGCCGGCCGCCCCGCAGACGCCGACGCAGCCCTCGCCGCCATCGCCCCCGACACCAAGCACCCCGGCATCATCAAAGCCCGCGCCGCTCTGGCCCTCGCCGTCCCCATAGACCCCGAGCTAGACGCCAAAGACGCCCGGCTAAAAACCACCGCCGATGATCATGCGCTGCGCTTCGACGTCGCCAACGGCTGGCTCGCCCGCGGCAACCAAGACGCCGCCGCCGACCACCTGCTCACCATCATCGCCGCCGACAGAAACTGGAACGAAAGCGCCGCCCGCGACAAGCTCCTGCAAATGTTCGAAGCCGCCGGCCTCTCCGATCCCTGGAGCATCGCCACACGCGCCCGCCTCCGCGCGATCCTCTTCTCATGATAGACCCCACCACCCTGCCGCTCCCCAGCGCCGTCCCCGTCTTCCCCCTCACCGGCGCGCTGCTCCTCCCCCGCGGCGTGCTCCCGCTCAACATCTTCGAGCCGCGCTATCTCGCCATGATCCGCGATGCCCTCGCCGCCACCGGCGCCGCCCACCGTATCATCGGCATGATCCAGCCCCGCCGCCGTAACGACCCCGCCCCCCTCTTCGAAATCGGCTGCCTAGGCCGCATCACAGACTTTCAGGAAACCGAAGACGGCCGCATCCTCCTAACCCTCACCGGCCTAAGCCGCTTCCGCGTCCAAGCCGAGCTAGACCGCAACACCCCCTACCGCCAGGTCATCGCCGATTACCTCGGCTTCCAAGATGACCGAGACACCCCCCCCGCCCTCGCCCCCGCCGCCCGCGCCGGCCTCGAAGACGTGCTAAAAACCTATCTGGACACCCAAGGCCTCTCCGCAGACTGGGACGCCGTCCAATCCGCCGACGACGAATCCCTCGTCACCACCCTCTCCAGCGTCTGCCCCTTCGACCCCCCCGAAAAACAAGCCCTCCTGGAAGCCGAAGACCTCGCCGCCCGCGCCGCCACCCTCACAGCACTGATGACCTTCGCCATCGGCCCAAACCCCAGTTCCAGCGACGGCCCCGACTCCAGCAACCGCCCCACCCTACAATGACCCTGGACCCCACCCTCCTCGCCATCCTCGTCTGCCCCATGACGCGAACCCCGCTACGCCTCGATGAAACCACCCAAGAACTCATCTCAGACATCGCCGGCCTCGCCTACCCCATCCGAAACGGCACCCCCATCCTGCTCATAGAAGAAGCCCGAGAACTCCCGCCCGTCGCGTGAAGAGAAGCAACCTCCGGCGGCTGGGGCCTCAGGCCCCAGCCGCCAATTTAATCAAGCATTACACCTAGCAAATAGGATATCCTCAACGTCCGAAATTGAGTGGAAAGCCGATATTCTAGCTGTGACCGCATTGCGCTTAATTTCAGACTTAAGAAGCAGGATTTCGAACGCCTGAAATCGGACGATCGTTCAGGTTAAAAAGCCGGCAGCTACTCGACGCTCGAATGGATCGATTGATTCAACAATTGCCGACTGCTCGAGCCAATTGGCAACGTCCCGCCCGCTGAAGCTGAAGAATGATACTACGCCACACTGGACGATCAGCCAATGGTGGCCTAACTTAAACCAAACTGCTTCTGACAAGCGTAGGGCGGTTCAGCTGGGGGGAACGATGAGATACGCATGGGTCTTCGGTCTATCGCTATCACTTGTGGCTTGCAGTTCGGAGCCGACACCGATGACCGAGGAGCCGGAGGTCGAAGCTACGACCGCTGCATTCGACCCCGCGACCGCGCAACTTTCGGTCGAAGCGATGCCGCAAGGCGATACGGAAGTCAGGTTTGTCGTATCTACGAACTTGCCAACACCTGTCGAGGTCATGGCAGGTGTAGCATTGATAGGGCAAAAGCCAGACGACGTTTTTATCGGCTACACCGAGCGGGTGAAGCTTGATGGTCCACGGACTGAGTTCGTGGTCGATACATTTGCCGCTCGGGAACCTTTGCCCAGTGGCGATTATGATGCGGAGGTGAGTTTCTATCCACGCTGGGGTACTGAGAACGGAAACCCTGCTGCGAAGGCCGCTCCAAAACTCGAAGCGACGGACAGGATTACACTTGGCGGTTCTGGAGAGAACCGTGCCGATGCAGAGCGTCGCAACGAGCTTCAACGGTGGGTTATGGGCAACATCGGCATGAACGTGCCATGGAACCGCCATAACTTCGAGGCTCGTCTCGGACCAGCACGCAAAGGGCCTTCGACAATGTCTAGGCTTCACGACGCCTACTACTTTCCCAACGCCGACATGACCTTCTTGGTCAATCGCCTAAGGAATGAGGTAACGATTTGGCGGACCGGTGATGTAACCGAATAATGATATCAATTCGAAAAAAGCATAGAAATTTTCTCAATAGCATCGATAGTCGTCTGCTTTCACGCTAGGTCGACTAAGATAAGACAGTCTGGAAGCGGCCCAATTGACACTATCGAAAGGCGGCTCGTTCAATGTCCGCTTCTAGGTTGAAAGAAGAATTTCCGATAATAGCCTCTATAGCCTCTGCTATCACCAACCTAACAATGGGGTCTGGGGCCAAGGCCCCAGCCGCCGGAGGCCCGTCTAAACCCGCCACAGGCCCCTAAACCAACTGCCCCTGCAACAACGCCGGCATATCCCCCGTCTCGCCCCGCGCTTCCGCCATAAACCGCGCTTTCAGCGGCCCGGCGCGCTCCACCGCCGCCAGCCCCAGCCGCCGCACCAGCGCCGGCCCACGCCCGCGCACCGCAAACAGCCGGTTCAGCCCATCGGTGACAGCGCCCACCATTGAGTTATCCAGCCGCCGCCACGCCGAATAGCGCGCCAATACATCAGGATGCCCAATATCTTGGCCCGTGCGCACGCCTTCCACCAGCACCTGCACAAGCGCGGCCACATCGCGGAAGCCCATATTCAAGCCTTGCCCGGCAATCGGGTGAATCCCATGCGCCGCATCACCGGCCAGCACGAGCCGGTCCACATGATAGCTCGCCGCATGATGATAGCCCAAAGGCCAGACAGACTGCGGCGCGATCACTTCAATCTCACCGAGCGTCCCATCCACCCGCGCCGCAATTTCCGCTGCCAGCGCCCGAGGCCCCAGCTTACGCGCCCCTGCCGCCGCGTCCGAATCCACCGTCCACACAATCGCCGACCGGGGCCGCCCATCCACATGGTCCCGCATCGGCAGCAGCGCCAGCGGCCCTGAGGGATAAAACAACTCACACGCCACCCGCCCATGCGGCTCGCTATGCGCCACCATCGTCACCAAAGCGGCATGCGGATAAGACCATGACGCAATCTTGATCCCCGCCTCGTCCCGCGTCTTGGAGCGCCGCCCATCCGCCGCAATCGCCAGCGGCGCCGTAACCACCTCACCATCCGCCAGCGTCACCCGCGCTGCATGTTCATCGCGCACCAAGGACGTAACCTGCGCCGGCGCAATCACCCGTATCTGCGGCGTCTCAGAAACCGCCTTCATCAGCGCCTGCCGCAGCAGCCGGTTCTCCAGCATAGTCCCCAAAGGTTCCGCGCCCGCACCCGCATCAAAATGCACAAATTGCGGCGCCGTCCCCTCCGTCGCCCGAATGGCCTGAATGGCGCAGCCATGATCGGTCAGCACATCGCCCAGCCCGAGCGCCCTGAGCATCCGCGCCGACGCACTGGCAATAGCACTCGCCCGCCCATCAAACCCCGCCGCCAGCGTGGTCTTCAGATCAACGGTATCAATTACGATACTAGTCACCTCATGCCGCGCCAGCGCCAGCGCCACCGTCGAGCCAATAAGCCCGCCGCCGATAATCAGAACATCTGCATCCATAGCCCCCTCCCTAGCCCAGAATCGCCCCGCCCCCAAGCGGACAAGATGTCCTCACATCTTGACCCTGCCGCCCCCCTGAGTCACTGTGCCCGCGCGGTTCAAACCATGAACACCGCAGGAACTTAACCATGGCGTCCACCTCAGCCACAAAGGCCGCCCGCGTCAGGGCCCCCGCCCGCAAGCCCAGCCGGTTTGCCGCCGCGGGCCTGTGGCTGAAGCAGGCCATCGCCCGCCTCGGCCTGCTCATCGCCGGCGGCCTGCTCATCGCCGCCGCGCTGGCCTTCATTCTGGCGCTGCTCAGCTATTCCCCCAATGATCCCAGCCTGAACACCGTCACCAGCCGCGCGCCCGCAAACCTGCTCGGCAGCCCCGGCAGCCATATCTCAGACCTGATGCTGCAAACCATCGGCTGGCCTGCGCTGACGCTAGCCCTCATCCCGCTGATGGCCGGCATCCGCCTCGCCGCCACCCAAGCCTTTGCCATCCGCCGCGCCCTCTTCGCCATCAGCCTCGCCGCTCTCGCCCTGTCGCTCACAGCTGGCATCCTCATCCTCCCCCCCCTCACAGCCCCCGCCGGCGCCGGCGGCGCGCTCGGCACCCTCGCCGGCCGCAGCCTCGATGGGCTCTCAGAAATGGCCTGGGCGCAGGGCCTGCCGCTAGGCCTTATCACCGCCCTCCTCCTCGTCCCCGCCGCCCTCGCCCTGCTCATCTGGGGCAGCGGCCTCACATCCCAAGATTTCGCATGGCTAAAACCCCGCGTTCAGGAAGGAGATGATGAAGACGCCCCCCCCGTCCTCGCCCCCCGCAGCGCAAACAACGCCGAAGATGTCCTCGCCCGAGACACTGAAGACCCAGAGCCCGCCCGCGTCATCACCAGCGCGCCGTCGGCCCCCCGCCGCAACCGCCAAGTCGCCATGGACCTTGGCGACGGCGCCGTCCTCCCCACCCTCGATCTCCTCGCCCCGCCCCCCGCCGGCCCCGCAAAACGCGTAGATGCCGCCGCGCTCGCCCAAAACGCCCGCCTCCTCGAAGGCGTGCTGGAAGATTTCGGCGTCAAAGGCCGCATCGGCGAAGTCCGCCCCGGCCCCGTCGTCACCATGTATGAGCTGGAGCCAGCGCCTGGCATCAAAGCCAGCCGCATCATCGGCCTTGCAGATGACATCGCCCGCAACATGTCGGCGCTCTCCGCCCGCGTCGCCGTCGTCCCCGGCCGCAACGTCATCGGCATCGAACTCCCCAATGAAAAGCGCGAAATGGTCAGCCTCTCCGAGCTGCTAGGCTCCGCCGCCTTCGAAAGCCGCAGCCCCACGCTCCCCATCGTGCTGGGCAAAAACATCTCCGGTGAGCCGGTGATCGCCGATCTCGCCCCCATGCCGCATCTGCTCATCGCCGGCACCACCGGCTCCGGCAAATCCGTCGGCCTCAACTGCATGATCCTGTCACTGCTCTACCGCATGACCCCCGCCGAATGCCGCATGATCATGATCGATCCCAAAATGCTCGAACTCAAAACCTATGACGGCATCCCCCACCTGCTCGCCCCGGTCGTCACCGAACCCGCCAAAGCCATCCGCGCCTTAAAATGGGCCGTCGAGCAAATGGAAGACCGTTATCGTCAGATGTCAGCGATAAACGTCCGCAGCCTCGCCAATTTCAACCAAAAAGTCCGTGAAGCCAAAGCCTCAGGACGTCCCTTTGTACGCCGCGTCCAAACCGGCTGGGACCCGGACACCGAAGCCCCTATCATCGAAGAAGAAGTGCTGGACTTCGAGCCCTTGCCGCTCGTCGTCATCGTCGTAGATGAACTCGCCGATCTGATGATGACCGCCGGCAAGGAAGTAGAATTCCTCATCCAGCGCCTCGCCCAAAAAGCCCGCGCCGCCGGCATCCATCTCATCATGGCCACCCAGCGCCCGTCGGTCGATGTCATCACCGGCGTCATCAAAGCCAACCTCCCCACCCGCATCAGCTTCCAGGTCACCAGCAAGATAGACAGTCGCACCATCCTGGGCGAGCAAGGCGCCGAACAACTGCTCGGCAAGGGAGACATGCTCTGGATGCCCGGCGGCAAATCCCCGGTCCGCGTCCACGGTCCCTTCGTCACCGATGAAGAAGTAGAAGCCGTCGCAGATCACTGGCGCCGCCAAGGCATGCCCGCCTATGTAGAAGCCGTCACCGAAGACCCCATCGAAGGTGACAACTGGTCAGACACCAGCCCCACCACCAACAACACCCCCAGCACCGGCGACGAAGAAGAAGACGTCTATGCAAGGGGCGTCCAGGCCATCGCATCGGCGCAAAAAGCCAGCACCTCCTATCTCCAGCGCAGCCTGCGCATCGGCTACAACAACGCCGCCCGCCTTATCGAACGCATGGAACAAGACGGCTTCGTCAGCCGCCCCGATCACGTCGGCCGCCGCGAAGTGCTCGTCGATGAAAACGGCATGCGACGGTAACGCGCTCGCCCATCCCGGGACAACGCCTAAAAACCAGCAGCAATATGTATCAGGCGGCGAGCGCCCGCCGGCGCCGCGATGCAGCCCCCACCAGACCAAAGCCGAAAATCAGCATGGCCCAAGTGCCAGGCTCGGGCACCGTGTTACTCATCCGAGGAGCAGGTGCAGCAAAGCCAGTGCCAGTGAGGCTGAAAACCGTGCCCAGCGCAGGACTTCCCGTGCCACCCCCGGATGTCGTTCCAAACAACGTGCCATTTTCATCGGCAAACAGGGTGCCACTGGGGCCCCCGCCCAAACTGCCATCGGCCGGAAAATCTACCAGAGTGGTCAACGCGCCCGTCTTCGTCACGCTGAACACCGTCCCCTGGCCGAACCTGCCGCCACTGCCTGTGGTGCCGTAAAGCACGCCATTAGCGTCAGCGATCAAATCGCCAAGGGGAAGGCTGCCATTACTACCATTAAAGATAACCAATGGCGTCAACGCGCCGCCGGTGCTGGGCAAGCTGAATATCGCGCCGCGTTCAAGAAAGCTGCCACCGAACTGCGTCATGCCGAAAAGTGTGCCGGAATCGTCGAGTAAAAGGCCGCCAATTGGCCTATCCCCATTGAAAAAGTTAAAGCTCGCAAGCGTCGTCAACGTGCCGCTGGTGGTCAAGCTGAACACCGTGCCACGGTTCTCAGCGCCGCCAACGTTCGTCATGCCATAGAGCGTGCCCGATGAATCGGCGATGAGGCTGCCAAACGGATTTCCGCCCTGGGCACCGCCATTGAAATTAACCAGCGTTGTCAGCGCGCCGCTGCTATTCATACTGAATATCGTGCCTCGGTCTGACGTACCGCCAAAGGCCGTTGTTCCATAAAAGGTTCCAGACCCATCGTAGAGGAGATCGCCATAAGCTATCCGGCCGTTGGTGCTATTGAAATTAGCCAGAGTCGTCAGCGTGCCGCTGCGGTTGAGGCTGAACACGGTGCCATTGCCTGACGTACCGCCGCCTTGGGTTGTGCCATAAAGCGTGCCCATAGAATCTGCGATCAAGCCCCCAAAAGGATTTGCCCCGTTCGCACCCGCAAAGGTCGCTACCGTCGAGAGCGTGCCATCATTGGTCAGGCTGAACACCGTGCCACGGTTCGAAGCCCCGCCTTGATTTGTCGTGCCAAAAAATGTCCCCGAAGAATCTCTGTACAGATCGCCGCGCAGCAAGGACCCATTAGTCCCGTCAAAATTCGCCAAAGTTGTAAGAGTCTGCGCCCCGCTCGCTGCAGATAGACACAAACAAACCAAAGCCGAGACGGCCAGAACCGAACGATGCACTTATAACCCCCGAGATAATTGGAATAAATCGGTGCCTAAAGCGTTCATGAATCCGATTCAAGCAGAAATTAAGGCCTTCCTAAATCTGCGTCGAAATGCCCGCTAGCCCCGCAAAAACAGCCCGGCCGTCAGCCCCAGCCCAATCAAAATGACCCCCACCCGCAACACCTTCTCTGGCAACACGGTCAGCAACCGCGCCCCCAAATACCCCCCCAAAACAGAGCCAGACCCCAACACCAACGCAAAGCTCCACGCCACCGTCCCCGACAGCGCAAACACCAAAGCCGCCGCCAAATTAGAAAGCGACACCAGCACATTCTTGGTCCCGCCCGCATTACGTATCGGCATCCGCGCCAGCGTCAGCGCCGCCAGCGTAATAATTCCCGCCCCCCCGCCAAAAAATCCACTGTAAACCGCAATCACTGACTGAATAACTGCCGAAACCCAGGCCGGCGGCGGCTCCGGCGGCGCATCGCCCTTCTTGCCCCCCCTCTTCCTCCCTAAAGTTGACCACGCAAAAATCCCTGTCGCCGCCAACACCAGCCACGGCACCATCGCCCCAAACACCCGCACCGGCGTCACAATCAACAGCGCCGCCCCCGCCACCCCGCCGACCAGAGAAATCAGCGCCAACGCCCGAAACGACAGCCGCTCCGCCCCAGACACCAGTTTACGCCCCGCAATCCCCGTCGTAATCTGGCCGGGAAACAACGCCATCGTGCTGGTAATATTCGCCAGCTTCGGGTCCAGCCCGGCCAACATCAACGCCGGCAGCGTCACAAAAGACCCGCCCCCTGCTAGAGCATTCTGCGCCCCCGCCCAAAGCCCCGCCAAAAACAGCACCGCCAGCGCGGAAAAACTTAAGGCTTCAGGAAACATCCCCCCGCCATGACGTCTGCCCGTCGCCAATACCAGCCATTTCGGCAGAATTCCCCCCTTGCCGCATAGCCACACCCCCTGCCACAACAGTAATGCAAGTCCCGCGCCAATTCGTTAAGGACGAGAATGACAACTGCCACACTCACCCACCAAGCCGACGAAACCCAGCCCGAGCCCGTCCTGCGCGGCCTGTCCGTAGATGGCATCGGCAAACGCTATGATAAACGCGTCGTCCTACGAGACGTCTCCCTGTCCGTCCGGCGCGGCGAAGTCGTCGGCCTGTTAGGCCCCAATGGCGCCGGCAAAACCACCTGTTTTTACAGCATCATGGGCCTCGCCATGCCCGATTCCGGCCGCATCCTACTGGATGGCCATGATATCACCGGCCTGCCCATGTATCGCCGCGCCGCGCTGGGCCTCGGCTATCTCCCGCAAGAAACCAGCATCTTCCGCGGCATGACCGTGGAGCAAAACATCCTCGCCGTCCTCGAAGTCGCCGAAGCAGACCCCAAAACCCGTGACCAGCGCCTCGATCAGCTACTGTCAGAATTCAACATCACTCGCCTGCGTGCCGCCCCTGCCATGGCGCTGTCCGGCGGGGAACGCCGCCGCGTAGAAATCGCCCGCGCGCTCGCCGCCAACCCGTCCATCATGCTGCTGGATGAGCCTTTCGCCGGCATCGACCCCATCTCCATCGCCGATATCCGCACCCTCGTTGTCCAGCTCCGCAGCAAAGACATCGGCGTCCTCATCACCGATCACAACGTCCGCGAAACCCTGGAAATCGTCGACCGCGCCTGCATCATTTATGATGGCCGCGTCCTCTTCGAAGGCACCCCGCAAGCTCTCGTCGCCGATGAAACCGTCCGCCGCGTCTATCTCGGCGAAGGCTTCAGCCTGTAATGTCATGGGCCTAGGGCCACGCCTCGAGCTGCGCCAATCGCAGCAGCTGGTGATGACCCCCCAGCTCCAGCTCGCCATCAAGCTGCTCACCCTCACCAATATCGAGCTAGAAACCTATATCGCCGAGCAGCTCGATCAAAACCCCCTGCTCACCGCCGCCACCCCAGAAGACAACAGCCCAGAAGACAATAGCCCAGAAGACAACAGCCCCGAACCAGCGCCGCCGCCCGAACAAACCTCAGAACCCACAAACCTCATTACAGCCAGCGCCGACCTCCAGCAGGGCAGCATTGAAACACCCACCCAAGGCCCAGACCTCGCCGGCCCAGATTTCGACCGTATCGCCAGCCCCGACGCAAGCCTCGCCGAAATCCTCCACGCCCAGGCCGGCATGGCCTTCTCCGGCCCCGCCCTCATCATCGCCCGCCTTCTCATCGATCACATCGATGAAGCCGGTTATCTCACCCTCGAAGTAGAAGACGCCGCCGCCCGCCTAAACGTCCCCCTGCAAGACATAGAAATCGTCCTCACCACCCTCCAAACCTTCGAACCCTGCGGCGTCGCCGCCCGCAGCCTCGCCGAATGCATCGGCCTGCAAGCCCGCGAAGCCGACCGGCTAGACCCCGCCATGGCTACCCTCATCAACCACCTAGAACTCGTCGCGCGCGGAGACATCGCCGCCCTCATGCGCCTCTGCGCCGTAGACCGCGAAGACGTGCAAGACATGATCCGCGAACTCCGCAGCTACGATCCCAAACCCGGCCTGCGCTACGGCTCAGACCCCGCCACCCCCGTCATCGCAGACGTCCTGGTCCACCAGCTCCCAGACGGCAGCTGGCACGTAGAGCTCAACCAAACCAACCTCCCCCGCCTGATCATAGACCGGGACTATCACGCTACGCTGGCCAAAAACGCCCCGCGCGCCACCACCAGCTTTTTGAACGAATGCCTCTCAGACGCCAGCTGGCTGGTAAAAGCCCTAGATCAACGCGCCCGCACCATCATCAAAGTCAGCGCAGAAATCGTCCGCCACCAACAAGGCTTTTTTGAAGCCGGCATCGCCCAGCTAAAACCCCTCACCCTCCGCCAAATCGCCGACGCCATCGGCATGCACGAATCCACCGTAAGCCGCGTCACTGCCAACAAATATCTCGCCTGCGAACGCGGACTCTATGAACTAAAATGGTTTTTCGCCAGCGGCATCGCCACCAACACAGACCCAAATTCAGTCTCTGCCTCAGCCCTAGCAGTTAAAGACCGCATAGCCCGCCTCATCGCCGCCGAAGGCCAACAAATCCTCTCCGATGACGCCCTGGTAGACCTTCTCCAATCAGAAGGCTTCGACATCGCACGGCGCACCGTCGCCAAATACCGCGAAGCCCTAAACCTCGGCAGCAGCGTCGCCCGCCGCCGTGCGCGGACATTGGCGGCGTAGAAAAGGGGCCGCTCGCGGCTGGGGGCCTCCCTCAAGCCGGCGGAGGCGTTATCGCCTCTTCACCAAGGGTTCAGTCGTGCTACACCATGGCAAGCCTATGGTTCAGCACCTACGCCTTCTCGCCGCAACGGCCATAAGTTTCGCACTCGTGGCTGCCCCCGCGCACGCCCAATCCATCCTGCGCGATGCCGAAACAGAACATTTCTTCAAAGACATGGCCGCCCCCTTGATAGAGGCTGCCGGTCTCGATGCCCGCTCCGTCCAGATTGTCATGATCGGCGATAACACTGTAAACGCCTTTGTCACCGGCGGCCAAAACGTCTTCTTCCATTCCGGCCTGCTGCTCACAGCGGACAATGTTAACGAAGTCCAAGGCGTCATGGCCCATGAGCTCGGCCATGTCGCCGGCGGCCATAATGTCCGCTTCGGTGAGGGCGCCGGCCCCGCCACCACCATCTCGCTGCTTTCGCTCATCGGTGCCGCCGCCGCCGTCGCCGCAGGCGCCGGAGAAGCCGGCATGGCCATCCTCGGCATGGGTACCCAAGCCGCCACCGGCAAATTCCTCGCCTTCACCCGGGATCAGGAAAGCCGCGCTGATCAAGCCGGCGCGCGTTATCTCGGCCTCGCCGGCATCTCCGGCCAAGGCTCCATAGATTTCTTCAAAAAGCTGCAAGGCCAGGAGTTCCGCCTCGCCATCCCACAAGAAAATGAATACGCCCGCACCCATCCCCTCTCCGGCACCCGCATCGCAAACCTGCTGGCCGTCTACGAAACCAACCCCGCCTGGACCAAAAAGCCAGACCCCGCCCTCGAAGCCCGGTTCGAGCGCATCAAAGGCAAGCTCGCCGGCTATGTTGAAGAGCCCCGGCGCGTCATGCAGCTCTATCCCGAAACCGATAAAAGCATCCCCGCCCATTATGCCCGCGCTTATGCGTGGCATCGCTCTGCCTATGTAGATCTTGCCCTTGCCGAAGCCGATTATCTGCTCAGAAACGACCCTAATGACCCTTATTTCCTCGAGCTGAAAGGCCAGATCCTCCTCGAATCAGGCCGCGCCGAAGATGCCGTCCCAGTCCTACGAGCCGCCGTGGAAAACGCCCCCGACGAACCGTTGATCATGACGCTGCTAGGCCACGCCCTCATCTCGACTGAATCATCTGAAGCCTATGCCGAAGCCGAACCGCTGCTCAAAAAAGCCATCGCCCGTGATCGGGACAATCCCTTTGCCTGGTATCAGCTAGGCGTCATCTATGACCGCGCCGGAGACCGTCCCCGCGCCGCCCTTGCCTCGGCTGAAAGGCTCAGCCTACAAGGCAATGTCGCCGGTGCCGTCATGAATGCCCGCTTGGCACTGGGTGGCCTGCCGCGCGGCACGCCAGACTGGCTACGCGCCGATGACATAGCCCTTGCCGGCGCCGACGAACTCGACAAAAAAGGCCGAAAGAAACGCCGCTGATGATGAAATACCTCACCCCCCTACTGCGCCCCCGAATCCTGTCGCTGGCCATCGTTGCCCTCGCCGCAGGCACCACAGGCGCAGTCCTCGCCGATCAAACCAGCCTCAAGCCCGATACAGACCGCGCCAACATTGAACGCATTGTGCGCGAATATATCCTCGCCAATCCCGAAATCATCCCCGAAGCCATGACCCAGCTGCAAAACCGCGAGGTCAGCCGCATGCTCGCCTCCAACCGGCAGGAAATAGAAACCGCATGGCCAGGTGCCACCGCCGGCAACCCCAAAGGCGATGTCGCTATCGTAGTGTTCTTCGATTACGCCTGCCCTTTTTGCAAGCAGGGCGCAGCAGACATCAACACGCTCATAGAACAAGACAAAAATCTCAAAATCGTATTCCGGGATTTCCCCGTGCTCTCACCAGAGAGCGAAACCGCCGCTATGGCCTCGCTCTCCGCCGGCTCGCAAGGCCGCTATCTGAAGTTCCATGATGCCATGTTCGAAGGCAAAGGCCGCGTCACCCAAGAACGTATCATCGCCACCGTCCGAACCGCCGGCCTCAACGAAAAAACCACCGCCACCGGCCTCACCGCCGCCGCCTCCAAAGCCGAAATCAAACGCAATCTCGATCTCGGCCGCGCGCTAGGCCTCTCCGGCACCCCCAGCTACATCATCGGAGACCGTATCCTGTCCGGCGCCGTCGGCATCGACGCGCTAAAATCCGCCGTCGCCGAAGCCCGCGCCGCCAGCTAATGCCGCCCCCGCCGCCGCTTATGCATCAGCGCCTAGACATCACGCTAGCCCTCCAGCGCACCCTGTCAGCCCTTCGCCAAACCCTCCCCGCCATCATCCTGGGCGGCCTCCTCCTCATAGCCCTCCCCGGCCTCGCCATAGACCTGCTAAAGCCCGAAACCGGCTATGCCCCAGACCTTGAAATCCTGCTCATCACGCTCCGCGCCGTCCTCGCCATGCTGTTCATGGCGCAGCTCAGCTGGGCCGTCCTCGCCCGCCTCTCCGGCCTCAGCCTCCCGCCCCGCGCGCTCCTCAAACAAGGCCTCGCCCGCGCCCAGCCCGGCCTCAAAGTAGCGCTCCTCGCCGGCGCCGCCATCGTCACCGGCCTCATCGTGAAACTCTTCGCAGCAGCTGGCACCCCCCAAGGCTTCCTCTTGCAAAGCCTGCTCCTCACCGCCGCCCTATGGGCCATCTGCACGCTCATGCCCGCCGTCCCCGCCGCCATCATGGAGCGCCTCGGCCCCATCGCCGCCCTCCGCCGCGCCGCCAGCCTAACCGCCGGCAACAGGGACCGCACCCTGGCGCTCGGCCTCATCGCCGGCCTCGCCACCTTCCCGCTCACACTCTGGGCAAAAAGCCTCAGCACGCCACTTATCACCGCCCTCACAGATACCGCAGCCCTCGCCCTCATCACCACCCTCGCCGCCGTCGTCTACGCCGGCCTCACCACGCGCCCCAGCGCATGACCAATTTCATCAGCTTCGACGGCACCCGCCTCGCCTACACCGAACTAGGCCAAGGCCGCCCCCTTCTCCTGCTCCACGGCCTGTTCTCATCGGCGCACCTAAATTGGATAAAATTCGGCACCGCCGCCGAGCTCGTAGCCGCCGGCCACCGCCTCATCCTCCCAGATCTACGTGGCCACGGCCAAAGCGACGCCCCCCATGATCCCGCACACTGGCCCCAAGACGTGCTGGCCCAAGACGCCGAAGCCCTGATCGCCCACTTGGGTCTCAAAGATTTCGACATCGGCGGCTATTCGCTCGGCGCCCGCACCATCATCCGCCTCCTTGCCAGAGGCATAACCCGCGGCCCAACCCCCGCCCGCGCAATCCTCGCCGGCATGGGCTACGAAGGCATAATCGGCGCCACAGGCCGCAGCGGCTTCTTCCTGAACGTGCTCGCCAACACCGGCACCTTCCGCCCAGGCAGCGCCGAATACATGGCCGATGCCTTCCTGCGCCAAAACAAAATAGACACCGCCGCCATGACTCACCTCCTGAACGCCCAAACCGACACCCCGGCAGACATCGTCGCCCATCTCGAAACCCGCACCCTCGTCATCTGCGGCGAAGCCGACCAAGACAATGGCTCCGCTCAGGCACTGGCTATGGCGCTCCCCAACGCCGCCCATGTGGCGATTCCGGGCAATCACATGAGCGCCGTCACTAAGCCGGAATTAGGCGCGGCGATGGCGGCATGGTTGGCGCATTAGCAGGTAGAAAGTAAGAAGGCGCGGCAAAGCCACGCCGTCGGACGAGTCAAAAAAGGCGAACACTAAGTCCGCCTTTTTCGCTCGCCGTCCGGGCGTTCGCTGAGTCGGAAAATAGCGCAGCTACTTTCTCGCCAGCTTACGCCGCAAACTGGCTCATCGTATTATGCGCGCCGCCAGCCTTCAAAGCCGCCTCGCCCGCAAAATATTCCTTATGGTCATCCCCAATATCAGACCCAGACATGTTCTGATGCTTCACGCACGCAATCCCCTGCCGGATCTCCGCGCGCTGCACATTCTTCACATAGCCAAGCATCGCCTGCTCGCCAAAATACTCGCGCGCCAGATTATCCGTAGATAGCGCCGCAGTATGATAGGTCGGCAACGTAATCAGGTGATGGAAAATCCCCGCCCGCGCCGCGGCATCGCGCTGGAACGTCCGAATCCGCTCATCAGCCTCCGCCCCCAGCGCCGTGGCGTCATAATCCACGCTCATCAACCGCGCCCGGTCATAGCCAGAAACATCCTTGCCCTCACCAACCCAAGCATCATAAACCTGCTGCCGGAAGTTCAGCGTCCAATTAAAGCTCGGTGAGTTGTTATACACCAGCTTGGCATTAGGCACCGCCTCACGAATCCGATCCACCATCCCGGCAATTTGCGAAATATGCGGCTTCTCGGTCTCAATCCATAGCAAATCCGCCCCGTTCTGCAGTGACGTAATGCAATCCAGCACGCACCGGTCTTCCCCCGTCCCGGCCCGGAACTGGAACAAATTAGATGGCAACCGCTTGGGCCGCATCATCTTGCCATCCCGATTGATAATCACATCGCCATTGCGCGCTGTCGAAGGATCAATCTCCTCGCAATCAAGAAAACTATTATACTGATCGCCCAAATCCCCCGGCGCGTTCGAAACCGCAATCTGCTTGGTCAGCCCCGCGCCCAAAGAATCAGTCCGGGTAACGATAATCCCGTCCTCCACGCCCAATTCCAAAAACGCATAACGGCACGCGCGAACCTTCGCCAAAAAGTCCTCATGCGGCACTGTCACCTTGCCGTCCTGATGCCCGCACTGCTTCTCGTCAGAAACTTGGTTCTCAATCTGCAACGCACAAGCACCAGCCTCAATCATCTTCTTGGCCAGCAAATACGTCGCCTCGGCATTGCCAAAGCCCGCATCAATATCAGCAATAATCGGCACCACATGTGTCTCAAAGCCATCAATCGCCGCCAGCAGTTGCTTCTCCCGCAGCGCATCACCGCTCGCCCGCGCCGCATCCAGCTCACGGAACATGCCGCCCAGCTCGCGCGCATCGGCCTGCCGCAAGAAGGTATAAAGCTCCTCAATCAACGCCGGCACGCTGGTCTTCTCATGCATGGATTGGTCCGGCAGCGGGCCAAAATCACTCCTGAGCGCCGCCACCATCCAGCCAGACAGATACAAATACCGGCCCGTGGTCGTCCCAAAATGCTTCTTGATGGAAATCATCTTCTGCTGGCCAATAAACCCATGCCAGCAGCCCAAGGACTGGGTGTAATCCGCCGGATTAGCATCATAAGCCGCCATATCGCGCCGCATAATCCCAGCGGTATAACGCGAAATATCAAGCCCGGTCAAAAACCGGTTCTGCAGCCGCATCCGCGCCACAGACTCAGCATTAATCCCGTCCCAGGTGCCGCCCTGCTTGCCAATAAGGGCGCCCGTCTGGCTGATATGATCTTGGTATTGCATAAAAAATTCCAAACCTAAGCGTGATGTGGCGGCGCTGTCGTCTCCAACAGCGCCGCCGCCTCCCCAAATATGTGATTGTTTTCGGCTTTTCGCCGTTGCCCCGCTGATGCGCCTGCGCTAGGCCGGGGTCAACGCGATTCGGTCAAAGAATCGTGTCAAAAAGTCGCCATTTTGTCCTGACATAAAGTCAAACTGTAAAAATATTGACAGACCTCACCCCCCCCGAACCCCTGACGCGGAAGCTTTTCGCCGGTGCCCGCGTGCGCCGTATCCGGACCGCCCGCGGCCTCACTCAAACCCGCATGGCCAGCGATCTCGGCGTCTCCATCAGCTATCTTAATCTCATAGAGCGCGATCAACGCCCGCTCTCCGCCGCCTTCCTGCTAAAACTCGCCGGCACCTATGATCTCGATCTCAAATCGCTGGCCGAACATGACGCCCAAAATCTCGGCGAAGACCTTGTAAAAATCTTCACCGACCCCCGCCTCATCGGCATAGACATCCCCCGCGCCGACCTGCGTGATCTAGCGCTGCGTCAACCCGGCATCGCCCAGGCCATAGCCCGCCTCCATGCCAGCACCCCCGAAACCACCACCACAACCGCCCCCGGCCCGCTCGCCGCCGTGCTAAGGATGATCGAGCAAGCCAATAACCATTTCCCCGCCCTAGACACCGCCGCCGAACGCCTCGCCGACGATCTCCGCCTCTCCGCCCCTGATCTGAACGCCGCCACCGTAGAACGCCTGCGCACCCGCCACGCCCTGCAAGTCCGCGTCCTACCCGTAGACGTCATGCCAACCATATTACGCCGGCTAGATCTCCACGCCCGCCAACTCCAACTCTCCGAAATCCTTGACGCCGCAAGCCGAGGCTTCGCCGCCGCCGTCCAACTCAGCCTCATCGAACTCAAAACCGAAATACAAAGCGCCATCACCGCCGCCGGCATCACCGACCCCCTAACCACAAGCGCCGCCACCGTAGCACTCGCCAAATACGCCGCCGCCGCCCTCCTCATGCCCTATGGCCGCTTCCTCGCGGCCTGCGAGTCCACCGGCTATGACCTAGAACTGCTGCAAGCCCGTTTCGGTCGCGGCCTTGAGCACGTCGCCCATCGCCTGACAACGCTGGGCCGCCCCGGCGCCCGCGGCATCCCGTTCTTCCTGGTGCGGCTAGACCGCGCCGGCACCATCTCCAAACGCTTCACCCCCAAAAACACCCCGCTGCCACCGCCGGGCCACACCGGCTGCGCGCTCTGGAACCTGCATGATGCCTTCGCCCGCCCCGGCCAGCTCAAACGCCAGCTCATCGAGCTTGAAGACGGTCAACGCTTCCTAACGCTCGCACGCACCATCCGCACCACCGCCGGCCCCTGGAGTAGCGACCCCGCCAGCAACCAGAGCGGCAATCGCCCCAGCTTCGCCATCGGCATCGGCTGCGAAGCCCGCCACGCCGCCGCCCTCAGCTGGAGCGCCGGGCTGGACCTGCAAGGCCCCGCCACCCCCATTGGCCCCGGCTGCACTGCCTGCCACCGCGCCGCCTGCCGCCAACGCGGCTTGCCCCCTGCCAACGCCCCGCTCGCCTTCGATGAACGAACGCGCGGCCTCACCCCTTTCCGCTTCACAAAGGACCAAGCATGACCATCAAAATCACCGCGCCCCTAGCCGCCGGCTACGACACCATCCTCACCGAGCCAGCCCTCGCCTTCCTGGCGCTCCTCCACCGCAGCTTCGAACCCATGCGCCAATCCCTTCTCGCCGCCCGCCACGAACGCCAGGCGAGCTGGAACGCCGGCGAACCGCTGGATTTCCCCCCGGAAATGTCGTCGGTCCGCGATGACTCCACATGGCAAGTCCGCCCCGCGCCCGCGGACCTCACAGACCGCCGCGTAGAAATCACCGGCCCCTGTGACCGCAAAATGGTCATCAACGCGCTCAACGCCGGCGCACAATGCTTCATGGCCTGCCTCGAAGACGCCTCCGCCCCCACATGGGACGTCATGGTCCAAGGCCAAATCAACCTCCGAGACGCCGCAAACCGCAGCATCACCTTAGAGGACAAAGGCAAGTCCTACGCCCTCAATAAATCAACAGCCACCCTCATCGCCCGCCCGCGCGGCTGGCACCTGGATGAAGCCCATCTCCACATAGACGGTCAGCGCATCTCCGGCGCGCTCTTCGATTTCGGCCTCTACTTTTTCCACAACGCAAAAGCCCTCATCGCGAACGGCTCCGGCCCCTATTTCTACCTCCCCAAAATGGAGCATTACCTGGAAGCCCGGCTCTGGAACGATGTCTTCCGCCTCGCCCAGTCCGTCCTCGGCCTGCCGCTCGGCACCATCCGCGCCACCGTCCTCATAGAAACCCTCCCCGCCGCCTTCATGGCCGAAGAAATCCTCTACGAACTCCGCGATCACATCACCGCGCTAAATTGCGGCCGCTGGGATTACATTTTCAGCTACATCAAAACCTTCCAGAACGACGCCTCAAAGGTCCTGCCAGATCGCGCCGCTGTCACCATGAAAAGCCCGTTCATGGCCGCCTATGCCGCCCACGTCATCCGCGCCTGCCACAAGCGCGGCGCCCACGCGATGGGCGGCATGAGCGCCTTCATCCCCGTGAAAAACGATGAAGCCGCCAATGAAAAAGCCTTCGCCGCCGTCCGCGCCGACAAGGAACGCGAAGCCACGCTGGGCCATGACGGCACCTGGGTTGCCCACCCCGGCCTCGTGGCGCTGGCCCGCGAAGTCTTCGATAAAATCATGCCCGCCCCCAACCAGCTCAGCAAAATGCCAGAAGGCAACACCGCCGCCGCCGCCCTCACCGCCGCCCCCGAAGGCCCCAAAACCAAGGAAGGCCTCACCAACAACATCAACGTCGGCATCGGCTATATCGCCGCCTGGCTGCGCGGCCAGGGGGCCGTCCCCTTGCACAATCTCATGGAAGACGCCGCCACCGCCGAAATCAGCCGCACCCAGCTCTGGCAATGGCGCACCCAAAATGTGAAGCTAGACAGCGGTGAACCCGTGAACGAAGCCCTCATCACCAGCACCATCACCGACCAGCTAAATGTCTGGAAAACCACCGTCGGCGACAATTTCTACACCGCCGGCAAATACACCGAAGCCGCCGAAATCCTCCGCACCCTCATCATGGCCAAAGAGCTGGAAGCCTTCCTCACCCTCCCAGCCTATGAGCATTATTTCGCCAAGTAAGTAAGCCTCCAGCGTGCAGGGGACTCGTCCCCTGCACCCCACCATAAACACATGGGGTCTGGGGCCTAAGGCCCCCGGCCTTCGCCGTGGCAGGCTTCGCCGCCGGAGGCCCCCCTAATCCGCCGGAGGCCCTAACCCCTTACTGCGACACAATCTGGTTCATCTCGATCATCGTCCCATCGGGATCAAAGAAATTACACCCCATCACCTTGATATCCGGCCCGCCGTTCCGTCCCGGATAGATCTGCAGCGTTGGCTCGGACGTAAAATGCACGCCCGGCACAGATTTTGCCATCTCACAGCGTTTCACGGCATCGTCTACATCAAGGATCAGCACATGGCCCCCGGCCTTGAGGCGCTTGGGATAGGGGTCATCGGCTTCCAGTGCCGGGTTTGAATATTCCATCAGCCCAATCCAGCCGATAAACGGGTCGTTACCATTAAGCAGCACCAGCCTGATCGGATTTCCGGGCTGCCCGGCCGGCAGCGCTACGCCGGAGACGGTCATTTTCTGGTCATAGTTGATGTTGAGGCCCATCACATCGCGATAGAGTTTCAGGCTGTTTTCCATATTGCGCACCAGGATGGTGAGGCGGCGCACATCAGTCGGGCTGCGGGTCGCAGGCTTGGCCACCCCGGCGGCCGCCACCGCCTTTTCGGGGGCAGCGGCCTGCACATTGGTCTGCGCACAGGCGGGCGTTGCAAGCGCGGCAAGCGCCGCAAGAAGGGCAATACGCATCGTGTTTCTCCTAATCATCAGGGCCAAGGGTAGCATCAAGATCGCGCGGGCGGATGAAATGCGCCAGCCGCGCGCGGCCGCCATCAACCCGCGCCCAGCGGTCAATATCTAGATCGAGCCGGGCCAGCGTGGCGGTCGGGTATTTCGCCTCCGCCTCATCACGCAAAGGCGTAGAGCCTTGCGGCACCAGCTCCAGCAGCAAATCCTCCAGCGCCGGATTATGGCCAATCAGAAAAACATGGTCGTGCTCAGGCGGAAACCCGGCAATCAGCTCCACCAATGTAGCCGAAGAACAAAGATAGATGCGCTTTTCATAAATCGGTGCCAGCGGCTGTCCCAGCCCCTCCTCCACGCCCTCAATCGTCTGCCGGCAGCGCACGGCGGGAGAAGCGATCACCATATCAAATTCCGGCATGTCGCCGCGCCCTCGGGCCGCCCGCAGCCATTTCCCCATCGCCACCGCCGCGCGCCGTCCCTTGTCATTCAGCGGCCTGTCAAAATCACGCAGCAACGGGTCATCATAGCCAGATTTTGCATGACGCAGCAGTGAAAGCGTCTTCACACGGGCTCCCCGGATAATAGCTCGCCCTCACCATGGCGCGAGAGGGGGGGCGGGGGCAAGCCGTCTCGTGCCGCCGCCAGTATCATCACCGCTTCGGCAAGGCTCACCCGGTCAATAGGCGTGCCGTCCGGAAAGGCCGCGAGCAGCCGAGAGGGTATCGCCGCGCCAATCAAAACAAAATGCCCATGGTCATCAGCCCGCCGTATCAGCCGCCCAAAAGCCTGTGCCAGCCGCGCCATCGTCAGCCGGTCATCATGCGCTTGCGGGCCTGCCCCGTTACCAGAGCTGTCAGCGGCCCGCCGCGCCTTGTGCAGCATCGTCGGCCGCGGCCACGGCACGCCCTCCATCACCACCAATCGCAAAGATTGCCCCGGCACATCCACCCCGTCGCGCAGCGCATCGGTCCCCAGCAAAGATGCCCCCGGCTCATCCCGGAAAATGTCCACCAAAGTCCCGGTATCAATCGGGTCCACATGCTGGGCATAAACCGGCAGCCCCGCCCGCGCCAACGGGTCCGCAATCCGCTTCATCACCTCGCGAAGCCGGCTGATCGCGGTAAACAGCCCCAGTGTGCCCCCGCCCGCCGCCTCAATCAGCGCCCGATAGGCCTGCGCCAAGCCAGATAAATCCTTGGCGCGAATATCCGTCACAATCAGCACCCGCGCGTTTTTGGCATAATCAAACGGACTGGCCACGGCAAAATGCTGCACCGGTGCGTCCAGATATATCGCCCCGCTCAGCTGGTCCGCATCGCGCCACCGCGCCGCCTCATCCCCCGCCCGCCCCCGCAGGGTGGCAGAGGTAATCAGCGCGCCGTGCAGCGGCTTCAAAACCTGCGCTGCAAACGGCCGCATCGGGTCCAGCCAATGCCGGTGCAAGCCAATATCAAAATCTCGCCCCTCCACCCGCGCGAGGGATAGCCAATCCACCATATCTGCTGTGCCTGCCGTGCCAATCCGTGCCAGCAGCCCGCCCCAAATATCCAGCATCTGCGCGCGCTCGGTAAGCCCGCGAATAGCGCCCTCTACCCGCGCCCGGCTCGGCACATCCAGCCAATCCGGCGGCTCATCCAGCACCAGCGCCAAAAGCGCCGCCAGCGCCGTCATCGGCTCCGCCAGCCTCACCAGCGCCTGATGCGCCGCATAGCCCGCGTCCAGCAGCCCCGGCAGCGGGTCTTCCAAATCACATTCCAGCCCATAGCCCCCTTCTGCCTTCTCGCCGCCTTTCGCCCGCGCCAAAACCTGCGCCCGCGTGGCGGCGAGCAGCATCTCCACCGGCCCCTGCGCGCCGCCTTCCAAAATCCGCCCCAGCCAGCCCTCCTCCGGCAGCGCGCCGGCCGCCGCACAAATCCGCGTCACCAGCGCCGCCGCCGCGTCATCATAGCTGGTAATATCCGCCAGCCGCGCCGCCAGCCCCCGCCGCCGCCCGGCTTTGGCGCGCGGCGGCCCCAGCAGCCAATTGCGCAGCTCCACCGTCTCCCGCCCCGTGAGTGCCGCGCTAAACATGGAGTCCGCCGCATCAAACAGATGATGCCCTTCATCAAACACCAGCCGCGTCAGGCTCTGCCCCTCCGCCCGCGCCCGCACCACGTTCAAAATCACCAGCGCATGATTGGCAATCACCAGATCCGCCTGCGCCGACGCCCGCACCGCGCGTTCAATAAAACACCGCCGAAAATGCGGACACGCCGCATAAATACACTCGCCGCGCCGGTCGGTAAGCCCGGCAAAACTCACCCGCCCAAACAAACGCGGCAACCACCCCGGCAAATCGCCGCCCACCATATCCCCGTCGCGGCTATATTCCGCCCAGCGCGCCACCAACAGCGCAAAAAGCGCCGCCCGGTTCGCAAACCCCCCCTGCGTCGCATCCTCCAAATTCAACAAACACAAATAATTCTCCCGCCCCTTGCGCACCACCACCCGCCGCCGCCGCGTCGCCGGATCGGGCACGGCTCGGGCCGCCTCCCCATCAAGCTGCCGCTGCAAATTGCGCGTATAGGTGCTTAGCCAAACCGCGCCCCCGGCGGCCTCCGCCCAGGTAATCGCCGGCGCCAAATACCCCAAGGTCTTCCCAATCCCGGTCCCGGCTTCCGCCAATACAATCTGCGGCTGCCCCGGTGTCTCCCTCGGCGCAAAAGCCCCCGCCGCCGCACCCGCATACGCCCGCTGCCCCGCCCTAACCGGCGCGTCCCCCAGCATCGCGCCCAGCCGCGCCGTCACCGCCTCGCCCGCCAGCACCGCAGTTCCCGGCGCCCCGCGCGCCGCCTCGCTCTCCCATTCCGGCAACACCGTGTAAAGACTGCGTTCTGGTGTCTCAGGTCTCTTAACATATTGAGAAATATACGGAACCCAAGCCCACCGATGCCGCGCCAGCGCCTGCAAAGCCTCATAAGCCCCCCGCCGCGCCGCCCAATCCGTTACACCCTCCGGGTCGTAAAGACTGTAAAGAAGCCGCCCCGCCGCCCGCGCCAAAAACCCGGTATCCGAAGCGCTTTCCGGCCCCTCAATCCCCAAAGCCGCCGCCAACCCTCTGGGCGTAGGCACCGCAAACCGCGCCGGATGCACAAACGCAAACAACTCAAGCAAATCCAGTCCTGTAAGCTCCGAAGCCCCCAGCCGCGCCCCAAGACGAGCACCCGTAACCGGCGCATTCAGCATCAGATGCGGCGCCGCCTGCACGCGCCGCAAGGCATCCCGCGCTGAAACGCTCTCCGCCGCCCCGCCCGCCGCCGCCGCCCAAATCCCCGCATGCGTCGCAATCAGCGCCGGCGCGTTAACAGGGGCTTGTAATGCCCAATCATCGCCGCCAGAAACCATCGCAGCAAGGAATAGACGAAAAGCCATGACCAACGCCACCTTCCAAACCGCCGCTCTCGAAAACAAGGCCTGGCCTTTCGAGGAAGCCCGCAAGCTCATCGAACGCTATCCAAACGGCTACCCCGAAACCGGCGTCCTCTTCGAAACCGGCTACGGCCCCTCCGGCCTCCCCCACATCGGTACCTTCGGCGAAGTCGTGCGCACCACCATGGTCCGCCGCGCGTTCGAAGCCATGGTCCCCGGCATCAAAACCCGCCTGATCGCCTTCTCCGATGATATGGACGGCCTGCGCAAAGTCCCAGACGGCCTCCCCAACCCAGAGCTGCTCCGCGCCGCCCTGAACAAACCCCTAACCCAGGTCCCAGACCCGTTCGGCACCCACGAAAGCTTCGGCGATCACAACAACGCCCGCCTCCAAGCCTTCCTGGATAGCTTCGGCTTCGAATATGAATTCCTCTCCGCCACAAAATGCTACAAATCCGGCCGCTTCGACCCCGTCCTCCTAAAAGTCCTCCAAAACTACGACGCGGTCACCAACGTCATCCTCCCCACCCTCGGCCCCGATCGCCGCGCTACATACTCTCCCTTCCTCCCCATCGATGCCGTCTCCGGCGAGGTCCTCCAAGTCCCCCTCACCGCCATAGACGCAGCCGCTGGCACCATCAGCTACCTCCGCCCCGCCACAGGGGAAACCATCACCGTCCCCGTCACCGGCGGCCACTGCAAGCTCCAATGGAAAGCCGATTGGGCCATGCGCTGGGTCGCACTCGGCGTAGACTATGAAATGGCCGGCAAAGACCTCATCGACTCCGTAACGCTGTCAGGCCGCATCGCCCGCGTGCTAGGCGCTACCCCCCCCGCCGGCTTCAACTACGAACTCTTCCTGGATGCCGCTGGCCAGAAAATCTCCAAATCCAAAGGCAACGGCCTTACCATCGAAGACTGGCTCCAATATGGCCCGCCCGAAAGCCTCGCGCTCTACATGTTCCAAAGCCCCCGCAAGGCCAAACGCCTGCACGTAGACGTCATCCCCCGCGCCATCGACGAATACGCAGACTTCCTCGCCCGTTATCCCGAACAACCCCCCGAACAACAACTCGGCAACCCCGTCCACCACGTCCACCAAGGCACCCCCCCCACCCCCGATCTCCCCGTAAGCTTCTCCCTCCTCCTAAACCTCGCCTCCGTCGCCGCCACAGACGATCCCGCCCGCCTATGGTCATACGTAACCCGCCAAGCCCCCGGCACCAGCCCCGAAACCCACCCCCTCCTAAACCGACTAGTCCACCACGCCGCCGCCTACGCACGCGATTTCGTCATGCCCACCCTCACCCGCCGCGCGCCCACCCCCCAAGAAGCCACAGCCCTGGCCGACCTGGACGCCCGCCTCGCCGCCCTAGGCCCCAACCACCCCGCCGAAACCTACCAAAATGAAGTCTACGCCGCCGGCAAAGCAGCAGGCTTCGAAAACCTCCGCGACTGGTTCAAAGGCCTATACGAAACCCTCATCGGCACCAGCCAAGGCCCGCGCATGGGCAGCCTGATTGCGCTCTACGGTCTGGACGAAAGCCGCGCGCTTATTGCGTCGGCATTGGCCAGCGCAGAATAAAGGGGCCTCCGGCGGCTGGGGTCTTAGACCCCAGACCCCAATCTCTCTCCCTTGTTTCTTGCTGGCGCGCGGCGCTAAACTAACCGCCTGAGAAAAGAGGCCATCCCGTGCTAAAACGACCCTTCATCATCACAGCCACGCTATTACTCGCAGCCTGCGCCACCGAGCGCGACGCGAACACGGCCCCCTCAAGCGCCGCCAAAGGCGAAGCCTTCGCGCAAGCGAACTGCGCCAGCTGTCACGCGCTTGATAACGGCGTCTCGCCCAATCCAAACGCCCCAAGCCTCCGCCGCGCCGCCAACCGCCTGCCAGAATGGGCGATCGCAGGATCGTTCGAACGCGGAATCCAAGTCGGCCATACAGCTGAAATGCCGGTCTTCACGTTCAAAGACGACGATATCGCCAACCTTCTCGCCTATTTCGAGGTTCTTAAAGCAAAGGAGTGAGCGGCGCTCCTCCGGACCATCTCAGCCCGTCGCCCCAGCGTCATGCCGACGAACGCCGCTATCCATGGCAGAGCGTAACATCGACTGTCGAATCCTTCGGCGCGCATAAAAAGAGCGAAGCTATCATCTTGGAACCCTATTGAGCGGAATGTCTGCTTCCGACCCCATTACGGCCGTTCAGGCCTTCATTGTGTGGTCAAAAAGGGGGCCTCGCTCGCAATGGCTTGTGTCTTTTACCAGATTCAGCAATCTTGAGGTCGAGTAATAGCCGCAACGACGGCCTGCGCACCGCATCCAGAGAGGGTCCAAGTGAAGCCGCTATCGTTGCAAGGTATTTGGTGGCTTCCTGAAACGCCTGACGATACCGAAACCGGCACGCTCACCTTCGATCAAATCGAAGGCGCGACGCTGCGTGTTGTCGGCCGCCTGGTGCCCTTGCAGGCTGGGCCGATGGGTGAGGAAAAACGGTTCTACGTCATTCACGGTGTCACAACGACCGGCAAGCCGGTCACACTCCTTGAGACATTCATTGTCGAAAGTCGCATGGGCTTTCCCGGCATCGCGACCGAAGCTTGGCACGTTCGAACAATCGCCATAGGCGCACACTTCTCGTCGGCTGACGAAGAGATTTTCAACCGATCATGGGTGCGCTTTGACGGCATCGCGCGCTGGCTGTCCTACGACCCATTTGTCGAAACGCATCACTTCGCCCCATTTTTCACCGAGCTTACCGTCCGCAAGCCGCCGCGTATGCAGCTAGCCCGTCTTATTCACCGGACCGGGTTTATCGGGGTGGCGAACGTAGCTTAACTCTCTGATCTGATGTAGAGAATGGGTGTCGACGCCATTCTATTCATCCGGACAGAAAGTGCCACGCCTGCCATGTC